>OOAD01001230.1_pt1 | contig 14824 bp, 5 predicted proteins | sample 1671151 | NCBI WGS metagenome assembly OOAD01 (sample SAMN06348127, study PRJEB24527) | human gut metagenome | biome: human gut; feature: ankylosing spondylitis patient; material: feces | host: Homo sapiens | place: China | collected 2015-10
TGGAACGTCCAAAAGTAATCTATAATGAAAAGACGAAGAAGTTTGTCATGTGGTTCCATCTGGAATTGAAAGGAAAAGGCTATGCAGCAGCCCGTTCGGCGGTGGCCGTCTCTGATTCTCCTACCGGGCCGTTCAAGTATATTCGTTCGGAACGCATTAATCCGGGAGTGCTTCCTTTTGATATGAATGAAACACAGCGTGCCATGCTGGATACATTGGATGCAGAGAAGTATAAGGAATGGTGGACACCGATGTGGTATGAAGCTATTCACAAAGGTTTGTTTGTGAAACGCGACCTGCAAGGAGGACAAATGGCACGTGATATGCAGCTTTTTGTTGATGAAGATGGAAAAGCCTATCACATTTACTCGTCAGAAGACAATCTGACACTACAGATTGCAGAATTGAGTGATGACTACCTGACTCATACAGGTAAGTATGTGCGTATGGCTCCAGCCGGACACAATGAAGCTCCGGCCATATTCAAGAAGAGTGACGGTACATACTGGATGATTACTTCTGGCTGTACAGGATGGGATCCGAATGAGGCACGCATGTTCTCTGCTCCTAGCATCTGGGGACCTTGGACACAACATCCAAATCCTTGTCGTGGAGAAAAATCGGAAATCACTTTTGGTGGACAGAGTACGTATGTACTTCCGGTACCGGGAAAGAAAGACGCCTTTATCTTTATGGCAGATATCTGGCGGCCTAAGCATCCGAGTGATGCTCGTTATATTTGGTTACCTGTACAATTTGAAAATGGGATACCTTATATCGAGTGGATGGATAGCTGGACACTTGATTTCTTCAATAAGAAATAATAAGAATAATAAATGCCTGTCTGGATTGTTCAGACAGGCATTTATTGTTTTATATTGCTAAGAGATATATTAGTTTTGTTTTCTCTTCAAATACTCAGTGGGTGCCATTCCGTATTCATCTTTAAAACATTGGCGGAAATAAGCAACACTACTGAAACCTGTCAAATCCGAAATCTCAGCTAAGGAATACTTCCCTTCATTGATAAGTTCCATACCTTTCTTCATCTTGATTTTACGGACATATTCATTGACCGACATTTCAGTCAGTCCTTTAATCTTTCGGTAAAGAGTAGAATGGCTCATACACATCTTATCCGCAATAAACGCTACATCCATTTTCTCCATACTCAGGTTCTCTTCGATGATGGCGGTTACCTTATCCAAGAACTCTTGGTCTAGTTTGTTTAAGTTCTTTCGTTCATTCTCAATGTTCTTCTGTTCACTTTCCGTTTCGGGTATGGAAGTGATTACTCCTGCCGTTTTACGTCTGTTTACCAGAATGTTGTTGATGCGGCTGTTCAGCAAACGGGCACTGAACGGTTTGGTAATAAACGAATCGGCTCCTGCGGCATAACCCTCTTCCTTATCTTGAAGAGTATCTTTAGCTGTAAGCAAGATGACTGGGATGTGGCTGGTACGCATATCTTCTTTGATATGACGACATAGTTCAATTCCGTCCATCACCGGCATCATGATGTCGCTGATGATGATATTCGGAATCTGGCTTTGTGCAATATCCCATCCTTCTTTTCCATCTGCAGCCGTCAAGACTTCATACATTTCTTCAAACGAACTTCGTACATATTCGCGGATATCCCGATTGTCTTCCACGACCAGAATAATCGGTTTCCCATCTTCTGATTCTACAGAAGCAGGTTGTTTGTTTTCGTCTTCAGCTTTATGAACTTCTTTAGTAACCTGGCGTTCTGCATTAGGATAAGTGTTCTCTGTAAGTAGTTTTAATGTAAACTTACTTCCTTTTTCCACCTCACTTTCCACTTCAATGGTTGCCTGATGCAAATCTGCCAGTGATTTTACCAGTGCCAGGCCAATACCTGACCCCGAAGCCTGATATTTCCCTTGTCCTTGATAATATCGTTCAAAGATATGATTCAAAGACTCTTGGGAGATACCATGTCCGGTGTCTTCCACACTGATAGTTGTATATTTAACCCCGTTCTCCTCATTGCTTGCCAAGGCAAGTGTTATATCGCCTTTGGGAGTATATTTTAAGGCATTCGACATCAGATTATCGATAATAATAGTGATAATCTCGTGGTCATAATAAATCTTGGTATCTTGCGCTTCTACATTGATGTGAATATTTACTTCCGCATTCTGGTTTAATTCTTTATATTTGATACCTATTTCTTGTACCAGTAGTGCCAGATTATGATAACCTACCTTTAGCTTTCTGTTTTCTGTCTCCGTTTTTCTAAATTCCAGAATCTGATTAATAAGGTTCAGTAACCGGTTGGCACTGTCACGTATAATACTGATCTTATTGGCCTGTCGTGGAGACAGCGTTTTGTCAGCCAGTAAGTCCTCTAGTGGTCCGAGAATCAGGGTTAGAGGAGTGCGTAATTCATGAGTGATGTTAGTATAGAAACGCAGGCGTTCATTATTTAGCTTCTGATCATTCTCGTGCTGGTGATGTTCCAGATTCAAACGACTTTCCAGTGCCAGTTTACGCTTGTAGAAGCGCAAGATTGCAAACAGTATAAGGGCAATGAAAATCGTATAAAATAGTTTAGCATACCAGGTAAGCCAGATAGGAGGGGCAATTGTAATCTGGAGAGAAGTAAACTTCTCGCCCCATGTCTGGTTTCTCATTTTGGTTTTTACCTTAAATGTATATTCTCCAGGCTGTAGGTTCCGGAATGTAATCCGGTTTTCATCGCCTGTTTCAAACCATGTTTTACCTAATCCTTCCATGGTGTAGGCATATTCTACCTGAGGGGTTTGTGAGAAGTCCATCACACTGAAAGAGACTGTAAAAGTACTATTTTGGTAAGATAAATCGACCTTGTCATCTACAATTGGGACAAGAGTTCCTTTACTACTTGGATCTGAGTTGCTATAACTTTTGACTGCTGTAATTCTTACGGGAGCTATCTGTATGTCTTCTGTGGTTTGCTCTGGGTTAAAGTAGCAGGCTCCATTCTGTGAGCCAAAAAACAAATACCCATTTTTATCCTTGCATACTGAGCCATCCATGAAGTCCCCTCTGGGTACTCCTTGGTGCCAGGTATAGTTTAGAAATCTTTTTTCGTCACTTTTCCATTGAGCAATTCCTCCGTTGGTGCCGAGCCAGATGTTTCCTTTTTCGTCTTCTATGAGACTTCTTACATTTTCATCAATTAGCCCTTGCTTATGATTGTATATTTCTAGTGTTGGGTTACTGGTGTCACTGATATGTACGATACCAGCGCGTGTGGCAGCCCATAAGTTTCCTTCTGAATCAATGTATAATGCATTGACTGCATTTGATTCCATACCATTGGAAGTGTCGAAACGCATAATTCGCTTCCCTTCTGGTGAAAATACAATAAGCCCTTTGCCAAATGTGCCCAGCCATAGTTTCCCTTGACGATCTCGCTGGATACCGTGTATCATGATGTCTGGAAGTTGTTCGTTTATTTCTTTTTCTTCAACGATTTTTCCATTTTCATATGAATACAGTCCATTTTGTGTACCAATCCATATTTTATTATTTTCCTCATAAAAGCAGCAAATGTCTGCTCTTTTGTCTTCCATTTCTATTCGGGTAATTTCTTCTGTGTAGGGGTTACATGTTAATATCCCGTCTTTATATAATCCTAGCCAAATAGTTCCTTTTTTATCTTTAAAAATAACGGAAGCATGAGTATGTGGACTGGCTTTGGCTGTCAATGACAAGATTTTTTGAAGTTTCATGTCTGCACTGAATACAGCAATCTCATTTTCTCCTCCTAACCAAATGCGTGATTTATTGTCAATAGCAAGTCCCCATACCTGTTTGTCTGTCAAAGCACCATCTCTTAATGTATTATATGCTAATGTCTGGAATACAGGTTGGTTATAGCTGAGAAAATCTACACCTCCTCGGTAATTTCCTAACCAAATATTTCCGAATGAATCTTGCAAGAAACATTTGGCATTAGGAGATGAGATGCCATGCAGGTCATTGGTGACCCGTATATTCTGAAAATGCATGTTTTCGGGACTTGTGAATACGTTGTCATTGAGGTCGAGTATGCTTACTCCTCCCATGTGGGCGCATACCCACAATTTCCCGTCTCTGCTTTCGCCTATATCATTGATTTGATTAGATAAGAGTGAGTTGGGATTTTCTTGTTGGTTCTGAAAGGTGATAAATTGTTCTTTATGAGGGTTGAATAGTGCCAGTCCTTTGTCTGTACCAATCCAAATAGCGTTGGTTTTGCTAATGAATATGCAGCGTACGGTATTATTAGGTAAGCTATATGGGTCTTCCGGATTGTGTTGGTAGACTTTTGCGGTTTGTTTCTGAATATCTATAACAGCCAGCCCTCCTTTATGAAGACCTACGTAAAGATGACCTTTTCCATCGTCGGTTGCGCACCAGAAATTTCCTGACAATCCTTTAATATCTTTTGCCCAATAATGAGTTACTTCTTTAGTCTTATTGTCATAATAATCTATGCCTAGGTGATAATGGGTAATCCAAATACCTCCATCGGCTGCAGGGCTTAAGTCTGTGACGTCTCTGGTAATCATATCAGGAACGCCATTGGTGATGAAAGTTTGCTTTTCACAATCAAAAATGCTAATACCATCGCGTTGAGTTCCTACCCATACGGTGTTGTCTGCTTCATTGTAGTATAATACATTTTGTGCATTGCTTCCAATAGCTGAGTTTCCTATATTATATATTGTAAAATCCTTTCCATCGAATTTGCAGAGTCCGGATTCTGAGGCCATCCATATATACCCTTGTTTGTCTTGAATAATATCGACAATATAATTACTGACCATGCCGTCGGACATTGTTAATCGCTTGAAGGTATATTGAGGTTGTGAAAGGATAGAGTAGTACCATCCGAACAAGAAAAGAAATAGAACAATGCAGTTTTTCATGGCTTGCGATTTTTAGGCAAAAATACAATAAACTCTTTAGATTGAGAATTTGAGAGAATAGAAAAATATGTACCTAGAAATAAAAACAGACGAATTTTTTATGCTATGACGAATTTTTATTATTCGCTGAATGGGCATTTCTGTTCAGTTACGGTGTGTGAATATCTATATAATAAGGTGTATATTTAAAAGGTGATTTATTTTTGGCTTTTTAACTGGATAGAATGACGAAAAAAACGATTCATTTGCTCATTTTTTCATTTATGACTGACTTAATATAATATAATTTTGCAGCAGAAAATCTAATTAATTTGAAAAGCAATGAAAGTGGATTCAGTAAAAAACAATCGAAGAGCATTATTTGCTTTGCTGTTGTGTTCAGGATTTATTGCTTCACATCCGTTAACGGTATTTGCAAGCAGTAATGAGGTTCAAGCTACTCAGCAACAAAATTTGACAGTGTCTGGTGTCGTAAAAGACAATGCGGGGGAACCAGTAATTGGAGCTAGTATTGCCGTTAAAGGAGGTACTACAGGTACTATATCCGATATCGACGGTAAGTTTTCTTTAAATGTTGCAAAAGGGGCTATTCTTGAAGTATCTTTCATCGGCTACAAGACCCAGGAGTTTAAGATTGATTCTTCCAAATCATTGAACATTGTTTTGAAAGATGATACTGAAATGTTGGATGAGGTTGTTGTTGTCGGTTATGGTACAATGCGTAAGAAAGACTTGACAGGTTCTGTTGTGCAAATTAATCCAACTAAGATTGCTGACCAAAATCCGACTTCTGTACAAGATGTACTACGAGGAACTCCAGGTTTGCAGATTGGTTATGATGCTTCTGCGAAAGGTTCAGATGCTTCTATTCAATTGCGTGGTCAGAACTCTTTAGGTACCAATGCCAGTCCGATGATTGTGTTAGATGGTATGCCTTTCTATGGTGAACTTTCTGAAATTAATCCGGACGATATTGCACAGATTGATGTGTTGAAAGATGCTTCTTCTGCGGCTATCTATGGTGCCAAGGCTGCTGCGGGTGTTATTATCATTACTACAAAGAAAGGTAAGGAAGGAAAACCTGTTATTAATGTAAGTGCAAACCTTTCGGTAGTTAATAAATCTGATTACCGCGACTATTATGATGCTGCTGGATATCTTAAATTCCATCAGGATTGGCGTAAAATGTATTATACTTATGGCCAGGGAGAAGATGGCTTGTATGGCTATTATCAAGCGAAAGATGGTAATGGTAACGTTCTGTATCCTGAAGGTTATTTCGATGACCCCCGCACTATGTCAGAAAGTGATCAGCAGAAGTGGATGACTAATGTAGGTGCTAGTGGTATTGGTCCGTCAGAAGGTGAGACAGCACTGAATTTGTTTGCTCGCCGTTTACAATTCTACAATTCTCCGATGGTGATGGATAATTTCTTGAATGGACGTATGGTCGATTGGAATGATGCCACATTCCGTACCGGATTCAATCAAGATTATAATGCTAGTATTTCGGGTGCTACTGAACGTGTGAACTACTACTTCTCACTGGGATATGTGAACAATGAAGGTGCCGTACAGGGGAATGAATACAATGCATTCCGTTCAAACATGAAAATCAATGCGAAAATCACAGATTGGTTGGAAGTAGGTGCCAATGTGAACTTCCAGGATCGTTCAGACGGCGATATTCAGGTTTCGTTGGGAAGCAATTATTGGGATGCCAATATGTTGCGTAACTCTCCATACGCTTCTATGTATGATGAGGATGGAAATTATGAACAATATCCTATGTCTGGTCTGCCTTCTAATGGTGGTTATAACTACTACTTTGACCGCCAATACTATGATTTGGAAAAAGGCTATACGGTATTGAATACAATTTTCAATGCCAAAATCACTTTGCCGGCAGGTTTCACTTATTCATTTAATATTGCTCCTCGATACCAGTGGTATTATGACCGTTATTGGATGTCTGCTGATCTGCCCGATGCTTCAGCTTCCAGCCGAGGAGTAAATCGTGGATGGAGTAAGAACTTCGACTACAACTTGAACAACACCATTACATGGGATAGAACCTTTGGTGACCATCATATTACGGCTACTTTAGTACAGGAAGCAGAAGAGCACCGTTATTGGAGTGATAATATCAATGCACGTAATATCACTCCGAGTGACGCTTTGGGCTTCCACTATACATCGGGTGCTAACAAGAGTCAGAGTAGTTTCAGTACCAACGATACACACTATACGGCAGCTTCTTATCTTGGTCGTTTGTTCTATGGATTGAAAGACCGTTATATGATAACTGGAACTTTCCGTCGTGATGGTTATTCTGGTTTTGGTGCTAATAATCCATGGGGTAACTTCGGTTCTGTGGGTGTTAGCTGGGTATTCTCTGAAGAAAAATTCATGTCTGCCACTCGCGACTGGTTTGATATGGGTAAGTTACGTTTGTCATGGGGTACCAACGGTAACCGTGAATTCGGCGATGTATATTCTACATTGGCTAACCTGGCTTTGGCAGGAGGAAACATGGTGTACTACCAGAATGGTAATTCCAATGTGGTTAATCCGCTTTATATGAGCCGTCTGGCTGCTCCTAACTTGGAATGGGAAAAGACAAAAGCATGGAACGTTGGTTTGGACCTTTCTTTCTTTAACGGAAGATTGACAGCTAACATGGATTATTATTTCAAGAAGACCACTGACATGATTATGAGTCAGCGTCTGCCGAATTTCTCTGGTTTTGGTTCTATTATGGCTAACTTGGGTGAAGTACAGAACCAAGGTTTTGAAATCGCACTTAATTCTACCAATATTCAGAGCAAGGACTTTTCTTGGAATACTTCTGTAGGTTTCTCTATTAATAAGAACAAGATTAATCACATCTACTACGATTACGATGAAAACGGAGTAGAAAAGGATGATACATCTAACGGATGGTTTATTGGACAGCCTATCGGTACCATCTGGTATTATGAAACAGATGGTGTATGGCAGAACACACCGGAAGACATCAAGGCTGCCGCACTGGTAGGACAGAAACCGGGTGACCCGAAAGTTGTAAATAATTATACGGAGGATGATCAGATTTTGGAAGATGGAACTCGTATTCCGGTATATAACGATAACGATAAAGTATACCAAGGTACTACAGCTCCTCCTATCTATTGGAACATGCGCAACGACTTCACTCTGTGGAAAGATTTGACACTCTCTATTTCATTGTACTCATACATGGGACACAAGAGTCGCGCAGGTTACTGGTTGAACCAGGAAAATGGTGGTTCGCAGGTAACAAACGGATTTAACGTAGCAGCCAAAGAATATTGGACTCCGGATAATCCGACAAATGATTATTGCCGTTTGGAAGCAGTAGGTCCTAATACTGGTTTGTCTGGAGGCGTTGATAAAGTCTATAACCGTAGCTTTGTTCGTTTGGATGACATCACTATCGGTTATACGTTGCCGAAAAAATGGACACACAAGTTTATGGTAGACCGCATTCGTCTGACTGCCACTTGCAAGAATGTTTGTACAATCGATGGTTGGGAATACGGTGATCCGGAAACAGGTGGATTGGCTACACGTTCCTTTAACTTTGGTATTAACGTAACACTCTAATTACTGAAAAAACATTATGAAAACAATAAATACAATATTTACAAAAGGATGTATGGTGCTGGCTTCAGCTGCGCTGCTTACTACTGGATGTACGGATGACTTCCTGAAGCAAGACCCGCTGTCATTCTATAATCCTGAAAATACCTATACGACCGAATCAGGATTGAAGGCTGCCATGGCAATGTGTGACTATGGTTTGAAGGAAATGTTGATGGATGGTAACTCGAATGTTCTTCCTATGGCTTCTCTTTATTTTATGACTGATATTGGTTTGTATGCTAAAACAGATGCAAATCCTGTACAAGCAGACTTCGCTAATATCATTACTCCTACTTCCGGTATGGCAGGTGGGGGTGACTTAAACGCTATGCAACGTTTTTGGGATCGTACCTGGAACAGTGTTACTTTTGCTAATACAATTATTTCGAATGTAGATAAGGTAGAAGGCTTGGATCCTACTTTACGCGACGAGTATCTGGGTCGTGCTTATTTCCATCGTGCTTATGCTTACTATCATGGTGTATTGTTGTTTGGTGATATTCCTTTGATTACAAAATTGATTGAAGTTCCTAAGCAAAACTATAAATCAACCAGTAAGGAAGCCATCTTTAAAATGTTGGTACATGATTTGGAATTTGCAGTAGAACATGTACCGCCTCAGAAAGAGATTAGTTACATTGGAACGGTGAATCAAGAAGCTTGTATGCAGCTCCTTATTAAATGCTATCTGGTAGTAGGAGAATATGCAAAGGCTGAAGCGATGGCTACAGACTTGATTAATAACCATGGACTGGCACTTATGAAAGCGCCGTTTGGTACCAATGTACCTTCAGGTAATCCAGAAACATGGCCTGTAGAACGTAACGTAATTTGGGACTTGCATCGTGGTGTCAATATTACCGATGCTTCAAATACGGAAATGATTATGCCGATTCTGAACTATTATACAGAAGGTTTTATTTCTTATCCGCAAATGCGTGCTATGTGTGTGCACTGGAGTAATGGTGACATTGTTGATCCTCATAATATAGGCTCTCCAACTTATAACTATGCACGTACTAATGATAAATATAATGCAGAGTTGGATTGGTTGCGTGCTTTAGGTCGTGGAATCGGTTGTTTCCGTACATCTTATCACTACAACCAGACTATCTGGAACTACGACGGTGAAACAGACTGGCAGGATTTGCGCCACAACCGTGAAAAGGGTAACTGGGTAGAGATGACCGATTTGAAATACAACAATCCTTCTTCTGAGTTTTATGGACAGAATATGATGCTTTATGCGCCAGAAGACTGGGGATGGGATGAAGAGAAAAATGAACCTTTAATTAAGAAAGGACAATTACTTTGTAAAGATACTATCCGTAGCTGGTTCCCGACTCCGTTGTATAAGGTTTATATCCTCGACCAGAGTGCAGAGGAGAATATGAATGCCAATCAGTTTAACGGTGCGACAAAAGGTAATAATGTATCTAACGGTAACTTGTATCTGTTCCGTTTGGCAGAAACTTATCTGTTGCGTGCAGAAGCTAAGTTCTATCAGGGTAATGCAACAGGAGCAGCTGAAGATGTTAATGAAATTCGTCGCCGTGCCAATGCTAAGAAGATGTTTACAACGGTAACAATTGGAGATATTTGTGATGAACGTGTACGCGAACTTTACCTGGAAGAATGGCGTCAGCCTGAGTTAACCCGTATCTCTTGGTGCTTAGCAAAGAGCGGTCAACCGGATGAATGGGGTGATACTTATGATTTGGCTACTTGGGACAAACAAAGTGGTACAGACCTGAACGGTGGTAGCTATTGGTACAAGCGTACAACTCGTTACAGTATTTTCAACCATGGTCCTATTATATCTAAGGTTGAAATTAATTATCAGGTTGACAAACGTAACTTGTTCTGGCCTATTCCTAATTCTGCTATTACCGCGAATACTGGTGCTCAGCTTCGTCAGAATTACGGCTATGATGGATATGATGATAGCGTATTTATGTTCGATAATTGGGAGGATGCTGTTGCTGATGAGGAAACAGCTAACTAAACGGCATATATAAATAGGCAAATTTGTCCTATTATAATCTTGAATAAAGTGAAGAATCTCATATAGAAATATTTTGAGATTCTTCATTTCGTTTTAGATTCTATGATTTTTATGTAATGTTCTTACCGTTTTTTTAGTGATTTTTTAATTCGTTGTTTAATTTAGTAAATGATACCTTATGAAAAACATTCTTCTTCTTTTTCTTTTGGGCGTTTTCTTTTCTTGTACTCGTAATGAAATTATTACAGAAGAAGGTTCTGCCCAAACTTCTTCTCAAAGAGAAAAATCCATTATTGATAAAGGTGTAATATACCCTTCTACAAACTCTCAAATATTGACGCGAACTAATTATAATGATTTAGAAGTGGATTGGGTGAATGGTACAAAGGTAACTTTACCTAATGGTGAAGAAGTGGATTTGCCGTGGATTAATGGAGGGGATTTATTACCATTCATGAAAGAAAGACTTAGTCCTAGCAATGGTTGGGAATTGATAGCTCATACAATGAGACCAGATACAGAAAGTAATAGGTCTTATCTTATCTTTCATAATTATATAACAGGTACATTGCGCGTATTTTGTTATATGAGTACATTTGTAAATAATAATATGGGGTATTGGACTATATCAACTTCTCAACCCACTAGGCTGTTTAATTTTTTGGGAAATTATGCATTACCAATGAATCAATATGGTCCGACAAAAATTGTTATATCTAATTGTACAATACAAGATGGAAAAGGTTTTTCATTAGGTTGGAACGGTTTTCAAATGGAATTGGCATACGACCCAAGCGCATCTGGTACAATGAACTTTTCACCTTCTTGTTTAAACGCTACTAATTTCAATTTTAGTGGTACTTTTAGTTCACAAACAGAAGGTACTATTGTTGGAACAGAGTCTCAGCCGTCTGTGGGGACACAGATAATTTCAGGTCTAGGCAAAATTGCAGGAGATGCAGCTGAGGAGTGGTTAGGCTCAATATTATCTGATGTTGATGAATCGAACTCTCGTTCTATTGGAAGTACGGCCCTGCTTACTTTAGCACAAGTTGGTATCACAGGAGTGTTCAAAGCTTTTTCAGGATTATTTAATAAACAGACACAAAAAATTTATGATGTTAGTTTAACAACTCAGGGAACGACTAGTATGACGGGGTATTCTATTCAGCCTTCTGCTGCTCCTATTGGTGCATTGGATATAAATCTAAGTTTAATTGATGGTAAGCTTGGTGGGTGGAACTTGGAGGAATCTCCAATAATGACATGGTGGACTACTGCTTTTAATGAAATAGTAAAGAATGAAAGTGTAACAAATCGAGAATATATTTATGAAGTACCTCAACCACAAATGTTAAGTTATAATATATCAGCTAATCCTAAATCAAACTTTGGGACACGCAAATCCCAAATGAACTATTATTATCGTTCTCCTGATATACCGGATTATGATATGGAAGGAAATATGTTATATAGAAAAGACGCGTTATGCTATGATTATGGTATAAAATATCAATATAAAGGCTCTACTCTTATTGTGCAACCGCGTATGCGCGTTCATGTACGTTATGTGGAATATCCGACATCGGAAATGTTACCTTTTACATTTTATTTAACTGATTTAGAGAATCGTTATCGGGTTGTAGAGTGGGTAGAGAGAGGCCTGAACCCTACAATGGACTTATATTTACAGGTTTCTTGTAATAATGAATATGTCATTAATGGTGTTACCAATACGCATATTGCATCTAGGATTTATCAAATAGGAACTTGTAATTGGGGAAGCGAATATTAAATTACTCACTGATAATAGTTAAAAAGTTTGTTGGCTTATTAGACATTCTTAAAAGTAAATGACATATGGAAGTCGATAGATTATGTCATTTTATATGTAGATTGTAAATCAAATAGTGTTGGGAAATATTAAATGAAATAAAGACTTGCTATAATATGGTTGTTTGTGAAAGAATGATTTAATTCTGAGAGTATTAAGGATAGGGCCATTAAACAGTTAATATTCGTGTTAGGATAAGTACAACAAGAGAGGCTGTCTCACTCCTTTATTTATAGTATACAATTGATAACTAAATAGAAGTTTTCCTAGAATCTGACTCTCTTTTTTATATCTCCCTTCTCTAAACCGTAGGTTTCGCATTGCGAAAACCTATGTTTCCCTGCTAGAAAACGTAGGTTTCTCGATGGGAAAACGTATAAAGCTCTTTGGTGCAATGCACTATTCACAAAAGGTTTTTATAAAAGAAAAAAGAAAGAGGACATAAGAATGATATAAGTCGGGATAAGAGAAATAAAAAGGCATTGCCTGTGAGTTTCAAACCTCAGGCAATGCCTTTCTTTATATCAATACCGATAAACTATTTATCCGATATTCTTCACTTTAATCAGGTATTCAGCAATCTGAACGGCATTCAGAGCGGCACCTTTCTTAATCTGGTCGCCTACAATCCAGAAAGTCAGACCGTTTTCGTTAGCCAGGTCTTTACGGATACGACCTACATATACAGGGTCTTTTCCAGCCAGGAACAACGGCATCGGATATTCTTTCTTTTCAGGGTTGTCCATCAGTACCAGACCTTCGCCGTTGGCAAATGCTTCGCGGGCTTCTTCTACAGATACCGGACGTTCTGTTTCAATCCAGATGCTTTCTGAGTGTGAACGAAGTGCAGGAACACGTACGCAAGTTGCACTAACCTGTACATCTGAGTGCATGATTTTACGTGTTTCATTGTACATCTTCATTTCTTCTTTGGTATAACCGTTGTCTGTGAACACGTCAATCTGAGGAATCAGGTTGAATGCCAGCTGATAAGCGAATTTCTCTACAGTGACAGGCTCTCCGGCCAATACCTGGCGGTACTGTTCGTAAAGCTCGTCCATAGCAGCTGCACCGGCACCACTGGCAGCCTGGTAAGTAGATACGTGTACACGTTTGATATGAGTCAGGTTTTCGATAGCTTTCAGGGCTACAACCATTTGGATAGTTGTACAGTTAGGGTTGGCAATGATGCCACGTGGACGGTTCAGCGCGTCTTCTGCGTTGACTTCAGGCACTACCAGAGGAATATCGTTTTCCATACGGAAAGCGCTGGAGTTGTCAATCATCACTGCACCGTATTTAGTGATGGTTTCTGCAAACTCCTTGGAAGTTCCCGCACCGGCTGACGTAAAGGCGATGTCTACTCCTTTGAAATCATCGTTGTGCTGCAGAAGTTTTACTTCGATTTCTTTTCCGCGAAAAGTGTATTTTCGTCCGGCACTTCTTGAAGATCCGAACAACAGCAGTTCATCTACCGGGAAGTTTCTTTCATCGAGCACACGCAGGAACTCCTGTCCTACGGCTCCGCTTGCACCAACAATTGCTACTTTCATTTCTTATGTTTCTTGTTTAAGTTAATAAATTCCGTGATTGTATTGCTTTCTGTATTTTAGTTAGATAGTTTTTTCTTCTCCTTGTATCCTTTGAACCGCAAAATTAAAACATTTTGGAATACCAAAGGGGAAATACGGAACTTTTTTCGTATTTTTGTCCATAAATTTAAACCAAACAGCCCCTCATATATGAAAGATTTGTTAGATTTGGTTCATCTCAATATAGATTTTCCCATCACTGATCCTACGTGGATCTTTTTTTTGGTGCTGGTAATTATCTTGTTTGCTCCGATTGTCCTGGAACGTCTGCGCATTCCGCACATCATCGGAATGATTCTGGCCGGTATCGTTATCGGGGAACATGGATTCAATATTCTGGCGCGCGACAGCAGCTTTGAGCTTTTCGGTAAGGTGGGGCTGTATTATATCATGTTCCTGGCCGGACTGGAAATGAACATGGAGGATTTCAAGAGTATCCGTGTGAAGGCTACGGTATTGGGCTTGCTGGCCTTTATCTTCCCGCTGGGTATTGGTGTGTGGACCAACCTGAACTTGCTGGGATACGGACTGATTACTTCTGTGCTGCTGGCCAGTATGTATGCCTCGCACACTTTGATAGCTTATCCGATTGTGATTCGTTACGGTATCAACCGGCAGCGGGCTGTCAGCATTGCGGTGGGAGGTACGGCGGTGACGGATACGCTGACCTTGTTGGTTTTGGCCGTCATTGCAGGTATGTACAAGGGCGATACCTCGGATATGTTTTGGGTGTGGCTGGTGCTGAAAGTCGTGGTGCTGAGCGTAGTGATTATGCTGACTTTCCCTCGCATCGGACGCTGGTTCTTCC
>OOAD01001244.1_pt1 | contig 14662 bp, 10 predicted proteins | sample 1671151 | NCBI WGS metagenome assembly OOAD01 (sample SAMN06348127, study PRJEB24527) | human gut metagenome | biome: human gut; feature: ankylosing spondylitis patient; material: feces | host: Homo sapiens | place: China | collected 2015-10
ATCGCAGAGGTCAAAAGAGAATCACCGACCCTGTGCTTTTGAAAAAGATTGTCATGTTTCTTGCAGATAACATCGGAAGCAGTATTTCTGTTTCTTCCATTGGCAACACCTTAGTTAATGAAGGTCTTCTAGAAGATGGAAAGCGAAAAGGAACTCCAAGCGCTCACACCGTTCAGGCCTATGTGAATGCACTACTGGAAGCATACTTCTTCTATGACATCAAGAGATTTGATATTAAAGGAAAGGAATTCTTACGTACTCTTGGAAAGTATTACATCGTTGATATCGGACTTAGAAACTATCTGCTTGGATTCAGGGATCGTGATAGCGGACATGCAATAGAAAATGTTGTTTACTTTGAACTGCTACGTAGAGGCTATGATGTCTCTATTGGTAAAGTGGATAATTCCGAAGTGGATTTTATCGCAACAAAAGTAGATGACAAACTTTATGTTCAGGTCACAGAGACCATGACCAGCAAAGATGTTCGCAAGCGAGAATTACCACCACTCCAGAAAATCAGCGATAACTACGAAAAAATAATTCTATCCTTAAATACCGGAATGGATTCTTCCTATGATGGTATTAAACCCATCAACTTGATTGATTGGTTGATTTCAGAATAAAAAAGAAATTTTTAAGAAAGCATCTCTTCAGAGGTGCTTTTCTTATACCCATTTTTAAAAGGAAGTGATGACCTATGGGATTCTTTCTGAATCTATTGCTGGTCTGCCAGTCCATATATATCAATACACCGGTACCAGTGGCAAGGAAAAAACTATCAAACATCCGCTGTATCGACTGATTTACAATGAACCAAATCCGGAAAAGCTAACATCTAATCCACAGCCTAAACCCTACCGCAATTTTCCGGCCATCCACTTTTTCTCCAATCAGACCAAAAAATAGATATGTTTCCATATAATAAAACCGAGCTTTCCGCAAGGCTTCTCTGATGATACCAACCTTACAAAAAGCCCGGAAATACGCCACTTTCTGGCACTTGATTTTATTTTCTTGACAGCAAACAGACCGTCTCGACATACTCATCATTGTCCAAACTCGTATTTTTACCAACTTCTAAAAATCTCTTTTATGAAAATTAATTCTTACTGTTTTTCTTTACTGTACTGTGAATATTTTTAATGCTTTCCAAATATTCTTCTTCAACCGGCGATAAGTTCTGCACCTGATATTTCCGATATTCTTCTGTTGCTTTTTCAATTGCCTGTGCATGACTAATCGTTCCGGCTCCTTGCAACACTTTTTCATCTGTAGTTTTTAAAACATTATCAAGGTGTTCCACATAATCTTCCATATGCATGGGATTGTGACGCATAGCTTGAATCTCCGCAAAATCAAAATATCCCGATACAATATTATTTAGGATCTTTAACTCTTCATCATTGAGATATTTTTTGGCAATACTGATATCTTTCAATACAGGAAAATCACCCGAAAAACTTTTTAATCCCATAAAAGGCTGACTGGCGTCCGCACGCTCGTATATAACTTCTGCTGCTGTATGTCCATGTGCTGCATAGTGTAATTTATTTTGTACCATTTTGAAAAATGCAATGGATTCACTACTCTTGGGATCATAATCAACACTTGTTGCATAAAGGTCAAGTACCTGTCGGTACATCACTTTTTCAGATGAGCGAATATCCCGAATACGGTCTAATAACTCTTTCCAATAATTACCCCCACCCAGATTTTTTAGCCGTTCATCATCCATTGTAAAGCCTTTTATCATGTACTCTTTTAATCGTTCAGCAGCCCACCGACGGAAATTTGTAGCAATCTTGGATTTCACTCTATATCCAAGAGAAATAATCATATCAAGATTATAATGAATTGTATTATAGTTTTTTCCATCAGCTGCAGTTGTTCGGAATTTCCGAACAACTGACTCTTCATCCAATTCTTCCTCTTCAAAAATATGCTTGATATGCTCGCTGATATTAGATTTACTTGTCTGATACAACTCACATAATTGTGCCTGTGTAAGCCAAACAGTCTCGTCTTCAAATTTAACGTCAATTTTTGTATATCCATCTTCCGTTTGATATATGATGATTTCACTCCCAATAATATTAGGATTGTCTCTTTGATCCTCCATCTTTTCCCCCTCCCTTTACCGTTCCATTAAATTCCCGATAACCTCTCTCTTAATTAAACATCTATCTTCACCTCTGTAGCAAATAGTTTCTTATTCCCTTCTCTTGGAATAAAAGATATTTTTTTACCCTTTTGAATCACTTCTATTGCACTCTCTGTCTTAGAATAAATACTTTCGGTAATGGAATATTCTTTTCCATCAGCACCAACTACATAGGCATAAAAACTTTCTGTTCCCTTTCCAACATATTTAACCGTTCCTGTAATGCGTCTAAAATCCGCATCAATAATGAGTGTCCGTGTCTCGTCAACCTGCATGCGCAACTCATTCTTGTGTGCATGATCATCCACAAGATACTGATTTTTATATTCTCTGATAATCCGATCTGTATCTGTTGCAACATCACATCCAAGCCCAAGATACAATTTCCTATCACTAATAATATAAAACTCCTCTTTGGCCCTCGTCGCCGCAACATTCATTATGTTCGCTTCGGTTACTGCCCAGCGTGCCGCCCCGCTGCTCTGCCTGTCGGCACCGAGTACAAAAAATACGATTGGAGCCTCTTTCCCCTGAAACGTATGGACAGTTCCGACATTTGTCGGTTTTCCCTGTTCATCATATCGGGTAAAGTGAATTTTCCGTAATTTCTGAGAAAGCTGATATGCCACATTGGAAAACGGTGTAATTACATAAACCACATCTTTTTCTTTTTTATCTAAGATTTTCGGATTTTTATCTATCATCTCCTTGAGCTTATGCAAAAGGAATTCTCCCTGTTCCTCGACATATTTATTGTTCGCCGTTCCACCAACATCAAACCAGTCTGTTTTTCCGTACTTTTCCATTCCCTGCACCATAAATCCGTCATAGGAAATCATGTTCGAAATTGTAAACATCGGATACCGACATCTTCTATGCACCCATAGCGGAATTCCAACCCATGAATCCTCCGCCTTGTCCTGTTTTCGATAAAACCCGTATTGACTTGCCGCATCTGCTAAAATCTGTGCGGATGCAGATGCAGATAAATATTTTTCTGTCACTCCAAAATGCTCCCCCAACATATATAGGGTATTAGAATCCAACGTAAGAACCGGTTTAATCTGCAACGGATCACCGACCACCATTACATGCCTGCTGCGATAGATTGCACCGACAGCCGCCTGTGGCAGCGCCTGTCCTGCTTCATCGATAAAAAGATGCCCCAGTGTCTCAGCTCCAAGATTTTTGCACATACGCGAAAAACTGGCAAACGTAGAACTAATCACCGGAATTGTCATATTAATCCAGTTCCATGCCGCCTCAATCACATGCTTTCGATCCAAATACTTCTCCTGCTGATCCCAGACGATAATGGCCGCCTTTACATTTTTTCTGTTCTCATAAAGAAATTGTTTTCGAATACGTAATGCCATAACAAACAATTTTGACTGTGCGACACGATACGCTTCGTCAAACCACGGGTTTGATATCTGTAAATCTTCATACTCCTGATTCATATTCAGCGGTTCTGTCTTACTGTCGTTTTTTATATTTTCATATTCGCGGACTCTTTTCTCCAAATTTGAAATTTTACCTGTTTCCACCGTCTTCCAACTGTTAAACTCCTGCTTAAGCTTCTCCTGTTTTTCATTACTTTTACTCAGCCTTGTTTGCCGCAAATGAATATTTTCATTAATTTTTTTCTCCTGTTCCCTGCATTCTATATCTTCATCATTTAATTTTACTAACTGATCCGTAATCTCATTTAATCTGCTCCTATATTCCTCTTTCTTTTTCTTTCCCGCAAAGAAGCAAGGACGTTGCTCCTTGTGTACTTGAAGGCACTGGTTCATACTGTCCATATTTTTTCGGACAGCTTCTGCCCTGTTTTGTACCTCTTTCAAACTGAGATGTAACTGTTCCAACTGCTGCCCGCATTCCTGTTTATTTTCTGCAAGCTTCTTAAGTTCTACGCACAATTCATGCTCTTTCTTCTCTAATTTTTCTTGATAGCTGCCACGAACCTGTTCCATCTTTTGAGTATATTCCTGATACATCCGAACGCTATCTGCAAATTCCTGCCTTTTTGTTCGAATCGCTTTTACTTCCTCATAATGACTCAGAAATTGTTTATATATACCTTGATTCGGCAGATAATCTTCTTCCAAATATTTGTGGATATGCTTCATGTTCGTGAGGATATTGCTCATATTATTCGCTTTTCCACCTTCAAGTGAAAATACTCCCCAAAACTTTTCTTCTCCCGGAACAGATTCTTTTACCAGTTCCTCTCTTTTCTTCCCGTTCTCATCTTCCAGCCACTCTACCGACACCTTCGCATTCGATATCTCACAAAAATAGTCCGCTTCTTTCAGTTCATTGATTAGAAAATTGTCAATCTCCTTACTCAACGGAAGTTCGTTCACAATATTTTGAACCGCACCATTATTCGAACTTGCAACCACGATATTATTTTCGATAATATGTTCCGGGATCTCTCCAATCGATGCATGATTAAAATAAATTGTTTTCTCTGTTCCTTTGATAAAATGGTCCGAAAGTTTCGCAATACTATACGCCTGCTGTACCACTAACTGCGCAAATATGTCCTTCAAAAGCGTCGTTTTTCCGGTTCCAGGCGGACCGTTGACACTTCTCATCTGATTGTTGTCAAAGCCGATGGATAAGTTTACCGCAACTTGCTGCATCAGAGAAAGCGCATATGTCGTATTGCTTGGAAACCTTCCCAGGGGATAATTCTTCGGCTGCAGAATTTGTTCAAACAGATGCGGATGAAAATTCACTGAATCTTTTTTGCTGTCAAGGTTCATGCGTTCCTTTTTATTTCCATACAAATAAGCATTCAAATTAACCGTTTCGATTTTTTTTGCTTTTTCCAGATCATCGATGAAAAAAGAATGCAGATTCGTCGCTTCAGTCTCGATATTTCCCAAAATCTTCATCCGGCAATTTATTATATTAACCTCATGTCGCAGGAGTTCCTTTTGCATCGCAGCATTAAACTTCGCCGAATCCCCTGCTGTCTCATCAAAATCCTGAGCAAGCTGATTTTTAAAATCTTTCTCAAATTCCCGAAACTCTTTCTCATAGGGAACTTTTTTGAATTTCCGTATGTAAGCACTTTCTGTAAAGAATGTCATATCCTCCAGAAAATTAAGATTCTTATCGAAATACAGCGCAAAACTGAACTTGTCTCCGAAACGAATATCCTCATCCGTCGCTTCCAAACCATACTCTGCATGAAGTATGTCCACAACTTCCTGAAATTTAAAAATATCAAAATAGACAACGACTCCTCCTTTTTGCCGTCGATTCCATTTCTTTTTCTCAATTTTATGCAGAAACAGAGAATAGAAATCCTGTTCCTGCAAATCATTCAGAGTGAGAATAGCCTTATCATTCAAACCGATGTCTCCCTCCGATAAATGTTCCACCATTATCCATGATTCTAAAATCTTATTTTTTTCTATCATTTATGAACAAAACTCCTTCGTATCTGTTTGAACTCTCTATCTATCTTCCGATACGTATTCACGTTTCTTCAAATGTAAAATTATGTCCCACTAACCAAAACTAACAAAGGGACTTAAAGAACCAAGTCAAAGAAAAAGGATTCTCCTATTTCTACGATATCGTCATATCATCCGAAAATGTTCCAGTGCCTCCCTTATAGCCGCTTCTTTCCCTGGCGGACACTTCGGCTGTCTAGAGTTTTCCAATTTTGACAGGTTATAATTTGCCCTCTCAATAATGCCGCATTTCTGCTTCACCTGTGCGATATACAAGTTGCTAACTTTCAATCCGCTTTGCTTTAGAAACATAATCCTTGACTTCCTCATAGGTCGCTTTACTCTCCGCCGCCATCAAATCAAGCTCATCCATCTCTAATTCCACATTGATATGCTTCAACTTATTTGATTTAAGTTTGGAAAGCAACACGATACTTTCCACATGCACACTCTGTGGGAACTGATCCACGCCTCTACACATCTTGATCTCGTATCCATTCGCACACAGATACTTCAGATCTCTCGCCAATGTCGCACTGTCACAGCTTACATACACAACCTTCTCCGGCTGCATCTTCACGATCGTCTCCAGCAGTGTCTCGTCACAGCCCTTTCTCGGTGGATCCACAACGATCACGTCTGCATGAGCTGTCTCGCCATTATGCTCTCGCTCATACTCTGCATAATATTCCGGCAGAACTTCTTCTGCCTTCCCAACGAAAAATTCTGCATTATCAATCGCATTAATCTTTGCATTTTCTTTGGCATCATCGATTGCCTGCGGCACGATCTCAACTCCGTAAACCTGTTTTGCCTTCTGAGCAAGGAAGAGGGAAATCGTTCCGATTCCGCAGTACAGATCCCACACGGTTTCATCACCTTTGAGGTCTGCATACTCAAGTGCAAGTCCGTATAGTTTCTCTGTCTGTACCGGATTCACCTGATAGAATGATAATGGAGAAATCTGATATTTTACATTTCCGATATAATCTGTAATATATCCCTGTCCCCAGAGAATTTCATAGGAATCTCCCATGATCACATTATCTCTTCGTGTATTCGGGCTGATCGTGATACTTGTCATGCCTTCAATCTGAATAAGCTTTTCAATCAGCCGCTCTGCTTTCGGAAGTTTCTTTCCGTTGACCACAAGGCAGACCATAATCTCTTTTGTCTTGAAGCCATAGCGGATCAATGCATGCCGGATCAGACCTTTTCCAGTCTTCTCGTCATACGATTTGATCTTGTTTTCACGCATATATTGTAAAATAATCTCGAGTATTTCTCGGTTCTGATCTACGCCAAGAGCGCAATCTGTGTTTGCAATAATATCATGTGTTCTTCCGGCATAGAACCCCGTGATCGGATTGCCTTCTTTGTCTGTTCCAAATGGAAACTGTGCTTTATTACGATAACTAAACGGATGCTCCATTCCAACAACCGGCTGCATCACAGCTTCAATCTGCTCTTTTGTAAAGCCACCAATTCGTTCCAGATTTCCGCGGATCTTCTGATCTTTAAACACAAGCTGACGATCATAAGACATTTCCTGAATCTGGCAGCCTCCGCATCTTCTGGCAAATGCACACTTTGGTTCTACGCGATATTCTGACGGTGTGATGACTTTCATTAATCTGGCATAGCCATAATTCTTCTTTGCCTTCATGACTTTCGCTTCAACCACATCACCGATCACTGCGTCTTTGATAAAGAGCGTGTAACCATCCACATGGCCAATTCCTTCCCCGCTCACTCCGATATCTGTTATTTCAACTGTTACAATATCATTCTTATTCATACTTTTCTCTCTTCTATTTTACTCTTAATTATACAAATAGCCACTGCTCACATAGAATCTGCAAACAGTGACACTTGTTATTCTCATTGTTAAATTTAATCCTCAGATGCTCTTCTTAAGTTAGACTCGAACAGACGATTATATCCAAGCCAGTCTGTTCCTGTTTTTCCTTTGAACAGCTCTGTCAATGTCTGAAGCTTTGCATCTGTTGAATCTGCCATGTTCAGTGCAACTGCCTCTGCCAGTGCAGGCTTCTTTGGAGAACCGTATTCCAGTTCACCGTGATGTGCCACGATACAATGCTTTAGCTCATGTGCAAGCTTCTCCGGAAATCCTGGAATGGAACGGATTGCATCATTGATCATCTCAACACCGATCACGATATGTCCGATCAGCTGTCCCTCATCTGTATAATCATTGTCCGGAAAATCAGAAAGTTCTTTCACTTTTCCAATATCATGAAGAATTGCAGAGCTAAGGAGCAGATCTCTGTTCAAAATAGAGTAGCTTGTTGCAAAATAATCACACATACGAGTTACACTGAGTGTATGTTCAAGCAATCCCCCGGAAAATCCGTGATGTACTGTCTTCGCTGCGGAATGTGCCTTGAATTTTTTGATAAATGCTTCATCTTTTATATAGTAGAATTCCAACACCTGTCTTAAATATTTGTTAGAGATCTGACGAATATAAGCTGTCAGCTCCTCGTACATTCCATCAACACTTTTCTCTGTTGTCGGCATATAATCTGCCGGATTGTATTCTCCCTCTTCCGCCTTTCTGATCTGACGGATGTTCAACTGAAGATTTCCGTTATAATTGATCACATCTCCAAAAACTTCAATAAAGTCCTTCTCATCATAATCTGCGATTCCCTGGGAGTTCGGATCCCATACTTTTCCATCTAATGTTCCTGTCTTATCCTGAAGAATCAGATTATCATACGGCTTTCCATTTCTTGTCTCTGCGGAACGCTTTCCTTTACAAAGATATACATTCCTGATTGTTTCTCCCTCGCATAATCCATCTATAAATCTCATTTTCTGCCTCTTTCACTTATTATTCTTTACTTTCAATCATAACATCAAATTTAATATCTACATATCCTTCAGATCCTCGGCGTTTCCCTTCCACTTTGATCTGATCTCCTGCTTTCAGCGTCAACATCAGTTTACGGTAAGCACTCATGCTTACAATTTTCTCTCCATTCACAGAACAGATCACATCTCCACTCTGTATGCCCGCTGCCATTGCAGGTGAATCTGCTGCCACGTCAATCACATAGATTCCTGACGGCATGCCCTCTTCTTTCTGAATTCCACTTGTCACTGCTGTTCCTGACACACCGATATATGGTACACTTGCACCGTTCGCTAACAGCTGGATAACCAACTTCAGATCTGAGATCGCATAAGCATTTGCGGTACGTACTCCCCGGTCTTTCCAAATATCAGAAGAAATCATTCCGATCACTTCTCCATCCAGATTGAATAAAATACCCGTTCCTTCGGATGCACTGCTCATATCGGTCGCAATCACGCTATACTCTCCGTCGCGTCCGATTTCTTTATAGTTTGACGAACTGACAATTCCGTATCCGCTTCCTCCGGCATAACCGAAAATATTTCCCAGTGCGAATATAACATCACCCTGTTCTGTCAGATTCGAATTGCCAAGTGATGCTACACTTGAAGCACTCCATGTGGCATCTGAAAGGCTTTTTTTATCTACCGCAAATATTGCAAATCCACTATTTTTATCCTTTTTTTTCAGGCTTGCCTTATATTCTGATTTATCTGAAAATGTAACGCACCACTCTTTTGCATCTTCGCAGATCGAAGCATAGGACAAAATCAGTATCTCCGGTCCGTTATCCGCAACGATCACACCAGATACGCTCTCATCAATTCCGGTCGCTTCTGCATTCCAGTTCTCCTGTTCTGTCCCCTTCGCAACAGATACCACACTCTTCTTCGCTGTCAGTGCTTTCTCATATGCTTTGGACATCATCTGTACATAACTGATCTCCTGCTGATTCTGCGCGTCATTCTGCTCTGTCGTGTCGCCACCTTCTGCTAAATCTTCCTCTGATTGATTGTCCTTCTGGATTGTCACAACTTGTGTCTTTTCAGGAAATAAATGCTGTGCAAGCGGGCGCAATGCAAAGAATCCCAGGCATGCAGAGCCTCCTAAAACCAGTCCGCATATTGCAATCCGGATGAGCTGTTTCATTCCTTGCTGTCTGCTGATCTTCTTTGGTTTTATCGTCTCTTCGAGAAATGCAAAAGATTCCTTTTTTTCTGACTGTTCTAAATTTTTCCCGTCAGGACCCTCTTCCGGAACCTGACCATTACTTTTCTTTTCTGACATTGACATGAACCTCATTCGTGACTGTTCACTTCCGTGTCAACTACAAAATCAACCGACACGGACATTTCCATTACTTAGTATAACTGATTCATATAGATTGTTCAATATCTATAAAAGCCTTTTATTTAATGAAATAATAAGGTACAATAAGACTCGGAAATAGTTATTGTTCACATGTATTGTGAACAGCTACATGATTAAAAAATTAGTATTAAGTTGAAATGACAGAGGAACATAAATGAATCAAAAAACATTATTTAAACTGGAATATGATAAGATCATTGCTCTTCTTGAAAAGGAAGCGACATCTTTCCGTGGAGGACAGCTCTGCCGTCGTTTGAAGCCAATGACCGACCTGCATAAGATCAACACTTATCAGGAACAGACTGCTGCCGCTTATACACGAATCGTGCAAAAGGGACGTATCTCGTTTGGTGACGCTGCACCGGTTGAAGAGTCCATGAAGCGTCTGGAGATTGGCGGCTCACTCAGCAGCACAGAACTTCTCCGCATTTCCCGCCTGCTTGTAAATGCAGCCAGGGTTAAGGCCTACGGAAGACATGATACACAAGAGGACGCTTGTGACTGCCTGGATGAATATTTTAACCTGCTTGAACCACTGACACCACTTTCAAATGAAATCGACCGCTGTATTATCGGCGAAGATGAATACAGTGATGATGCCAGTTCCACACTGAAGCAGATTCGTCGAAGCATTAATAACATCAATGACAAAGTACACGCCACTTTAACTACACTGGTCAACGGTTCCCTTCGCACTTATCTGCAGGATGCAATCATTACCATGCGTGGAGACCGCTATTGTGTACCTGTCAAAGCGGAATATCGTGGACAGGTACAGGGACTCATTCACGATCAGTCTTCAACAGGTTCTACTCTTTTTATTGAACCTATGGCAATCGTAAAACTGAACAATGACTTAAAAGAACTTTATGCAAAGGAACAGGAAGAGATTCAGGTGATTCTTGCAAATCTAAGTGAAGAAGCCGCACAATATATCGAGGAAATCCGTGTGGATTACCGTTCTCTGACGGATCTTGACTTCATTTTTGCACGAGGTGCTCTGGCAATATCCATGCGCGCCAGCCGGCCGCTTCTGAATGAAGAGGGACGCATCCGTATCCGTGAGGGACGTCACCCACTGCTCGATCCGAAAAAAGTTGTTCCGATCACCGTGACACTTGGGGAAGACTTCACACTGCTGATCATCACAGGACCAAATACCGGCGGTAAAACTGTTTCTTTGAAAACGGTCGGCTTATTCTGTCTGATGGGACAGTCCGGACTTCACATTCCTGCCGGAGACCGCAGTGAACTGGCTGTATTCCATCAGATTTATGCAGATATCGGAGATGAACAGAGTATTGAGCAGAGCCTTAGTACATTCTCTTCTCATATGACCAATATTGTCTCTTTCCTTAAGAAAGTAGATGAACGTTCGCTGGTTCTCTTTGATGAACTTGGAGCCGGTACAGATCCGACGGAAGGTGCCGCACTTGCAATTTCTATTCTGTCCCATCTTCACCAGAGAGGTATCCGTACAATGGCTACCACACACTACAGCGAGTTAAAAGTCTATGCACTTTCCACTCCGGGTGTGGAGAATGCCTGTTGTGAATTCGATGTAGAAAGTCTTCGTCCGACTTACCGTCTGCTGATCGGTATTCCTGGTAAAAGTAATGCATTTGCGATCTCCGGGAAGTTAGGTCTGCCGGATTATATTATTGAAGATGCAAAGAAACGGCTCAGTGAACAGGACGTTTCCTTTGAAGATCTTCTCACTGATCTTGAGACAAGCAAACGGACGATTGAAAAGGAACAGGAAGAAATCGCACGATTGAAGAAAGAAGCGGAAGACCTGAAAGCCCAGGCGAAACAGCGCCAGGAGAAATTAGATGATCAGCGCGACCGCATTTTACGCGAGGCAAATGAAAAAGCAAACGCCATTCTGCGTGAAGCAAAAGAAGTTGCCGACAAGACGATCAAGGATTTCCGTAAATTCGGCAAGGAAAACATTTCTGCTGCAGAGATGGAAAAGGAACGTGAGAAGCTGCGTAAGAAGATCAAAGATACAGCATCTGCGTCTGCAATGAAAGCACAGAAACCAAAGAAAGAGCATAAAGCATCTGACTTCAAGCTCGGAGAATCCGTTAAAGTTCTCAGCATGAACCTGACAGGAACCGTAAGCTCTCTACCTGATGCCAAAGGGAATCTTACCGTACGTATGGGAATCCTCAGCTCCCAGGTCAACATCTCTGATCTGGAGATTATCGAGGAAGTCTCTCCGTATGCACCGAAGAAAATGAACCGTACTTCAAAAGGCAAAATTAAAATGGGAAAATCTCTTTCTGTCCGACCTGAGATCAATCTGCTCGGACGTACTGTTGATGAAGCCGTTGCTGAGCTGGATAAATACCTGGATGACGCAATCCTCGCTCACCTGAATACTGTCCGTGTAGTTCACGGAAAGGGAACCGGAGCACTCAGAAAGGGAATTCATGAATATCTGCGTCGTCAGAAACATGTAAAATCCTATCACCTTGCCGAATTCGGTGAAGGTGACGCTGGTGTAACAATTGTAGAACTTGGCTAATTATTTTAAACAGTTATCAACTACCTTATCATGGTTAATGGGGGAAAAAAGAATGTTTGGAAAACAGAAAATCCTAATCGTAGATGATGATGAGAATATCGCTGAACTGATTTCTCTTTATCTCACAAAAGAATGTTTTGATACAAAATTAGTATATGATGGAGAAGATGCGCTTGCAGCTTTTGACAGCTATCAGCCAAATCTGATCCTTCTTGATCTGATGCTTCCAGGAATTGACGGGTATCAGGTTTGTCGTGAGATTCGTTCCAAAGCTGCCACACCGATTATCATGCTTTCGGCAAAAAGTGAAGTATTTGACAAAGTTCTCGGACTGGAACTCGGAGCAGATGATTATATCATGAAGCCATTTGACCCTAAGGAAATGGTGGCCCGCGTAAGAGCTGTCTTGAGAAGATATCAGGTTGGACAACAGAATGATACTTCTGTTGAAAAAACAAAATGTGCAGAGTTTGACGGATTGACAATCAACCTTACAAACTACTCTGTTGTTTGTGACGGACATCCTGTTGATATGCCGCCAAAAGAATTAGAACTCCTTTACTGTCTTGCTGCATCACCGAATCAGGTATTCACAAGAGAGCAGCTCTTAGACCGTATCTGGGGCTATGAATATATCGGAGACACTCGTACCGTTGATGTTCATATTAAACGTCTGCGTGAAAAAATTAAAGACCACCCTCACTGGAATATCAGTACTGTATGGGGAATTGGTTACAAATTTGAGACAAAATAGATTTAAATCATCGATCCTGGATACTGTAAACAGCATCTGGTGACCGATGAGTACTTAGGGAGAAATTATGAAAGCAGTTCTGCATTTAAAATTTATTGTACTTTATATTATTTTCGGGTTTTTATGTGTTTTCACAACAGCAACATTAACCACAGAACTGATTACCGAACGTCTGGAAAAAGATACTTCGCAGACATTATACAGAGAAGCAACCATGATTGCAGATAATTATCTGCCTTCCTATTTTTCAAACGAATCTTCCAGCTGGGCTGTTCATTCTCAGTTATCTGCTATGAAGACGTATCTTAATTCTTCTCTGTGGTTTGTTGAAAAAGATGGTACAATGATCACCTCTGCCAACCTGAAGGATACTACTGCGCCACAATCCGTCAATAATTTTGATCCGGCCGAAATCGGGAGCAACCAGTACATGATTGGAACCTATCATAATTATTTTCAGGAAGATATGATTACTGTAATGGCTCCTGTCACACAGGGATTTTATACAAAGGGATATCTGATCATTCACAGCCCTGTCTCTCTGATCAACGAAAGATGCCGCACGCTGATGGTTCCGGTTTATATTTCTCTTGGAGTTATTTTCCTGTTGTCCTTCATCTTCCTGCTTGGGTTCCATTTCTTCGTCCATCGGCCATTGTTGCTGATCACAGAAGCTGCGAAGCAATATGCCATGGGCAATCTGGATTACGAGATTCCGGTAAACAGGCATGATGAGATCGGATATTTATCCGCATCACTGAATTTTATGGCTGCACAACTGAAGGATTCTGATGATTATCAGAAAAAGATCGTAGCAAATGTATCCCACGATTTCCGTTCTCCGTTGACTTCAATCAGGGGTTATGTAGAAGCAATGGCAGACGGAACAATCCCACCAGAGCTTCATGAGAAATACTTAAATATCATTCTCTTCGAAACGGAACGACTGACTGACCTGACAACGGATCTTCTTACTTTGAACGAATTTGATACAAAAGAGCTCCTGCTCAATAAAACTTCCTTTGATATTCAGGAGATGATCAAACATACTGCCCAGTCTTTCGAGGGTGTCTGTACTCAGAAGCATATATCCATTAAGCTCTTTCTACTGTCTGAACAGATTGATGTAATGGCTGACCGACGCAAAATCCAACAGGTTCTTTATAATCTTCTGGATAATGCGATCAAATTCAGTGAGAATGACTCTTCTATTACAGTAGAAGTAACAACAAAAAATGACAAAGTCTTTGTTTCTGTAAAGGATCATGGAATCGGAATCTCAAGAAAGGAAATCAATAAGATTTGGGAGCGTTTCTACAAATCAGATCTTTCCCGTGGAAAAGATAAGAAAGGAACCGGACTTGGACTTTCGATCGTAAAAGAAATCATACAGGCTCACGATGAACATATCAATGTAATCAGTACGGAAGGGGTTGGCACCGAATTTATTTTTTCTTTAAGCAAAGCTTAAAGGACAACGTGAATAAAA
>OOAD01001253.1_pt1 | contig 14552 bp, 12 predicted proteins | sample 1671151 | NCBI WGS metagenome assembly OOAD01 (sample SAMN06348127, study PRJEB24527) | human gut metagenome | biome: human gut; feature: ankylosing spondylitis patient; material: feces | host: Homo sapiens | place: China | collected 2015-10
AATAATTGCTGTAATAATCGAAAGAACAAACAAGGCGTTAAAAACGCTATCCTTCTTCAAAGAAATCAACGAAAGCAACAAGATAACAACAGTAAGTATGGCTGTAATAAGTGGAGCAAAATTTGCATATCCAAACGGTATAAGGCTAAAGTATGAAAATGTTTCTCTTACTCTTTCTGTTGGAGATGGAGCAAAAGTACAAACTGCTCCCAGTGGTAATGCTTCTAACACTATTGTTAAAGCCGGAAAAACCACTAAGCTGATTTTTTTCATGTTGTGTACCTCCGTCTACAAATTCCGATTTATCTAATCAATCCTCCGAAACCCTTGTATTTTCAAGGAAAATCGGCATTTTAATACTCGTTCCTTATGTGTTTTCCCTTGTTTTTGCCCTTATGAGCCGAAACAAGGGAAACTTTTTGTTTAGGCTTCCCCGACCACCTTATCAAGCAGTCTTGCGGAAGTTCGTTTCGCTTCCCTCTTAGAGTGAGCGTAGATGTTCATTGTGGTACTTACGTCAGCGTGTCCGAGTAGTTCCTGCACATCCTTCGGTGCTGCACCGTTGGAGAGCAGATTGCTGGTGAATGTGTGTCTCAGCATATGAAAATGGAAATCTTCAAATCCTTCCAGTTTCTTTTTTGCCGACCTTGTCATAACACTAACCGTACTCGGTGACTCGTATGCTCCGTCAGGTCTCAGGCAGACAAAGGATATTTCCTTGTATCCGTCGGGAACTTCCTCCGTTCTCGGCAGGCTGTAGACTTCATAGTAAGTACGTTCTTTCTCTTTGACCTCTTTGTAGTAGTTGAGGTGGTAGAGTTCGCCATACTTGAAGCGGTTCTTGTGCTGTTCCGTCTTTGTCTTTCTGAGAATGTCAGCCAGAGTGTCGCAGAAGTCCACGGTGCGGACTTTCTTGCGTTTGGTAGCACCTATCTCTGTCTTGTGCCTTTGCCCGTTATATCGCATACTGCGTCGTACTGTGAGGTGCTGTCCGTCAAGGTTGATGTCCTGCCAAGTCAGACCACACACTTCTCCGATACGAAGTCCTGTGTAATAGGCTATCTGCATCGGGAGCAATGCCGGATTGTCTTTCTTTTTCAGAAAGTCCTCCAACATCACAAACTGCTGGTGGTCAATGGTAGGAGTGCTGTCAACTTCTCCGCCTTCGTCTGCAAACAGTTCGTATTCCTCTTTCTTTCCCCTCCATACCACATACTGCATAGGGTTAAAGGAAATCAGTTTCTTCGGGAATACCGCAAATCGGAACGCCCCCTGCAATACCGCCGAGAACAACCTCAGATACCCTTTGCTGAGTGCCTTTGCTGTTGTCCCGTCGGGGTTTTGTCCTCCGAAAGTAAGGAAATCCATAAATGCCTGTAAATGTTCCGCAGTGACCGTTTTCAGCTTTCTGTCGCCGATAGGATATTGCTTTATCCTGTTCACTGTTCCCATATACGCCATCACTGTACCGTTGCTCAGATTGCCGGGTTTCAGTTCTTCCTCCACCCACATATCAAGCAGCATACCCACAGTGGTGTTTTCAGGCTTTGCCACGAATTTCTTCGCTTCGTAGTCCTCCATTGCCTTGCGGAGCAATGCTTCCGTTTCGGATTTGCTTTCTGTGCCTGCAAACTCACGCTGTACCATCTTTCCGCTTTCATCTTCTACATAGAAGCGGTAGTACCATTTCTTGCCCTTTTTTCTTACAGATCCTTTTGCCATTGATAAATAGTCTCCTTTCTATCCGTGGCAATCGGAACTGTGACGTATGGTGTGCGTAAAGTAAATAGTGTCACATCCGCCGATTGTTTAATCGGCTTTTTTGTTGTCAAAGAGCCACGGAATTATTCTTTTTCGGCAAGCCTTGCTTCGGCTTCCGCTACTATCCCGAAAAGGTCTCCCATCTTCACAGCGGTACGACCTTCATCGTAGATATGTAAAATTCCGTCTAAGAATCGTTTCATATCCTCAATCGGTGCTTCCATTTCTTTATGGTAAACTCGTTCCTTAATCGCTCCCGACTCAATCGCATATCTCATAAGAGACTGTTTCAGTCCTTCATCTTCTGCAACACGGTCAACCTCTGTCATAGCATCGGAGAAGTGGTGGCAGAGAACGGAATACAAATCAATCATCTTTCCGAGGAATGTGGTAAGGAGCTGTTGGTGTGGTTCTCCATTCACAACCGTAGACACAGTATCAATGTACTTTCTGATATGTTCTTCCAAGTCCTTTTCACAGAGCGTTCTACTGTCATATTCCTTATCCTCTGAAAGACCTGTGAGCCATTCGGGAGTGGTAAACAGTGCTTCTGCCAGTCCATTGATAATCATTGTTCTCTTTGGGTCTACGCCGTCTGCTTCGTATCTCTGTATCGTTGACTTGTTCACTCCGATACGTTTGCCAAGCTCCGGCATTGTGAGATTCAATTCTGTTCGACGTTCTTTTACTCGTTCACCGACCTGTTTTGCGGTGAATGTAATTTCTTTTTTCAAGGTTTCCACCTCCTATCGAAACCAAGTATAGCATATCAAAACTCATTTTGCAACCCTTTTCTCGATAAAGGTTAAAAAATATCCTTAACAGGTTGTAAAATGAGTTGACAAGAGATAGCAAAATAAGTATAATGATAATTGCAAAGTTGCAAAATGAGTATTTTGAAAGGAGAGATGTGTAATGACAGAAATTAAAATGGGTTTAACTATCGAAGAAGCAGCGGAATGTACGGGTATCGGTAGGAACACTATGCGAAAACTGGTAGACTGGGGCAAACTTCCCGTTCTGAAAGTCGGACGAAAGACGATTATCCGCAGGGATACGTTGGAGCGTTTTATGACGGTCAATCAGGGCAGGAATCTCCTTAATCCAAGCGATGTACGAAAAGTGGAATAACCGTTCTCCAAAGCCCTCGGCGTTTGAGAGCGAAATACACCCCTCGCACAAATCTGCGATTTGTACTCTGGGTATTTCGCCCCTGCGGGGAGCCTGTATCACAACTTCGGACACCATCACCTCAGTTATGATACAGAGGAAATTGCACCGCAATTTCCATTGCTGTCCCACCAATCACCGATAGCTGTGACAGCCGCATCCGACAAGTCGGTTGCGTAATGAGTACGGTATTCTCAGCGAAGAAAGGAGCAAAAGGTTGGCAAGACATTCTTTTATCCGAATGTCGAAACTACCCAATGTCAAGGGAAGAATCTCATATATCACGAGCCACGCCAAACAGGAAAACCTTTACGCCACCTATCGTACCGCCGACAATACCTTTTGGGAAAATCTTGCCAGGGAAAGTCAGCAGGAGTTCCAGCGAAGCGGAACAACAGGAAAGTGTATCGAAGCAAGGGAGCTAATCATTGCCCTGCCGGAGATTTACACCACCTTTGACCCTCAGCAGGTGCTTGAGGAATTTACGAACAAATTCCGGCAGCAGTACGGAGTGGAATGTGTATCGGCTCTGCACCACAACAAACGCAAGACCAACTACCACATCCACCTCATATTCAGCGAAAGGAAACTGCTTCCCGAACCTGACATCAAGATTGCCACCAGAAGCGTATTTTACGACGAAACAGGAAAAAGGGTACGAACCAAGAAAGAAATCACAGACGAAAACGGTCAAGTCCGAAAAGGCTGTACCGTTATCAAAAAGGGGGAAGTTTACGAAAGCCACTTATTCACAACCAAAGACGAGCGTTTCAAAAGTGAAGCGTTCATAGCAGAAGCAAAAGAAGTTTACACGGAGCTTATCAATTCTCACATTTCAGATCCCGAACAACGACTGAAAGTGTTTGATAAGAACAGCGTGTATCTCCCGACAAAAAAGATAGGCAAGAACAACCCCAAGGCTGCCGAAATCGAAGCGGACAACGCCGCAAGGCAGGAATGGAACAGGACGGCGGATTTGGCTCTTGTATCGGGCATTGAAGAAGCAAAGATACTGGAAATCAAGCAGACCGAAATCCACGATAAAGCCGGTCAGTCCATCCGAGAAAACGGTTGGCTTCCAAACCTGTTCAGAAGCATCGTAGGCAAGGCAAAGGAATTTCTGCAAGCCATCATCCGTGAAAAGGATATGCCGCCCAAGCCAGTCCTCAATGTGGATATGGACGAGTTCCGCACAATGCAGACCCTTATGCTGAAAGTACAGAAACAGGCGAAAGCAATCAAGAAGATACAGGAAGTCACACTCCCGAATCTGCGACAGCAGCTTGCAGAAACAACGGGTATCTTCAAAGGCAAGGAGCGTAAGGCTCTGGAAAAGCAGATACAGCAGACCGAAATCGAACTTGCTGAAAAGCTGGATAAAATCCCCGATATTCTAAAAGATGACGGTTATCCTGATGTACAGGCATTTATGAAAACTTACCGCAAAGCAGAGGCTATTGTGACACAGTATAACCAAGACCTTGCAGAGTGGGAGCAGACAGTCAAGAACGGACAGAAACCTGCCGAGAAACAGCACAGACCGCCCGAAAGACAAAGCGTGCGTAACAGGCTCAGACAGCTTCAGGAGGAGGGCAAACAGAACTCCCAGCCGAAGCAGAGAAAGAAATCCCAAGACAGGGACAGATAATTACGACATAGGAAATCAACACCGCAGGGCAACCTGCCTTGCGGTCTTACATATATCAGAGTATAAGAAAACACCCTGCAAGATTTTTAGTCTTGTAGGGTGTTTCATATATAGCATCTCGTGAATCACGGATTGCGGCATTAGTATTTTTTTGATAATGTGTAGGTATAGTAGGTGTCAACAATCAAAAGAATTGCTACGATACTCATTGTCCACCAAAAACAAGAAATGCCTTTCGTCAAAAAGCATACCATGATTATAATAATACCACTTACGATAAATGAAATACCTCCAAAGCGTTGGCCTTTTTTCCATGTTGTTTCATTTTTCATACTCCATATACTTCTCAGTCCTACAACTGAGTTCATTCGTAGTTTTGGCATAATGTTACCTAATATAATCATTGCAACGCCAAGCAGTCCAAATACAAGTTGATTCAAATCAAGTGCAATGGAAGACAGATTTTCAATCGAATTGAAATCAGCATATAAAAAATAGAATGTCATAGCGTTGAAAAGTGCAAGAGATGCTATTCCAGTCACAATACATACATTTTTGTTATTACTTCCATTTTCTTCTTGTTTTGAGGATAACTTAGCCATGGCAAGCATAAAATAACCAAATAAAACTGTAATTACAGGGAAAATTAGTGTTTCATATTTGCTACCCCAACGTGTCACTTGATTATTCATATCATAATGAGCCGGGATCAGCTCTGGCAAGAACTGTAAGGCAATCAGGACAACTACCAATGGTAAAAACATGAGACTGTAAAAAACGACCATTTTCTTTTTCATTGTTGACCTCCACGCAAATTACTAATCCACATAATTGTTTCATCAAGGATAGATAAATTCAATTCGTAATAAATATAATTTTTATATCGAGTTTCATAAATCAAGTCTGCCTTTTTTAGCTTCGATAAATGGTATGACAATGCCTGTGGTGTCATATCCAATGAGATTGCTAAATCTCCTGAACTTATTTTACCTTCCTGTAACTTTAGCAGAATTTTTCGACGTGTATCGTCTGCTAAAGCAGCTAACACTTCATTTATAGCCAAGCGATCACGCTCCAATCTATTTCAAACAATCTTTAAATAGATTATATCACACATGCGCTCTTTATACAAGGCTGTTTCAAAATATTTTTAAATAGCAAAAAGATACCGTCAATGGTCACGATAAACATTTCCTTAGCTTGGCGTGGAAAAACGCAGCAGCGGAGCTGCTGGATCTGCCGCCGTTCTGCGCCAGATAATACCCAGTAGGATATGACGCACAGCATCATATCACTGGGCAAGGCGTTCCCCCTTGACTCCCTTCAAAGGGCTGCGGTCTCGCCTGTCGGCTCGGTCGGTGCTTCAAAATGCCTGCGGCCTTTTGAGGTCGCCACTGGCGACCCGCACCTCTGCACTTTTGCTCCGGGCAAGCTGTCCAGCAGAACAGCTCATCCGGCTTTTTCAGCGGGCCATTTTGACCCACTGATTCTGTTACGGTCAGAATCAGGTTGTCATCTTGGCAACCTGATTTTCAACAGGCCTTGAGGCGTTACAGGTAGAATCAAGTGCTCATTTTGATCACCTGATTTTTACGGAGTGGGGGTGACGTGTTACAGATAAAACCGAAGTTCTCAAAATGATAACTCCGGTGGCTTCGTTACGGCTAAAATCAAGTTATCATTTTGACAACCTGATTTTAATACGGCTACAATCAAGTTCCCAAAGTGGGAACTTGATTCGGCAGGAGTTACAAATCAAGTTACGGAAAGCGTAACCTGATTTCAGATGACAGCCCAAATTCCCACTTTTGGGATTTGGGAGTGAGCGATTAAGAGTTACGGTATTTTGGCACTTCCCAGAATGGGAAGTGCCACTTTACTAGATAAAAGCAACACCGATGAGGAACTTGACAAACTTTGTCAAGTTCCTAAAAGAGAAGTGTGAACTGTCGCTTTACGCTGGCGGTAGTCTTTCTGCCGACAGGCATTGCTGCAATATCTGGCATCTGCCCGGATCGGCAAGAACTGCTCCCCACAGCAAGCGCAGGTATACGTTCCACGTTCGGCACGCTTTTTAAGGCTTTTCCGCAGATTCAGCATCTTGTGGCCGCAAGTCTGGAAGCTACAGTATTTGCGGTTTCGGGTCTGGGTGTAGATGACCTTGTGGCAGTATTCACATTGGATTCTGCGCACACTGGAGTCGCCATCAATGAAATATTCCATCAGGGTGTCCTGATTTTCGCGTTCCCATTGTTCTGTTGTCATAGGCATCCTCCTTTGGCTGTTACGGGTGTGTGGTGGATAATGAAAAGCACTATTTACCAAAAGTGTTACGGTAGCGTGGTGATTATCAAACTGGGAAATGACGCTTTGTGTCATTCACCATATCAACTGGCCATTTTGACCAGTTGATACTGGGTGCGCCGTTCTCCCTGCATGGCTTTCCTGCCCCCTTCCGGCGGCGTTTTCCGGCTCTCCCTTGCGGGGTCATCGCCGGGTATCCCATGCAGACGATCATGCGGTTTTCAAGGTGCGGTGCTGGATTTGGCAATAAAAAATCGCCACACAACAACCTGAACCTGACCATCCCTTCCGGGATGGCCTTGGTTCGGGTTTGCTATGTAGCGATAAGAAAGTCAAAAACTTGCTCCGGCTCCTTCGGGAGCCGAGCTGGAACTCCAAGTAAATATGTTATATTAAATTGTTGGAATAGATTACCACAAAAATCGAGTCGTGTCAACAAAAAAACTTTGAGAATTCGCCGATTTTGGCAGCTTGCAAGAAAAAGCAAGGGGAACTTTGGCGAAAAGAGAGAGTGCGTCCGGGCACCAGCCCCCCTGTGGGTCACAATTGCGCTATAACAGCGCCAATATCCGCATGGATGCAGACAGACTGCCGCTCGATCTCCGGCGGGCAAACTGCCTGTCCCTGATTGATGCAGGCATAGAATGCGTTTGGATTCTTTGCAGTCATTTGCCAGAACGGATACTTGATGATGACCGGGGTATTATAGCCAACGCCCAATTCCAGAAAGAGGATGCGCTGCCCTTCATGACGGTGCAAAAATTCACTGTATCGCTCTGCCGCATGGTGCCATCCTTCGTCCTCTACAAAGGTAAATCTAAAAAATAACCGCCCACTTCAAGTTGAACTTGAAAGCAGACGGTCCTGATTGCAAAATGATTTTCAAATTTGGAAAGCATGTTGAGAGGTTTCATAGCGCCCGCAAGCAATGTTTTCGTCTATACAAAAACACTTTTTGCGTTGCAAAATGCTTGTTGGGCTGTGCCCAAACCCCTTGTGTTCTGCATCCGTTGGATGCAGGCTGCGCGATTGCATCGCTTAAGGTAGATAGAAAGGTTCATCATGATCTGGCGCAAGGGGAGAGAGGTTCTCTTGTAAAAAATACGAATTTATGATACTATTATTTTGAAAAGGTAGTTTGAAAGCTGGTGAGCCGATGTCAGAGAGAAAATCAGAACAGGAATTGGACTTTGCACATAAGCACGAGGAAGACTTACAGCGGATTCATGAGTTTCGTTTGATCGACGACGATTTCATGGCTGCTGTGTTTGAAGATCACGCTTGCGCAGGGTTCTTGCTGCAAATCATCCTGAAACGCAATGATTTGGTTGTGCGTGAAGTTCACGGACAGTACAATATTAAAAACTTGCAGGGTCGGTCTGTTCGATTGGATATTCTGGCAGTAGATCAGGACAACCGTGTATATAATATTGAAGTGCAGCGCAGCGATCGAGGCGCAAGCGAAAAACGTGCTCGCTATAACAGCAGCCTGCTGGATGCGAACCTTACAGAATCCGGCAGCAGTTACGATGCACTGAATGAGACATACGTCATATTCATTACAGAAAATGATGTACTGAGGGCGGGTCTGCCAATTTATCACATTGAACGCACCGTTCAGGAAACGGGAATGGTTTTCAATGATCGGGCACATATTATCTATGTGAACTCACAAATCAAGGACGAAACAGCGTTGGGAAAACTGATGCACGACTTTTTCTGTACCGATTCCAGCAAAATGTATTATCCCATTCTGGCAAATCGGGTACAGTATTTCAAACAAGATGCGAAAGGAGTGGCAACTATGTGCAGAGCAATGGAAAAAATGAGAGATGAAACCGCACATGAAACTTCGATCAAGAATGCTTTGACGATGTTGGAAGACGGGTTGCCCTATGAGAAAGTGGCAAAGTATGCGGGGCTTTCAATTGAGGAAGTAAAAGAACTGGACGCAAAGAAACCTGCCTAAAAAAGAAAAAAGCCGATTGGAAATATAGTTGCTTCCAATCGGCTTTTTGTGTCGGATTTTATTATGAAAGCTGGTATTAAGAGTCTTGGGCAAGACTGTTCTTTTTTACTGCCAGCTGTAAAAGTTGGAAAGCGGTACTCAATCATGCACAAATCCGACCTTGACGAATGGCTCTATAAGATGTACGATAGACTTGATAACATGGAAAAGGAGTGAGACTTTTGGTTACAATTATTACCGGCACAACCCAAAAGCCGACATCCAGCGACCTCCTGAAAAGCTTTTTTCAACGTCACGATGAACTGGACGGCTATCTGTATATCGGATACCCGATCATCGGGACCGTAGATGGTGCTTATCCAATCGACAGTCTTTGGGTCTCTCCCGACAAAGGTTTGGTCATCTTCAATCTTATCGAAGGGAAAAACATCGATGGATATGAAGAAGCACAGGATGATTGCGCCAATAAAATAGAAGCAAAGCTCAAGGGATACCGGCAGCTTGTCAACAAAAGAAAACTATGCGTTGAAATCAATGTCATTACGTATGCCCCCGCTCTCATGCGCAAGGTTGACTGCGATGAAGATTATCCGTTGTGTGCTAACGACAATGATCTTCTGGCACAGATCGAAACGTTGAACTGGAACAACAGCGGGTATTATGAAGCACTGGTGTCTGTGCTTCAGGCAATTTCTACAATCCGAAAAGGAAAAAAACGTAGGGAAACCACAAAGCCCGAATCCAGAGGATCGAAGCTAAAAGCATTAGAGGATTCCATCGCCAATCTAGACAATCAGCAAAGTCGAGCAGTGATCGAGACCGTAGAGGGCGTACAGCGAATCCGCGGTCTTGCCGGATCCGGTAAAACTGTGGTGCTGGCATTGAAAGCAGCATACCTGCACGCACAGCATCCCGAATGGAAAATTGCTGTCACCTTTAACACTCGCTCTCTGAAAGGGCAATTGCGGCAGCTGATCAACACATTTTATATTGAACAAACCAGCGAGGAACCGGACTGGGACAACTTGCACATCCTTCATGCATGGGGTGCACCTGGCGGCGGAGAACGCACCGGTATGTATTATATCTTTTGTGGAACGAACAATCTTGAATACTTGGATTTTTTGTCTGCCAAAAATCGTTTTGGTTCTACCGATCCATTTGGTGCGGCTTGCAGAAAAGCACTTGAAGAAGCAACCGATCCGAGGCCGATGTACGACGCTGTTCTGGTAGACGAAGCTCAAGATTTTTCTCCGGCATTTTTAAAGCTATGTTATGAAATGCTGCGGGAACCTAAACGGTTGGTTTACGCATACGATGAACTGCAAAATTTGCGGTTACAGTCTCTCCCTTCACCGGAAGAAATCTTTGGTGTCGATGAGCATGGCGTACCAAACGTAACGTTCCGGTCGTCGGAAGATGGCCAGCCGGAGCAGGATATTATTCTGGAAAAATGCTACAGAAATTCCAGACCTGCTCTAGTCACGGCCCATGCATTGGGGTTTGGAATTTACCGAAAGCCTGTTGGCGAGGATGGCCCTGGTCTTGTTCAGATGTTTGACCAGAGTGCGTTGTGGGAAGAGATTGGCTATCATGTGAAAGCCGGTTCCCTTGAGGACGGAAAACGCGTTGTTTTGGAGCGCACAAGCAAAAGCAGCCCGGAGTTTCTCGAAAGCCACTCTGACATCGATGATTTGATAATGTTCAAGCAGTTCGATTCTAAAGAAGAGCAGGATCAATGGGTTGCAAATGAGATTCAAACGAATCTTACGGAGGACGAACTGCGTCCGGACGATATCATTGTAATCAACCCGAACCCTGTCACGACTAAATCAAACGTTGCGTCTATTCGGGCACTTTTATATGAAAAGGGCATCCAGTCTCACACAGCCGGCGTAGATACTGCACCCGATGTCTTCTTTGATGAGGATAATGCTTCTGTGGCCTTTACGGGAATTTACCGGGCAAAGGGAAACGAAGCGGCCATGGTCTATATCGTCAATGCCGAAGCGTGCTTTGACTCATTTTTTGATTTGGCAAAACTTCGAAATCAGCTGTTTACCGCGATTACTCGAAGCAAGGCATGGGTGAGAGTGTTGGGGGTCGGCTCCGGAATGGACGGGCTAATCGCCGAGTATAAAAAGGTGAAAGACCATAACTTCACGTTGGATTTTATTTATCCGACAAAGGCTCAGCGAGATCATATGAATATCGTGAATCGCGATATGAGCGAAGCTGAAAAACGAAAGATTCAAAAGAGCAAAGGAAATGCTCAAAACCTGATTCAGGAACTTGAAAGCGGTAACATCTATCTTGAAGATTTGGGAAAAGATACCGTGGATCGTCTCATATCCCTTCTTAAAAGTAAGGAGGGATAACGATTGAATCCTGTAGATGTCTTGAATCAGATTAAGCGTCTGACCACTGATGTGATTGCGGTCGGTATCTGCGATGAGCAGAATTTTCCTTCGATAAAATCGTACAACGGGAATATCAGCGAGATTGGAGTCAGTTCTTCGGACAATTCTATTTTTCTGAAGAATGTTCCCTATCGTGAAATGTATTCTGAGCTAGTGAAAAAAAGAAATTACAACATCAAAATGATCGATGGTGCTCTAATTAGTCTCTTGTATCGCTTTCAAGGCAATGAGTTGGTGTCGCATCGACTGTCTTTTTTCCCTGCCCCGGGTTTAGAGGTTTTTCAGAATGAGCCGGAGCTGTATTCGATGGACGAAATGTATCTTGACATCTTAGATCAGAGAGTCGTTACTGTTCCGCTAAGGTTCGATTTTGATTCAGGTGATGCATTCATTCCCGTGGAACATCCAAAGTCGCATTTGACATTGGGGCAATATGAGAATTGCCGCATTCCCGTTTCCTCTGCCGTTTCTCCTTTTCAATTCATGGACTTTATTCTCAGAAATTTTTATCACACGGCACACACTAAATTTTGCGAACGGCTTACACGCTATTCAGATCGATTTGAAAAAAGCATTCTTCCGGAGGAAGAAGCGCTGATTCATGTCTGTACATCCCCATGATCTCATTCCGAATCCGCTCTCAGAACCTCGTCACTCTTTGGCAGACGATGGGAATTTTGTAACCGCCTAGAGAAAACGCATTGTCACAAAGACAAGAGGCACCCGACGCTTAAATCGGATGCCTCATTTTGTTTGCGTTGGTCGTTGCCACAATGCGCCTATCATCCTGCTGGACGAGGTCACCGCTAGCTTGGATGTGGAAAACGAAACTATCATTCAGGAGGCTCTATCCCGGCTCATAAAACACAAAACCGTCCTCATCATCGCCCACCGGATGCGCACCGTGGCCGGTGCGGATCAGGTGGTGGTGCTGTCGGGCGGCATCGTGGCCGAGCAGGGCAGCCCGGCAGAGCTGTACGCCCGAAAGGGACTGTACACCCACATGGTGGATCTGCAGACCGAAAGCCAGCGCTGGGCCATCTGACCCGATTCAAAAACAGCCCCGCGGCACAACAAAAAAGGACATCTATTCAAAAGAATAGGTGTCCTTTTTAGCACCTGAATCCGTCAGCTAACAGTCAAGTTTAAATCACTTCCTTATCACTGTTACCCTGCGCAAAGCTGTGTCCTATGGGAAACTGGTAAATGGCGTTGATGTCTGTAAATTCGGAAAGCAATGGGTTGTGTCTGCTACCGCTATGAAAAGGGCTTACGGTGAGGCAAAAGGCAACGCCGTATCTCGCACGCATTGACCATTTTTTGACCACCAACTGACCACCGACAGTGATTTTATTGCCGGTGGTCAGTTTTTATCGTTGACACATTGTTTTATATTGTTTGTGATAGGTGTGCCGTAGCAGTGCAGAACCAACAAAAAAGTGCAGCATATCATCAAATTACGCGCTGCGTCGTAGTTCTCCGACGCCAGGTGCCGGGGGTTCGAATCCCTTCGGGCACATTGTTCTGGAAAGAAGCCAGATGCTGTGGTGGCTATAGCGCAGTTGGTTAGCGCGCCAGATTGTGGCTCTGGAGGCCGAGGGTTCGAATCCCTCTAGCCACCTTACACAATGGGCTATCGCCAAGCGGTAAGGCACAGGACTTTGACTCCTGCATTCGCTGGTTCGAATCCAGCTAGCCCAGTTATTGGGCAACCAAGTAAAACATTATATGGGCCACTAGCTCAGGTGGTAGAGCACTTGACTTTTAATCAAGTTGTCCGGGGTTCGAGTCCCCGGTGGCTCACTGACAGGTGTAAGAAATCTTACACCTGTTATTTTTTGAAATGATTTAGCGGGTGTGGCGGAATTGGCAGACGCGCCAGATTTAGGTTCTGGTGGGAGACCGTGCAGGTTCAAGTCCTGTCACCCGCATGAAAAAGGATTGTCGATTGCGACAATCCTTTTTGTTTTTGAAGAATTACTAAAAAATCAAATAAAAAGCTACCTTTAATTAAAAGGAGATATATGGTATTATTTATTATGCTATTCACATGGGATATTAGAATCGAAGAATAAGAAAAGCCAATATATATGGAGGAGAAAAAGGTGGAAAAAGAATTTAGAGACAAGGTTCTTAGATTTGGATTAATAACATTAGTTATATGCATTTTATTGGAAATTTTTGTGTTTAACTATAAGAGCTTTACGTTGTTGGGAGGTAAATATAATCAAAGGACAATTCCAGTGTCGGAAGCACAGGTTACAGGTGCAAGTGAGAGTAATGGAGTATATACTGCATCGAACAAGGAAATAGCAGTAAAGTTTCCGGTAAATGATTATGTTAAAACGATAAAGTTTAATATGGAATCTGCTGATGGTGGAAAAGAACAAACAGATGTAAGTATCGCATATACAGAAAGCGCACATAGAGACTCAGATAGGTATAGCAATAAAAAGATGAATATAGTTAAATCTATGCCTGAAACAAAATATGCTACTTGTAGTTTTACAGGTGAAACATATACGATTACCATGAAAATAGAATCTGAAGCAAATCAGAGGTATACAATTACAGGTTTGACTATAAATGAAAAAATTCCATTTAAATTTTCTTTTATCAGAGTTTTTATGATATTTATCATAATGGTTTTGGGATATGTATTTGCTAAATATCCAGGACTTGATGGAAGAATGAATCTGAAGAAAAAAAGTCAAAAGGCGGTAGTTATATTTGCAGTAGTTGTATCAGCGTTAACACTTACATTTATTGCAAAAATGTATACAGATGATTTGTTTAAAACAGAAGAAGTTGTGACGAATCAGATAAATCAGGAATTAGTTGATGCGTTTGAAAAAGGACAGGTATCATTGCTTGATCCTGTTCCGCAGGCGTTACTCGATGTGGATAATCCGTATGACTGGACGCAAAGAACGACAATGGGAGAATCATACAAATGGGATCATTTGCTTTATAATGGAAAATATTATTCATATTATGGAATAACAACAGTTTTAACGTTATTTATGCCATATCATAAGATTACGGGAAAATATTTTTCTACGGCCTTAGCGACTTACATTTATAGTATGATAGCGTTGATTTTTATAGCATTAATATATATAAGCGTTGTAAAAAACTGGTTTAAAAAGATTCCGTTTAGGATGACTATAATGGGATTGTTTACAACGTTGATAATTAGTGGAGTTACATTAAATGTTGTAAGACCTAAGTTTTACGAATTAGCATCAGCATCAGGACTTTGCTTTACAGCGATAGGAAT
>OOAD01001263.1_pt1 | contig 14497 bp, 8 predicted proteins | sample 1671151 | NCBI WGS metagenome assembly OOAD01 (sample SAMN06348127, study PRJEB24527) | human gut metagenome | biome: human gut; feature: ankylosing spondylitis patient; material: feces | host: Homo sapiens | place: China | collected 2015-10
AGAGCTAATCCCGAAAATGCATAGCATAATTTAAAATTAATTAGAAGCAGCATTAAGATTCTTATTAGCAGTAGCAAGCATAAGCTTAATTCTGTTAAGCTGGTTAACCTCCGAAGCGCCTGGGTCATAATCGACAGCGATTATGTTAGCTTCAGGGAAAGCAGCACGAAGCTCTTTAATAACACCTTTACCAACAATGTGGTTAGGAAGGCAGGCAAATGGCTGACAGCATACGATATTACCGGCACCGTGATGTATAAGTTCTATCATTTCGCCAGTAAGAAGCCATCCTTCACCAGTCTGGTTACCAAGAGAAACAAGGTCCTTGGCAAGAGCAGCAGTTTCCTTGATAGATGAAGGAGCATCAAAACGCTTACTTTCAGCTAAAGCTTTATTTCCAGCTTTTCTGAACCATTCAAGAAGCTTTATCACAGAGTTGTTGATAAATGCTGACTTTCCGGATGTTCCAAGGTACTTGTGCTTGAAGTTTGCATTTTCGGCACAGTAGAGCAGGAAGCCTAAAAGATCAGGTACAACAGCTTCTGCACCTTCAGCCTCAAGCAGGTCAACAAGATAATTGTTAGCGGCAGGAAGGAACTTAACAAGAATTTCTCCTACAACACCAACTCTAGGCTTCTTTATATCAAGCAGTTCGATATTATCAAAGTCTTTAACGATAGCACGAAGATTATTGTTAAAGTCCTTCATACGAACTTTGTCTGCTGTAAGCTGCTTTATACATATTTCTTTCCAGTGTTTGTGAAGTTCATTAACTGAACCAGCAACCTTTTCATAAGGTCTTGTTCTGTATACAACATTCATAAATACATCGCCGTATTCAATAGCCATCATAGCCTTTTTAAGCATTTTCAGGTCATACTTGAAACCAGAGTTAGTTTCAAGACCCTGCGCACTAAGAGAGATAACAGGGATATATCCTAAGTTAGCCTTCTCAAGAGCACGTCGTATGAAGCCGATGTAGTTAGAAGCACGGCAGCCACCACCAGTCTGTGTGATAATTATGGCAGTCTTTGAAAGGTCATACTTTCCTGAAAGTACAGCATTCATAATCTGACCTACAACCATCAAAGAAGGGTAGCAGGCATCATTATTTACATACTTAAGTCCCATATCGACAGATGACTTATTATCATTATCAAGAACCTCAAAATTATAGCCACATGAGTTGAGGGCTGGTTCAAGTAAGTCAAAATGTATTGGTGACATCTGAGGGCAGAGAATAGTGTAATTCTTTCTCATCTCAGGTGTGAATTCAACACGGTTATAAGCAGACGAAACAAGTGTACGCTTGTAATTCTTCTTATCTCTTACCTTGAGGGCTGCAATAAGTGATCTTATACGGATACGTGCAGCACCAAGGTTGTTGACCTCATCAATCTTTAATACAGTATATATCTTTCCAGACTTAGTTAATATATCGTTGACAGCATCAGTAGTTACAGCATCAAGTCCACATCCAAATGAGTTGAGCTGGATAAGGTCAAGGTTATCCTGAGTTTTAACAAAGCTTGCAGCGGCATATAATCTTGAGTGATACATCCACTGATCCATAACGATAAGAGGACGTTCAACATTGCCAAGATGTGCAACGCTGTCTTCTGTTAAAACAGCAATACCATAGGAATTGATAAGTTCAGGTATTCCGTGGTTTATCTCTGGGTCAATATGGTAAGGACGGCCTGCGAGTACGATACCTCTCTTATTATTATCCTTTAAGTACTGTATAACTTCTTCACCCTTTTTATGCATATCTTCTCTTGACTGCATAAGTTCTTTCCATGCATCAGAAACAGCAGCTTTAATCTCACCTGCCGGAATATCTGGAAATTCCTCTTTAAGTCTTTTAGCAAGAATATCTTCGCTTTCAAAAGAAAGGAATGGGTTTCTGAAATCAATATTTTCTGACTTGATTTCTTCAACATTGTTCTTGATATTTTCGGCATAAGAAGTAACGATAGGGCAGTTATAATGGTTGTTAGTGCCATCTATTTCCTTATGTTCATAAGGTACACAAGGATAGAATATAAACTTAACCCCCTTCTTAATAAGCCAGCTTATATGTCCGTGCGCTAACTTGGCAGGATAACATTCTGACTCGGATGGAATTGACTCAATACCAAGTTCATATATCTTTCTTGTTGACTGTGGTGAAAGAACTACCTTATAACCAAGCTTTGTAAAGAAAGTGAACCAGAATGGATAATTCTCATACATATTAAGGACTCTTGGTATACCTACAACACCTCTTACAGCAAGGTCTGCTGAGAGTGGTTCATAGTCAAAGAGTCTGTGAAACTTATAGTCAAAGAGGTTAGGAGCCTTTTCCTTATTACGTTCTTTTCCAAGACCTCTTTCACATCTGTTACCAGTAATAAATGAACGTCCGCCAGAGAACTTATTTATAGTTAAATGGCAGCTGTTCGTACATCCTTTACATCTTGTAAGAGTAGTTTCATATGTAAGGCTGTTAATCTTATCGATAGAAAGCATAGATGAGTCAGATATTCCATCGTAGCGTTCCCTTGCGATAAGAGCAGCACCGAAAGCACCCATAATACCTGCGATATCAGGTCTTATGGCATCAACACCTGTTATTTTTTCAAAGCTTCTGAGTACAGCATCATTGTAGAATGTACCACCCTGTACAACGATATGTTTTCCAAGGTCACCAGGGTCAGCAATCTTTATAACCTTGTATAAGGCATTTTTAATAACTGAATAAGCAAGACCGGCAGATATATCTGAAACCTCTGCGCCTTCCTTCTGCGCCTGCTTAACCTTTGAATTCATAAATACAGTACATCTTGTACCAAGGTCAATAGGATGTGCGGCAAAAAGAGCAGCCTTTGCGAAGTCCTGTACAGAATAGTTAAGTGACTTTGCAAATGTTTCTATAAATGAACCACATCCTGAAGAACATGCTTCGTTAAGCTGTACGGAATCAACAGTCTGGTTCTTGATTTTGATACATTTCATATCCTGACCACCAATATCGATGATACAGTCAACGTCAGGGTCAAAGAAAGCAGCAGCATAGAAGTGGGATACTGTTTCAACTTCTCCCTCATCAAGCATAAGTGCCGACTTTATAAGTGCTTCACCATAACCTGTTGAACATGCCTGTACAATCTTGGCTTTAGGTGGAAGCTGAGAATATATTTCCTTAATTGCCTTTATAGTAGTGGCAAGTGGAGAGCCGTTATTGCTTGAATAGAATGAGTAAAGGAGATTACCATCTTCATCTACCAAAGCAACCTTAGTAGTAGTAGAACCTGCATCGATACCAAGATAGCAGTTACCCTCATAAGAGGCTATGTCGGCTGTCTTTACGTGGTGTGCATTATGACGTTTGATGAAGTCATTGTAGGCAAGCTGGTCAGCAAAAAGTGGTTCCATACGTTCTACTTCAAATTCAAGCTTTATTTTGCCAGAAAGACGCTTAATGATGTCAGAAACATTGACGCATACATCCTTGCTGTAGTTCATAGCTGAACCAACGGCAGCAAAAAGATGTGAATGTTCCGGCGCAATAGTCTGTTCAGGTGTAAGGCTTAATGTACGGACAAATGCCTGCTTTAACTCCGAAAGGAAGTGGAGTGGACCACCTAAGAAGGCTACATTACCACGGATTGGCTTACCACAGGCAAGACCAGAAATAGTCTGGTTGACAACAGCCTGAAATATAGATGCAGAAAGGTCTTCCTTAGTGGCACCTTCGTTGATAAGCGGCTGTATATCAGACTTGGCAAAAACACCGCATCGTGCAGCTATCGGGTAGATTGACTTGTAGTTCTTGGCATATTCATTAAGACCTGAAGCATCTGTCTGTAATAAAGTTGCCATTTGGTCAATAAATGAACCAGTACCACCGGCACATATACCATTCATACGCTGGTCGATACCGTTTGTGAAGTAGATAATCTTTGCATCCTCGCCACCAAGCTCAATGGCAACATCGCACTGTGGAGCGTAATCCTGAAGTGCTGTTGATACAGCGACAACCTCCTGTGTAAATGGAACTTCAAGGTGCTTGGCAAGTGTAAGTCCGCCAGAACCTGTGATTACAGGGTAGACCTCGAATTGACCAAGCTGGGATACAGCCTTTTCAAGAAGTCCCTGTAAAGTTTCCTGAATATTGGCGAAATGTCTTTCATAATCTGAGAATAAAATATTATTATCATCATCAAGAATAGCGATCTTTACTGTTGTTGAGCCAATATCAATACCTAATCTGTATTTGTTCATAGTCATTACGGCAGAGCCGTCCTCCTTGTCTAATGTAGATGTGCTGCAAATGTCAGCAGAGCTGTACATCTGGCACAATCATTATATAAATTAATGTGTTTCCTGAATTAAAAGTACTTCTACTATAAAATAAATAGATGTCAAAAAATGTAGAAATACCTGGAAAAGATTACAACTGACATATTATATAAGAAATAACAGAATAATTCAACACCATAAATATGACTGTTTATATAAAATTAATAATACTAAAATGAGAACTTGATTGACAAAGATGTTTAATGTTTTTATACTTTTATCATAATATTTTAGTGCGGAGTAATATAAAAATATTGTATCCGCTGTTATATGTATCAAAATATAAGTGGGTAATATTGTGTGTGTACTGCCTGACAGCATACTACACAGTGATATTATTACACAGAAATGAGGAGTTTAATGAGTTGGTTTCAAAAGTTTGAAAGGAAGTATTCAAGGTATGCCATTAAAAATCTTATGACTTATATAATTATATTATATGCAGTCGGATTTGTTTTTGAGGTGTTCGCACCGGGTGTATATAGCAGCTTTCTTTCGCTGGATTTTTCCAAAATATTTGCAGGACAGGTGTGGAGACTGGTTACATTTATAATACAGCCACCATCAACAAGTATCATATTTGTATTCTTTTCATTGTATTTCTATTATCTGATAGGTACAGTACTTGAAAATATATGGGGTTCATTTAAGTTTAACGTGTATTTCTTTTCAGGAGTATTGTTAAATATTGTTGCAGCGCTTATAATATACTTAATATTTGGTATAAGCTTTAATATGAGTACACATTATATTAATCTTGCTTTATTTATGGCATTTGCTATGGAACAGCCAGATATGGAAGTACTGCTGTTCTTTATCATACCTATAAAGATAAAGTGGATGGCATTGCTGGATGGAATAGTATTTGCAATAGCAATAATATGCGGTTTTATAGTTCCTACAATGGCGGTAAATGGTTCAACTATCGGTTATACTATGTGGAATGGATTATACAGAGCCGGACTTTTATCAGGAAGCGGAATGGGATGTTATGCCAATGCTATTGCGGCTCTTGTGTCTATGCTTAACTTTATAGTATTTATGATAGTTGCAAAGAAGGGACCATATAAGTCTTCTACACAGAGGAATTACAACAAGGCTATGTATACAGCTAGGAAAGCAGAAAATAACAGAAGAGATGGAAAGAAGCCATCATTTAATGAAAGAGTATACAACGCCAATAGTGAAAAGACAACTTGGGATAATGCCAACCAGCCATATAAGCCGGTTCGTAACAGACAGCCTAAGCACAGATGTGCAGTGTGTGGAAGAACAGAGCTTGATGATGAAAATCTTGTATTCAGATTTTGCTCTAAGTGCGTTGGAAATTATGAGTATTGCAGCGACCACCTGTATACACATATTCATATTACAGGCAATAACGGCAGTGCTGAATGATATTCCTATATATTAAAGTATTTTGTATGATGTAGGTTTAATACACTTCTGCATGCAGAAAAAGTAACTTAACTTATTAAATCTACATCATCATATAACAATGTTGATTAAGATACTGCCGACTTATTTTAATAATTTGTAAGTAATTACTATTGCTATTTTATGGGTTATTAAGTATAATTGGCTAGATTGTTTTGTTTTTTATTAATTAATTTATTTACTTTGGAGGTTAGAATGAAAAAGACTAAGATTATATGTACTATGGGTCCTAACACTAATGACAGAGAGCTTATTAAGCAGCTCGCATTAAATGGTATGGATATTGCAAGATTTAACTTCTCTCATGGTGACCATGAAGAGCAGGCTGGACGTTTTGCATTAGTTAAGAGTGTTAGAGAAGAAATCAACAAGCCTATAGCTACACTTCTTGATACAAAGGGACCAGAAATCAGAACTGGCGTACTTAAGGATGATAAAAAGGTTACTCTTAAGGAAGGACAGAAGTTCACTCTTACAACAAGAGAAATTGTTGGTGATGAAACTATCGATATGATTACTTATGCAGGTCTTCCAGCAGATGTAGACAATGGTAACACAATTCTTATCGATGACGGTCTTATTGAGCTCAGAGTAGAAGAGGTAGTTGATGGTACAGATATCGTATGTACAGTAATCAATGGTGGTGAACTTGGTTCTAAGAAGGGTGTTAATGTTCCTAACGTAAGCATTAAGCTTCCTGGAATTACAGATAAGGATAAGGATGATATTATATTTGGTATAGAGCAGGGATTTGACTTCATCGCAGCTTCATTTGTAAGAAATGCAGCTTGTATTCAGGAGATTAAGCAGCTCTTATGGGAGCATGGCTCAGATATCCCAGTTATCGCTAAGATTGAGAATGCTGAAGGTATTGAAAATCTTGACGAAATCATCAAGGTTGCTGACGGTATCATGGTTGCCAGAGGTGATATGGGTGTTGAAATCCCAGCAGAAGATGTTCCACATTATCAGAAGGAAATCATCAAGAAGTGTAATGCAACTTACAAGCCAGTTATAACAGCTACACAGATGCTTGATTCTATGATTAGAAATCCACGTCCTACAAGAGCTGAGGTTACTGACGTTGCTAACGCTATCTATGATGGTACAGACGTCGTTATGCTTTCTGGTGAAACAGCTAATGGTAAGTACCCACTTGAAGCATTAAAGATGATGGCTAAGATTGCTGAAAGAACAGAGAAGGATATCAAGGACAGAGCTTCTGATATATCTAAGGTTCACAGCAAGAGAAGTATCTCAAGTGCTGTATGCAACGCAACAGTTCAGACTGCTGATAACCTTAACGCTAAGGCTATTGTATGCCCAACTATATCAGGTTTCACAGCAAGACTTACATCTAAGCTTAAGCCAAATGCTGAGATTATCGGATGCTCACCATATGATAATGTTCTTAGAAAGATGCAGATATACTGGGGTGTAAGACCTTTAAAGACTGCAACAGAAACATCTACAGATAAGATTATCGAGCATGCATTAGTAGTATCTGAGCAGGCTGGTTTCGTAGAAGAAGGAGATACAGTTATCGTATCTGCTGGTATCGCTACATCATCAGACCCATCTGCTAAGAGAGGTCTTACTAATACGATGAGAGTTGTTACTATCTAATAGCTTGTAGAAGATATTTCAGATAGTTATATAAGCCCACAAAACCTTTGAAACTGGTTTTGTGGGCTGTTTTGATAATTCTTAATGAAATGAGAAGTGGTTTATGATAATGTTAGATTGGTTATTAGTTAATGGTAGTGGAAATAATTAAATTTTTGTAGGAGTAAATGTGTTTGATAGGGTAGAATAATAAATTTGTCTATGTTGTAGTTTAAATAGAATGGGGTGTCAGATTTGAAAATAGTATCAAAGTTTATAAGTATGAGCCAAGATGTAATAAATATTATTAATGAATTAAACATTACAGGTGGATGTAATGTTCAGTACGCACTTCATCCTGAAAGCTTTGAATATTGTGTAATCGAAGTTAACCCTCGTGTAAGCCGTTCATCAGCTTTGGCTTCTAAGGCTACAGGTTATCCGATTGCAAAGGTTGCAGCAAAGATTGCGTTAGGTTATACACTTGATGAAATCAAGAATGCAATTACTAAGAAAACATATGCAAGTTTTGAACCAACACTTGACTATTGTGTAGTTAAGATTCCAAGACTTCCATTTGATAAATTTATTACAGCCAGCAGAAAGCTGACAACACAGATGAAGGCTACAGGTGAAGTAATGAGTATCTGTAACAACTTTGAAGGTGCTTTAATGAAAGCTATCCGTTCTTTGGAACAGCATGTTGAATGCCTTATGGATTATGATTTTACAGAACTTACAGATGATCAGTTAGAAGATCAGCTTCACGTAGTAGATGATAGAAGAATCTGGGTTATTGCTGAGGCACTTAGAAGAGGCGTAAGCTATGACAAAATTCATGAAATCACAAAGATTGATAAGTGGTTTATTGATAAGATTGCTATTATCGTTGAAATGGAAAATTCACTTAAGAATGAACCTTTAACACCTGAATTATTAAAGGCAGCTAAGAGAATTGAATTCCCTGACACAGTTATTAGCAGATTAACAGGCAAGTCAGAAGACGAAATTAAGCAGATGCGTTATGATAATAACATTGTAGCTTCTTACAAGATGGTTGATACATGTGCAGCAGAATTTGAAGCTGCAACACCTTACTATTATTCAGTATATGGTGGTGAAAACGAATCAGTAGAAACTAATCCGCCAAAGAAGGTACTTGTACTTGGTTCAGGTCCTATCAGAATTGGACAGGGTATTGAATTTGACTTCTGTTCAGTACATTGTACATGGGCATTTAAAGAAGAAGGTTATGAAACAATTATTGTAAATAATAACCCTGAAACAGTATCAACTGACTTTGATATTGCTGACAAGCTTTATTTTGAACCATTAACACCGGAGGATGTTGAAAATATTGTAAACATTGAAAAACCTGACGGTGCAGTTGTTCAGTTCGGTGGTCAGACAGCCATTAAGCTTACTGAAGCACTTATGAAGATGGGCGTTCCTATTCTTGGAACAAAGGCAGAAGACGTAGATGCTGCAGAAGATAGAGAATTATTTGATGAAATCCTTGAAAAATGTAGTATTCCAAGACCTACAGGTGGAACTGTATTTACAGCAGAAGAAGCTAAGGAAGTTGCTAACAGATTAGGATATCCTGTTCTTGTAAGACCTTCTTACGTACTTGGTGGTCAGGGAATGCAGATTGCAACATGTGATGAAGAAGTAGAAGAATTTATGGAAATCATCAACAGAATTGCTCAGGATCATCCAATTTTGGTAGATAAATATTTACAGGGAACAGAAGTTGAAGTTGACGCAATTTGCGACGGCACAGACATTCTTATTCCTGGTGTAATGGAACATATTGAAAGAGCCGGAGTTCATTCAGGTGACAGTATTTCAGTTTATCCTGCATACTCACTTTCAAAAGAGATTATTGATACAATTGAAGATTACACAGAAAAGCTTGCACGTTCACTTCACGTAAAAGGTATGATTAACATTCAGTTTATCGTTTGTGACGGTAAGGTTTATGTAATCGAAGTTAACCCACGTTCATCAAGAACAGTTCCATACATTAGTAAGGTTACAGGTATTCCAATTGTAAAACTTGCTACAAAATGTATTATTGGACATACAATTAAGGAAATGGGTTACAAACCGGGATTACAGCCTAATGCAGATTACATTGCAATTAAGATGCCTGTATTCTCATTTGAAAAAATCCGTGGCGCAGAAACAAGCTTAGGACCTGAAATGAAGTCAACAGGTGAATGTCTTGGTATTGCAAAGACATTTAACGAAGCACTTTACAAGGCATTCCTTGGAGCAGGAGTTGTTCTTCCAAAACATAAGAAGATTATTATTTCTGTTAAGGATGCTGATAAGCAGGAAGTTGTTCCACTTGCACAGAGATTTGAAAAGCTTGGATATGAAGTTTATGCTACAAGAAGTACAGCAGATGTATTACGTCAGAATGGTGTAGATGCAATTAAGGTTAACAAGATTCATCAGGAAGCACCAACAGTTATGGACTTACTTCTTGAACATAAGATTGATATTGTTATTGATACACCAACACAGGGACGTGATAAGAACCGTGACGGTTTCTTAATCAGAAGAACATCAATCGAAACAGGTGTTAACTGCTTTACAAGCTTAGACACAGTTGATGCATTACTTACAAGCTTAGAAAGCAATGCAAAAGAAAACTTAACATTAGTTGATATTGCAACCATCTAAGATTACTATTGGACTAAGGTCTTATTTCATCTGTGCTTGCACAATGGTGGGATAATGACATTGCAATAAAAAAAGCCTTGGAGAGAAACACATCGGAAAGGTTGTGTTTATGGCAGATATTATAAATAATATTGTTGGAGGAAGATATTATATACTTGAACTTATAGGCAGAGGAGGAAGTGCTATTGTCTACAAGGCAAGGGATATTCACAATGGTGGAATTTATGCTCTTAAGAAGTATATAACATCTGATCCTGCCAACAGAAAAAGATTATTGGAAGGAATGGAAAGAGAACTTGAAGTTTTAAAGAACTGCACTCATCCGGTCCTTCCAAAAATTTTTGACTTAATAAAGATTGAAGATGCATTTTTTCTGGTAATGGAATATATAGATGGGATTGATTTGAATAAATATGTGGATGAATATGGAACATTATCTACAAAAATGCTTGTAAAAGTTATGGAACAGGTATGCAGTGGCTTTTATTATCTTCATAGTTTGTCGCCGGCAATAGTTTATAGAGATTTAAAGCCGGCTAACATTATTTTATGTAAGGATGGAAGAATTAAGCTTATTGATTTTGGCATAGCAAAAAGATACAGAACAGATATTGATGTGGATAAGCTTGCCTTGGGAAGTAAGGGCTTTGCGGCACCAGAGCAGTTTGGCGATAGCAAAGGGAAGGGGCTTTATAATACTGACATTAGGGCAGACATATATGGAATAGGTACAACAATGTACTATTTAAAAACTGCAAAAACATATAATTCAGTGCAAGGCAGTAAATCACTTTACAGTTTTAAAGACTATTTTAAGACAAGCCATAAACTTAGAAAGATAATAAAAAAATGTACAAGAAATAATCCTGATTTAAGATATCAGAGCTGTATTGAAATACTTTGTAGCATTAAAACCTTGCATATTATTGGAAAATAATTTATTCTTTATAGTATGAAAATATGAAAAAATGGGAAGCCAATGGAGGTAATGAATGAATTTACAGGAAACAAAAGCAAAATTGGAAAAGTATAATCAGTCTCAGTTATTAAAGTATTATGATGAACTTGATGAAAACCAGAGACAGTCTTTATTAAAGCAGATAGATGAAATTGATTTTGATTTGCTTAAGTTAATTGAAGATGGCGGAAAAAAAACTGAAAAAGGTGTTATCACACCCCTTGACGATGCAGTAAGCATTGCTGATATTGAAGCAAACAAAGATAAATACACAGATATAGGTACGGAAGCAATTAGAGAGGGAAAAGTTGCTGCTTTACTTTTAGCAGGTGGAATGGGTACAAGACTTGGCTCAGATAAGCCTAAGGGAATGTACAATATTGGTCTTACTAGGGACGTATATATTTTTGAAATGCTTATTAAGAATTTAATGGATGTTGTTAATCAGACAGGTGCGTGGGTTCCACTTTATATTATGACAAGTGAAAAGAACAACGATGACACAGTTAAGTTCTTTGAAGAAATGAACTATTTTGGTTATGATAAGAATTATGTTGATTTCTTTGTACAGGAAATGGCTCCTGCAGCATCTTTTGATGGCAAGATTTTCTTGGAAGACAAGGATAGAATTTCAACCTCACCTAATGGCAATGGTGGATGGTTTATCTCATTCGTTAAGGCAGGTCTTTGTGAAAAAGCTAAGAAGGCAGGAGTTGAATATATTAATATTTTTGCAGTTGATAATGTTTGCCAGAGAATGGCTGATCCTTGTTTCGTAGGTGCCATGATTGATGGCGGATACCGTTCAGCAGCAAAGGTTGTTTCTAAGGCTACACCTGAAGAAAAGGTTGGTGTACTATGCTTAGAAGATGGAAAGCCATCTATTGTTGAATATTATGAATTAACTGAAGATATGAGATACCAGACTAAGGCAGACGGAGAACTTGCATACAAGTATGGTGTTATCTTAAATTATTTATTCAATATTGAAGATTTAGAAAAGAATATGAACAATAATCTTTCAGTGCATGTTGTAAAAAAGAAGATTGCTCACATTGATGAAAATGGTAATGCAGTAAAACCTGAAACTGAAAACGGATTCAAGTTTGAAACATTAGTACTTGATATGGTACATATGATGGATAATTGTCTTGCTTACGAAGTTGTAAGAGAGAAAGAATTTGCACCTATCAAGAATAAAACTGGTGTTGATTCTGTTGAATCAGCCCGTGAATTACTTAAATTAAACGGAGTAACATTATAATGAAAAAATTATTAGAACTTATTACAGAAGAGTTTGAAAAAGCTTTTGAAAAGAATGAATATGACAAAAAATTAGGTAAGGTTGTTGTATCTAACAGACCTGATCTTTGTCAGTATCAGTGTAATGGGGCAATGGCAGGTGCAAAGAGATCGGAAGAGCGTCGTTAAATTAAATAGTGAACTCGTAGCTAAATATCTTAACGATATGAAGGAAGCTGACCAGTATGGATGCGAAAACAAGGCACCTGAAACTATTGTAATTGATTACGGTGGAGCTAATGTAGCTAAGCCTCTACATGTTGGACATTTGCGTTCAGCAGTTATTGGTGAAAGTGTTAAACGTATTGAAAGATTTATGGGTAATAAAGTTATTTCTGACGTTCATTTGGGAGACTGGGGACTTCAGATGGGACTTATTATTACAGAGCTTGAATGTCGTAAACCTGATTTAGTTTATTTTGATGAATCATACACAGGAGAATACCCTGAAGAGGCACCATTTACAATTTCTGAATTAGAAGAGATTTATCCATGTGCCAGTGCTAAGTCTAAAGTTGATGAAGAGTTTAAAGAGAAAGCACATCAGGCAACATTAAAGCTTCAGAGTGGATATGCTCCATATACAGCAATTTGGAAACATATTATGAAAGTTTCTGTTGAAGATTTAAAGAAGAATTATGGAAACTTAAATGTTGATTTTGATTTATGGAAGGGTGAAAGTGATGCTCAGCCATATATTCCGGGACTTATTCAGGATTTAATTGACAAGAAGTTAGCTTATGAAAGTCAGGGAGCTTTAGTTGTTGACATTTCAAAGGAAGATGACACAAAGGAACTTCCACCATGTATCGTTAGAAAGTCAGATGGCGCGGCTTTATATGCAACATCAGATCTTGCAACAATTATCCAGAGAGAACAGGATTACAAGCCTAACCATTATATTTATGTAGCTGACAAGCGTCAGGAATTACATTTTACACAGGTATTCCGTGTATCTAAGAAAGCTAACATTGTAGACGAAAATACTAAGATGGAATTTTTAGGCTTTGGTACAATGAACGGCAAAGACGGCAAGCCATTTAAAACAAGGGATGGTGGTGTAATGCGTCTTGAAAACCTTATTGCACAGATTAATAAAGCTGTATACGATAAGATTATGGAAAACCGTACAGTAAGTGAAGAAGAAGCTAATAACACAGCTAAGATTGTAGGACTTGCAGCACTTAAGTATGGAGATTTGTCAAACCAGGCATCAAAGGATTATATCTTTGATATTGACAGATTTGCTTCATTTGAAGGAAATACAGGCCCATACATTCTTTACACAATAGTACGTATTAAATCAATTCTTGAAAAATACAAAGCTGAAAGCGGAAACGCAGATGTAAACCTTCCTGTAATCAACACAGACAATGGCTCACAGATGCAGTTAATGCTTGAAGTAGCTAAGTTTAACGAAATAATTGAAAATGCAGCAGAAGAACTTGCTCCACATAAGATTTGCTCATATGTATATGATTTATCTAATGCATTTAACAGATTCTATCACGAAACAAAGATTCTTGCTGAAGAAGATCAGACTAAGAAGGCAGGATACATTGCATTAATCAATCTTACAATTAATGTACTTGAACAGTGCATAGACTTGTTAGGATTTAGTGCACCTGACAGAATGTAGTGGGAAGAAGAACAGTGGAATAGAGAAAAATATAAGAATCAATCCTGTAGTTGATTACATTATTGTAATTAATTGGCTGCAGGGTTGATTTTTTTTGTGTAGTGGGGGACATTAAAAAATCCCTACAGCTTCAATAAAAGAAACTGTAAGGATTTTTATTTTCAATAATCTTATTTAGAAGCGCTTGTTTCAGCACTTGTAGCTGTTGTAGCAGCTTCAGTTGAAGCATCACTTGTTTTGCCCTGAACGTTTGAGTCGCCGTTTTTAATTAACTGCTGTCTTAAACTTTCAATAGCTTCTTTTGAAAGGGTGCTTCCCTGTGTTGTTGTGGCAGGAGTATAAAGTCCTGTGTCAATAGCAACAGAATATCCGATATAACCAATAAATGCTATAGCAATAAGTGTTGCAACAACGTATGCTGCAATCTTTTTAAAGTTACGCTTCTTAACATTTTTCTTTCTGTTGTATTTTTCCTGTTTATGCTTGTCTACTTTTGCCTGACTCATTATATGTACCTCACA
>OOAD01001271.1_pt1 | contig 14418 bp, 8 predicted proteins | sample 1671151 | NCBI WGS metagenome assembly OOAD01 (sample SAMN06348127, study PRJEB24527) | human gut metagenome | biome: human gut; feature: ankylosing spondylitis patient; material: feces | host: Homo sapiens | place: China | collected 2015-10
CATTTATTCAGAGAAGGCGACTTATCATGAGTTGACCGAAGGCATGCGTGCCTGGATGTTGAAGAAGAGTGGCATCAAGAAAGCGTTTCACCAATTGGATTTTCACCCATTATACTAGCGAGGAGGTTCGCTTGAAGGTATGGATGGGTATTGGCACGGTGTTGTTCTGTCACACGAAGGAGATCGCCGATTACGGTTGGCATCCATTCTCCCGTCCTCTCGACCAGATCTTAGAGGACATGATAGAGAAGGAAGTGAAGAAGCGAGTAGAGAAGGAGTTAAGAATCCGCGCCTTGAAGAATGCCCAGGACGAAATTGGAAAACAATAATTTCATTTTTTTAGATTGAATCAGAACCATTAAGGCGCTGCCTTCCTGCTGGTGAAAGCTGGCGGGAAGGAGGTGCTGTATATCCAATTCGAGCGGTAAAAGCCACTTCCTCTACCGCCATCTGATAAGTAGGTTCACTACCTACTGCTTCTGTGATAACATCCGGCACATATCCACTCGTCACCTCAATTTAACTGGTATTTAATTAAAAATACGTTTATTATTGTTAAAGCATTCTAATACGGGGGGGGATTTTGTAGTATCTACAAAGTTATATACCTTTGCAATCAGAAATCAGTCTCCAAGTAATATACAAGGGGATTGGTTGAAATATGTTGAGGACCATTTGATAAGTCATAATAGGTTTATATTGGTTTACAACAATGTTTATATTGCTTAATAACAATGTTTTATATTGCTTAAAAACGATGTTTTATATTGCTAAACAACAATATAACAGTAAGATTCCGGGTAACCGGATAAATAGTTAATATAGTAAGTGACAAATGAAAAAGATAGCAGTTTTGCTGTTTGTTATTTTGGGAAATAAAACAGTAGGTTACTCACAAGATTTCGCTCTGAAGACGAACGGACTCTACTGGGCGACAACCACACTCAATCTGGGCGTAGAAAAGGCAATCAGCAACCAGGTAACCCTGGAAGCAGATGTAGCATACAACCCCTGGACATTCAGGGAAGACAAGAAGATGCACCTTCTCTTGGTGCAGCCAGAAATGAAATACTGGCTGTGCGAGAAGTACGAAGGTCATTTCGTAGGTATCCACCTGCATGGTGCTCAATTCTACGGAGGTTTTGGCAGCAAGCTCTACGATGGCTACTTGGCTGGCGGAGGCGTAACATACGGTTACGACTGGATTCTATCCCCTCACTGGAACCTGGAGGCAGCCATCGGTGTGGGATACGCCCACCTCTGGTACAAGCAAAGCCCTAACTTGCCCTGCATCAAGTGCCAGAAAAAGAAGAACGAGAACTATATCGGTCCTACCAAGGCTGCACTATCATTAGTCTATATCTTTTAAAAAAAGTGCATCATTTAATCACAAGAACATTATGGATGATAGAATGAAACTCAAATTTGTATATCTGGCTATAGCTGGTGTAGGCTTGGCTCTTCTGACGACTATGTCTTCATGCAGCAAACAGAATATAGTAAGTGATAAAAAGATTACATGTACTCCCGACTCCTTTATGCTCCTGCCAGATAGCGGCAATCAGGCTGCACTCAACCTTCAGGTTCATATCCCGAAGCATTATTTCTCGAAGAGAAGCCGTCTCTTCGTAATACCCGTATTGACAGACAGCGACAGCATCGTGGCTAAATACAAGCCTATAGTGCTGGATGCGCCTATCTACAGGAAGAAGATGGAACGTAAATGGGTACTCGACAGTATTGCTGACCCATACGATTCTATTGCACAGAGAGTTACGAACACGAAAGTAGATTTGTCCGTGTTATATAACGACACCATTACCCTGCCTGCCAACTTCCATAAGGGAAGCCTCGTGGCAGTGGCTTCTGCCGACGGATGCGGCGAATGCCGTGCCATCAGCCATACCAAGATAGCCGATGTGTTCCGTCCGGAAATCAAGAAGCAACTGCATCTCAACTGGATGAAGCATACCTTCGAGATCAAGCCGAAGATAAGAAAAGGAAAGGGCGTGGCACGACTTGAGTTTGCTATCAATAAATATGATATCAATCTCAAGATGAGCAACAACCAGGCTGAGCTCGACCACATGTTGAGCGATATAGCTCCAGTGCTCAGCGACAGCCTCGCTACCCTCACTTCTTTGGGCATCTATGGTCTGGCGTCAGCCGACGGCCCGCTGAAGTTTAACACCCCACTTTCCCGCAACCGTGCCAACTCAGCCCTGAAGTGGCTGCTTGCGCACATAGAGAATGGCGACAAGGTGAAGAAGATAGCCCGTATCGGTTCACGCCCTGAAGGATGGCAGCCGGTATTGGATGCGATGGTGGCCGCCGGCGATGCCGACAGCACGATGGTGAAGAACATCCTGACCCGATATGCCAACTTCAACGATGATGTGCAGGAGCGCTATATCCGCCGCCTGCCTATCTGGAACAGTATCAAGAAGAAGTATCTGCAGAAGAGCCGTAGCGTGGAATACACCTACACCTACATCATCAAGAACTTCACCACCGATGAAGAAATGCTGCAGATGTACGAGCTCCGCCCAGATGCCTTCAGCGAAGATGAGTTCCTGCATGTGGCACAGATTGCAGAGAGCGCAGAAAAGCAGAAGCAGGTATATGAGACGACTTTGAAATATTACCCTATGTCGAAGATTGCTGCCAACAATCTTGCCATCCTACTCGAGAAAGAAGGCAAGGTTGATGTGGCTGAAGAGATATTGAACCGCCAGAAGGTAGAAGAGACTCTGATCAGCCAGAAGGCACTCACAGAATAAATTACAGCGTATGACAAGATTAAAAGTTATCATATATGGTATGGCACTGGCTATGTCATTCACCTCTTGCGTCCGTGAAAATCTGGACCAATGTCCTCCTCTGCGTATCAACATCGAGGTGAAAGACAAGAATTATTTCAATGTTGATCAGACTGTTCCTGATGAGAAACGGGATGAGAATCAGTCGTTTAGATCATTTGCCCCGTCTCTTTCATATCGTCTGAGCCGACTCAACGACGACGGCACTCAGCAGGTTGTCGTAGAAGAAAAAGGTTTCGGAGTAGAGGGTGATGGATTAACTTATCCTGTAAGCTTCGACCCCGACATGCCTTTCGGAAAATACGTCTTTACGGTATGGGGAGGTATGAAGACGCGAGGCGAACTCAATCTGGATAAAAACGAGCTGTTGCTACATCCGGAGCACAGTCAGGGCGATGATGTTTATCAGGTTTGCGATACCCTCGTATATGATGAAAACCATTATTGCTATACCAGCGAGATGGAGCGCACCAAGGGTAAACTGGTTATATGGACAGAGAATCTTCCTGCCGGGTATAATGTGATGGATACTGAAGTAAGCCAGCTCTATGGAATCGTAAATCCAAGTTTCCAATATTCTGAAGAGACCAGCGTCTTTCATGAATCGGAAATTGAAGCTGGCGCCAAGACCAAGACCTCTATTTTCCTGGCTCCTTCTTTCCAGAAGGATGAGTCAGTGGTGGATGTCAATTTCTATAAGAATAATGGCGAAGGCGGCAATTCATCTGTGTTGTCACCTGATGACGTGAAGGTAAGCATGGAGCGCAATAAGATTACGGTGCTGAAATATGTGTACGATTCCGACCGCAATCGCTTCACCATCTATATGAAGGTGAATGACAACTGGGAGGAAATTCACGGCATGATATTGGATTGATAATTAATTTATACTTAATTTTTAAATTTATAATTTATGAAAAAAGGTATGTTTTTTGCGCTTGCAGCAAGCAGCTTGCTGTTCAGCGCATGTAGCAGTGACGACGCTGTGGTTAGCACAGTGGGTCAGAATGAGGCAGTACAGCAGATTGTATTGCAGGTAGCAAGTAGTGGTGATGGCTTGAGCACACGTGCCGGCCGCCCATTGTATTCTTCAGAGGCTTTGCAGACTATCCAGCATGTTCGCGTGTTGATTTACAACACCAAAACAAATGCTATTGTCAAAGACGAACAGTTGGATTGGACAAAGAGTGATAAGTATGACAATCATGGTCGCCAGCATACTCTTACTTACAAGGGGGATAAAAGACTGGAGGGTGGTAGCTACAAGGTTATGGCTGTAGGTTACAGCGAAAACAGTGACTACACCTATTCTTTGGATGTAACAGGTGCAAGCCTTACTGGTAAAACTTACAGTGACATTACTGCAACCTTGAAGGAAGGCAAAAAAGATGCAGAGGAGGTATTCGCTGGTGATGCAGATCTTAAAATCGGAGTTGATAAGAATATTACCAACTTTACTTCTGGTGAGAAGAATGGCGTAGCAGTAACCTTGCATCGTCAGGTAGCTGGTAGCTTCGGTTATTTCAGTAACATCCCAGCCAAAGTTGGTGAAAAAACTGCCGCAACCCTTCGTCTCGTAGTAAGAGATAAGAATGATAAGTTGACTTTCGACAACTTCAACAGCTCATTCACAGCTAATGGAGCAACTGGCAGCACTATCAAGTATTACGTTAATGGTTCTACATCAACAGGTGCAGCACTTGCTACAACAGATAAGTTCTCTAACGGCGACAATGGTTATGTGCTCTACTCTATCGATTTGAAGAAATGGTTCCCTCAACTTGATGAAAACGGTGATGGTGTGCTGAATGCTCAAGATGCCAGCTGGAAGCGCCCTGATGATGTAAAGACTCAGGTTGTGAAGGGTTCTGTATTCGGAAGCAACTTCGTCATTCCATTTGCTTTGACACATGAGAAGAGCACCATGGAGCTTCAGCTCTTGGATGAACATGAAACTATCATCAAGAAATGGACCGTTTCTATCCCAGAATTAGATGTAAATAAGGATGACACAAAGGGAGCTATAGACGAAAGTGCTTCTATCTTCAACGTGGTTCGTAACCACATGTACAACTTGGGTGTGAAGACTTCAACTGGTACAACAACAACTCCAGATCCAAGTAATCCAACTCCAGATCCAGATCCAGATCCAAAACCAACTCCAGATCCAGGTAAAGACGAGCCAGAAGACTTGACCAAATCTCAGAACCTCATCTTGAAGGTGAACGACAACTGGGAGGCTATCCACAAGATGGAGCTGGGTGATTAATCTTACTACGTGCTCATAATATAGGCAGTATTAAGAAAAATATATCCAAGGGATGCACAGTGCCCGCTATAGGCACTCGCATCCCTTACTATCCCAACATCACAATATTTAATTTATCATTCATTTTATACGTAATTCCCATTCAAATCGAATAGGCGAACATTGAAATCGAATAGGCAAACATTGAAATCGAATAGGCGAATATGATGAGAAAATCTATAAAAAACAGTTTAAATATAATCCTCGCAGCCAGTCTCCTAATGAGCTGTAGTGCAAGCAATGATGCGCCTGATACCCTCGCCGACGGATCGCATGCCGTGAAGTTGGACATGAGAGTGGGTGTAAGCGCAGGTGTTGTTACCGGCTCACGAGAACTTGATACGTGGGATGGAGCACAGCAGGTGAATGATATGAGAATCTACGTCTTCAGATGCCCCGAAGACAAGAAGGGCACCCCAGAAGAAGCATATACCTATTGCACCCCTATTGAAACGGAAGCAGCCAAGAAAGGTTACTATTCCGTTGACGCATTCAACAATAGAGAACCCTACTATTCTGCCGAGCACCAGAACCTGCCCGAGCAGCATCTATACACCTTCGAACCCTATCTGCAGAACGGCTACTACTACCAGTTTCTAGCCATAGGAAGAGATGATAAATACGCAACGACGAAAGTACTTACAGAACCCAAATTCACTAAAAACGAAACGAAACTGGAGGACGCAAGAATCGCCCTCACCGAGCAGGCAAAAAACAGCGCCAAAGTCGGTATCCTCAATACCACAGAGCTGTTTAGCGGCATTCTGCAAGACGAGAATACCCATGAGGAAGCCCCCGTGCTCGTAACGGAAGAGACGAAATACTTCCACCGCACGCTGACCGCCAGCCGTAACGTGGCTGGCCTGATGATTTACGTAGAAAACATCCCGGCACAGGTGGAGTCGAATGCAGCAGGAGACGTGAGCACCGTTACCTTCAAGCCCACCTCTCTATCCATCGTAGCCACCGGCATCACCACCGAAACGCTGATAAGGCAGAAGCAGGCACCAGCAGATGCTGAATCGTTGACTTATCAGACGTTGGGCACCATCGACCTCACCCCCTCAAACGGATGGACCGTAGATGCTAAAGAGAACATATTCAAGCGAGCTGAAGACTCCCAGAAAGGATGGAAGGCAAACAGCTACATGATAAGCAACTTCATGATGCCTACACCAGAGGGAAAAATGCAGAAAAGCAAGAACTCGGCCGAGAACGAGACTACCTTCTATCTGCATTACACGGATGGCACGCACCACAGGTACGACAACATCAGGAAATCTACAACCACTGGCGACAAGTTCAAGTTCCCTATCGAGGCAAACCACCTGTATTGCCTGGGAGCCAAGAGCAAGACCGTGAACCAGCCATACGACCTGAAGGAGTATTACGAGCCGGTGATGACCGACGTGAAGGTTGAGATAGAACCAGCCTTCGAAAAAAGACATGAATTTGAAACAGAATAAACGTTACAAACAGCATAAAAACGGAAATAGAATATGCAGAAATCAAGATTTAGCATCTATAAGATAAGCTCCATCAAGATGAACGCCATCAGGATGAACACCATCAGGATAGGCATGGCGGTAGGGGTTTGCTTCCTCCTCGCACTAGCCGCGGGATGCAGCAGCGATGCCGATCTGCCACCCTATCCAGATGGCAGCAATGGAGATGCAGGCATGAATCAGCCTTCGGAAAACGAAGATGAGATTACGACTGTTCCCATCACCATCACTCTGGGCGGATTAAGCGGCAGCGATGGCAATGCCAAGCAAGATGGCAGAAACACCCGTGTAGCCCCTCCTGGTGCAGGATCCTCTTCCTCGTCGGGCACAACAGGAAAGGACTACGGATATGCCGAGACCGAAAACGTCAATGCCGTAAGGCTGATAGCTTTTCGCCGAAGAGTTCAGAACAATGGAGAAAATACTGCAACCTATGATGCCGCAGTCAACGATATCCAGGGCTTCGAGTACGACCCTACCAACGACAGGGTGATTAACGGAAAGCCCACGTTAGAAGACGGCAAGGAAGACGATTATCTTTCGGGAAAGCCCCACAAGCACTATGTGGTAAAGGACACCTTCGGCATCAGCAGGGGCTACGAATATCGCATCATTGCCCTCGCATACGATAGCCGGGAGAAATCGCCCTATCCGCAGTATCAGGCAAACCAAGTGATTACCAATGATATGCTCAATATCAAGAGAGGTACTACATTTCAGGAGTTCAAGGCCACGTTTGCGAGTTATCTGGTCGATGATGACAAAACCGAAACCCCCAACAACTGGCTTGACTATCTGAAAAAAAAAGATCTCTTACTGCATCATGTAGATTGCTTGAGCCGCCAGCTCATCACGGTGCCGCAGCTCTTCTATGGCACCCTCTACCAGCAGGGGGATGATACCCAAAATCCAATCATCTCTTCTGCTGATTACCAGAAGGAAAATCTGGGAAACAATACCCCTACGCCGCTTGTAGGAACACTCTATAGAGGCATGGCAGAAGTGGAGGTTCATATCACTCATGCCGCCCATTACAGCATTACAGCGCAGACGCACTGGTATTGCCTACTTGCCGACACCGTGCTTACCCAGATGCCTCTTACCAGCTACGACGGTTTTAAGCAGGGCAGTGTACCTATCAAAAAGTATTCAGAAAAGGGAGGCTCCTATACCGCCATTGCCTATGCCCCCTTCCCAGGTGAAGGCAAGGAAGTGGTGCTCAAGGCATTTGTGCTGCCAGGCAAGACCCATCTTGCCGTGAGAATAGGCCTCAAAGCCTATCCTCACGCCCACAACTATCAGATAAAGGCAAAGGATATGATGTCTTCAGAAGCAGCCACGGGCGTTATCGTGGTAGATGGAGTAAGCAACCTCTTCTATCTGAGACGAAACCATAAATATGTCTTCACATACGATGAGCAAAAGACACTTACAGACTCCAGACATTTGCTCGAATAAGATCAAGAGAATTATCAAGACGTTATGCTATGTTTTAAAATCAAACAGACAATGAAACAGCATTTTATATTCAAATCATTCATATTATTTGTGTTAACATTCCTGATGGTTGTGCCCGCCTCTATCCAGGCGGCACAACCCAAGGATGACAACACCAGTCCCTATTTCGAGAGTGCTGCCGTTAGAGACTCGTTCAAGAACTGCAAGAAACCCATCTGGACCAACAACTGGGATGATCTGCCAGCCGACAAGCACCAAGACCATTTTGTGGAGTTCAACAATGACCCCAAATATTACAACATGACATTCCGTGAACTGCGCAACCGCCGTGCCCTTACGGGCGAATCGTGCACCATTAACAAATTGATTGGTGTGGTAGGCGTAGGCAGCTGGGCAAAGGATATGGGCGCCCTTACCGACGATTCACTCGACAACTATGCACAGGTGAACTCCGTGGTACGAGCAGGGGTAACCGTAGACCCGATAGTAAGTGTAAAAGATATGGATAATTACTATTCCAAGGGAACGGTGGCAGGCTTTACCATCGTGGCTGGTTCGGGTAGCAGCGTGCTGAGCCTCGATGTAATCAAGGCATTCTCCATCGGATTCTATCGCGACGGCAAACTGAAGGGTGTGAAGGCGGTAAGGGAAGGACAGAATGGTTCGGGAGTAACGCTGAAGCTGCTCCAGATACCGGGTTCCGACAACATCTGCGCCATGCTGACGGCAGAAAGCGACTGGCTCTTTGATGAAATCACTCTCGACTGCTCGGGCGGCATTCAGGCAGAAGTGGCGAATATTCTGAAAATCAAATATGCCTTCGTGGGCGAATCTAAGGAGTTTACCATCACCGATGGAGGCATCAAAAAATACAACGAATATTTCAAAGACGACAAGCAGGTAGCGCTCAAAGAGATGAAAGGCTGGCGCCCTATTATCCTCGGCATCCCCCTGCCTTTCCTGGACGGCGATATAAAGAAGATGACAGATGATGATCTGGACAATTTCGCCACCATCGTCCCTCTTCTTGACATAGGTTACCAGGGCGGAGCCAAGTTTATGATGCAGAACAACAAGAACCCGCAAGGCGAAGCATTCGAGGCTGGCATGGAGGCTGGCTTCAAATACAAGATGGATGCCCTGCTGAGCCTCAATGCAGGAACATGGGTCAACGTGCTGCTCTTCGACCACAAGGGAAACAAGGTGCAGGAAGAAACGATTTCTGCCCAGGTGCTCCACCTCTCGCTGGTGCAGATTGGAGACGGAACGGTGAGCATCAAGGCAAAGGTTCCGTTTTCAGGATGCGAAATCAGATTCCTTACGGTTCTCGGAGTTGATGCAGGCGCCATTGGCATCCACTATGGATTCGTAAGAATGGCTCCAGATGTATCCCACCGGTGCCCCATCAATCCTACCATCAGCAGCAATGTCTGCCAATCGCAGACTTCGTTCAACCTTCGCTCCAACCCCAAGGTGAGCGTAACATGGAAGCTGGTGAATGCATGGGATTTGAAAAATAACGATATTCTTGCCACCACACCAGTAAATGTTACCTCTGCTGGTCAAGTTACCAATCTGGAACCTGGTAAATATACCTTCAGGGCCACGGCTCAGGACGGATGTTATGATGAAACCACCATTACCGTAGGTGGTTTTAATGATGGAAATACAACTTGCGGCAAACCACTTGTCAACAAACTGGGTGAAGATTTCTACGAGGTATCGCCTAAGATTCACGAAACATCCGGCTCGCTGCTTTCTGTCTCTGAACTCAAGGATAGAGACAATATTATCAAGGGTGAATATGAACAATATGCCGAATATATAGGTGGCTTGAGTCTTGCCGATAACCTCTGCATCATCGGAATTCACCGCAAGGATGGTCAACTGATATACGATGCTACCGACCGACACGAAGGTGAATCAGAGCCGGATGCCGTCAAGAGAGCTCAACCTAAGCGCATTGGTTTTGTGGTAGAGGCTGATGCTACAGTAATCAATTTGCATGCCCTGCAATTCCTGCAGATACGCTGCTATAACCAAGGCAAGGAAGTATATCGCCATCTGATAGATGAGAACAATGCGATTAGTGCAGATATTGCAGGTTCAGACAAGCTGCAAAAGATAAGATATTCTATCGAAGTTCCAGCCTACGACAGCAAAGGCAACCCGATTCAGATGGATGAGTTCCAACTCTGGAATTCGGGTGTACTCAATCTGGGCGGTTCTAAACTCCGTATCTACTATGCCTTTATTGAGGAGGCTGCCGATGACTGTTCTTCGCCACTTGCATGTAGCAGTCTGGTGATGTCGCATAATCATTCACATACTACCATCAATGCTAATGAAACCAAATTTGGCGGAGCGGTGAGTGTGGCTACTGTAGATGATAACTTAGGTTATCTGGTGGATGATGACTTGAATACCTATATGGCGGTTGCCAATACGGTAAGTCTGGGAGTTGGTCAAACATTCGCCGTAAAGATGGGTAGAACACTCGACTATCATCATCAGTTGGGAATTGTCATTGACAACAAGACTTTCCTGGCAGCCGTAGATGTAGGAGACTGGCTAACGGTAGAAACCTTCAAAGACGGTAATTCTACGGGAGATAAATTTACCGACTGGAAGGTGATTTCCGCTGATGTAGCGGGTTATGGCGATAAGAATATCCTCTTCTTTCAGCCAAAGAAAGCGTATGACGAGGTGCGATTAACTTTAGCCAAAATTGTAGGCGCATTGGATGTGCAGAAATTCTACGGACTCGTGACACGTGGTGATATTGATAATGATGGTATTCCTGACTGTAAGGACGACAAGTCGTGCGTAGATGGTGTAGACGATATCGTTGTCAACAATGTATGCGTAGGAGATAAGATTGTCGTAACTGCTACCGGATTGACCGGAGTAGATTATCATCTTTACTTCGGTGATAAGAATGCGGGAGAAAATGGCATTGTGTCTCTGCATTCTACACCAGACACCAAGAACAATATCCAATATACCTACACCACCAAGGAGCCGGGCGAATATCAGCTCACCTTCTTCGACGGCAGCTGGACGCCACTCTCTTCTGTAGTATATCAGGTTCATCCATTACAGACCCGATGGCTTCCGAGTGCATCTACCAATGAATGGAACAAATGGGACAACTGGAGCGACGGTTCGCCTTACTGCTGCACCAACGCCATCATCTCGTCGGATGCCGATAACTTCCCAATGCTGGGCACGCCAGTGAAGCCAGCCGACTACTGTTGCAAGGACATCTTCTTCGAACCCCGTTCGGCGGTGGATAACGTGCCATCGCTCAACTATCGCAAGGCATGGGTAGAACTGGAGCAGAAGCCGAACCATTACTATCTGCTGAGTGCACCGCTCAAGCAGATGTACACGGGCGATATGTTCATGCCAGCCGACACTACGAAGGCGAACTACTTCGAGGATCTGAACGAAGAAAACTGGAAGGAACAGCGCTTCAACCCAAGCATCTACCAGCGCCTCTGGGCGGCTGCGTATCCGGGTAAGATCTATTCTCTCGATAGCAAGGGGAATGCAGGCTTGAAGGATGAAACGCTTGCCGTGAGCGAGGCCACCTGGTCGCACAACTTCAATGCCGTGGCTAAGCCTTACGGCATGGGTGAAGGCTTCTCTATGTGGATAGACAACGGCAATCTGCCGGCTACCAATAAGTTCAGTATCCGCCTGCCTAAGGCGCATAAAGAATATAGTTACTTCGTGGATTACGATCAGGAGAAAGTGGCTAGTGAAACAGTGACGAAAGATGCAAATAAGATAAACCGCTTCATCTACGAACAGGATTCTCCGGGCGACTTGACGATGGATTATAAGTATCTGTCGGAAGGCAAGGAAGTGACGGAGAACCGCACGGTGTTCGTAGGGCAGAGCGAGTATCAGATTACGCTGAAATCGGATATTCCTACGCAGACCTTCTTGCTGGGCAACCCATTCATGAGCCGACTGAATATCCAGAAGTTCCTGGAGGCGAATGGGAACGTGAGCAGCGTGAAGGTGGAAGTAGAGAATGAATCGGGAGGCATGGAAGAGCAAACTGTAAGCAAGGTCGCTTCTACGGGCAACGCCACCACCATCGCCCCAATGCAGGCATTCTATGTTACCACAAATGATGAGGCGAGTAAGCAAATCACCCTGCTGCTCACCCCAGAAATGATTGGTGGAAGCAAGAAAGCTACTGAGGAAAGTAAACCTGCTGAAGCCAAGGGACTGAAAGTGTGTGTGGAAAGCCTGAAGACGCGAAGAAAATCAGCAGCTATGCTGGTGATGGAGAATTCAGAAACTGCTTATGATGTTTCTGCCGGTTCTTCTTTCAAGAACTCTGTATTGGTTCCAACTCTTCTGGATAGTGAAGTGAAGTCACCTTTGAAGGTATTTGGTATTCAGCAGAGTCAGGCTTACGATATCCTTCCGATGACTGGCGCTACATCTTTAGGAATCTATCTGTCGCAAAAGGATAGCATCCGTATCGAGGTAAAACCTATTCAGGGTGTTGATATGAGCGGATATGTTCTCCATGATATGCTTTCGGGTGCCGATTATTCACTCGATTCTCCTCTCATTATTGCGGATGCCGAGACCTCGTTAGGCAGATTTGTTATCAGAAGCCGTTATGGAAGTACAGATGTGACATCTGTCGATACTGATCAGCGCATCAGTATTGTTCAGGAAGGTTCTTCTGTCCTCGTGCAATCTGCCTGCGGTCTGCTCAAGAGTGTCAAGGTCATAGACCTGAATGGCAGAATCATCAGCAGGGTACAGGGAAATGGTTCAAGGTGTTTAAAGGCGAGCATAGCCACAGGCATTCAAATCATACACATAGAATTGGCAGATGGTAGCAGTAAGGACTATAAGATGATTTTCTAAGTGAAATCAGAATAGCGAATTACATCTTTTGCTTATAATTATCCCTGCCAGCTTGTGAAAGCCGGCAGGGCTTATTCGAATTAAGCAAGAAAATCCGGGTAAATTCTTTGGTATAATCAGATAATTTTCTTATTTTTGCAAAGGTAAATTATTAAAAGGAGCAATCATGGATCAGAATATGAAACGTTTGCCTTACGGCATCAATGATTTTGAGGCGGTAATAGAACAAAATCAATATTATGTGGATAAGACGATGTATTTGCCTTTGTTGGAAAACCAACCAAGCAACATCTTCTTCATTCGTCCACGTCGGTTCGGTAAGAGCATATTCCTGAGTATGCTCCATGCTTACTATGACTGTAGCAAGAAAGAGAAATTCCAAACTCTTTTCGGTGATTTATGGGTTGGTAAGCATCCTACTCCTTTGCAGGGAAAGTATCAGATTCTTCACCTTGATTTCTCGTATGTCGGTGGTGGTATCGAAAAGTTGGAGGAAAACTTCAATATGTATCTACGTGTCAAATTGGACGGTTTCATGCGAGTTTACCAAGAGTTTTATCTGGCAGATTTTAAGGAGAGGTTCTTTAAGTCGGATTCTGGTACGGAGAAACTGGCTTTGCTTCAGGATGAGACTGCAGCCAAGGGCATTCCTCTCTATCTGATCATCGATGAATATGACAATTTCACCAATACCGTGCTCAATGAGCAGGGCGAGAATGTATATTGGGCAATCACCCATGCCGACGGATTCTACCGTGATGTCTTCAAGAAGTTCAAGGGCATGTTTGAGCGTATCTTCATCACAGGTGTCAGTCCTGTGACCTTGGATGATGTGACGAGTGGGTTCAATATTGGCTGGCATATCTCCACCAAGCCAGAGTTCAATCAGATGTTGGGCTTCTCTTTGGAGGAAGTGCGCAAGATGTTTGCTTATTACAAGGAAGTGGGAGGCATTCCTGCAACAAGTGACATCGAGGCAATGATAGACGAGATGAAGCCTTGGTATGATAACTATTGTTTCTCAGAGGATGCTCTGCATACTCAGAGTAAAGTGTTCAATAGTGATATGGTCATCTATTATCTCCGAAATTATATAGATAGGGGGGAAGCTCCAAAGCAGATGATAGACCCAAACACAAAGACTGACTACAACAAGATGAAGAAACTTCTTCAGTTGGATAAGTTGGATGGCGACCGCAAAGGTGTTATCCGCACGATAGCTGAGACGGGGCAGATTGTGACAACCCTGGAAGAGACATTTCCTGCCAGTAGGTTGACTAATCCTCAAACATTCACCAGTCTGTTGTTCTATTATGGTATGCTTACCATAAAGGGTACTTTTGGTGATATGATGATATTGGGTATTCCAAACAAGAGCCCACTTTAAAAAGTAAGGCCTGTTTAAAATGTTTATATTTCACGAAAATAA
>OOAD01001275.1_pt1 | contig 14390 bp, 10 predicted proteins | sample 1671151 | NCBI WGS metagenome assembly OOAD01 (sample SAMN06348127, study PRJEB24527) | human gut metagenome | biome: human gut; feature: ankylosing spondylitis patient; material: feces | host: Homo sapiens | place: China | collected 2015-10
TGTTGCTCAGGTACTTAAAAAAAATATTTTATAATAGTGTTGCGGAATTAAGGTTAAGATAATTAGGAGTGGCTTTTCATCATTTATAGTAATGGACTGAGATACATATCCGATGTAAGAAATTTCCAGTACACTACCTTTTTCCACACCATTTACAGAGAAGTTTCCATCAATGTCAGTAATTGTTCCATTGGTGGTTCCTTTTACTAAAACGCTTGCTCCGATGATGTATTCACCCAAAGCGTCCTTCACATTACCTGTCACATTGAGTTGTTGGGCAACCGCATTCAATGTACAGAGAAACATCAGGCAGAGGAGGGTTAACTTGCTTCTCATAACCTGCATGCAATTTACTTTTGCTCTCATAAATTTAATTTAAAAGTTAACATTAAATGAACTAAAACCTTGTGCTGCAAAGATAGATGCTTCTATTATGCCTTGGATGAGCAGGTAAATACATATAGTAAGTAATTAAATTTTTAATTCATTAATAATCAGACTGTTGTATTTTATAAAAGTAAGTTCTATTGATGGACTAGTTAGCTCTGTTTATTGGAAAATCCCAGTGAAATCTGTATAAAACTCTCCGGACTCTTTTACGTTTCGCACGGCGGAACCGTAGGTTTTCCGACGCGGAAACTTACGGTTCCCGATGCGGAAACATAGGTTTTGGGCAAGGGAAACATAGAAAATGTAATTCGGAATTCTTGATTGGGGCACTGTGTTTTTTTATCTGCGGGGAAGAGGTAAGGTTTGTTTTGAAGGAGAGTGTTTATATAATTGTGATAAATTGTTTTGTTTCTGTGCGGTATTTATTACATTTGCCACTGAATATGATTAAATAACGTGTATTTGAAAGATTTTTCAGGTGTTCCCTGTGCAAAAGTGAGAGTGAATCATGGAAAATAAAACGTATCAGTATAAAAGAATCACGGTAAAGATAGGTAGTAACGTGCTGACCCGCCGTGACGGCACACTGGATATAACCCGCATGTCGGCATTGGTGGACCAGGTGGCAGAGTTGCATAAAGCAGGAGTGGAAATCGTGCTGGTATCTTCCGGGGCGGTAGCTTCAGGAAGAAGCGAGTTGAAACCCTTACGGAAACTGGACAGTGTGGACCAGCGGCAACTTTTTTCGGCAGTGGGACAGGCTAAGTTGATAAACCGTTATTATGAACTGTTTCGTGAGCACGGCATTACCGTAGGTCAGGTACTCACGACTAAGGAGAGTTTTTCTACCCGCCGGCATTACCTGAACCAGCGTAATTGCATGAAGGTGATGCTGGAGAACGGGGTGATTCCCATCGTGAACGAAAATGATACGATTTCGGTGACCGAACTGATGTTTACCGATAATGATGAACTATCGGGTATGATTGCTTCGATGATGGACATGCAGGCATTGATTATCCTTAGTAACATTGACGGCATTTACAACGGTTCACCTTCGCAGCCGGGTACTTCTGTGATACGTACGGTGGAGCGTGGAAAGGATTTGTCGGATTACATTCAGACGGAAAAGTCCGGATTCGGACGGGGAGGGATGCTTACCAAAAGCACCATTGCCCGTAAGGTGGCTGATGAAGGAATTGCCGTGATTATTGCCAATGGCAAGAAAGAAAACATCTTGTCGGATTTGTTGTGTCATCCGGATACGACTGTCTGTACCCGTTTCCTTCCAGCCATGGAAGGAGTGTCGAGCATGAAGAAGTGGATTGCGCACAGTGAAGGCTTTGCCAAAGGGGAACTTCATCTGAACCGTCAGGCAGTAGAGGCCGTCAAAGGAGTGAAGGCTACCAGCATCCTTCCGGTGGGAGTGACGCGGGTTGTAGGAGATTTTGAGAAAGATGACCTTGTGCGCGTGATGGACGAGCAAGGACGGCAGATTGGAGTAGGCCGTGTATCAGCTGACTCGGCAGAAGCACTTTCCATGGTGGGACAGCACGGGCAGAAACCGCTGGTACATTACGATTATCTGTATTTGGAATAAACCGGAATGGTTTACTCCATCGGTACGGTGCGTTGTTCTGCTACGGACTGTATGGACAGAGGGGTAACCGAAGTCCAAAGAGCCAGGTCGTGTATATTGGCCGGGTAGGGTATCTCCTGTTTCATTTCGGCTTCTAATGCTTTGAGCATGATGTAGTCCATGCCTTCATGGTGCGTGTCGATGCGCAGTGCTTCTTCTCCCCATTGTTGCCAATAGAGGTGCTCGTATTTTTGCAGGTAAGCGGTATCTGCCTCCCATGTTTCGTGCGGACTTTTTCCTTCCAGGTAAATGCGTCGCTGGTCTCCCTGCCAAATTCCTTTGGTGCCTTGTATTTCGAAGTCTAGGCTTCTGGGGCGGGGAAGAGTGGTGTCGTGGGTCAAAGAAACCAAGGTTCCGGAAGCCGTCTCCAGTTGGGTGACGGTTACGTCTCCCTGCGTGACAGGCACGTGAGGATTTCCTCCTAATTCACGGATACGCTGGTATAGGCCTGCAGGTTTGGAAGAAAAGGTGGTCAGGCGTACAAAACGGTCTTTGCGGGGAATGCCGGCGATGAGGCAGAGAGGAGCCAGTCCGTGAGTAGGATAAAGGTCGCCATTTTCCTGCTGGTAGAATTTGCTTCGCCAGATGCTTTCTGTCTTTTTCCGGTTGCCTAGACGGCCATGGTCATCGAGCAAGAGGCTGCGCAGGTCGTGGCGGTATCCGCCTCGCATGTATACAATTTCTCCCATCTCGCCGCTTTCTACCAGACGGTACAATGCTAACACCTCTCTCCGGAAAAGGACATTTTCCATCGGAAACACTTTTCTTCCGGTGCTTTCGGCTGCCTGTATCAGGGGCTTGTATTCGTTCAGGCACAGTCCTCCTTTTATTTCCAGTGCTACGTGGCACCCTTTTTGAATGCAGTATAGGGCATGTGTGACATGAAGCAGCCACGGAGAGGCAATGAAAACTAGTTGCGGTGCCTGTTCCTTGATCATTCGCCGGTAATCTTCTCCTCCCCGGTTGTAGCAGGGCACTCCGTAGTCTTCTTCCCGCGCTTCAGGGTCGGCAATGGCTGTGACGTGGTAACCGGAAATATGACGGATGAGCGAGAGCAGTTGTTTTCCGCGGTAGCCCATACCGATAAAAGCGATATGCAGTATGTCGTTATTCATCTTTATAATCCGTAATCCATATTTTCTTTTGCTCGTGATTGATTCTGTAGCGGATTCCCGGACTCAGAAATTTGAGTGTGGAGAGGAACTCGTCTAGACTTTCGTCACGCAGCGTTGCTTTGTATTTGAGTTTTTTGGCGGAAGATGAAAGAAGAAACTGGTAACCGTAGTGCCGGTAAAGTTCTCCTCGCTTATCTTCTAGTGTATGGCCGTCAAAGATAACTGTTTTTTCGCGCCATGCATAGACGGAACCTACAGGAATTTGTATCTTTTGAAAAGTACTGTCCTTGGGCTGACATAAAAAACTTTCTCCTGGAGAGAGTATGGTCTTTTGTGAAGTAAAGTCGGGAGATATTTCTACTTTTCCCTTGAGCAAGGTGACCCGGCTCTGTTCTTCGTTTGTGTAAGCCGAGACGTCGAAGTTGGTTCCCAGCACTTTAATTTTATAGTGAGCGGTGTGTACGTAGAAGGGTTTTCCATTTTGAGATTTTACGTCGAAGATGGCTTCACCATGTAAGGTGACGTTTCGTTCCTTTTTCCAGTTGCCGGTCGTATAGGAAAGGGTTGAACAGGCATTCAGCCAGACACTGGAGCCGTCGGGCAGTTTTACTTTAGCCTGTTGTCCGGTTTCTGTTTCTACGATGACTGGGTAGGATTCTGTCTGAGGCGTGAATAATCTTTCCGCTTGCCATCCGATAACCAGGCAAAGGAGAATGGAGGCCGCATAAAGCCATGTTGTCCGGATACTCCGTCTGCGGGTAGTCTGTGGGCTGATGCCTGTCCGGTCTGCGAATTTTTTCCATTCATTCTGAGTATCAGCTTCCAGTTTTTCTTTTTCATATTCTTGGTGGAGCCAGGCTTCTTTCAGAGAAAACCATGCTTGCTGGTTTTCCTTGCTTTCGCATAACCATTCATAAAGCTGCCGGGTTTCTTCCTCTGTCAGCTGGTGGTGCATATATTTTTGAAAGTCAATTTTCTTCATCATGAGATATCGGATTTTAAAAGGTTAGAAAAGTAAAGGAAGAAAGTGTGTCAGCGAGGCTCTTATTACCTTCAGCCCACGGTACAAATGGTTTTCTACCGTCCGGATGGATAAATTGAGTTCTTCGGCTATTTCGCTGCTCTTCATTCCTTGTCGGTGGTTCATCTGTACAACCAGACGGCATTGCTGAGGCAGTTGCTCCAGAGCCTTCTGGAAATTTTCATCGAGTTCCTTAAAATAAAGGTCTTCCAGCACGTTCTTTTCCTTAGTATAATATGAAAGTTCCAGTTCTTTTAATTTGGTGTCTGTCAGGTTGGAGAAATTGTTTTGTAAGGCATTTCTTCTTATTTGTTTCAGGCATTGAGTTTTCAGAATCTGAAACAGGTAGGAGCATAAGGTCTCCGGACTTTCAATACGGTTCCGATATTCCCAGAAAAGAATGAAACTTTCCTGTGTCACGTCTTTTGCCTCGTCTTCGTCTCCTAATATCTTTTTACAGAAGACATAGGCTCTTGGGTGGTATTTTTTGTAGAACCACTCAAACGATGCCAGATTTCCTTGTTTGATATCAGAATAAATTGCATGTGCTTCCATAATGCTGTTCTTTACAGAGAGTAAAGTGAGTAAGTTGTAATAAGGTCTTGTTTGTGGAATAAGGAAAAAGGATGGTTCAAAGATAATGTTTTATCTTGTACAGACCAATAGTAAATGTTTTTTTTATGATGGTTCTATTTACGGTTCTTTCCTTGAAATATCAAATAATGTATAATCTGGCCTTCTCCTACCGGTTTCAGGAAAGCTTGTTTTATTCCCTCGAAAAAACGTCTAGGCGTTTCATCCTGCATGTCGAAGCGTATTTCTCTGCACGCCGAAGCATTTTATTTCAACTGTTTTATTAATAAATGTTTAAAAACCGGATGCCGTATGAGTAAATATTTCCAGTTCTTTTTCTTTGTTTTAAACAAAGGAGTCCTGGGATTGAGGAAAAAAGGAACTTTTTATTAACTAAAATCTAATTTATTATGAGGAAATGCGTATTACAAGACTGGTGGACAAAGTTTTCCTGTAGAATTTGGGTGGGGCTGATGTGGCTACTGCTGCCTTTCAGTGTAACTGCACAACACACATCGCTTCAGTTAAGCCTGTTAAATCGTCCGTTGGCGGAATTTATCCAGGCGGTGGAAACACAAACAGACTTTAAGTTTTTCTATGAAGAAGGACAAGTGGATACTACATGTCCTGTGACAGTGAAACTTCAGAATGGAGATGTGAAGGAGGCACTTCGTCAGGCTTTGGAGTATACGGCTATCTCTTGGAGTATGTCTGATAAACGAATTATGTTGGTTCGCAAGCAGGCGCCTTCTGGCGAGAATACACAGAAGAGGGAGTTTAAGGGGCAAGTGCTGGATGAGGCTGGAATGCCTGTAATCGGTGCCAATGTAAGTGTGAAAGGCACATCGGTGGGAACGATTACTGACCTGGATGGTAATTATTCGTTTATGGCTCCTGAAGGAAGTGTGCTGGTCGTGTCATATATAGGATATGCCACTCAGGAGTTTTCATGCACGAAAGGGGAGTGTCCGGTTGTGCGCCTGAAAGAGGATTCGAAGGTGTTGGATGACGTGGTTGTCGTGGGGTATGGTACGGTAAAGAAACGTGATTTGACTGGATCTGTTTCCAGTGTGAAAGGAGAAGATTTGGATCTTGGAGGGATGGCTTCCGTGGGACATGCGCTTAGCGGAAAGGCGGCAGGGCTGTACGTAAAACGGAATAGTGCACAGCCGGGAGGTGGTCTGGATATTCTGGTTCGTGGAGCCGGATCTGTCAATGCAGGGAATGATCCTCTTTATATTGTGGATGGTTTTCCGATTGCCAAGCTGGACCAGGCCAACGGAGGAGACGCTAAGATGGATCCTGGTACGCAGGGTATCCTGAATTTCCTGAATCCGAATGACGTGGAGTCAATAGAGGTGTTGAAAGATGCCAGCGCTACGTCTATCTATGGGGCACGTGCAGCTAATGGAGTTGTTATTATCACCACAAAGCGCGGAAAGCAAGGAAAGGCTAAGGTAGATTATTCTTATAGTTATTCTTTGCAGAAGTATGCGGACAAGTATGATTTGTTGAATTTGAAAGAATGGATGATTGAAAAGAATCGTACCACCTGGGAAGGATGGTTATGGGATAACAAGGTCGCTCCATGGGGCACAAAGACGCTGGAAGAGGCGCGTCAGAATCCGTATAACGGTATCCAATATCAACAGCCTTACACTGATGAGGAAATAGCTCAGGCAGGTCTGGGCACAGACTGGCTGGGATTAATAACCCGTAACGGACAGATTCAAGAGCATAATGTGAGTATTCAGGGGGGAAGTGAAAACACCCAGTATATGCTTTCCTTTAATTATTATAATCATAAGGGTATTATAAAGAATTCCGGTATGACCCGTTATACAGCCAAGGCCAATATTGACCAGAAATTTCTGGATATCTTCAAGGTGGGGCTGAACATGGTGTTAACCCGGATAGATAATGACAATACACAACTTGGAGCAGGAGAGTTTGAGAACTCCGGCATTATCCGGTCGGCCTTACAGATGGGGCCTAATATCGAAGCTTATGATGAGGAAACCGGAACTTATCCGATAAATCCTCTGATAGGTACGCAGCCGAATCCTTATTCCTTACTCAACAATATAGATGAAGGCCGGATAGACCGTCTGTTGGGCAATGTCTTTTTGGAGGCCAGACCGGTAGAAGGACTGACACTGCGTTTAAATGCAGGTATTGACCATGCCAATATAGGACGTAATACTTATCAGCCTCGTACTACGTTAAACGGAGAAAAGAATGGAGGAGTGGCGTATATTTACAATACTGCGAACAATCAGTATCTGCTGGAAGCTACGGCTACTTATCAGCTGACTTTCAATCAGATTCACAATTTGAATCTGCTTGCGGGAACTTCTTATGAGAAGTTTAACTATGATGCATCAGAACTAGGCAACAATAACTTTGTGACAGACGGGTTCGGGTGGAAAAATATCGCTTCTGGAGCTGGAACAAAAATTGTCAAATCGGCGGCGACTGAGAACAAGATGCTTTCTTACTTTTTCCGCTTGGGATATGTCTTGCATGACCGATATTTGCTGACTGCTACTTTGCGTGCGGACGGTGCGAGCGTGTTTGCCCGTAACAATAAATGGGGATATTTCCCTTCTGTTGCGTTGGGGTGGAATGTGAATCAGGAGAAGTTTTTGCGTAATGTGGACTGGCTTTCCAACTTAAAACTGCGTTTGAGTTGGGGGCAGACTGGTAATGCAGATATCAGTACTAATGCGTTTGCCAGCTATCAGGCCGCTAATGGATGGGTGGGTGCCGACCATAATCCTGTTACGGCCGTAACAAAAGCTAAACTGGAAAATCCTGATTTAAAGTGGGAAACCACGACAGAATGGAACTTTGGACTTGACTTTGGTTTCCTGAAAGACCGGATTACAGGTTCGGTGGATGTGTATCAGCGGGTTATTTCGGATTTGCTGAATTATAAGCCATTGAATTCTTATCAAGAGGTCAAACAAATCATGGCCAATATCGGAAAGACACAAAGCAGGGGAATTGAAGTGACGCTGAATACGCGCAATATCGTTACGAAAGATTTTTTCTGGGGGACGACATTGACTTATGCAAAGTATGAAGACCGCTGGAAAGAACGTACGCCGGACTGGAAACCGAATGTATATGAATCGGTGGATGATCCGATTCGTCCGATTTATGCTCGCCGGGCAGACCATATACTGCAAGTTGGAGAAGCACCTCCTGCTGCTCAGCCGGATTTGCTTCCTGGGCAGATTGTCATCAAGGATGTGGATGGTTATAAGAGAGATAGCAATGGAAACCCTATGGTGGATGAACAGGGACGTTTTGTACGGACGGGGAAAGCAGACGGAATTATTGATGAAGCCGATACGCAATTAATCGGTTCGGTAGATCCCGGATGGATGGGAAGTTTGACAAATACTTTCCGTTATAAAGGATTTGATTTCAGTTTCTCATTGAACGGAATGTTTGACCGTATAATGGAAGATCCGACAGAAATGGATTTTGGGTTACTTGGCAATAATATAGCGACGAGCGGTTATAATGCGTTGAAAGTAATCAAGAATCGTTGGACGCCAGAGAATCCTTCTGTGACCCGTCCAAGTTCTTTTTACAATACGGGACATAATTATACTTATGGAGATTTCTTTTATCAAAAGGCGTGGTTTATCCGCCTGCAGACTATAAGTCTAGGGTATACTTTGCCTAAGTCTTGGATAGCGAAAGCCAAGGTATTGAGCAGTGTGCGTTTGAATGTCAGCGCCAATAACTTGTTTATAATTACTCCTTATAAGGGACTTGATCCCGAAACAGACTCGTATGCTGCTGCCTATCCGAACGCACGTACCTTTAGTTTTGGAGTTAATGTCTCATTTTGAAGTAGAAAATAATGACTTAAAAAAGAAAAGAGTATGAAAAAGATGTACTATTCAATTCTATATTTTGTGGCTCTGTGCAGTATATTTTCCATGAGTTCTTGTGTTGACTTGGATCCCATGGATTCGTCTGAGATTAATCCTTCTATTTATCCACGTACGGAAGAGGATATGCGTTCTTTGGTCAACGGGTGTTATCAGTCTGTAAGGTCGAGTTGGTTTGACGGACTTTTTGCGACGAATGAACGTGGAGTAACGATTGTAAATGATTTGACCACAGAAATTCTTTCTTGTAAGGCCGGATGGATGAAAGACGTGTCTGACTTGAATTTTTTCCCTACGACTAATGATTTAACTCGCTTTTATTACAGTGATACGGATGCGTATAGTGATGGTTGGCTGAATGATATCAGCCAGTGTACTTCAGTATTAAAACAGATTGAAGTGTGCGATTTTTTGTCGGATGAGGTGAAAAAAGAGTTGATGGCAGAAGTGCGTTGTGCCCGTGGCTTGCTTTCTTATACTCTTTATGATATGTTTGGTCCGTTGGTGGTGGCTCCGATTGAACTCCTGGAGAATCCCATTGTAGAACAGCCGTTGTCCCGGCTTTCGCAAGAGGATATGGTCAAGTTTATAGAGGATGATTTGCTGTATGCTTCCACAAACTTACCTGTTCCGGCGGATACGGAGTATGGAAGATTCTCTCAAGGGCTGGCAAAGATGCTATTGATTCGTCTTTATTTACATGAAACTCCGACAAACCGAGAGTTCTATCAGAAGGTAGAGAATCTTTGTCGGGAAATGAAGGATTATGGTTATTCACTGGCCCAAAGTTATACTGGAATGTTTGAAGTTGGAGGGCAGGGAAAGGCAAATCCGGAAATAATTTGGGCGATTCCGGTCGTTTTGGAACAGGTAAGTTGGAATGACTGGCATATGTCTATGTTACCAACAGATTTTGAAGATCATGGAATGGAAGCAGGGTATGAACTGGTCAATAGTACGTGGGCGTTTTATGATAGTTTTGAGCCGAGGGATTTACGGAAAACCTATTTGATTGCTTCTTACACGAACAATAAGGGAGAAACTGTAGATCGGGAACATCCCGGAAATCCGGATAAGCATTTAGATGTAGGGCCTATTCCTTTGAAATATGGATATGATATAAATGTGGTAGGGAATGGAGGTAAGAGTAGCATTGATCCTATCATCTATCGTTATGCGGATGTGTATCTTTCGTTGGCTGAAGCGCTTTGTCGGAAACCTTCATCGTCTGTTGCTGACCGGCAGGAGGCGCTTGGCTTGATAAATGACATTCGTGGAAGAGCTGGACTTGGAGCCTTGTCTGACGCAGATATTGCGACGGATGAGTTATTAATAGATGTGATACTAAAAGAGCGGAGCCATGAGTTCTGGTGTGAAAATGGACAGTATCGTGCAGATTTGATTCGTTTGGGTAAGTTTGTAGAACATGCGAGAAATATCAAGGGCACTCCTTATGCGGCTGATTATAAATCTGTATATCCATTGCCTCTTTCTGCTATTAATGATGGGAAGGGGAAAGTGATACAGAATCCTCAATATTAATGAATTTAAAAATTGCAGATATGAAAACATTAGTTTATATGATTCTTCTTGTCGGAGGATTGTTTTTGTCAGGTTGTGACGGAAAACACAAGTCGCAGACAGTCAAAGTGGAATGCCTTTCAGTTGAAACGCCTGAGCGTGCGTCCGGACAGCAAGATGTAGTTGGACTGGCTTGTGATCCGATAGATACTGTACGTATTGGATTCATAGGTTTAGGAGCAAGAGGGACGGAAGCCATACGACGATTTACTTATCAGAAAGGAATTGAGGTCATGGCTCTATGCGATTTACACCAGTTTCGCACCGATTCTTGCAATCGCATGCTGGTACGTGCAGGAATGAAGGAAGCGGATGTGTATTATGGAGATGATGAGCAGTGGAAAAAAGTTTGTGAGCGTGAAGATATTGATTTGATATATATAGCGACAGACTGGGTGAATCATGCTCCGATAATGATTTATGCTATGCAACATGGAAAACATGTGGCTTGTGAAGTGCCTGCCGCGTTGACGTTGGAGGAAATCTGGGAGGTGGTCAATACGGCAGAACTGACTCGCAAGCATTGTATGATGCTGGAAAATTGTGTGTATGATTTTTTTGAGATTACTACTTTAAATATGGCCCAACAAGGTGTTTTTGGAGATATCACTCATGTAAAAGGGGCGTACAATCATTGTTTGTCTGATATTTGGCCGGATTATAATGCTGATTGGAGGATGCAGTATAATATGAAGTATAGGGGGGATATATATCCAACTCATGGGATGGGGCCAGCTTGTCAGTTGCTTAATATTCATCGGGGGGACCGGATGAAATATCTGGTATCTATGGATAGTGATCCGTTGTCTCTACCGGTTTGGTTGAAGGTGCATGGAAGGGATAAAGATGCGGAAGGATTTCGGAATGGAGAAGTAACGTTGACCCTGATCCGAACGGAGAAAGGGAAAACAATACAGATAGAGCACAATGTGGCATCTCCTCGTCCTTATAGTCGTATGTATCAGTTGACCGGAACAAAAGGGTTTGCAGAAAAATATCCGGTGGAAGGATATGCACTTGACAGTAAGAATCTGCCCACTGAAGTTGTAGGAAAAGAAACTTTTACGGCTCATGAATTTATGACTGAGGAAGTAAAACAGCGTCTGATGCTTTATTATAAGGATGAGATCGTGCGTAATATGGAAGAGAGGGCGAAAGAAGTGGGTGGCCATGGAGGTATGGATTTTATTATGGATTCCCGTCTAATCTATTGTTTACATCATGGACTTCCGTTGGATATGGATGTATATGATTTAGCGGAATGGTGTGCGCTGATACCTTTGACTCAGTTGTCTATAGAAAATGGGTTTGTTCCAGTTGAAGTACCCGATTTTACTCGGGGGGCATGGAATAAGGTAAAGGGATATCGGCATGCATTCGCTGATTGAATGGAAGTATTATACCAATATATTTTTATAGTGAACGGGTGTATACACCTGTTCACTATAATTTAAATTAAATAGGTTTATGAATCGACTGATTTTATTTTTAAGTTTTGTATTTTGCTTTCTTGTTCAACTGTATTCACAGCCTTATAAAGATTCACGCTTACCTGTGGATATTCGTGTGGATGATTTATTAGGGCGTATGACACTAGAAGAGAAAATAGCTCAAATTAGGCATATTCATTCATGGGACATATTCAATGACCAGGAACTGGATGAAGAAAAACTTCAAAAATTAGCGGGAGACGTTGCTTGGGGGTTTGTAGAAGGTTTTCCACTTACTGGCGAGAATTGCCGTTTGCATATGCGACGTATACAGGAATATATGGTAAATAAAACCAGATTAGGTATTCCTGTGTTTACCATAGCAGAAGCTCTTCATGGGTCGGTGCATGAAGGTTCCACTATTTATCCTCAAAATATAGCTTTGGGGGCGACTTTTAATCCTTCTCTGGCTTATGATAAGGCATCTAAGATCTCGGAAGATTTACATTATCAAGGAATACGTCAGATTTTGGCTCCTTGTGTGGATGTGGTGCGTGACTTGAGGTGGGGACGTGTAGAAGAAAGTTATGGGGAAGATCCTTTTTTGAATGCAATGTTTGCTTGTCAGGAGGTGAAAGGTTATTTGGATAATGGAATATCTCCGATGTTGAAACATTTTGGTCCTCATGGCAATCCTTCTGGAGGATTGAATTTAGCTTCTGTTAATTGCGGTATTGGTGAACTTCATGATATTTATTTGCAGCCTTTTCGGAAAGTAATTACTTCATTCCCGATACAGGCTGTGATGTCATCTTATAATGCGTGGAATAGATTTCCTGTATCTTCATCTCACTATTTATTGACTGAGGTCTTGAGAGAACACTGGGGGTTTGAGGGATATGTCTATGCTGACTGGGGAGCTATAGATATGCTTCATACTTTTCATCGTACTGCTGTTAATTCTGCAGAAGCAGCTTTTCTGGCCGTATCTGCAGGCCTTGATGTGGAGGCCGCCAGCCAATGTTATGCGTGGTTGCCAGAGATATTGCAAAGAGGCATGGTGAAGCAAGCAATAATAGACAAGGCTGTAAGGCGGGTATTGATGGCTAAATTTAAAATGGGCTTGTTTGAAGATCCTTATGGTGAACGATGGGCACATGCTCAAATGCACTCTGATGCGAGTGTGGCACTTTCTCGTAAAATTGCAGACGAGTCCGTGGTGTTGTTGAAAAATGAAGGTGGATTACTGCCTTTGGATTTGTCTAAAATCAGCTCTATAGCTGTAATAGGTCCTAATGCCCAGAGTGTACAGTTTGGTGATTATAGTTGGAGTAGGTCGACAGAAGATGGTATAAGTCCTTTGGAAGGAATTCTGGCATACACGTTAAATCGTGGTATTCAAGTGAATTATGCTTTGGGGTGTGATTTGATGTCGAATGATGAGAGTGGTATTGTAGAAGCTCAACAAGTCGCTCGTAAAAGTGACGTTGCTGTTGTTTTCTGCGGAAGTTCTAGTGCTTCTTTAGCACGTGATTATAAAGGTGCTAATTGTGGCGAGGGTTTTGATCTTTCTGATTTGAGTTTGACTGGGGCACAAGAAAAACTGATTCAGGCTGTGTATGCCACAGGAACTCCTGTTATACTCGTTTTAGTAACTGGAAAACCTTTTGCTATATCATGGGAAAAGCTGCATTTGCCGTCTATTTTGGTGCAATGGTATGCTGGTGAACAGGAAGGTGCTTCGATTGCTGATATCCTTTTTGGAAAAGTGAATCCATCTGGAAGACTGCCTGTCTCTTTTCCACAAAGCGCAGGACATTTGCCTGTTTTTTATAATTATCTTCCTAGTGATAAAGGTTTTTATCATCAACCAGGCACTCTGGATAAACCAGGAAGAGATTATGTGTTTTCTTCACCGGATGTATTGTGGGCTTTTGGGTATGGGTTGAGCTATACACAGTTTGAATATTCTTCTCCAGAGATTCTTTTACGGAACGATTCTGTCTATGCTTTCGTGACCATCAAAAATGTTGGAGAAAGAACGGGAATGGACGTTCCTCAATTATATGTAAGGGATGTAGTCAGTTCGATAGAAACGCCAGTACGGCAATTAAAGGCATTTCAGAAAATAGAATTATCTTCAAAGGATTCTATGCGCATCGTTTTGGCATTTCCTTTGGAAGAGTTAGCTTTGACGGATGAGAACGGAAATAGTCGTATCGAGCCTGGTGAATTTGAAATTCAGATAGGTAAGTCATCTGATTACATTTTATTTAAGGAGGTGATTCAGGTAGGTGATAGGGGAAGATGGAACTGGGGGGAATTGTCTCGGCAAGTGAAAAAAGTACAATCTTGTTTGGGGAAAAACATGAAAATCGGAGGAGTAGTACGTGATATACAAGCTACTCCAGTTGAGGGAGTGGAGATTTTATCAGAGAGCAAGGGGAACTTTTTGGGATATACAGATACAAATGGACGATATTTGATTCATGCTCAGCAGGGAGAGTGCTTGTTGTTCCGTAAAAAAGGTTATTTGCAGGAGAAAGCGAAAGTAACCGATGAGGAATTTATGCCAATAGTTCTACGAAATGACAAGTTTGATAAATGAGGAAAAATTCCGTATTAACTTCGGTGATACGGAATTTTTCATTTGATATTATTGTTTAGCGTGTAAAAATTGAATCAGCAGGTTGCGGGGTAGGGAATAGGTATTTCCATGTTCCTGCACATATT
>OOAD01001277.1_pt1 | contig 14388 bp, 13 predicted proteins | sample 1671151 | NCBI WGS metagenome assembly OOAD01 (sample SAMN06348127, study PRJEB24527) | human gut metagenome | biome: human gut; feature: ankylosing spondylitis patient; material: feces | host: Homo sapiens | place: China | collected 2015-10
TGAAATAATGCGCTATTCCGCTTCATTCAAGGTGTTTCGTCAATAGTGTCCAAAGTTGAGGCTCTGATATTGTTTCCTTTTTTCAGCACTTAGGACTTGCAATGTTGAGTCTCATGTGCAATAATTAGTTTGCAGTTATGAAGGTCACCACAAGATATAGTGTTATGTAAAGGGCACACCAAAAGAAGAGGAGACGGGAATACATGAGAGTTATCAAGCGCAACGGCGCAGAAGTAGAATTTGATATCGTCAAGATCATCGCCGCAGTGACTAAGGCTAACGACGTTGTGGACGAGGAGGCTCGCATGACGCCCGTCCAGATCCAGCGCATCGCCGAGAGCGTGGAGTTCTCCTGCCAGAGTCTGGGCCGCGCACCCACGGTCGAGGAGATCCAGGACTTTGTCGAGCACCAGATCATGGCGCACGGCGCGTTCGAGGTCGCTAAGCGCTACATCACTTATCGCTACAACCGCTCGCTCGTGCGCAAGAGCAACACGACGGACGACAAAATTCTCTCCCTCATCGAGTGCAACAACGAGGAAGTCAAGCAGGAGAACTCCAACAAGAACCCTACCGTCAACAGCGTACAGCGTGACTATATGGCCGGCGAGGTCAGCAAGGATCTGACCATGCGTATGCTGCTCCCCCCGGAGATCGTCAAGGCGCATGAGGAGGGCATCATCCACTTCCACGACGCCGATTACTATGCCCAGCACATGCACAACTGCGATCTGGTGAATCTGGAGGATATGCTGCAGAACGGCACCGTCATCTCCGGCACCTATATCGAGAAGCCGCACAGCTTCTCCACTGCCTGCAACATTGCCACCCAGATCATTGCACAGGTGGCCTCCAACCAGTACGGCGGCCAGAGCATCAGCCTGACCCATCTGGCTCCCTTTGTGGACGTCTCCCGCAAGAAGATCGCCGCTGAGGTAGAGCTGGAGATGGAAGGTCTGGACGTCTCTGCCGAGCGCAAGAAGGAGATCGTGGAGCGCCGTCTGCGCAACGAGATCAACCGCGGCGTGCAGACCATCCAGTATCAGGTGGTCACCCTGATGACCACCAACGGTCAGGCACCCTTTATTACCGTGTTCATGTATCTGGGCGAGGCCCGCAACCCGCAGGAAAAGGCCGACCTTGCCATCATCATCGAGGAGACCATCCGCCAGCGCTATCAGGGCGTGAAGAACGAGGCCGGTGTGTGGATCACCCCCGCCTTCCCCAAGCTGATCTATGTGCTGGAAGAGGACAACATCCGCCCCGGCACTCCCTACTATTATCTGACCGAGCTGGCCGCAAAGTGCACTGCAAAGCGCATGGTGCCCGACTATATCTCCGAAAAGAAGATGCTGGAGCTCAAGGTGGACAAAAACGGCGAAGGCCACTGCTACACCTGCATGGGCTGCCGCAGCTTCCTGACCCCCTATGTGGACCCCGAGACCGGCAAGCCCAAGTACTACGGCCGATTCAATCAGGGCGTTGTCACCATCAATCTGGTGGATGTGGCACTCTCCTCCAAGGGCAACTTTGAGAAGTTCTGGAAGATCTTCGACGAGCGTCTGGCCCTGTGCCACCGCGCACTGCAGGCACGGCACAAGCGACTGCTGGGCACCCCCAGCGATGCCGCACCCATCCTGTGGCAGTACGGCGCACTGGCCCGACTGAAGAAGGGCGAAAAGATCGACAAGCTGCTGTTCGGCGGCTACTCCACCATCAGTCTGGGCTATGCCGGTCTGTATGAGTGCGTGAAGTATATGACCGGCAAGAGCCACACCGATGCCGGTGCCAAGCCCTTTGCTCTGAGCGTGATGCAGCACATGAACGACAAGTGCAACGCATGGAAAAAGGCCGAGAACATCGACTACTCCCTCTACGGCACCCCGCTGGAATCCACCACCTACAAGTTCGCCAAGTGCCTGCAGAAGCGGTTTGGCATCGTGCCCGGTATTACCGACAAGAACTATATCACCAACAGCTACCATGTGCATGTGTCGGAGCAGATTGATGCCTTCACCAAGCTGAAGTTCGAGAGCGACTTCCAGCGCCTGTCCCCGGGCGGTGCCATCAGTTATGTGGAAGTGCCCAACATGCAGGACAATCTGGAAGCCGTCATAAGTGTGCTGCAGTTCATCTACGACAACATCATGTATGCGGAGCTGAACACCAAGTCGGATTACTGTCAGGTGTGCGGCTATGACGGCGAGATCAAGATCGTGGAGGATGACGGCAAGCTGGTGTGGGAGTGCCCCAAGTGTGGCAACCGCGACCAGAACAAGCTGAACGTTGCCCGCCGCACCTGTGGCTATATCGGCACCCAGTTCTGGAATCAGGGCCGCACGCAGGAGATCAAGGACCGCGTGCTGCATCTGTAACCTTTTTGTAGAAAGGAAAGCATCCTTGCCCTCTCAGTCTCGCTCTGCTCGACAGCTCTCCCAAAGGGAGAGCCTCTGGCGAAACCTGTAACTTTGCATGGACTGCCAAAGGTGCCCACTTTGAGGAAAGACTTCCCCCGGTCGGGGGAAGATGTCACCGCAGGTGACAAAAGGGGGAATCTGGCATCGCGTAGCGATGACTGAGAGAGCGAGCCAGCTAAAAAAGTAATATCAACTTATGAACTACGCAACCATCAAATACTATGACATTGCCAACGGCCCGGGGGTGCGCACCAGCGTGTTCGTGTCCGGCTGCCGCCACCACTGCCCGGGGTGCTTCAACGCCGTGGCGTGGGACTTTGACTATGGCCAGCCCTTCGACAAACCCACCCGCAACGAGGTGTTTGCATCCTGCCAGCCGGACTATATCGCAGGCCTATCGCTGCTGGGCGGCGAACCCATGGAGCCGGAAAATCAGCGGGAGCTGCTGCCCTTCGTGCGCAACTTCAAGGCCTTGTACCCGAACAAAACGGTATGGTGCTATTCCGGCTACACCTGGGAACAGCTGACCGGCAAAGAGCCAAGCCTTGCCCGGTGCGAAGCCACCGACGAGCTGCTGAGCCTGTTGGATGTGCTGGTGGACGGCGAGTTCGTGCAGGCAAAGCACGATATCTCCCTGCGGTTCCGCGGCAGCAGCAACCAGCGTCTGCTGGATGTAAAAAAGACCCTTGCCGCCGGGGAGCCCGTGTGGTGGGAGGACGAAAAGGTGTTCGCCACACATACTATGGAAAAATAAACATAACAGAAATGAGCGTCCGGTTTTCCACTTCCTGAACGGAACGTGTGGAAAACCGGACGCTTTCTTTTTTTGTTTTACTCTCTGCTACCCACCGCATCCTCGATGATGCGCAGGAAGGCATTGCCGTAGCGGGCGGCTTTCTTCTCGCCCACACCGCTGATATTCAGCAGTTCATCGGTGCTCAGCGGCTTCTTCTCCACCATTTCCCGCAGGGTGGTATCGCTGAACACCATAAAGGCCGGGATATTCTGCTTTCCGGCCAGCCGCTTGCGCTGAGCATAGAGGGCATTCAGCAGCTTTTCGTCAAACTCGCTCAGCTCACCTGCCACCGCCTTTGTGCGGCGCGGCTTCTCGGTCAGGCGGCGGGCATTATCCGCCGCGCGCCGCCGGGAATACTCCACCTGCAGCTGCGCTTCCTGCTCTGCAGCCAGACAGCAGGAGCAGTTGCCGCATTTCTTTGGTGCAGCTTCGCCGAAGTAATGCAGCAGAAATCCCCGCAGACAATCCTGCGTGGTGGAATAGAATGTCATGTACTTGAGCCGTTCCTCGGCCTTGCGGGCAGCTTCGGCCTTTACATCGGCGGGCAGGCCGTTGTCTGCCTCCATCTCCTTTTCAATAAAGAAGCGGATGGTGCGCACATCGGTGCCGGAATAGAGCAGCGTGCACCGGGCGGGCTGTCCATCGCGGCCTGCACGCCCGGCCTCCTGATAATAGCTTTCCAGATCCTTGGGCATGTTATAGTGGATCACGAACCGTACGTTAGGCTTGTCAATTCCCATGCCAAAGGCGTTGGTCGCCACCATGACCTGCACCTGGTCGTAGAGGAAATCGTCCTGATTCTTCCGCCGGGTATCCGCGTCCAGCTTGGCATGGTAGGCCGCAGCCCGGATACCGCGGCTCTGCAGCAGGCGGGCAGTCTCATCCACCTGCTTTGTGGTGCTGCAGTAGACGATGCCCGCGTTGTCACCCTCTTTCAGCACAAGATCCAGCAGCTCCTTCGGCTTCTGGCTGGGCAGGGCGCGCCGGGTCTCAAAATAGAGGTTGGGCCGGTCAAAGCTGGTGGTCACCTCGTAGGGCTTGTGCAAGGCCAGCTGTTCCCGGATGTCGTCCCGCACATGGGCGGTGGCCGTGGCCGTGAATGCGCCCACCACCGGACGGCTGGGCAGGCTGTCCACAAAGGCTTTGATGCGCAGGTAGCTGGGCCGGAAGTCCTGTCCCCACTGGCTGATGCAGTGGGCCTCGTCCACCGTCACCATGCTGATGGGCCTTTCCTGTGCGAACCGCTGGAAGCCGGGCATTTCCAGCCGTTCCGGTGCCACATAGATGATCTTGTACCAGCCTTCCCGGGCGCGGCGCAGCATCAGGGCCTTCTGGTTGTCGGTGAGGCTGTTGTTCAGGAACGCCGCCGCCACGCCCGCCTGTACCAGTGCCCCCACCTGATCCTTCATCAGGCTGACCAGCGGCGACACCACGATGGTAATGCCCGGCAGCAGCAGCGCCGGCACCTGATAGCAGATGGATTTACCCGCACCGGTGGGCATCACCGCCAGTACATCCTGCCCGGCAAGCAGGCGGCTGACAATCTCCTCCTGTCCCGGGCGGAAGCTGTCGTAGCCGAATACCTTTTTTAAGATCGAGTGCGGGTTTTCCATGGGTCCCTCCGTATCATAGAATAGGTTTTTTCTGCGCAATGTCTTCAAAACCATATCAGTATACCACAAAAGCCGGGCTTTTGCGCAGGTGCAGAGCCGTTTTTTCGGCAAAAAGCACGAAATGTCAAAGGTAATTTTTTTGCAAATGATAGCTTTTCAGGCGCGAAAATGATATAATAGGAGCACATAACTCCATGTCCGGCGTTTTTTGTGCGCCGACTGTTGATAGAAAAAGGAGCAATCATCTTATGCAGCAGAAACTCATCACCTTTGCCGTTCCGTGCTACAACTCGGCGGCATATATGCGCCATTGCGTCGAGACCCTGCTTTCTGCCGGAGAGCAGGCCGAGATCATCCTTGTGGACGACGGTTCCGTGAAGGACGATACCCCCGCCATCTGCGACGAGTACGCCGCCAAATATCCCACCATCGTCAAGGCCATCCATCAGGAAAATGGCGGCCACGGTGAGGGCGTCAATCAGGGCATCCGCAACGCCACCGGCCTGTACTATAAAGTAGTGGACAGCGACGACTGGCTGGACACCGACGCCTTGAAAAAGGTTCTGGCCCGCCTGACCACTCTGGTGGCCCGCGGCACCGCGCCTGACATGATGATCTGCAACTATGTGTACGAGCATGTGGAGGACAACACCACCCTGACCGTGCGCTACACCAACGTGTTCCCCCAGAACCGCCTGTTCAACTGGACCCATGTGGGCCACTTCCGCCCGGATCAGAACATCCTGATGCACTCGGTGATGTACCGCACCGAGGTGCTGCGCAAGTGCGGCATGGTGCTGCCCAAGCACACCTTCTATGTGGACAACATCTTTGTCTACCAGCCCCTGCCCTATGTCAAGAGCATGTACTACATGGATCTGGATCTGTACCGCTACTTCATTGGCCGTGCCGACCAGAGCGTGAACGAGAGCATCATGGTAAAGCGGGTGGATCAGCAGCTGCGGGTCACCCGGCACATGATCGACTGTCAGGATCTGGATGAGCTGAAGGATCAGAAACGTCTGCACGCTTACATGGTGCACTATCTGTCCGTGATGATGGCCGTGAGCGACATCTTCCTGCTGCTGGACGGCAGCGACGAGGCAAAGGCCAAGCGCACCGGGCTGTGGCAGTACCTCAAGGACCACGTAAGCACCGGCGTTTACCGCGCCGTGCGCTACAATCTGGGCGGTCTGACCGACCTGAAGTTCCCCGGCGGCGACAAGCTCACGCTGGGCGTCTACCGCCAGCTGCGCAAGGTCTTCAAGTTCAACTGATTGTTTGAAATTTACTCCTTCCGTCACGTCTTACGCCGTGCCAGCTCCCTCAAAGAGGGAGCCTTTGGCAGAATGGAACACTTCTCCTTCTCGCCAGAGCCTCCCTCCGTGAGAAAGACTCCCCCGGCCGGGGGAGGTGGCACGAAAGTGCCAGAAGGGGAATGGGTGGCATCGCGCAGCGATGACGGAAGGAGTTTCTTTTTGTCACACGGCAAAAAATCTTTGCCAAAATGCCGTATTCCGGTTGCTTTTTATCTGGGCGGATAGTGTACTGGACGTATATGCGTTTTTTCCGGCTGCGCTGCGTTTTTCCTTTTCGCTTTTCCCTTGCGCTGATCGCGGGCCCGCTGCAGTGATGATATCCAGAAGTACCTCGGCATCATCCTGCTGCCGCAGGCCGGTGTGGCACTTGGCATGGCTGCCACAGCCGCCCAGCTCTCGGACGACCACATGGTGCGCAACATGGTGCTGTTCTCGGTGCTGGTGTATGAGCTGGCAGGCCCCACGCTGACCAAGATCGCACTGACTGCCGCTGGAGAGATCCGTTCCGAGGGACGCACCAGCGCCCGTGTGGAGAACAAGCCGGAAGAAGTTGCATAAAAGGTTGTTTTTTGTCGAAATGTCACGCAATCATTGACGAACCCTGTTATTTTTTGTATACTGAGCATAGCGCCACTGGAACAATTTTCCTATTGTGTCACAGACTGGCTATCACAGGAAAAGGATAAAGGAGAATGGAATATTATGAAAAGTACCGGTATCGTCCGCGGCATCGACGCGCTGGGCCGCATCGTTCTGCCCAAGGAGCTGCGCACCAGTATGCATCTGGACACTGACACCAAGCTGGAGATCTTTGTGGATGGCGACTCCATCGTGCTCAAAAAGCATCGGCCCGCCGGCAGCTGCGATTTCTGTGGCGAGGTGGATGAGTCTTCGGTGCAGTTTGCGGGCTACTGCATCTGCCCGGCCTGCCGCCGCAAGATCGGTGCACTGTAAAACACACAAAAAGGAGGCTCTGCTATGAGCCAGATGATCGATTTCACCGTCCCGTCCACTGTGCCGGGGCGGACTTTGCATGCCTTCCGCTGTGTGCCGGAGGGTGAAGTAAAGGCGGTTCTGCAGTTGTCCCACGGCATGGTGGAATTTATTGACCGCTACAAGCCGCTGGCGGAATATCTGGCCGGGCGGGGCATCCTTGTTACCGGCCACGACCATTTGGGCCACGGCGGCTCCATCCGCACCAAAGCGGACTACGGCTACTTTGCCGAGCCGGACGGCAACCGCGCCGTTCTGGCCGACCTGCACGCCATGACCGTGCGCACCAAAGAGCTGTACCCGGGCGTGCCTTATTTCCTGCTGGGCCACAGTATGGGTTCCTTTTATGCCCGGCAGTATTTGTGCGAATACGGCCATGAGCTGGACGGAGCCATCATCATGGGCACCGGCTTCCAGCCCAAGGCACTGGTGCAGTTTGCCAAGACCCTCTGCCGGGTGCTGGCGGTCTTTCATGGCTGGCAGTACCGCAGCAAGTTCGTGGCCAACATGTCCTTTATGGGCTACAACAAAGGGCTGGAGGGCCGCACCACCCACGACTGGCTCAACCGCGATCAGGCCGAGGTGGACAAATATCTGGCCGACGAACGCTGCACCTTTACCTTTACGCTGAACGCCTACTACAGCATGTTCAGCGGCATCCTGCGCCTGCACGACCCGGCGTTCCTTGCAAAAATGCCCAAAGGCCTGCCGCTGCTCTTCCTTGCCGGTGATGCCGACCCGGTGGGCGAACAGGGCAAGGGCGTGCAGCGCGCCATCCAGAGCCTGAAAGATGCCGGTGTGCAGAACATTGAATGCAAGCTGTACCCCGGTGCCCGGCATGAACTGCTGGTGGAAACGAACCATCAGGAAGTGTTTGAAGATATCGGCAGCTGGCTGGAAAAGCATCTTGCCTGATCTGCCGCATCCGTTTTACCGTCATTCTGAGGAATGGCGGTACTTTTTGCCCTAATGGCTGGCGGCGCTTTTGCCAGCCTGACCGGCAAAAATGCCCGGCACTGAAAGTTTTCCCGATTGCTGAAAAAGTCCCCGGAACCAGCGTTCCGGGGACTTTCTGCGTTTATTTTCAGTTATGCTGTTATGCTTTCTTGGGTGCGATCCAGCCGTCGATCACATTTACCAGCGCCTTGCCGCGGCGGCCCAGAAGCTTGGGCAGCAGGACACGGGCCATGGCCCACACACCGGCAAAGTTGTACAGGATGATCAGCGCCGTGATGATGCCGGTCCACAGGCCGTAGAGCGGCGTTTCGGCCAGCAGCACAAAGGCTTCGATCACCAGCGCGGCGGCGTTCACCAGCACGCGACCCGGATGTACCTGCATCCCGATCATGCGGTGGGCATCGATGGCACGCAGGGTGAACACCAGCGCAAGGCCAAGGAAGGACGCATAGGTAGCGCCCACAGGCCCCCACCACTTGATGAAGAAGTAGTTCATGATGCAGTTGCTCACAGCACCCGCCATCATGGTGATCATGCTGCGGGTGGACTTTTTATTCACCACATACACGCTGTTCATGAACTGGTTGAAGCAGCTGCAGGTGGAAGCCAGCACAAGGAACGGCACAAAGTGCCATGCATAGTAGTAGTTGGACTTCATCACGTGCATCACCGGGCGGCACAGCCAGATGATACCGGCTGCGCAGCAGAACAGCACACTGGAATAGGTGCGGAAAATTTTGGTAAAGAACTTTGCGCGGCCCTCTTCCTCGGTCACAGCGGAGAGCTGCCATGCATCGTAGAAGATCAGGCCCAGCGTAGTAAGGATGGTGGGCAGGAAATAGCCGGTGGAAAGCAGGCCGCTCCACGCATTGCCGTCGCGGCCGTCCAGACCGTTGCACATCTCACGCACAAAGAACAGGTCGGATGCGTTGATGATCCAGAAGCTGATCTGTGCCGGGATCATGGGCAGCGAAAAGCGCAGCATCTGCTTCCACAGATCCTTGTTGATGCCCTTCAGCTCCACATAGTTCCACAGCTTGCCGGTGAACATCAGGAACAGCACACTGGAAAGGTCGCCGCTGATGATGGCCAGCAGGTAGCCGTTGGCACCCCACTTGAAGCCCACCAGATACAGCACGTAGAAAGCCATGGTGGCCACGGTGCACAGCACGCCGTCCACGGCCACCAGCTTGTTCCACTGGCGGCTGCGCACGAACTGGGTGCACAGGGTGCGCAGGCAGCTCATGAGCACATAGATGTAAATGAGCAGGCCGTACTGTGCCATATCGGGCAGGAACTGCGCAATGGGCCAGCACAGCACCAGAATGCCAAAGCCGCCCAGAATGGTCAGCAGGCCGTTGGTGAACACCTGTTTTTCGCTGTTGCCCTTGTCCAGACCAAAGCGGATGATGGCGTTGGACATGCCCATGGACACAAAGGGGATGAGCAGGTTTGCGTACTGGCTCAGGATCTTGGACAGACCCAGATCCGAGATCTCCGCCATGGCGTAGGTCAGAAAGGGCTGTACGATCAAAGTGAGCAGCTTGGACGAAAAGCTGGAGATTGCAAAGATCAGGGTATTGCCGGCCAGTTTGGAATATTTATCGCCGGTCTTTTTTTCGTTTTCCAAGGGAATTTCCCTCCGTTTTTACGATAGATTATCTTTTCAGCAGCTCCCGCCGGGCTTTCCAGTCCGGCAGCAGCTTTTCCACTTCTGCCCAGAAAGCCGGGCTGTGGTTCAGCTGCAAAAAGTGGCAGTACTCATGTACTACCACATAGATCTGCGCCGCAGGAGGCTGGTTATACAGCTGCAAGGCAAAGGTGATCTGCCGCTTAGCCGGGCAGCACACGCCCCAGCAGCTTGTCATGCTGCGCACTTTCAGGATGGGCTTCTGCCCGCCCAGCACCCCGGCAAAGGCCGGGTAGACCTTATCGCTCATGGCGGTAAAGTAGGCCAGCACCGTGGCCTTGTCCGGCAGGTCGGCGTTGTCCTTGTTGAGCTTCGTGATATTCTTCACCCGGGTATCCCGGATCCACTGGGCGTTTTGCAGCACAAAACGGTCAGCCTGCTCCAGACTGGCCGTCAGGGGGATGCTTACCATCACGGTGCCGTTGCTGCGCACCCGCAGATGCAGCTGCTTTACCTTTTTGCGCACCAGTTCGTACTGGATGCCCTCCACGCTGCGCAGCTGGGTGCACGGCTTTGCCGGCATCTCAGGCCTTGCTCCGCATCAGGCGGCCAAGGGGCAGCTGCGCCAGCACCACGGCGGCAAACAGCAGCACGCAGCCGGTAGATTCCCGGAAAGAAAGGTTCTGGTGCAGCAGCAGCCAGCCGCCCAAAGCGCTGAATACGCTTTCCAGACACATGATCAGGCTGGCCACCGCGGGGTTCAGGTCCCGCTGACCTAAGATCTGCAGGGTGTAGGCCACGCCGCTGGACATCACGCCGCAGTACAGGATGGGCCCGGCGAAGGTGACAAATTCTGCCATGGCAGGCTGCTCGAACAAAAACGCCGCCACGGTGCTTTCCACCGACACCACAAAAAACTCCACAAGGCTCAGGCGCACGCCGTCCATCTGCGGGGAGAAATGATCCACCGCCATGATCTGGAAGCTGAACAGCACCGCGCACAAAAGCAGCAGCCCGTCGCTGCTCTGGATGCTGCCAAAGCCGTCCTTCATGCACAGCAGATACAGCCCCACCACGGCAATGGCCATGCTCACCCACAGCTGTGCGCTGCCCTTGCGGCCCAGAAACAGGCCGAACACCGGCACCAGCACCACATACATGGCGGTCAGAAAGCCCGCCTTTGCGGTGGAGGGGTCCAGCGTGATGCCCAGCTGCTGCGCCGCGCTGGCTAAAAACAGCAGCGTGCCGCACACAAGCCCGGCTTTCAGCAGCAGCTTGCGCTCTGCCGTCGTTTTGGGCTTGCCGTCCAGCCTGCCCTGCCGGTGGCGCAAGGCGTCAAACGCCTTGACCGTGGGGATCAGCACCAGCACCGCCATCCAGCTGCGCCCTGCCAGAAAGGAGAACGCGCCCATACCGGAGCCGGCGCTCTGCGCCACAAAGGCTGTGCCCCAGATCAGGGCGCACAGCATCAGCAGCATTGAATTTTTCGTCTGGTTCGTCATCCGGCAATGCCCTCCACCTTCATCAGGCCGTACAGGTAGTACCGACTGGAATCATACGAGATGGTCACACGATACTGTGCCGCCGGGTCCAGCCCGGAAATGGTGCAGCGGTAGTCGGTGCCATCGGTCTTGATATAGTAGGTGCTGTCCGGCACATACGCTGCGCCGCCGTCCACCTTTTTCCACAGTGCAACCTTGAACTTCTGGGTACCCTCGGCGGTGCCGCAGGCCATAATGTTCAAACTGCCGCCCGGCACGGTAAAGTAGCCGGTGTTGCGGCTCCAGATGCCGTTGAATACCGCGTACAGGCAGCCGTCTGCGGTGGCGGTGGCATACTTTGCCGAGGCATCCGCAATGCCCTGAATGATCAGCGGGTCGGTGGTGGCTTCCGCCCAGCGGGTGGTGTCCTCCTCCTGCACTTCCTCAGAGTGGCCGGTTATCTTCTGCGCCACCTTTTTCAGGGTCTCCTTGCAGCCGGTCAGGCTAAGCACCATCACCGCCGCCAGCAGCAATGCCAAAAGCTGTTTTTTCATCTTCATAGCTTTCCTCATAGAAACAAAGAAACTTTTCTTTTTCGTGCGTCTCTGCCAACGGGCAGATACAGGGTAAGTATACCGCATTTTGCCGCTCTGCACAAGATACCTGTATTTATTTTGTGCGGTTTGCCGCCTGTTTCTGCACAAATTTTCACGTATTCAGCGCCCGCAGCGCTGCGCACTCGGCCTCGGCCAGTGCAGGCGCCTCCGGCCCGAACAGGCTGCCGTAGCGGTACAGCGCCCAGCCGCCCGCCGCCTGCTGCCGTAAGTCCTTTACCTGCGCCGCCAGCGCACTGCCGGTGCTCCAGCCGGATACGCTGTCCGGGTTCGCGCCGCCGTCCCCGGTGCCCACCCGGTACGCGCCCAGCCCAAAGTACAGCGCCACATCCCCCGCCCGGGGATAGCTAAGCCACGCCGGGACGATGTTTTCAAAGGCAAAGCGGGTGCTTCCGGATTGCAAGGTAAAGCCGTAGCCCCAGTACACCTGTGGGCAGAGGTAGTCAATGACCTTTTCCTCCCCGCCCGCCGCCAGCCACGCGGTCACATCGCTGTACTGCTGGTCGAGGTCGTTGTCCGGGTTGCCCTGCGGGCTGATGCCGAACCGCAGGGTGGGGTCTGCCGCCTTTACGGTGCGGTGCACCTTCGCCACCAGCGCGGTAACGTTCTGCCGCCGCCACGCGGCAAGGTCGGCTGCGCCGCTTGCCGCAAACTGCACCGCGTCCACGGCGGCATCGGTGGTGGGGTAAAAGTAATCGTCAAAATGGATGCCGTCCACCGGGTAGTTCTGCACAAGCTCTGCCACCCCCTGCACCACATAGTCTGCGGCGGCAGGCACGGCAGGGTTCAAGTACAGCCCCTCCCCGGCGGTGCACAGCCAGTCCGGGTGGGTGTTGGCCAGATTATTCTCTGCCAGATTCGGCGGTATCGCCGCCGAGGAGCGCAGACGGTAGGGGTTGACCCACGCCTCCACCCCGATGCCCCGGCGGTGCGCCTCGGTCAGAAAGACATCCAGCGGGTCAAAGCCGGGGTCCTTGCCCTGCACCCCGGTGCACAGATGGCTCCACGGGAACAAACTGCTGCGGTACAGCGCATCCCCGAAGGGGCGCACCTGTGCCAGTACGGTGTTCAGCCCCAGCCCGGCGCAGTTGTCCAGCAGCTGCGCCGCCCCGGCGCGGAAGGTGTCCTCGGTGGAGAAATCCAGCAGCGCCCAGTCCAGATAACTCACCCACACCGCCCGCCACTCCCCGGCGGGCAGGGCAGGGTTGGGTGCCGGGGGTGTATCCTGCCCGGAGGCGGCGGTCTTTTCTGCGTTGCCCTTTTGCCGCAGATACCACCCCGCCAATCCGCAGGCGGCAACGCCCGCCCCGGTCAGAAAGGCTCTGCGGCCAAAGCGGCGTTTTGCCTTGGCTTTAGACGTCCTGCGGCGCCGGGTCACAGGGTCTCCTCCTGGGTCTTATACAGGGTAAGCCCCGCCCAGCCCCGGGCGCAGGTCAGCAACACGAACATGATATTCGTCCAGAAGGCAAGGCCGCTCATGCCCGCATACTTGGTCAGCATCCAGAACACCAGCCGCAGCACCTCGGCGGCGCTCACCAGCTGCAGCTGCCGCTGGATGGGCTTGCCGCGCTCGTACTCGGTGGCAAGCAGCGCAGGCCACACCAGCGCCGAGCAGATATCGCCCGCCCAACCGCTGGCACCCAGCTTGCTGAGCATCAGCACCACGAACACGCCGGTGTAGTTGCGCTTTTCCCTTGCCGGTGCGCCCTTTTGCGCCGCCAGAAACAGTACCGCGATGCCGGTAAGGCAGAACACGATCATTTCCAGCCCGGAAAAATCCATCCCGCCCAGCACGGCAAAGCCGCCCAGCATGGACACCGCCGCTGCAGCCAGCAAAAAGAAATACCATGTCTTGCGTGTAAATTTAAGCTTCATGAAGCCCTCCTCCGGGCGTTTGCGCCCGGCTTGCAGAAAAATTTAAAAAAGAATTGTAAATATTATAGCACAAACCCCCGCAGGTTGTGTTACAATAAGGAAAACTCTTTTGGGGAGGGTCTTTCCATGAACGCTGTCGTTTCCGTCTGTCTTTTGGCCTGTGCGCTGGGCATCATCGTGTACCTGCTCTCCCGGCGGGAAAACAGCCGCCGCAGCCAGTACGGCCCCGCCGGCCTGTCCGAGTTCCGCACCGGCCTTGCGCTGGACGAGTGCTTTGACCGTCTGGACTCCCGCAGCGACACCGACCTCTTTGCCTACGAGTGCCGCCGGGAGAACGACGGCAGCTTTCTGCTGCACCTGACGCTGCACCAGCCCAGCCAGCAGCCGCTGGACACTTTGTACACCCTGCGGCTGGACCCCGGCCGCCAGACCGTGGTGACTTTGATCTTTATCCGGGAGGCCTTTGGCTACAAAGAGCCGCTGTTCCCGCCCGCCATGCTGGACGAATTTATGCTGCAAAAGCTGGATGCCCACCGCACCAAATGATTTTTGCGGAAAATGCTTTCCTTTTTGCGCGGTTTTTGTTATACTAGTGCGTGTTGCAGCAATGCAGCACCCCTGCGGGCCAGTAGCTCAGCTGGTCAGAGCTGGCGGCTCATAACCGCTTGGTCGCGGGTTCAAGTCCTGCCTGGC
>OOAD01001278.1_pt1 | contig 14385 bp, 12 predicted proteins | sample 1671151 | NCBI WGS metagenome assembly OOAD01 (sample SAMN06348127, study PRJEB24527) | human gut metagenome | biome: human gut; feature: ankylosing spondylitis patient; material: feces | host: Homo sapiens | place: China | collected 2015-10
GAGAGCGTGTGCGCATAGTCGTTCGTTTTTAGTATAACTTACGGATTTCAGCTCCCCGGTAGTAATGCAGCAGAATCTGGTCGTAGGAATATCCTTTTTCGCCCATCACGGCAGCACCGATCTGACAGAGTCCCACACCGTGTCCCCATCCGGCACCGGTCAGTTCGAACCATTCGGGCACTCCGTTCACTTCCGGTCCCTTGTCGACTACGAATGCCGAGCTGAACAGGTGGGTAGGTGAGAGGGTGCGTCGTATTTCCAGTTCCTTTCCGATGGTCATTGTTTTCAGGGTTCCTACAATCTTCAGCCGGCTGATACGTCCCGATTTTCCTCGTTCCATTGGGATAAGGTCGAGTATCTCCCCGTAATCACTCTTGGTATGCGTGGCAATCAGTTCGGCCAGTTCGGCTTGCGTGTATCTCACCTTCCAGCGGTAGAAATCGTGTGTCTCCTGGTCGTAGTTGTTGAGTATCTGTGAAAGGATTTTCGGATCAGTGGTGTGGCAGAAAGATTCCGGACGCTGGCGTATCCATCGTTCGGCTTCTTCCTCTTGGGTGAGGTCGGGCAGGGGGGCATCCGTGTCCAAGTCGCGCACGGCACTGAGGTAAGGATAATGCTTGTCTTCCCAGCAGTAGTTGAACTCTTCGGTCACTCCGCCGCAGCACTTCGAGAAACGGGCGTCGCAGATGGCATGCTTGTGCATGAGCACCTGGCCGCGTGTTTCCTTCACGGCTTCCACCACACTCTGGTTGGAGGCACGGGTAATGCCCTGGTAGCGCTGGCAATGGTCGTCGGCGCATACGTCGAAGATGGTATGGTCTTCGCGGTCGTACCAGCGGATGTATTCTGTTTCGGTCTTGAGGAAGGGGAAGAAGTTGCTGCCCTGTTTGCTGAGGGCCTTCCGCTTTTCAATCTGTGCTAAAAGCCAGCTTCGTGAGATGACGGCATGGGCTTTCAGAAACTCCAGGGAAGAGGTGGCGTTCATCTCGGACGAGATGACGCTGGTCAGGTAGTCTTCTGCCGGCACCTGGTTGATGGCGGTAATCTTTCCTTCGTCGACCACCAGGCGCAGGGTGCCGAGGAAGGTTTGTGTTTCCTGGCGTTCCCAGTGGAAATTGATACCGATGGTTACGTCTTCGAGTGAGAAGGAGGCATCGTCTTCCAACGGGGTGAAGGTCAGTTCCCGGTACACGTTGCCGTTCCAGGAAATTCCTCCTTCGTCGAAGGATACGCGTTGCTTGCCCGATACGGTTTCTCCTTTGGCCAGAAACTTGGCATTGAGTGTAAAGGCTATTTCAAGGGCATTGACGATGCCCACGTTAATTTCAGGTTCTTTCATGATGCTTAATGTGTTACTTCGTGGTAGATTTGGCGGAGCGTGTCAGCGTCCAGTTTTTGAAAATCTTCTTCGCGGGCCGTCACAAGGATGCCGGCCATATCGAGGGCGCCGGGACTGACTATCAGCTGTGCGTCGCCTTCGGCAGTGTAGCACTGCGGACGATGGGCTGTGCGCGGAATGTAGACGGTGACAAATCCGTAGCGCGGGTCATTCCAGGCAAAGAGGTTGTAGCGTGGCTCGGTTTCTCCTTCGTGCAGGGGCAGGCTGTGCAGGTAGCTGTCAATCAGCCGTACACCAGTGGCCAGTCCTCCCTGGGTAATGAAGGCCCGTATCGGACAGAAGTATCCTTCGATGTCGTAGGCGATGCAGGATTTGCCGTCGGAGAGGGGTTCGAAACCTTTTTCTACCGCTGTGCTCATCAGTCTTTCCCATTGGCGGATGAGAGGTACATCTTCTTGGCGTACGGCCTGGAAATGGAAGTGGTCGGGGGCAGAAGCACCGCATTTGGCTCCGTTGTAGAACACGGTGTAGCCGCTGGCGAAGTTCTTCTCCAGCCAGCCGACCAGGCGTTCGGGCAACCGGCGCGAAGTCTTGTCGGCCAATGTCTGCCACTGGTGACTTTCCGTAGAGATGGTGAGGTGCCCCGGCAGAATGGGGTAAGGATTTAGTCGCAGGCTGAACGGTTCGTCCAGCTGGATGCGGACAGACTCTTGCTCTTCCGGCTTGTGGCTCAGACAGAGGAAGCAGGGGCGGGCAGCGATGGAGGCCTTGTCTACTTTGGCACAGGTGGAAACGGCGCGTGCCGGATTGAACTGCACGGTGATGTCGTTCGCACCGAGTGAAAGTGTGCGGGTCTGTACGTGCGCCAGTGCTTCGTGGTTTTTGCGGGCCAGTGGCCATGTGTCGAGCTGGTGACGGATGAAGGTTTCGGCAGAAGCCGCAGGGGCTGCATCTTCCCATGAAAGAGGGTGACGGAGCAGGGCCTGGCGTTTCCGTATTTCCAGGGTACGCAGGCTGTCCTTGTAGCTGTTGTTCTGGTTCTGCTTCTCAATACTCAGGGCCGCGTCGGAATTGCCTTCCCAGCGACGGCATAAATAAAGTACGTCGTAGATACGTCCGATGCGGTATTCCCGGGAGAAAGCCAGTCCTAACGCATAATCTTCGCCGTAGCTGGTGTTCGGTACACGGATTTTCCGCAGCAGCGGTGTGAAGAAAGCACGCGGGGCTCCCAGTCCGTTGATGCGGAGGGCGTTGTTGTGTCCGTTGGTATCGGTCCATTCCTTGTGGTCGATGACGCCCGGCGGCAATGTCTCCAGTTGGAAGTTGGTCATGCGGTAAGAGCCGATAACCATGGCGCAGCGTTCCCGGCGGAACTTGTCGACAATGGTCTGGAGAGTAGACGGACTGCTGTACAAGTCGTCGCTGTCGAGCTGCACGGCAAAGCGTCCGCAGAGAGGGTGATGCACACCCAGGTTCCAGCATCCGCCGATGCCCAAATCGTCACGTTCGGGAATGAGATGAATCACTTTCTCGTTTCCGGCGTATTGGTCAATGCACTCCGTGGTGCCGTCGGTAGAATGGTTGTCGATGACAATCAGGTTGAACGGGAAGTCTGTTTCCTGCTTCAGTACCGATTCAATGGCGTCGGCAATGGTACGGATACGGTTGCGTACGGGGATGATGACCGAAGCTTCGTATGCAAACTCGCCTTCCGACAAATCGATTTTGCGCTCCACCGGAGGCAGGAAGGCATGAATGTTCTTCAGGTAATAAGTAAATGCCGTTTCCCGTTCCAGTTGTACGCTCCGGTTGCGCGGGTCTACGTAGTCAAACTGTTTTTCGCCCGACAGGCGGGTGTCTTCTTCGATTTCGGTGTAAAGGAACTCACGTATGTGCGTCAGTTCGTATTTCTGTGAAAGTGCCAGTCGCACGGCATACAAGGCAGAATACTGGTATTCGGGCTGGTGGGTGATGGTGTCGAACGCTTCCTGCAGGGCCGCCGTCTTGAAGAGCAGCACCGAGCCGAAGTCAAAATCATCGCGCACGCTTCCCGGCTGGTAGTCAATGACCGGATGAGGCTTTCGTACTCCCTCTGTCACCTGATAATGGTCGGCATAGACCATGCCCGATTCCGGTGCGGCTAAATAGTCGCACATGCGTTCCAGTGCCATGTAGCCCATATCTAATGTATGGGGCTTGGTATAAACAAGGAGATAGGGAGTGCGGGTGAGGGCAAGCATCTGCCGGATGCCTTCGGTATGCTGGAAGGAGAAAGAGGGAAGAAGGTGGCATTTCTCTGTGGGAATGTCTTTGTCCTCCGGATGGTCAGTTAGTAGGAATATCTGGTCTGTTCGGGAACTCTCTGTCAGACCTTTTATGGTTTTATTCAGCTGGTTATCACTTCCATATAAAAGGAAGCAAGTTACTTGGTTATTCATATTTAATACATTTATACGTACAAAGATAGGCAATATATCTTATTTTTTCCCTAACTTTGTACGCTAAATATGTGGAATATGCGCAGTGCTTTCGTTTAAGGAACCGGGAATGTCTCAGTACTTCCTCGAAAGTACTCTAGTACTTCCTTGGCAGTACTCCAGTACTTCAGGGGAAGTACTCCAGTCCTGACAAGGGAGGACTGGAAATGAGTAAAAGCCTGTGGCATAAAGAAGTAAAGAGCGCTATGACGAAAAAAACTCCTTTATTAGGCAAAACATTGGGCGAGCTGAAAGCCATTGTGCAGGATTTGGGAATGCCTAAATTTACTGCCGGGCAGATTGCATCGTGGCTGTACGACAAGAAAGTAGGCTCCATTGAAGAGATGACAAACCTTTCGCTCAAAAACCGTGAGCGGCTGATGGAGAACTATGAGGTGGGAGCCAGTGCGCCGGTGCATGAGATGCGTTCGGTAGACGGAACGGTGAAATACTTGTTCTGTACGCCCGAAGGTGATTACATAGAATCCGTATATATTCCCGATGACGACCGGGCTACTTTGTGCGTGTCGTCACAGGTGGGATGCAAGATGAACTGTAAATTCTGTATGACCGGAAAGCAGGGATACACGACCAGCCTGACAGCTGCACAGATTCTGAATCAGATTTATTCGGTGCCGGAACGGGATACGCTGACCAACGTGGTGTTTATGGGCATGGGCGAACCGTTCGACAACCTGGACGAAGTGCTGCGTGCCTTGGAAATCCTGACTGCCGATTATGGCTACAAATGGAGCCCGAAGCGTATCACGGTTTCTACCGTAGGACTGCGGAAAGGGCTGGAGCGTTTCCTGGAAGAAAGTGACTGCCACCTGGCCATCAGTCTGCATTCTCCTTTCCCTTCCCAGCGCAGGGAACTGATGCCGGCAGAGAAGGCTTTTTCCATAACTGAGATGGTGGAGATACTCCGCCGATATGATTTCAGCAAGCAGCGCCGTCTGTCTTTTGAATACATCGTGTTCAAGGGAGTGAACGACAGCCTGATTTATGCCAAGGAACTGGTGAAACTGCTTCGTGGACTGGACTGCCGTATGAACCTGATTCGCTTCCATGCCATCCCGAACGTGGACTTGGAAGGAACGGATATGGAGTCGATGATAGCTTTCCGTGATTACCTGACACAGCACGGCTTGTTTGCTACTATTCGCGCTTCACGCGGAGAAGATATCTTTGCGGCTTGCGGTATGCTTTCTACCGCCCAGCAGCAGGCAGAGAAAAAAGAGAAAGAAAGTGAAACCTTTTAATACAAGAAACATAATGAAACGAATGACATTTTACCTTGGGATGGCCCTGGCGGTGCTGTCGCTTGCTTCCTGCCGCAACGGAGGGAAGAGTATCATTACTCCGGTGTCAAGCGGACGCCCGTATGAAGTGATGGTGGTGGCCGATGACAAATGCTGGATGAGTCCGGATAGTGCACTGTTTCATGTGCTGGATACGGATGTGCCGGGATTGCCTCAGGCTGAACGCTCTTTCCGTATTTCGCGTGTGCGGCCTGACTTTTTTGACCGTTCGGTGCGTCTGTTCCGTAACATCATTATCGTAGATATTCAGGACATCTATACGCAGCCCAAATTCAAGTATACGCGTGATGCCTATTCGTCTCCGCAGATGATTATGACCATTCAGGCACCTAACCAGAAGGAGTTTGCAGACTATGTTTCGAAAAACGGTCAGGTGATTATCGACTTCTTTACCCGTGCCGAAATGAACCGTCAGGTGAAGTTGCTGGAGAAAAAACACAATGAAACACTTTCGGCCAAGGTACAGAGCATGTTTGATTGCGACATCTGGATGCCGGTGGAAATGGAATCGTACAAGCAGGGTGAGAATTTCCTGTGGGCTTCGAGCAACCTGAATGACTTGAACTTTGTGATGTATGCCTATCCGTTCCGCGACCACGATACGTTTACCAAAGAGTATTTCATTCATAAACGTGACTCCGTGATGAAAGTCAACTTGCCGGGTGCGCGTGAAGGCATGTACATGGAAACAGCCGATTCTATCTTTGTCGAGACGCGCAACATTGCCGTGAAGGGAGACTATGCATTCGAGGCCCGCGGATTGTGGGAAATGAAGAACGATGCCATGGGTGGTCCGTTCGTATCGCATGTGCGGGTAGACCGTGACAATGCACGGGTTATCGTGGTGGAAGGTTTTGTCTATAACCCGGGCAAGCTGAAACGTGACCAGATTCGCAAGCTGAACGCGGCGTTATATACACTGAAGCTTCCTTCAGAAAAAGAAGTGTCGGAGATTCCGGTAGACAATTCCATCTCGGAAGAACAAATCAAACAAGAAGCTGAACAGAATAAGCAATAAATATGGAAAATCGTAAAATTAGAGTGGGAATCACTCATGGAGATATAAACGGGGTAGGCTATGAAGTGATATTGAAGACTTTCTCTGACCCCACCATGCTGGAACTTTGTACGCCGGTGGTGTACGGTTCTCCCAAGGTTGCTGCGTATCACCGCAAGGCCATGGAGATACAGACCAGTTTCAGCATTGTAAATTCTGCTGAAGAGGTGCAGGACGGAAGAGTGAACGTGGTGAACTGCATAGAAGAGGAGTTGAAGGTGGAACTGACCAAGCCGACTCCCGAAGCTGGAAAAGCGGCACTGGCTGCACTGGAAAGAGCGTTGGCCGATTACCGGGAAGGCTTGTTCGATGTGCTGGTGACGGCTCCTATCAACAAGCATACCATCCAGTCGGATGCGTTCCATTTCCCGGGACATACGGAATACATTGAAGAGCGTGTAGGTGAAGGACAGAAGGCCTTGATGATTCTGCTGAAAGGTGATTTCCGTGTGGCACTGGTGACAGGCCATGTACCCGTGCGCGACATTGCCGGTGAACTGACCAAAGACCTGATTATGGAAAAGATGGAGATTTTCCATCGTTCACTGAAGAAAGATTTCGGCATCGACAATCCGCGTATTGCCGTGTTCTCACTGAATCCTCATGCGGGAGACAACGGACTGCTGGGAACGGAAGAGCAGGAAGTGATTATTCCGGCCATGAAAGAGATGATAGCTCGCGGTGTGCAGTGCTTCGGGCCGTATCCTGCCGATGGTTTCATGGGCTCAGGCAATTATACGCATTTTGACGGTATCTTGGCCATGTATCATGACCAGGGACTGGCTCCGTTCAAGGCACTGGCTATGGACGAGGGTGTGAACTTTACTGCCGGCTTGCCTATCGTACGCACTTCGCCTGCTCACGGTACGGCATACGATATTGCCGGAAAAGGCATTGCTTCGGAAGATTCTTTCCGTCAGGCAGTGTACGTGGCCATGGATGTGTTCCGCAACCGTGCCTGGGAAAAAGAAATCAGTGCCCGTCCGTTGCGCAAGCAGTATTATGAGAAACGAGATGACAGTGATAAACTGAAATTAGACAGTATAGAAGAGGAATAACATGAAGTTTGCAATCATATCAGCCGGGGAAGGTTCCCGGCTGGCACAAGAAGGAGTTCAGTTGCCCAAACCACTGGTGCAACTGAACGGTATGGCCATGATTGACCGTCTGATTCACATCTTTGCGAAGAACGGAGCAGAAGAAGTGGTGGTCATTATCAACAATGAGGTGGCTTTGACAAAGGAACACCTGAGCAAGCTGGAAAAAACATCGGAAGTGCCTTTGCGGGTTATTGTCAAGACGACACCCAGTTCCATGCACAGTTTTTACGAACTGAGCCGTTACCTGAAGGATGACCGTTTCTGCCTGACTACGGTCGACACGATTTTCCGGGAAGAGGAGTTTTCACGCTTTATTGACGCTTTCAAGGCGTTTGAAGGGGATGGCATGATGGCCGTTACAGATTACATCGACGACGAAAAACCGTTGTATATCGGTACGGACGAGGACCGCAATATTACCGGTTTCTATGATACTTTGCAGCCTGATACGCGTTACATTTCAGGAGGAATCTATTGCCTGTCGCCCAACTCAATCGTGACATTGGAGAAATGTATGGCGCAGGGTATGTCGCGCATGCGTAATTTTCAGCGTCAGCTGGTAGCCGACGGCCTTCGGCTCAAGGCTTATCCTTTCTCAAAAATTTTGGATGTGGACCATGCGGGGGACATTGTAAAAGCAGAGGCTTTTTTGAACGGACAAGATTAAAACAGAATAAGCAACATTGATTTTTTGCGTAAAATCTAGAAAATAAGAATAACAAGATAGAATGTGTAAAAGAGGAGAGAAGATTCGGGTGATTGGTGTGAGCCGTGGTAATGAATATTCCCCGAATCACGTAGACAATGATGCGGCAATCCTTCGGCTTGCGGCAGAAGCATTGGAGAGAATGGGGTGTGAGGTGACAATTTATCCGGAAAAGGAATTTGTTGCTCAGAACATAGAGGGTGAATTTATTTTCGACATGGCTCGCGACCGCGCCACCATTGAGCGGTTGAAAAAACTGGAAGACGGGGGTGCCCTGGTGGTGAACTCTGCGTATGGCATTGACAACTGTGTCCGTCAGCAGATGACGGAGCTGCTGGTGGCAAATGAAGTGCCACATCCCCGGAGCTTTATTATTTCTACTGATGAGAAGTTTACTCCTTCCGTGTTCCCTTGCTGGATTAAGCGAGGCAATTCGCATGCCATGGTGAAAGAAGACGTGGTGTACGTGGAATGTCGGGAAGAAGCAGAAGTGGTGATGGCCGATTTCCGGAAACGGAACATTCCGGTGGCAGTAGTCAACGAACACCTGGTGGGAGATTTGGTGAAGTTCTACGGGGTACAGGGAACGAATTTCTTTTATACCTTCTATCCAACGGAACAGTCACACAGCAAGTTCGGACTGGAAGCCATCAACGGAGCCACGAGAGGTTTCCCGTTCGATGTCAAGCAGCTTCAGGCATACGCCAACAAGGCAGCCGAGGTGCTGAATGTGCCTGTATACGGAGGCGACTGTGTGGTATCGGCTACCGGTGAAATCCGCATCATCGACTTTAACGACTGGCCCAGCTTTGCCCGTTGCCGTGAAGAAGCCGGACCGGAAATCGCCAAGTGTATCTATAATCGTATTATCCACAAATTAGAAAAATAATGAGTACGGAAAAAAAAGGAGTAGAGGCTTCTTTCAAGTCCATGGATACAGAAGAGTTTCTGGACATCCATTTCAATCGCCCAATAGGTTATGTGTGGGCGTTGTTTTTCCAGCGTTTCGGGGTACATCCCAATGTAGTGACCATCCTGTCCATCATTTTAGGCGTAGCGGCAGGAGTGATGTTTTATTATCCCGACATGACGCATACGCTGATTGGTATTTTCCTCTTGATGTGGGCCAACCATTATGATAGTTGCGACGGGCAGCTGGCACGTATGACCGGCAAGAAAACCCGCTGGGGACGTATGCTCGACGGATTTGCCGGTGACCTTTGGTTTATCACCATCTATGTCGCCATCTGTCTGCGTCTGATGACCCAGCCGCTTCCTTTCCATCTGGGAGAGGCTTCCGGACAGACCTGGAGCATATATATATGGCTGATAGCCTGGTTCTCAGGTACGGTGTGCCATAGCAAGCAATGCACGCTGGCCGATTATTACCGTAACATCCACTTGTTCTTCCTGAAGGGAAAGGCAGGTAGTGAGCTGGATAACTTCAAACAGCAACGTGAGATTTTCCATAGTCTGCCGTGGAAAGGCAACTTCTGGTGGAAGGCCTTCTTGTATTTTTATGGCAACTATACCCGCAAGCAGGAACAGATGACTCCCAACTTCCAGCGTTTCTACGCCTTTGTGCAGGAACGTTACGGTGACAACATTCCTCAGGAATTGCGCGATGAGTTCCGTGCCCTGAGCTTGCCGTTGATGAAGTACACCAACATCCTGACATTCAATACCCGCGCGATAGCCCTTTACATCAGCCTGCTGATAGGAGAACCGTGGTTGTATTTCATTTTCGAGATGGTGGTGATGACCAGTCTGTTTGTGTACATGCGTCGTCGTCATGAGGCATTGTGTGCATATCTTTACCATAAATACGCCAAGTGATGAAGGAAAAGTTTCGGAATATATTCTGGTTTTTCGGCATCTTTGCCATTGTGGTTATGCTCTGCACGTTCGATATGGACTATCAGGAGTTGTGGCAGAACTTGCGCAAGGCAGGGGTGTGGTTTCCGGCCGTGATTCTTCTGTGGGTGTTCATCTATTACCTGAATGCCTGGTCATGGTATGTCATTATCCGCGACGGGAAACATGCCAAGGTGCCCTTCTGGAAGGTCTATAAGCTGACCGTATCCGGTTTTGCCCTGAACTATGCCACTCCGGTGGGACTGATGGGCGGTGAGCCGTACCGAATCATGGAGCTTACGCCTTACGTAGGTGCTAGCAAGGCCACCTCGTCGGTTATTCTCTATGTGATGATGCACATCTTTTCTCATTTCTGGTTCTGGCTGGTATCGGTCGTCTTGTTTGTGATTTTTGAACCGGTGAACTGGGGGATGGGGATCATGCTCTCGGTGGTGGCTTTCTTCTGCCTGCTGGCCATTTATTTCTTTATGAAAGGCTATCGCAACGGAATGGCGGTACGCACGTTCAAGCTGTTGTGCCGTCTGCCTTATGTGAAACGCTGGGCCAGCCGTTTCCTGACTGAAAAGAGAGAGACGCTGGAACGCGTGGACGCACAGATTGCCGCACTTCACAAGCAGCGGAAAAGCACGTTCTACGTGGCATTGGGACTGGAGTTCATGGCGCGTATTGTGAATTGTGCCGAAGTGTTCTTTATCCTGAACATTCTGACCGACCATGTGAGCTTCCTGTCCTGCATCCTGATTATGGCCTTCACTTCCTTGTTTGCCAACCTGTTCTTTTTCTCGCCCATGCAGCTTGGGGCACGCGAGGGAGGATTTGCACTGGCGGTAGGAGGGCTGGCCATTCCGAGTGCGTTTGGCATCTATACGGGACTGATTACCCGTGTGCGTGAATTGATATGGATTGTAATTGGCGTGTTGCTGATGAAAGTCGGCAACGGCACCCCAAATAAGACAAAAGATGAGTAAACTGACAGATGTAAAAGGCGTAATCTTTGATTACGGAGGAACTATCGATACGAACAGCCGCCACTGGGCGGAAGTGTTGTGGAGCAAGTATGAAGAATTTCAGGTGCCGGTGGACAAGGCGAGTTTCCGTGAGGCATACGTGCACGGGGAACGTACGCTGGCCCGTGTGCCGCTGGTCAAGCCGGAACATAATTTCCACGATGTGCTGCGCATCAAGACCGACATTCAGATGAAGTACTTGGTGGAACAAGGCAAGCTGGACGGAGAAGAAGCCCGCCGGGAAGACTATGCCGGGAAAGTGGCCGACAGCTGCTACCGCTATGTGCTGGACGTGCTGGAACACACCCGTCCCGTAGTGAAGTCACTTTCCGAACGCTACAAGCTGGTGCTGGTATCCAACTTCTACGGGAATATCCAGACCATCCTGAAAGACTTCGGCTTGTTTGATTTCTTTGCCGGCATCATAGAATCGTCGGTAGTGGGAGTACGCAAGCCCGATCCTGCCATCTATCGGCTGGGTGTGGAAGCCATGGGGCTGCCTGCCGAGAATGTGCTGGTAGTAGGTGATTCCTTCTCCAAGGACGTGGTACCCGCAAAAACCGTGGGTTGCAAGGTAGCCTGGCTGAAAGGTGAAGGCTGGGGCAACGAAGAAATAGATGAAACACTTCCGGATGTAATCATCACCGACTTGCCGGAACTTTTGTCGTATGTATAAAGGAGGGGCAAGGATGAAGAAAAAAGGAATTGCCCTGGTGGAACGCCAATACCTGTTCCCCTTTGTACTGATAACCTCACTCTTTTTTCTGTGGGGATTTGCCCATGCCATTCTGGACGTGCTGAACAAGCATTTTCAGGAACTGCTCACCATCACCCGTACCCATTCGGCCATGATTCAGGCCACGATGTACATGGGTTATTTCATCATGGCCATTCCGGCCGGATTGTTCATCAACCGACATGGATACCGCAGGGGAGTAGTGCTTGGTTTGCTGCTCTACGGGACAGGCTCGTTGTTGTTCATTCCCGGACAATATATCGCCTCGTTCAATATGTTCCTCTTTTCGCTGTTCGTCATCGGATGCGGACTGACTTTTCTGGAGACAGCTGCCAATCCGTATGTAACGGAACTGGGAGCACGGGAAACGGCTGCGAGCCGGTTGAATTTCGCTCAGTCGTTCAACGGGCTGGGATGTATTTTCGCACCGATTCTGACCGGACTCCTGCTTTTCTCGGACGATGACAAGGGAGCCGGAGGCAATGTGGCCCTTCCGTATGCCGTGATGGGAGTGGTTGTCCTGCTGGCGGCGCTGGCCTTTGTGCGCGTACCCCTGCCGGAAATACCTCATGAAGAGGAAGTGGACAGCGAAGGCCGTCGCGTAAGCTTGTGGTCGCATAAGCTTTTCGTTTTCGGACTGGCGGCTTTGTTTGCCTACGAAGTGGCCGAAATCTCCATCAATAGTTTCTTTATCAACTACGTGACGGAGGTTGGCTGGATGAATGCCCGCGATGCCTCGCTGGTACTTTCGTTCGGTGGATTGGGATTGTTCATGGTAGGACGTTTCGTGGGAAGCTGGATTATGCGCCGCGTTCGTGCCGAGAAGATGCTCTTCTGGTGTGCCACGGGAACGGTTATCACCACCCTGCTGGTGATTTTGGATTTAGGCTCCGTGTCGTTCGTAGCTCTGCTTTGCGGTTATGCCTTCGAAGCCATTATGTTCCCCACCATTTTTGCTCTCTCCCTGAAAGGACTGGGCAGCCATACGAAACGTGCCTCTTCCTTCCTGATGATGTCGCCGGTGGGCGGTGCCGTAGGTCCGGTACTTATGGGACTGGTAGGAGACTACGCCGATATGCACTGGGCGTTCGTTGTGCCTTTCGTCGGCTACGTAGTGGTGTGGTTCTATGCCCGCCACATGATGCAGCAGAAAAACTAATATCACTTTCCTTTGCGTAAAGCATACATAAAAGAAGCGCGGAACTCTTCAGTGTCTCCCGACACCTTGAGAGTTCCGCGCTTCTGCGATTAATGATAATTATAGTAAGTTATTTGTTTTGAGGAGCCTGTGGACATGCCGGGCATACGTTCGGACATCCCGGAGCGGGCATCTTTCCCGGTTTACCCATTTTACCCTGCTTTATAGGGAAGTTACCTTTGTGCATTTTGCCCGGGCGAGGCATGCTGAACACTTTTTCCAGCTGGCGGGCATTCAGAATCTTCTTGAATGAAGCATAGTACTTCTTCTGGGTATCGAGTATCTTCTGCTGAGTTTCAAAACGCTTTTCAATGTCCTGCTGGATCTGTGTATCGGTACGTTCGCAAGGTTTTACTTTATTTTCTTTTGCAGCCGGACGGCATTCTTTCAAGGCAGTCAGGTATTCCTTGTAGAGAGAAGTAAACTGAGCCAGCTTGCTATCGTCCAGCATCAGTTGTTTTCCCATGCGCTGAGCCTGTGCGTCCATGCGTTGTTCCGGAGTGAGTTTCACCTTGCAGGGCTTTTCGGCTTTTTCAGGACAAACCTGAGGCGTTGTGTTTTGTGCCATTACGTTTCCAAAACCTAAACATACGGTAAGAATCAATGTAGATAATAAACGAGCTGTTTTCATTGTGGTCAAAATTTAAAAGTGAATAATCATTTTCAGTGCACTTACGGCTTTAAGACAATGAATCCTTCTCGTGGTTTATTGAGAAAATACTTTTTTAACATTTTTGCAGTATAAACCTCCGAAATGTAAAATTTTAGGGTGTAAATTTAGAGAAAGTGTGAATTTACTTAGTAAAAAGAGAACTTAGTAGTCTTCTGACTTTGGTGTGGAGGAACACTTAGATGTTTGGTTTTAAACGCCTTTGTGTTTTAATGAAAACGCACTTACATTTTACCTCAAACGTACTTGTGTTTTACTTCGAACGCACTTACGTTTTGCATCAAACGTACTTGCGTTTTTTTGAGTGGGGAAATGGGGTTACTAAGTATTTAAAAATCCGCTTCTTTTACAATGCGTAGTTTTTCTCCAGTCACCGGATGTACGAATTCCAGCGCGGCGGCATGCAGATACAGACGGTCGGACGGCTGGCCGTAGAGGTCGTCGCCTACAATCGGATGGTTCAATCCCTCCGGATGGGCAGCATGTACACGGAGCTGATGGGTACGTCCTGTATGCGGATAGAATGTAACCCGTGTGCTTCCGCCTTTGCGTTCCAGTACCCGGTAGGAAGTGACCGCCCGTTTTCCGTACTCCCGGCTTACCATCTGGCGTGGACGATCCATCGGGTTCGGACAAATAGGCAGGTCAATGATGCCCTCGTCAGTTTCCAGTTCTCCTTCCAATAGGGCCGTGTAACGCTTTTGGATAAGGCGCGTCTCAAAAAGTGCCTGAAGTTCCTTATGTACCTCTTTCGTTTTGGCCGCGAGCAGCAGGCCGGAGGTAGCCATGTCCAGACGGTGCACGATGAGCGGACCGGTGGCCTTGGGGTAAAGGTTGTGTAAGCGCTGTAGAATAGAGTCGAGGTCGTTCTTGCCCGGTACGGAGAGCATGCCTGCCG
>OOAD01001285.1_pt1 | contig 14319 bp, 8 predicted proteins | sample 1671151 | NCBI WGS metagenome assembly OOAD01 (sample SAMN06348127, study PRJEB24527) | human gut metagenome | biome: human gut; feature: ankylosing spondylitis patient; material: feces | host: Homo sapiens | place: China | collected 2015-10
AGTTCAGACGTGTGCTCTTCCGATCTTGTAAGCTATACATTTGAAGAGGGCAGCGTATATTCAGTGCTGGGTAATGCTGGTGCTGGAAGAACAACATTGTTTGAGTGCATATGTGGGGATGTTCCTGTGGATGATGGAGAGATTGAAACACCTCCTAGAGTAAAGATTTTCTATGCATCAAAGCAGAGTGTGCTTCCTGTATACATAACAGGTTATGAATTTATAAGTATGCTATGTGATATGAGCGATGATGATATTGAACCGGGTGGTATTTTTGAAAATGTCGGTCTTAGTGTGAGTCAGAGAGATAAGCTTATAGCTGACTATACATTTGAGGAAAAGAAGCTTTTGCAGTTAGCTTCTATGCTGGTTATTAAGCCATATATTGTATTGTTCGATGAACCCCTTGATTATTGCGATGATGGATATATAAAAAAATTTCTTGAGGTTATTAATTCAGTTAAAGATAACAGAATAATAATTATATCATCAGGTATATTAGAAGTGGCATCAAGAATATCGGATGATACCATTGTGCTTAATAATGGTGAATTTAATCATATAGATAAAGAAACTATGGCGATACCAGAGATTAGAAAAGCAGTATTAGATATATTAGGGGAGGCAGACAATGAAATTGTTTAAAAAGCTGTTTGCTGAAAAGTTGTTGAGGTTTTATGAGGGAACTAATGCAGGAATAAGATACATAAGTTCAGCACCGGTTCTTAAAATTCATATAAAAGAGGAAACATTTGCAGAAGGTTCAAGGGCAAGACTGGCAGTTGGAATAGCTGCGCAGTTTTTTATGATATTATGGGAATTTATTAAGAAGTTTATGTATGTTTTTGTTCTTATATATATTCCTTATAGGATTATAAGCATAGAATGTCCGCTTATCAGGGCTAATCAGGAAATTACAATAATATATATGTTTATTATGTTGTCAATTATATGTGGCAGCCTGTCGAATAATATTTTGTTTACTGTTGGTGACAGGGATTATCTTATGATGAGGGTAATGTTTATAAGTCCATATATGAACTTCTTAGGAAAGCTTATATATAAGATGGTTACTGAATTTGTATTTTATTTTATCACATTAAATGTGTTTGGCGTGACACCATTACATTCTCTTATGTTGTGCATACTTACAATGTGTGTAAGACCTATAGGGGAGATGTTTGCAATTATGTCATTCGACCACTTTATATGGGTGTATGAGAACAGAAGTGTATTTAATGGTACAGTTATGGCTGTATGTGTACTGCTTGCTTATGGTGTTCCATTATTTGCAAGAAGACTGTCATATAGCTGGATGTATGCAGTGCATCCATTTGTAATTGTAGTATTTTTACTTGCAGGTGCAGGTGCGATGTACTTCTTATGGTGGTATAAGTATTATAGAAAGATAGTAAGAGAAGCTATGCATATGAAGCATGAAAACTAGGCTGTTGTAGGTATGGTGTAGAAGGTGTAGTGCAGTTATGAGAAACCTGGATAAGAAAGAAAAAGAAAAAAGAAGATTAATTGCATTCAGAATTATTATAGCATTATTATGCTTTGGAGTAGCATTTGTATTCATACGTTCATATTATTTTAGAAGTAAACAGGATAATCTGGATATAAAGTCAAGATATACATTTACAGTTGATATAGATGCATATGGCGATGAAATAACGGATGAGTATCAGACAAAGGCTATATCATATGATGATTCTAATGTTATAAGTTCTGTGCCGGATGTATATGGAATTGAGACAGAAAAGATAGCTAAAACCTGGATAAATGCGTATGTAAGACAGTATATGAGTGAATATCTTCCAGTAAGTAAATCAGTTAAAAAGATGGCTATAGATAATATAGAGGTGCTTAATGAGGATGAACACATAGCACTTATAAGTTTTTCAGTGATATTAAAAAATCCTTCTTCTGATTTCTTCCTTTCGTGGGATGGGGTAAGAGATGACGGAAGGCTTAAGTGTGAGTGGGTTGTAGGTTATTATGTGGATGCACATTCTGACAATACAGCATCAATATATGTGGCATCTGCCATGAGCCCTGAGGAATATGGCATAGCCAAGTACAATGAAAAAGCAGGTATAACGGCGGGCAAGGAGGATACTTCTAATACGTCAACAGACCGTCTTGCAAGATATGTTATAAGGGACAGCATACTCAGTGTTACATATGATGATGGCGAACATTATACGACAGTTCCTGTAGATGTTGAAAATCTTATGTTTGAGAATAATAGCTCAAGTACACTTAAAGAAGGCAGTTATATGATAACAACATCAAAGACGGCATTTATATATGGGGGAAAGACTAACCAGGCTGACAGACTTCCTGTAACAATCTGTTATTCAGATGATAAGGGTGCGAACTGGACTACATGTGAACTTGACAATATATATAATGCAGAAGATTATTATGTTGACTTTTTTGATGAAAACAAAGGTGTAGTTGTCTGTGGTTATGCTATGACAGATAATGATAAAGAGTCATACAGGATATATAATACTGATAATGGTGGGGAAACGTGGAAAACTGTAGGAAGCGGACCAGCTAACTATCTACTTAAGGGGATTGTATATGTTGATGAAAATGTAGGATTCTTCTGTTTTAATTATGTTGAAGGTATGGATGGCAATCTCTACATAACCAAGGATGGAGGAAAGACATTTTCAAAGGTAAGCCTTCCAGAGCAGGAGCTTGACAGTACTGCAAAGTCAGAAACAGGTTCGTCTTCACAGCAGTCAGATGTGCTTAAGTGGAATGATGTATACAAGGAGGCACTTGTTCCAGTTACTGATGAAAAAGGTGTTATAACAATTTATCTTACACAGGGCAGCGATGGTACATATAATGATGGTAAGACAGCAGCAAAGTACCAGTCATCTGATAAGGGTGAAACATGGAGTTATATAAGCCAGCTTGAGATAACCCAGAATTCAAGCAGCAAGACAAGCACAGGTAATAATTAGTTATAAGTTTTACTTGAATTATTATGCACAGTATGATAATATTTATAGAGTTTAAGAAAAAAAGACATTTTTGTGTCTTTTTTTTTGCGTAAAAGTCAATTGAAACTATATAAAGACTATTAACAGTTGTGGTTTGCGCACTATATAAAATCTCAAAAATATATAATAATAAACATTGATTATTACTATATTTTCGGGATTTATGGTCTTAAACAATAATCAATTTAATATACGAAAGGAAATAGGTGGCATTCATGAAAGCATTTTTAATACTTGAAGATGGAACAGTATTTAAGGGAACAAGTATTGGTTCCACTCGCGAAGTCATTAGCGAAATAGTTTTTAATACTTCGATGACAGGATATCTGGAGGTGTTAACTGATCCTTCATATGCAGGACAGGCAGTAACAATGACATATCCTCTGATTGGCAACTATGGCATATGCTATAAAGATATGGAGTCTGAAAAAGCATGGCCAGATGGATTTATTGTAAGAGAGTTATCAAGGATGCCAAGTAACTTCAGAAATGAAGCTCCTATACAGAAGTTCCTTTTAGATAATGATATACCAGGTATCTGTGGAATAGATACAAGAGCCCTTACTAAGATATTAAGAGAAAAGGGTACTATGAACGGAATGATTACAACTAATGAAAACTATAACCTTGATGAAGTACTTCCTAAGATTAAGGAATACAAAGTTACAGGAGTTGTAAGAAAGGTTACATGCAAGGAAAAGTATGTACTTAACGGAGATGGACCCAAGGTTGCACTTATGGATTTTGGTGCAAAGAAGAACATTGCTAAGTCGCTTAATGACAGAGGCTGTGAGGTTACAGTATATCCAGCATATACAAAGGCAGAGGAAATCTTAGCTTCCAATCCAGATGGTATTATGTTATCAAACGGTCCTGGAGATCCTAAGGAATGTGTAGAGATAATCGAAGAGATAAAGAAGCTTTATAATAGTAATGTGCCTATATTTGCAATATGTCTTGGACATCAGCTTATGTCTCTTGCAACAGGTGCAGATACACACAGATTAAAGTATGGTCACAGAGGTGCTAACCACCCTGTTAAGGATCTTAAGACTGGAAAAGTATATATCTCAACACAGAACCATGGTTATGTAGTTGATGAAACAACACTTGACCCAAAGGTTGCAGTATCAGCATTTGAAAATGTTAATGACAAGACTAACGAAGGTCTTGCATATGTAGGAAAGAATATATTTACTGTACAGTTCCATCCGGAAGCTTGTGCAGGACCACAGGATACAGCGTATCTTTTTGACAGATTTATGGATATGATGAAGAAGGAGGACTAAGACAATGCCAAAGAATCCTAATATTAAGAAGGTTTTAGTAATCGGTTCAGGTCCAATCGTAATCGGACAGGCAGCAGAATTTGACTATGCAGGTACACAGGCTTGCCGTTCTCTTAAGGAAGAGGGAATAGAAGTATGCCTCGTTAACTCTAACCCAGCTACTATCATGACAGATAAGGATATTGCTGATGAAGTATATATCGAACCTCTTACAGTTGAAGCACTAAAGCAGATTATATTAAAGGAAAAGCCAGACAGCATCTTACCTACACTTGGTGGACAGGCTGGTCTTAACCTTGCTATGGAGATAGCAGAAACAGGTTTTCTTGAAGAGAATAATGTACAGCTTATCGGTACAACTGCACTTACCATCAAGAAGGCTGAAGACAGACTTATGTTCAAGGAAACCATGGAAAAGATAGGTGAGCCTTGTGCTCCATCATTAGTTGTTAACGATGTTCCATCAGGTGAAGCATTTGCAGCTAAGATTGGTTATCCTGTAGTTCTTCGTCCTGCTTACACACTTGGTGGAAGCGGTGGTGGTATCGCCCATAACGTAGAAGAATTAAGAGAGATTCTTGAGAATGGTTTAAGACTTTCAAGAGTTGGAGAGGTTCTTGTAGAAAGATGTATCTCTGGCTGGAAGGAAATCGAATATGAGGTAATGCGTGACAGTAACGGAACATGCATAACTATATGTAACATGGAGAATATCGATCCTGTTGGTGTGCATACAGGTGATAGTATCGTAGTTGCTCCTTCACAGACACTTTCAGATAAGGAATATCAGATGCTTAGAACATCTGCCCTTAACATTATAGATGAGCTTGGTATCACAGGTGGATGTAACGTACAGTATGCACTTCATCCAGACAGCTTTGAGTACTGCGTTATCGAGGTTAACCCTCGTGTAAGCCGTTCTTCAGCACTTGCTTCTAAGGCTACAGGTTATCCTATCGCCAAGGTTGCAGCTAAGATTGCACTTGGTTATACACTTGATGAGATTAAGAACGCAGTTACAGGAAAGACATATGCAAGCTTCGAGCCAGCACTTGACTACTGTGTAGTTAAGATACCTAGACTTCCATTTGATAAGTTTATCTCTGCAAAGAGAACACTTACAACACAGATGAAGGCTACTGGTGAGGTTATGAGTATATCTGATAACTTCGAGGGTGGTCTTATGAAGGCTATACGTTCACTTGAACAGCATGTTGACAGCCTTATGTCATATGATTTTACAGGTCTTACTGATGATGAACTTTTAGAGGATCTTGCTGTTGTTGATGACAGAAGAATCTGGAAGATAGCAGAAGGCTTAAGAAGAGGCATAGAGCCAGCAGTTATGCATGACATAACAAAGATTGACAGATGGTTTATAGATAAGTTACAGATTATCGTTGAGATGGAGAATTCATTAAAGAAAGGCCCTCTTACAGAAGAACTTTTAAGAGAAGCTAAGAGAATTGAATTCCCTGACAATGTTATCGGAGAACTTACAGGACATACAGAAAGAGAAATCAAGGAATTACGTGACAAGTATAACATCCATGCAGCATTTAAGATGGTTGATACTTGTGCAGCAGAGTTCGCAGCTACAACTCCTTATTACTATTCAGTATTTGGTAGTGAAAATGAAGCTACAGAAACTCATGATAAGAAAAAGGTACTTGTACTTGGTTCAGGTCCTATAAGAATTGGACAGGGTATTGAGTTCGACTTCTGTTCAGTTCACTGTACATGGTCATTTAAGAAAGAGGGTTATGAAACTATTATCATAAACAATAACCCTGAAACAGTTTCAACAGACTTTGATATTGCTGATAAGCTTTACTTTGAACCACTTACAGAGGAAGATGTTGAAAGTATTGTAGAATTCGAGAAGCCGGATGGAGCAGTAGTACAGTTTGGTGGACAGACAGCTATCAAGCTTACAGAAGCACTTATGAAGATGGGTGTGCCTATCCTTGGAACTAAGGCTGAGGATGTAGATGCCGCAGAGGATAGAGAGCTGTTTGATGAAATACTTGAAAAGACAGAGATTCCAAGAGCTAAGGGACAGACTGTATTTACAGTAGAGGAAGCACTTAAGGCAGCTAATGAACTTGGATATCCAGTTCTTGTACGTCCTTCTTATGTACTTGGTGGACAGGGTATGCAGATTGCTGTATCTGATGAAGATGTAGTTGAATTCATGGGAATCATTAACAGAATAAAGCAGGATCATCCAATCCTTGTTGATAAGTATCTTATGGGTAAGGAAATCGAGGTTGATGCTGTATGCGATGGTGAAGATATTCTTATACCTGGTATTATGGAGCATATCGAAAGAGCTGGTATCCACTCAGGAGATAGTATTTCAGTATATCCAGCTAAGTCAATATCACCTAAGATAGTTGATATGATTGCCGATTACACAGGAAGACTTGCAAGAGCTCTTCATGTAAAGGGTATGATTAATATCCAGTTTATTGTATACAACGATCAGGTATATGTAATCGAGGTTAACCCACGTTCAAGCCGTACAGTACCATATATCAGCAAGGTTACAGGTATTCCTATCGTACAGCTTGCAACAAGAGTTATAACAGGAGCCAAGATAAGAGATTTAGGCTATGAACCAGGCCTTCAGAAGGCAGCAGATTACTATGCTATCAAGATGCCTGTATTCTCATTTGAGAAGATCAGAGGTGCAGATATAAGCCTTGGACCAGAAATGAAGTCTACAGGTGAGTGTCTTGGTATATCTAAGAACTTTGATGAAGCTCTTTACAAGGCATTTGAGGGCGCTGGAATAAGACTTCCAAAGCATAAGCAGATTATTATGACTCTTGCTGATAAGGATAAGCAGGATGGTATTGATATTGCACAGAGATTTGAAGCACTTGGATATAAGATATACGCTTCAAGAGGAACTGCAAAGGTTCTCAAGGAAAATGGCGTACACGCTATTCAGGTTAATAAGATTGGACAGGAAGCACCTACACTTCTTGACCTTATATTAGAGCATAAGATTGACCTTGTTATTGATACACCTGAAAATGGTATTGAGAGAGCAAGAGATGGCTTCCTTATCAGAAGATATGCTATTGAAACAGGCGTTCACTGCCTTACAAGCCTTGATACTGCACATGCACTTATTTCAAGTCTTGAGCATGCATTTAATAATCAGGAGCTTTCTATTGTGGATATTGCTAAGATTGATAATAGAGGTAAGTAATTTCGTTGGGTTGGTTACAAACGGACGATATAAGTAACGGGAAGGCTGTTACGCATATGGTTTCGGACACCAGAAAGCCAGTTGGATATTTCTAATACTTTCCATATAAGATATGTTATCGGACGATACCGTTCGGACGCGCCATCCGTGGCGCGACCTCACTTGCGGGTACATCCTTGTACCCGCATATCTGGAGAATTAAAGGAAAGTATAAGAAATATCACAACTGACTTTCAAGTGTGTCCTGCACGATATGCATAACAGCCTTCCCGTTGCTTATATCTGACATTGACATAATCGAGTATAAATGTAACATTAACGAAATTAGGTGAGATTTAGTAGGTGTTATATTTGGTTATTATATTTTGATGGAGTCAGATTATATGCAGAAGGCTATATCGTTGAACTATTTTTGTGTTCTGGAAAAACTTTAAAGAGTCTTATGGGGTTTTGGCATATGTTTGTTAATTATAATTAACAGGATATTTATTATTAGATTAAGCCACTGCCAGACATAATAGAAGAGGGGAGCCGCCGGAGATACATCGTGAGATGCACTTAAAGTTCAATAGTGATAGTTCTTAGACTTTTCTTTAATAACCCAGCTATCCACAGACAAGGATGTCTGTGGAAGTGAGATATGGGACAAGGATGTCCCGTATCGAACGGTAGCGGCAGATGTCACTGCTTATATGAAAAGTCTTAGAAATATCCTATTGAAGCTTTTGGCATCGATGATGTATCCCCGGCGGCTCCCCTCTTATATTGTGGTGTCCGTTCTTCATAATGCAGCTGAAACAATGACATACTATAAAATAATTATGAAAACTCACTTTAATTATGGAACTATGCTCCGATTTCGTGTAATATTAATATATTGCAGTGCAGGAATACCCGCATTGTATTGTTAAATGTATTTAATAAAAGTAGCAGCATAGCAGGAAATGCTGTTGTGCAGGAATGAGGAAGTATTTAAAATGAAACAGCGAAGTTATAATAAGAATAAAAATAATTCGGCAAAACATATAGCTATATTACTGGGAATATGTATGCTTAGCGGTGCATTGACTGGATGTGGTTTCGTAGCTAACCCAATGCAGTATATGAAGGATGCTGATGAGGAGCTGGTTGCAGCAGAGCAGAATATGGATGATGGTACATCTGGCAATTCGTCTGCTGGTACAAGTGGGGATAATAGCAGTGAAGCAATGCAGGTGACAGATAATAAGATTATAGTTATAGGTACTTATGGAAGCATAAGCGATATGATTAATACTGATGATTATAAGTCACAGGCTGATATAGAGTGTATACAGGAAACAAGGGATTTTGATGATACATCTGATATGCTTGCTGTTGTAAAAAAGGTGCAGGAGAGTTGTGATACAGATGCGGAGTCAGTGATTGTATCAGTAAGAAGCCGCATATATGAACAGATATCATATCTTTTACAGCATACTATTAACACATCTAAAGGTTTGTTGGTTATAAGAGAGGATGTAAAAGATACAGATTATAATACAACATTTGCAGAGGCATTAAATGTGGCAGTAGAGCCGGAAACTTATAATGCAGGTGTCACTCAAACTACCACAAGTGGTAATAACGCAGGTAATAGCACGGTAAATAGTGCTGGAGTTAGTGATATTACAACAAATAATAGCAGTAATAATTATACAGTTATAAGCAGGCTTACAGATATGGATGTTTTTGATGTGTCAGGTGAAAGTTCACTTCCTTATGTCAATATTGTTTATGATTATGCGGGCAATGATGCATATGCGGCTGAAAAGATGTTTAATACGAGTGAAGCTGTAGTTGTAGTGACCGAAAACAATGATGGAAGTCTTTCACCAGCTATGTCACAGCTTGTAAAGGATACAGCAGAGTCAATTCCTGTTGTAATATTATGCAACGATGGATATAATGCAGCAGCTATGGCACAGGAAGAATATGGAAGCTGTATAGCAGCATCAGGTATGAGCGCAGAACAGGCGCGTATTATGGCTATGTTATGTCTTACACAGAGCAAGAGCATGGATGACTGGAAGGTACATTTTACACAGACCGGATTATAATAGCAACTATTTTCAATATGAAAATATGTACAATGTATTGATTGAATAATATCACATTTTATGGTATTATATACAATATGTGTTGTAATGTGTGGTACAATCAGACATTTGTGTGTATTAGTAAGTGGTAAGCGTGGTCTTATGCATATATCACATGTTACACGGTTTAGAAAGGAACAGTTGGTTATGGATCAGACAAAGATACAGGATATTGTAAGACATATCACTAAGGACGAAGATTATGGCGTAGGGATGATGGAGAAGCTTACTTTAGCAGATGCGGTTGAGGTTATGACACAGATGCTGCCTACACTTAAGCAGAGAGCCAAGGAGAAGGGAAGCTCTAATGATCTTACATATTTTAACAGAATAGAGAAAATATATGAGAAGGTTATGGCAGATAAGTTAAGAAATGCAGAGCATCTGTGGGTTGTATATTGCAACACAACTGCATATCCTTATATGATTGATGATGATATTATGGTGCTTTATAACAATAAGAATGCTTCTTTAATTGAGAAGAAGTTAAAGCTTTCAGGCTATGAAGTATCAGTAGGTGTTGAGAATAAAGAGCAGTTTGGTATGGAATTATGCCATATGTATAGGAATGGATATAAGAATATCCGTCTTACAGATGGCGATAAGAATGAATATGTAATTCCTAGAGAAGTATTTGGTACATATGAGGAGTTCTTCAGGGATGACTATGTTACTAATCCGGGCTTACAGAATGCTATGATAGCTTATTTTCAGGAATTCAGAAAGAATACTGATAAGGAGTCAATTGCACAAATTCTTGACAAGAGAGAAAACAATATGTTAAGAGTTATGGTCAATTCTGAGTATATGGTTCCTTGTGTAAAAGAAGAAACTGACGCGGAAGTATCTATTGCACATCATTTTATAGATGTTACAGAGCAGGTAACTCATAAGGATGGTGAGCAGGTTATAGCTATTCCGGCATTTACGGATGGTTTCGAGATGGATAAGTGCTATAAGGGACAGTATGAAAATATGCTTTATTCATACAAGGAGCTTGTTGAAGCGATAGAGGAGTTAGGTGCATCCGGTGCGATATTTAACCCACTTGGCATAAGCTACTTTATTCCACTTGAAACACTTAAAAAGATTGAAAAAGATTTCTGTTAAAAATATCCCCCTTAAGTGGCAGATGATTTTGGTCTGTTGCTTGAGGGGATTTTTAGGTTTATTAATTGGGGGCCTTTGTCAAGGGTGGGGGTAAGGTTTAGAACCGATTTAATAATAATTTTAATGCATAACGCTCTTTTGCAAAAATGTTTTACAAAAGTCTTGGCAAAAGTAAGTTTTTGTTGTACACTATCAGTACAGTCAGTAGAAACATTTTCTGGCTGCAAAGTATTCAGGATATTCAGGATATTCAGGATATTCAGGATATTTACGATATTTGGGACATTTAAGGTATTTAGTATATCTGAAATGTTATATCAGATTAAGTTTAGTATATTATGGAGGTTATTATGTGGGTAGCAGATTTACAGAATGGTAATTACAGAAATCCAGTGCTTTATGCGGATTATTCAGACCCGGATGCAATAAGAGTAGGGGAAGATTATTTTATGGTGGCATCAAGCTTTTCTAATTCTCCGGCTATGCCGTTGCTTCATTCTAAGGACCTTGTAAACTGGAAGGTTGTTAACTACATTTTGCCTGAAGTTCCAGAATTCAGATATAGAAATCCAATTCATGGATGCGGAGTGTGGGCACCTGCAATAAGATATCATGAGGGTACATATTATGTGTGCTTCCCTATGCCGGATGAGGGAATATATATGACGACTACAAAGGACCCTTGGGGTGAATGGAGTGAGCCTGTGAATATAAGACCGGGTGCAGGCTGGATAGACCCATGTCCATTCTGGGATGATGATGGCAATGCATATCTTGTTGCAGGTGTTGCAAAGAGCCGTATCGGATATAAGAGTGTTCTTCACGTTGTAAGGATGCAGCCTGACGGTATGGGTATATTTGGCGAGGAGGTTAAGATATTTGATGGTAATGAAAATGACCAGATAACTATCGAAGGACCTAAGATGTACAAACGTAATGGTTATTATTACGTATTTGCACCAGCAGGAGGTGTTAAGACAGGCTGGCAGACTATATTACGTTCTAAGAACCCATTTGGACCATATGAATATAAGGTTGTATTAAGACAGGGCGACTCTCCTGTCAATGGACCTCATCAGGGAGCGTGGGTAGATACTGTCACAGGTGAGGACTGGTTCTTACATTTTCAGGATGTATATGCAGCAGGAAGAATAACACATTTGCAGCCTATGCACTGGGAGAATGACTGGCCTATAATCGGCGTTAATAAGGACGGCAACGATTATGGCGAGCCTGTTATGGAATACAGAAAGCCGGATATTGGAAAGACACCAGAGGAGCTTGCTGATACACAGAAGTATCCTGTATGTGAGCCTGATACAACGGATGAATTCGACACAGAAAAGCTTATGCTGCAGTGGCAGTGGAATGCGAACTATGATGACAGCTGGTATGAAACTAAGACAGATGTATATGGAAATGCATCAGAAAATGGTTCTTATATAAAGCTTAATGCAGTGCCTGCAACTCCTTTAAGACCAGTCGGAGATTACCGCAATCTGCTTCTTCAGAAGTGGCCTGCGCCAGAATTTACATGTGAAACAAAGATGAGTCTTTACGGACTTATGGATGGTGATTATGCCGGAATTGTGTCACTTGGCATGGATTATGCAGCTCTTGGTGTTGCTAAGAAGGATGGAAAGTATGTATTAAGAACTATTAAGGGTAAACAGAACTTTGATTGTGAAGCTGCTTATACAGATGAAAATGTTGACGAAAAGGTTATTGATACAGCAGTCTTTAGTGATGATACAAAGACTATTTATCTTAAGTATACTGTAAAGAGAACTGGCGTAAAGCAGACAAAGGAGATGGCACTTTCAGTTGACAATGTGCCTGTTGAGGAGGCTGTCCTTGAGATAAGCTTTGACGGAAAGAACTATCAGGATGCCGTAAGCTACACAGCAAAGGCAGGACGCTGGGTAGGCGTTAAGAATGGTATGTTTGTAAGCCATAATAATACAGTGAAGAATGATAAAAATGGATATGTTACGGTGGATTATATAAGATATAGTAATATATAATGATACCAGGGTCAAAAGGTCTGAACCCACATGAGCTTGCTCATAGGTGGGTTCAGACCTTTTGACTAAATAAATATATTGTGCAGGTCTCTTGTTTTATGCTATATATGAGTAAGCTTAAAATGTGACTTATAGGACAAAATGTTGTGTAGTTCTATCTTGGATACAAAAATATCTTACAAAGAAAATACTTTTATTATAATCCCAAGTCTATGTAATACAAGTATATCTAATAAAATACATGGTCGCCGATAACAGTTCCGCCAGTATCAACTTCGCTGTTGTATACATGGAAGTATAGCGCATTAATAGTTATGTGACCGTCAAGGACTTCCTTGGCGGCGCGTGTACATTCTTCGTTGGCACCTCTGGCAAGAACTATTGAAAAACGTCCACTGGCTACGGGGCTGAACTGGGAAGGTGCATACAGGACAGCCTGAAGTGTGTTTCCGAAGCGAGGGCTGTTTATTCTGTTTACAACAACACTTCCGACAGCAAGCTTGCCTTCGTATGACTGGTTTCCGGCTTCGCACTCTATAATGGCAGCCATCATGGCAAGGTCACTTGTATCATAGCTGATAGGAGTGTTGTTAATGATCTCATCGGCTGAGCTTAATTTCTTGATTTCTTCAAGCTGTCGTGCAGCAGCCTCCTCCTCAAGCTTTTTCTCATATTCAAGCGCAAGCGCCTCAGCATTTTTAATGCCCTCGGAATTCGCATCTATCTTTGACTGCTTGGCACCTATAAGACTTTTAATGCTTTCAGATTGTGCGACAGCCTGCTGCTGTAGTGATACAAGCTCTGTCATATCGTTGTTCAGGCTGACTTTGTTCTGGTTAAGCGAAGTTATAAGGTTGTTCAGGTCGGCAAGCATAGAACGGTCATAATCAGATATCTGTCTTGCATAGTCAGCCTTCTTAAGAAGGTCAGCCATATCGGTCGCCTTCATAAGCACATCCATAAAGCTATAGTCGTTGCTTTCGTACATATACTGTATACGAAGCTTCATCGCATCATACTGCCTCTGTTTTTCAGCCTCCATATCAGATATATTGCTGTTGAGTGTGTCTATTTCCTGCTGTTTTGAAGATATGCGTGTTGTTATGTTATTAAGCGAATTACCAGATGCTTCAAGCTGGCTGTTAAGGTCGTCCAGCTCAGATGAAAGCGCCGCCTGCTCCTGCTTTAACTTATCTAACTGACGGTTATTTTCATCATAGTCAGCCTGCGTGTCAGCATAGCCAGTAAGAGGTGTCAGTGCAGTCAGAGCAAGCAGTATTGCAGAGAGCAGAGCAACGGTTGCATATCTTATATAGTTTTTTAATTGTAAATATATAATATTCATATAGAGAACTCACTTTCATATTTATGATATGAGGGTCAAAAGGTATTTTGCCCCTAATTTATGATTAATCAGATTACTCCATGCTCCGAATTCCCGTAATCTGACTCCACCTCGAAATCTGCTAATTTACTAGCTTCGCATAGTAAATTGCTACTTTCCCGGTGTAGTGCAGGTCACTAAGGTATACATCG
>OOAD01001291.1_pt1 | contig 14255 bp, 9 predicted proteins | sample 1671151 | NCBI WGS metagenome assembly OOAD01 (sample SAMN06348127, study PRJEB24527) | human gut metagenome | biome: human gut; feature: ankylosing spondylitis patient; material: feces | host: Homo sapiens | place: China | collected 2015-10
CCAACAAGCACGGCTGCATCGTCACCGAGGGCGACGAGGGCAAGACCAGCCGTGACGGCGTGTACGCCGGTGGTGACGCTGTGACCGGCGCTGCTACCGTCATCAAGGCCATGGGTGCCGGTAAGGCAGCTGCAAAGGCCATGGACGAGTACATCCGTAATAAGTAATAATAAACACAAAATGAGGGCGCTGCACTTTTACTGTGCAGCGCCCTCATTTTGTGTTTTTAATGTACGCCAGCCAGCTCCTTTACGGGGCGGCCGGTGCGGGTCATTTCAATCTTGCGGGATTTATCGTAGCAGTAACGGATGATGGCCTGCCGCCGCACAATGCCGATGAAAATGCCCCGGTCATCCACCACCGGGACGAAGTTCTGGCTCATGGCAGCTTCCACCAGTTCATCCATGCTGGTGGTTACCGTGACGGCCTTGTAGTCCCGCTTATGCGCAAACTCTGAGATGGGAATGTCCTCGGCGGCTTCCAGATCCAGACCATGGTATTTTTTCAGTCCCCACAGGATATCGCCCTCGGTCAGGGTGCCCACATATTCGCCCTTGCGGTTCAGCACCGGAATGGAGGCGTAGCGGTTATTTTCCCACTTTTCCAGCGTCTGCCGGAGGGTGAAGTCATCGTAAACGTACATCAGATCCTGCTTTGGGGAAAGAAAAAAGAGAATGTTCATGCCAACAACTCCTATCGCATTTTTTGCAAGCAATACCTGTTGGAAGGGTCTGCCCACGCTATGTAATGTGCCGTGCGTCCGGCGTATTCCGGGAAGTATCATGGAAAAAGGGGACTGACCGCCCCTTTTCCTTTTCATTTATATTTTAGCACTTTTCCATAGACAAAGAAAGCCAGACAAGGAAGCTTTTATAATTTATTCACAGATTGTTTTTCTTTATTTGTCATACTTTCCGTTTTGATGGGTTCCGCACAGCCTGCCTTCAGCATACCACGCCCGCTGCGCAAAGCGGCGCGAGGGCTGTCGAAGGAATTTGCTCTTTTTTCTTTACAAAAACCATGCAAAAAGAGCGCAAAAAGCAGTAAATCCAGCAATTTGAACTGTACAACCACGGTGCAAAGTTGTATAATAGAGTGGGTGTTTATCTGAGGCAAGCTTTGTTTTGCGCAGCCAATGCCCCCGACCCTTGCATGTATTTTTATGAAAAATAACATAAAGGAGCAGAGCGACTATGATCATTTCCCGTTTCCCGCTTGGGAATGTCAGCTTTACTGATGGGTATTTTTCCACCTTGGTGGGTGAAGCCACCAAACAGTGCTACGGCGTTGCTGCCATGGCTCCCCGTGATATGACTGACGCTGTGAAAAGCATGGTATACGGTTCCGATTACCCGGAAAAGGGTGTGCGCGTGACCCAGCAGAATGGGCGTCTGGTCATCGAGCTGCACATTGCCGTCAGCTACGGTCTGAACATTTCCACCGCCGCCCGCAGCATCTCCCACCGTGTCAAGGACGAGGTAGAACAGGCCACCGGGCTGAAGGTCGCCCGCGTGGTGGTGTCCGTGGATGATGTCATCGCCTGATTTGTCTGCAAACCCGAGCCGGGATTTTCCGGCCAGTTACTAAGGAGTAAGAACAATGATTTCTGGTAAGATCCTGCGCGACGCCATCATTTCCGGCGCCAACAACATCAACAACCAGCGTTCCCGCGTGGACGAGCTGAACGTTTTCCCTGTGCCGGATGGCGACACCGGCACCAACATGGGCATGACCGTGGGCGCTGCCGTGCGTGAGCTGGAGGCTCTGGACGACAGCTGCACCGTAGGCGAAGCTGCCAAGACTGCCGCTTCTGCCATGCTGCGCGGTGCGCGCGGCAACTCCGGCGTTATCACCAGCCTGCTGTTCCGCGGCTTCTCCAAGGCTTTGGAGGGCAAAAAAGAGGCTGACGTTGCCGATATCGTGGCTGCCCTGCAGAAGGGTGTTGAGGGCGCTTACAAGGCCGTGATGAAGCCCACCGAGGGCACCATTCTGACCGTTGCACGCGTTGCTTCTGAGGAAGCCGCTGCCAGTGATGCCGCCGATGTTCCCGCCCTGTGGGACGTGGTGCTGACTGCCGGCCAGAAGGCACTGGACGATACCCCCAACCTGCTGCCCGTGCTGAAGAAGGCCGGTGTTGTGGACGCAGGCGGTCAGGGCATCATGGTCATCTTTGAGGGCATGGGCAAAGTGTTCCACGGCGAGGGCATTATTGCCGGTGGTGAGGCTGCCCCCAACAAGGCAAAGCTGTCCACTGAGAATGCCGGTAAGGGCGTGTTCACCGACGACCTGATGAAGGTGGAGGACATTACCAACGGCTACTGCACCCAGTTCCTCATCAATAAGTACGAGGGTGCCAGCGCCGCCAAGATGCGCGCCTTTGCAGAGTCCAACGGCGATAGTGTGGTCTGCATTGAGGATGACGATGTCATCAACCTGCACGTTCACACTGCCGACCCCGGCAAGATCCTGAGCGAGGCCATCAAGTACGGCTACCTGACCAACTTCAAGATCGAGAATATGCACGAGCAGTTCCTCGCCCGCCAGAAGCAGGGCAAGAGCCTTGAAAAGCAGGCTTCTGCCGAGAAGGCTCCCTCTCAGGCCAGTGAGTTCATCTATGCTGCCGTGGACCCCAGCCGTGACTACGGCTTTGTGGCCGTTGCCGCCGGTGAGGGTCTGAAGGCGGTATTCACCGATCTGGCAGCAGACGCTGTGGTATCTGGCGGTCAGACCATGAACCCCTCCACCGAGGACATTCTGGCAGCCATCCAGAGCGTGCCCGCCAAGACCGTGTTCGTGCTGCCCAACAACAAGAACATCATCATGGCTGCCGAGCAGGCACAGAAGCTGGCGGACCGTCAGGTGGTGGTGCTGCCCACTCGCACTGTGCCCATGGGCATTACCGCGCTGCTGAACTTTGACCCCTCTGTGAATGCCGAGACCAACACCATCAACATGATGGCTGCTGCCGACAAGGTATCCACCGGTCTGATCACCTACGCCGCCCGCGACAGCGAGTACGATGGCAAGCGCATCCGCAAGGGCGAGATCATGGCACTGGAGAACGGCAAGATCGTTTCCACCTCCACCGATATCACCAAGGCCACCTACCGTCTGGCACGCAATATGTGCAAGAAGGATTCCAGCTTTGTCACCATCATCTCTGGCTGTGACGTGAGCGATGAGGACGCCGAGAAGGTTACCGAGATCGTAAAGGCAAAGTGCCCCAACCATGTGGAAGTAAGCCACATCCGCGGCGGCCAGCCCGTTTACTACTATATGATCAGCGTGGAGTAAGCACTTCCCTGCTCTGATCTGATATTATTGCAAAATATAAAGAGGCTGTTGCATGGTATTCCGTGCGGCAGCCTCTTTTTCTGGTGAAAAAGCAAGTCTGGAAGTTCCGCAGAACTTCCAGACTTGGAAATTATAAAAACCTTTCCGCTGAAAATGCCCAAAGCACACGCAGCGGGCATTCAAAATCGTCCAGACCTGATAAAAGGCCGCTGCACAAAATCTGTGCAACGGCCTTTGTTTCTCAGAAAAAGCTCACCTGACTGCTCTCGGGCAGGTCGCCCAGTGCGCCCACCTGACGCAGACGGTCCAGAATGCTGCTGCCCACACCGGAGGCCTGCTGCAGCTCCTCCACCGAGATATATTCCTCTCCGTGGATAGTCACCCGCTCCAGTGCCTCGGCGGCGGCACCGCCCAATCCTTTCAGAGCGCTGAAGGGCAGACGCACCTTGTCGTCCTCCACCACATACTTAGAACCAAGGCTCTTGCCCAGTTCGATGGGCAAAAACTCGTACCCACGGCTCAGCATCTCGTTGACCAGCTGCAAGCTGACCAGCACGTCCTCGTCCTTGGCGTTCTTTTCCTCTTTCAGACGGCGCTTGACCGCTTCCATGTGGGCGCGCGCCACGGCAGCACCGCCGATGGCGGCTTCGTAGTCGATATCGTCGCCGCGCACGGTAAAGTACACCGCATAGAATGCCTGCGGCTTGTAGATCTTGTACCACATCAGGCGGATGGCACTCATCAAATAGGCCACAGCATGGGCCTTGGGGAACATATACTTGATCTTGCGGCAGCTCTCGATGTACCAGTCCGGCACCTCGTGCTCCCGCATGGCTTCCTCCCAGCCATCCTTGAAACCGCCCTTGGCCACCTTGCCCTTACGCACAGCCTCCATGATATCAAAGGCCATCTTGGGCTCCAGCCCCTTGCGCAGCAGGTACAGCATGATGCTGTCACGGCAGCCGATGACCTCTGCAATGGTGCAGGTGCCGCTGCGGATCAGCTCGTCCGCGTTGCCAGTCCACACGTCCGTGCCGTGGGACAGACCGGAAATCTGGATCAACTCCGAGAAATTCTTAGGCCGTGCCTCCACCAGCATTCCGCGCACAAAGTTCGTGCCCATCTCCGGGATGCCGAAGGTGCCGGTCTGGCTGTCGATCTGCTCCGGGGTCACGCCAAGCGCCTCCGGGCTGGTCAGCAGGCTGTACACCTTGGGGTCGTTCATGGGGATGCTGTCCACCGGGATGCCGGTGTATTCCTCAAAATACTTGTAGAAGGTGGGCATATCGTGCCCCAGCTCGTCCAGCTTGAGCAGGGTGTCGTGCAGGTACTTAAACTCGAAGTGGGTGGTCAGCAGACCGCCCGCTACGTCATCCGCCGGGTGCTGGATAGGACAGAAATCGTATATCTCGTAGGTGTCCGGCACGACCACCATGCCGCCGGGGTGCTGACCGGTGGTGCGCTTGACGCCGGTGCAGCCCAGCGTCAGGCGGTTTTCCTCGGCGTGGTTCACGGTGCGCTGCCGCTCGTCCAGATATTTTTTAACGTAGCCGTAGGCCGTTTTATCCTGAATACCGGACACCGTGCCGGCCTTGAACACGTTGGCCTTGCCGAACAGCTCCTCGGTATAGCGGTGCACGTTGGACTGGTACTCACCGGAGAAGTTCAGGTCGATATCCGGTTCCTTATCACCGTAGAAGCCAAGGAAGGTCTCGAAGGGGATGTCGTGTCCATCCACCAGCATCCGGGTGCCGCAATGGGGGCAGTTTTTATCCGGCAGGTCAAAGCCGTCGTCCACGCTGCCGTCGGTGATGAACTCGCTGTGCTTGCACTTGGGGCAGCGATAGTGGGGCGGCAGGCTGTTCACCTCCGAGATGCCGGAGAAGTGGGCCACGGCCGATGAGCCGACCGAACCACGGCTGCCCACCTGATAGCCGCCCGCGTTGGAATAGGCCACCAGTTTGACCGCAATGACGTACAGCACGGCGTAGCCATGGCCGCAGATGGAGTCCAGCTCCTTCTGCAGCCGCTTTTCCACAATTTCGGGCAGCGGGTCACCGTAATCACGCTTGGCGTGTTCCCACGTAGCATCGCGCAATTGCTGCTCTGCACCCTCGATGCTGGGCGGGTAGGTGCCGCGCGGGATGGCACGAACATTGTTGTCGATCATCGCCGCGATCTTGCGGGGGTTCTTCACCACTACCTCGTAGGCTTTTTCCTTGGGCAGATAGTAGAACTGCGCCAGCATATCCTGCGTGGTGCGGAAGAACAGCGGCGGCTGGTTGTCGGCATCTTTAAAGCCGTTGCCCGCCTGCAGCACAGCGCGGTAAGCCGCATCCTCCGGCTCGGTAAAGTGCACGTCGCCGGTGGCAATGACCGGCTTGTGCAGATCTTCGCCCAGCTTGATGACCGTGCGGTTGAAGTTTTTGATGTCCTCTTCGCTGTCCACCTTGCCGTCCCGCACCATGTAGGCGTTGTTGCCCAGCGGCTGGATCTCAAGAATATCGTAGTAGGACGCGATCTTTTTCAGTTCTTCATAGCTGGTGCCATCCACGATGGCCCGGTACAGCTCGCCGGCTTCGCAGGCGGAAGTGAGCAGCAGGCCGTCCCGGTATTTGTTCAAAAGGCTCCGGGGCACCCGGGGCTTTTTGAAAAAGTAGTTCACATGGGCTTCGCTGACGATCTTGTACAGATTTTTCAGGCCCATCTGGTTCTTGACCAGAATGATGAGGTGGTAATACTTCTTTTTCAGCACCTCGCGGTTGCCGCCAAGGCCGGTGTTGATCTCACTGACCTTTGCTACCTGCTTTTCTTTCAGGTCGTTCAGCATGACCCCGAAGATGCGGCCCAGCGCGGCAGAATCCTCACAGGCACGGTGGGCCTCGTAGGCAGGCAGTTCCAGATGCTTGTTGATGGTGCCCTGCTTGTAGTTGTGCAGGCCGGGGTACATGGCCTGCGCCATGGTCAGGGTGTCGATATAGGTCGGCTCCAGCTTGATGCCGCTGCGCTTGGCGGCGGCGCGCAGGAAACGCATATCAAAGGCGTGGACGTTGTGGCCCACAAGGATGCGGTCTCCCGCAAATTTGAGGAAGGCTTCTAGTGCTTCCTTTTCGCCGGGAGCATCCGCCACCATTTCGTTGGTGATGCCGGTCAGCTCGGTGATCTTGGGGGTGATGGGCTTGCCGGGCTTGACAAAGGTATCAAATTCCTCCACCACTTCGCCGTTTTTCACGATGACGGCACCGATCTCGGTCATATACTCCACGCCGGGGTCAAGGCCTGTGGTCTCGGTATCAAACACGCAGAACTCCCCGTCCAGCGGCTGATCCTTCACACCGTATACACAAGGGATCATGTCGTCCACAAAGTAGGCTTCGCAGCCGTAGATCAGCTTGAAGTCCGGGTCTGATTTATGGATATCGTCCGCTGCCAGCATGGCTTCCGGGTAACCCTGACACACACCGTGGTCAGTGATGGCAACGGCCGGATGTCCCATGCGGTGGGCCAGCTTGACGATGCCGCCGGGATCACAGAAGCCGTCCATGCTGGAAAGCTTGGTGTGCAGATGCAGCTCCACACGCTTGACCGGTGCGGTATCCTCCCGCTTTTTACGCTCCACGATGAGCACATCGTAGGGGTAGACGATATAATCGTGTTCGTACTTGTCGTAGGAGCAGTCGCCGCGCACGATGAGGGTGGTGCCTTTGCCAAGGCTCTCCCACTTGGAGCAGTCCTCACCTTCCTGCGCGCGGATCTTCAGGTTGATGGAGCCCTGATAATCGGTGATGGATACGGTATAAATTTTGCGGAAGTTGCCCTTGACCTCCGAGAAGAACACATCGCCCCAGATCGTGCACTTGCCGCCCTCGCCGCCAAGGTCTTTCAGCGGGGTGAGGTTCTTGGGGGTGAACATCTTGCCGTGGAAAATGGTGACGGGCTTATCGGTCAGGTCCAGACCGTCCACCTTGATGGACGGTGCTGTGTTCTTTTTCTCAAACTTGACCACCGGTGGCGCGATCTTGCGCTCCAGCTTTTCTTCCATCTGGTGCTGCTCGGCTTCGCTTACAGCGCTTTGCAGCGTTACCTGCGGCGTTACCCCGGTGTGGGCCGCAATGCGCTCTGCCAGCAGCTTTTCAAAGTGCATCTCCTGCAAAAACTTGGTGCCATGGCATACGCCGATGGTGATCTTCTGTCCGATGATGTTGATCTTGCACCGGTCCAGAAAGCCGTTGATGGGCACGCCGTCCCGCTTCATCTCTTCCATCAGATCGCGCAGGGCCGCTTCGTCCAGCATGGCATAGCCAAACAGGTTCTGGATGCGCAGCTCAAAGCCCTCATAATCCGGCTGCAGGGATGCCAGCAGCCGGGCACAGAGATTTTTGTCCAGTGGCGCACCGCTGCGCAGGGTAAAGATGACCTGCCGCTCCTGCCGCAGCATCTGCGCATGCTCCACAATGACCTGCCCGAAGCAGGCCGCAAATGCCGGGTCAACCATGAACTGCGGCCACAGGTTGGATACGAGTGGTGTCACAAATGGTACTCCTTTTTATACAGCACAAACTGCCGCACCCGTTTTTTGCAGGTGTGGCAGCTGTGAAAAAAGCCAAATTACAGTTTATAGATCTCATCCATGAACTGATCCAGGATGTTGTCTCCGGTCAGCTTTTTGATGGGCTTGCCGTGGATGAACAGCACCGCCTCGCCCTTGCCGCCGGCAATGCCGATGTCTGCTTCACGGGCTTCACCGGGGCCGTTGACCACGCAGCCCATCACGGCCACCTTGATGGATTTTTTGCAGCCCTGCAGCCGCTTTTCCACCTCATTGGCGATCTCGGTGCAGGGATACTGGGTACGGCCGCAGGTGGGGCAGGTGATGACCTCCGGGCCTGCTACCGGGAAGCCCACGGCGCGCAGGATGTTGTAGCCCGCTTCCACTTCCTTTTCCGGCTCTGCGGCCAGCGAGACGCGGATGGTATCGCCAATGCCTTCCAGCAGCATTCCGCCGATGCCCATGCCGCTTTTCAGCAGACCCATCTGGTAGGTACCCGCCTCGGTAACACCCACATGGAGCGGGTAATCTGTAACTGCACTGAGCTGGCGGTAGGCCTCCATCATGCGAGGCACATTGGAGTTCTTGATGGAAATGACGATGTTGTTGAAATCGAATTTTTCCAGCAGGCGCACATGGTACAGTGCACTCTCCACCATGGCCTCCGGCGTGGGTGCGCCGTATTTTGCAAGGATGTGCTTTTCCAGACTGCCGCCATTCACGCCGATGCGGATGGGAATGTTCTTGCGCTGACAGGCATCCACCACAGCCTTCACCCGGTCATCGTCGCCGATGTTGCCGGGGTTGATGCGGATCTTATCTACGCCTACATCTGCGCAGGCCAGAGCCGCCTTGTAGTCAAAATGGATGTCTGCCACAATGGGGATGTTCACCGCATTCTTGACGGCTTCGATGCATTTTGCATCCGCCGGGCTGGGGCAGGTCACGCGCAGGATCTGACAGCCAGCAGCTTCGCACCGCTTTGCCTGCGCCACATTGCCCTCAATATCCTCCACCGGCACGTTGAGCATCGTCTGCACCGCAACAGGATTCTTGCCGCCGATGGTCACATTGCCGATTTTCACTTCCCGTTTTAACTGCCGCATAAAGTTCCCCTTTCTGTTTTTGCTCACATTGCACCGGTCACAAGCCGGATGATATCATTATAGGTTGCAAAGAGCATCAGGCCAAACAGCAGTGCAAAGGCCGCAACGGTCAGTGTGCCCTGCAGCTTTTCCGGCACTGCATGGCCGGTAACGCCCTCAATGATCAAAAATACCACCTTGCCGCCATCCAGTGCCGGGAAGGGCAGCAGATTGAACACGCCCAGATTGATTGTGATGAGGGCCAGCAGCTCCAGCAGATCCTGCCAGCCGTAGCTTGCCGCCTGACCGATCGCTGTCACGATACCCACCGGGCCGGACAGATTGTTGATGCTCTCACGTCCGCGCACAAGGTCTGCCAGCGAGATAAACGCGATGCGTCCGTAGTACAGGGTACTGTTCCATGCTTCTTTTAACACATTGAGCGGTGTTTTTTTGATGCCGTACACCGTAAAGCCAAGGGTCATATGGGTCTGGCCGTTCTCGTCCTGCCAGGTGTCGAACTGCACGTCCGGCAGTTCCACCTTCTGGCCGTCCCGCTTCACGGTGAACCGGGCGCGATAGGCTTCGGTGCGCACCAGCTCATAAAGGATGTCGTTGGCCACAAAGCAGCGCCTGCCGTTCACGGCAACGATCTCGTCCCCCGCCTGCAGGCCGGTCTGGCCGCAGAGGGCATCGTTCTCAATGGAATAGATGGTCTTGCTGGTGATGGCTCCTTCCTGTGCTGCCACAAGAATGACCAGCACCACAAAGCCCAGCACGAAATTCATGAAGGCACCTGCCACCATCACAAGCACACGCTGCCATACCGGTGCCTCGTTCAAAGGGATGCCGGTGCGCTGCTCCGGCGGGACAGGGTTTTCGTCCTCTGCTTCCCGTTCGTCGCGGGCCGCTTCGGCCTGCTGGCTCTCGGGGCTTTCCTCGCCCTCCAGCGCCACATAGCCGCCTACCGGCAATGCACGCAGGCTGTACTGGGTGCCCTTGTAAATTTTCTTCCACAAAGCCGGCCCCATGCCGATGGAAAACTCGTTGACCTGAATGCCGCAGAGCTTTGCCACGGTAAAGTGCCCGAATTCATGAATGGCGATCACAGCGCTGAACACGATCAGTGCGGCGATCAGGGTGATAAAAATTGACATTGCGTCTCCTAAAGATCAAAGATGTGCGCGCACGAACTCTCGTGCCATGCGGTCGCACTCGTACACATCGCTGAGGGTATACTCGCCGCCAAAGCTGTCGCTGTCCACGACTGCTTCCACCAGACGGCCAATATCGAGGAAGCCAATTTTGTCCTCAAGGAAGAGCTTGACAGCTTCCTCATTGGCACCGTTGGCGGCACATGGGCCGAGACCGCCCTTTTTGATGGCCTTTTTGCAGGCGGCAAGGCAGCGGAAGGTCTCGTCGTCTGCCACATCGAAGGTGAGCACCTTGAGTGCGGCAAAGTCCAGCTCCGGCACAACGCCGGGTACGCGCTTTGGGTAGGTGAGCGCATACTGGATGGGAATGCGCATATCCGGCACACCCAGCTGAGCAATGACCGAATTATCGCTGAACTGCACCGCCGAATGCACGATGCTTTGGCGCTGCACCACGATCTGGATCTTCTCCGGCGGCAGGCCGAACAGCCACACTGCCTCGATCAGCTCCAGACCCTTGTTCATCAGGGTGGCAGAGTCAATAGTGATCTTTGCGCCCATGTTCCAGTTGGGGTGCTTGAGGGCATCCGCCTTGGTCTTACCGCGCAGCTCCCCGGTCTTCATCCCGAAGAAGGGGCCGCCGGATGCCGTGAGCAGGATCTTGGTCAGGCTGGGGGCACTCTCCTTATCCTGCAGACACTGGAAGATGGCCGAATGTTCACTGTCCACCGGCAGCAGCTTTACACCATGCTTTGCCACGGCCTGTGTGACCAGATGGCCGCCGGTGACAAGACTCTCCTTGTTGGCAAGGGCCAGATCATGCCCGCTTTCGATCGCGCACAGGCTGGCACCAAGGCCTGCAATGCCCACCACGCTGTTCAGCACCACATCGGTGCCGTCCAGTGCGGCCAGCTGCTTGAGCCCTTCCGGCCCTACCAGCAGCCGGGGCGCATCTGCACGACCGGAAAGCTCCGCATCCAGCCTGCGGGCCGCATCCGGGTCGGTCATGCAGACATAGCGCGGATGAAACTCTTCGATCTGCTGCAGGATCTTATCTACATGGCTGTGGGCAGAAAGACCGAACACCTCATAGCCCTGTGCACGGATCACATCCAGACTCTGGGTGCCGATGGAACCGGTAGAACCCAGCAGAGTGATTTTTTTCGACATCACACGTTCCCCCTTTTAATAGTAGAACACCGCCGTAATGACCATGGTCACAAAGGGCGCAATGAACATCACACTGTCAAAGCGGTCCAGAATGCCGCCGTGCCCCGGGAAGATGGTGCCGTAATCCTTGATGCCGCACTGGCGCTTGACCACGCTGGCAAACAGATCGCCATAAATGCCCAGCACCGCCGCCACGCAGCCCAGCAGCGCAATGATCACGTACATGGAAACGCCAATGTTGGAGCGGGTGAAGGCTTCCATCCGGTTTGCCGCCACTGAGTACACCAGTGTGATGATCACACCGAACACCATGGTGCCCAGAACACCGCCAATGGCACCTTCCACGGTCTTTTTGGGGCTGACCACCGGGCAGAGCTTGTGCTTGCCAAAGGCACGGCCTGCAAAGTAGGCACAGGTATCGCCGCCCCAGGCAAAGCAGAGGATGAGCAAGATAAAGAACACCGCATCGTAGCCGTACTGCTCCACCGGCAGCAGCTCCTTGAGCCGGATAAAGGAATAGAAGCAGAAGATCACGATACCGGAGAACATCAGCAGGCCGCTGGCCTTCTGATAGCTGATGGTGCCATTGCGCACCACCAGATAGATGGCATAAAAGGTGACCAGCAGAAAGGACATCGGCATCACCAGCCGCCGCATGACCTGATAGTTGCTCGTCATGACCAGCAGTGTATACGGCACCAGAACCGCATACATCAGCCAGTCCTTCTTTTCAAAGCCGAGGGCACTGTAGATCTCGTGAACGGCGATCAGCGTAATGGCCGCGATGACCAGATTAAAGATCAGAGTGTTGAAGGTGAACATCACGCCGATCAGTACGATGATGCCCACGATCGCAGTAATAACACGTGTTTTCATAGATTGGATCTCCTTTTCACCGGTCGGGTGCCGCGCCCCTCTGGATTAAGTTTGGCTCCGGCAAAGCCGCCGGGCCGTCCGGTCCCTGCACCGTGTGCAGGAGGTCTTGGGTTTTACAGTCCGCCAAACCGGCGGGAACGATGATTGAACTCCTCAATGGCAGCGTCCAGATCGCTGCGGGTGAAATCCGGCCACAGAACGTCCATTTCTACCAGCTCCGAGTAAGCTGCCTGCCAGAGCATGAAGTTGGACAGCCGCTTTTCTCCGCTGGGACGCAGGATAAAATCCGGGTCCTTCTGGCCAGCGGTATACATGGCATCGCTGAGCAGCTGTTCCGTGATCTCTTCGGGCTTTATCTCCCCTGCCGCAGCCTTTGCCGCCAGCTGCTGCGCCGCCCGCACGATCTCCGGGCGGCCGCCGTAGTTGATGGCAATGTTCAGGGTCATGCCGGTCTTGACCGAAGAATCTGCTTCCAGCTTGTTCATCAGCTGCTGCAGCTTTTCATCCAGCACCGTGCGGTCGCCCATGAACTTGATGCGGATATTGCGGTTCTTGTAGTCAAAGCCCTTCAGCAGATATTCGCCGAACAGCCGCATGATGGCGTTGACCTCTTCCAGCGGACGCTTCCAGTTCTCGGTGGAAAACGCATAGAAGTACACCGACGAAACGCCCAGCTCATCGCAGTAATCTGCGATATCGCTGAACACCTCTGCGCCTCTTTTGTGCCCGGCAGTGCGGGGCAGGCCGCGGTTCTTTGCCCAACGGCCGTTGCCGTCCATAATAATTCCGATATGTGAAGGCAGATTGAGGTCTGTAACCTCAATCTGCTCATCTTTTTTCTTTGAGAAAAAAGCCATATTACATCTCCAAAATTTCTTTCTGCTTTGCGGCTGAAATTGTGTCTATATTCTTGATATACTTGTCTGTAAGCTCCTGCGCTTTCTTTTCGCCCTGCTTTAAATCGTCCTCTGTAAGCTCGCCGTCCTTCTTCATAGCTTTAAGCTTGTCGATAAGTTCACGACGGACATTACGAATCTGAATCTTTGTTTCCTCAGCAATCTTCTGAACATCTTTTACGATTTCTTTTCTTCTGTCCTCTGTGAGAGGCGGGAAAATAAGACGAATAATCTTACCGTCATTCTGTGGGTTAATGCCGATATCGGAAGTCTGGATAGCTTTTTCAATCTGTCTTAATACCGACGCATCCCATGGCTGGATGGTAAGAGTTCTTGCCTCTGTAACAGATACTGCGGCAAGCTGATTTACGGGTGTGGGGGCGCCGTAATAGTCAACCTTTACCTTATCAAGAACTGCGGGATTTGCTCTGCCTGCTCTGATTTCTGAAAATTCCGTGCGCATATGCTCAAGTCGTCTGTCCATACTTTCGCCGGCTTTTTTTAACTGTGTCTGCATATTTATGCCTCCTGTGTAATAATTGTTAAAAAGTCAGTAAAAAATTCAAATTAATTGTTGGCTGTTACGATTGTACCGATGTTTTCACCGCATACAGCTTTGTAGATATTTTCGGGATCTTCAATACTGAATACAAGAATCGGAAGATTATTGTCCTTGCAAAGTGATGCCGCTGTGCTGTCCATAACAGCGAGATCCTTGTTGAGAACATCATGGAAAGAAATTGTATCGTACTTCTTTGCATCCGGGTTTTTCTTGGGATCGCTGTCATATACACCGTCAACCATAGTAGCCTTCATTACGATATCAGCCTCAATTTCTGCCGCACGAAGAGCCGCTGCTGTGTCTGTGCTGAAGAACGGGTTGCCTGTTCCGCAACCGAATACTACTACTCTGCCCTTCTGAAGGTGAAGAACTGCTTTGTTTCTGATGTACGGCTCTGCAATCTGATGCATAGCGATAGCTGTCTGTACACGAACATTAACTCCAAGCTGTTCGAGTGCATCACAAACACCGAGTGCATTGATTGTTGTTGCAAGCATACCCATATGGTCTGCTCTTGTTCTGTCCATTTCACCTGAGCTTCTGCCACGCCAGAAATTACCGCCGCCTACTACGATGCCGTCTTCTACGCCTGCGTCAACACATTCTTTAATAGGCTTGCAGATTTTGAGAACAGTTTCAAAATCAATTCCGTGTTTCATTTCGCCTGCA
>OOAD01001302.1_pt1 | contig 14120 bp, 8 predicted proteins | sample 1671151 | NCBI WGS metagenome assembly OOAD01 (sample SAMN06348127, study PRJEB24527) | human gut metagenome | biome: human gut; feature: ankylosing spondylitis patient; material: feces | host: Homo sapiens | place: China | collected 2015-10
TTGAGCGCAATGGGCGGCAGCATGGAGGCTCTGTCCTGAATGTAGATGAGGCCGAAGAATCCGGCGAGACTGTTGCCCAGAGGCCCGGGCCCCTCCACAAGACGCCGCGCGGGCGGGAAGAAGGCGTCGGGCTCGAAGCGGAAACCCTGCAGACGGAGCATTTCTTCGACAACGGGAATGTCGTCCGTGGAGCAGGCAAAGAGGAAGGAGCGGCGTGGGGTGGTCGTCATGTCTGTGAAACTGCTGTTGATGGTGTGGTTGTTACAAAAAGGCCGGCGTCGTGCTGTTGCCGTTTGGGGCGAGAAAGTGTAGAGTCCCTTGCAAATCCTTTAAGGAGTCTTTTATGTCCAGACGTTTTCTGCCCGCCATATGGGCATTTACCCTTCTGTTCCTGATGATGCAAGTGCCCGCGATGGCGGCCACCTATGTGGTGGCGCCGTTTTCGGTGTCCGGCGCGCAGGGCTATTCCTATCTGGGGCAGGCCGTTCCCTCCATGCTGACTTCGCGCCTCTACCTTCAGGGGCAGTTTGAGCCGTCCAGCCGTCAGGATGCGGCGCTGAAGGAAAAGGCTCCCGCTTCCAGGGACGCCGCCTCCGCCATGGCCCGCAAGTTCGGGGCCGATTACGTCATCTGGGGCAGCATCACCGTCATGGGCGATCAGGCCAGCCTCGACGTGAGCGCACTTTCGTCCGACGGCAAGGTGTGGAAGGAAGCCGCCACGAGCCCGGTGAACGCGCTCATCGGCGGCCTGCAGAACGTGGCCGACAGCATCAACATCGAAGTGTTCGGCCGCACCGACGTGGTCCGCGCCGGAGGTTCCGCCGGTTCCCCCAGCAGCGCCTTTCTCATGAACGAAAGCCGCGGCCGCGTGCAGGACGGCGACACTGTGATCTTCATGAACTTCCGTCCCGATCGTGCCCGCCAGATGACCCGCATCTTCTGCGACGATGCGTTCACCGGCTTTGAGCGCCGCGGCGGCCGCAAGCAGGTGAACTATGTCTGCATGGCTGAATACGATGCCACCATGCCCAACTGCGAGGTCGCCTATCCGCCTGTGGAGCTGAAGAACGTTCTGGGCCAGTACCTGTCCGAGAATGGCAAGACTCAGCTGCGCATTGCCGAGACCGAGAAGTACGCTCATGTCACCTTCTTCTTCAACGGCGGCGTGGAGGCTCCCTACGAGGGCGAGGACCGCTGCGTGATCCCCAGCCCGAAGGTCGCCACCTATGACCTGAAGCCCGAGATGAGCGCCCCCGAGGTTGCTGCCGAGTGCGTCAAGCGCATCGAGAGCGGCAAGTACGATGTGGTCATCCTGAACTTTGCAAACTGCGATATGGTCGGCCACACCGGCGTGTTCGAGGCTGCTGTCAAGGCCGTTGAGGCTGTGGACACCTGCGTGGATCAGGTGGTCACCGCTGTGCTGAACGCTGGCGGCTGCGCCTTCATCACCGCCGACCACGGCAACGCCGAGAAGATGATGAACCCGGACGGCACCCCCTTCACCGCACACACCACCAACGTGGTGCCCTTTGTGGCTGTTGGCTGCGGCGATGTGAAGCTGCGTGAGGGCGGCTGCCTTGCCGATATCGCTCCCACCATGCTGCCGTATATCGGTCTGCCCGTGCCTGCTGAAATGACCGGCAAGAGCATCATCGTGGAGTAACTGACCATTAAAATAGCCGACGCGTTCGCTTTGGCTATGAATAGCGGAATTGTTATTCTTATATTTACAGCTCTGGAAAATCTGCGGATTTTCCAGAGCTGTTTTTTCACGCGAAAAGCCGATAAGATAAATTGCGTTTTTGGGTTTCGACCCCATTCTAGATCAAAAACTTTTCTTTTTTCCTCATCCGTGCTACAATAAAAATGAAGTTTTGATTGTAGGAGAAGCGGATGGAAACAACGCATAAACAAATCGTTCTGGGCATCCTTGCCCATGTGGACTCCGGCAAGACCACCCTTTCGGAAGCCATGCTCTACCGCTCCGGCGCGATCCGCAAGCTGGGCCGTGTGGATCACAAGGATGCCTTTCTGGATACTGACACGCTTGAAAAAGCGCGCGGCATCACCATCTTTTCCAAGCAGGCCCTGTTGACGGCGGGCAATACGGGTATCACATTGCTGGATACCCCCGGACATGTGGATTTTTCCACCGAGACAGAGCGCACCCTGCAGGTGCTGGACTATGCTGTGCTGGTGGTAAGCGGCACCGACGGCGTGCAGAGCCACACCGAGACGCTCTGGCGGCTGCTACGGCGCTACCATGTGCCCACCTTTGTGTTCGTGAACAAGATGGATCTGCCCGGCAAGAGCAGGGAAGAGCTGCTCACCCAGCTGAACCACCGTCTGGGCGAGGGCTTTGTGGCCTTTGATGTGCCGCAGGCCGACCGGGACGAAGCACTGGCCCTGTGTGACGAAAACCTGATGGATCGGATGCTGGATGCCGGGCAGTTGACCGATGCGGACCTCATCCCGGCCGTTGCACGTCGGCATGTGTTCCCGTGCTGGTTCGGTTCGGCGCTGCGGCGTACCGAAAACGATGCACTGGAAAGCGTGGATGCTCTGCTGGACGGCATCGACCGCTATACCCGTCCGGCTCCCGCGCTGGATGCCTTTGGTGCCAAGGTGTTTAAGGTGTCGCAGGATGAGCAGGGCACGCGCCTGACATGGCTGCGCGTGACTGGCGGCGAACTGAAGGTAAAGGCCCAGCTCTCCGGCGAAGCAGATGGTGAGCCGTGGGAGGAAAAGGCAAACCAGCTGCGGCTGTACTCCGGCGTAAAGTATACGCTGGCGGAAGCCATCGGCCCGGGGCAGGTGTGCGCCGTCACCGGCCTGACCAAGGCGCGCCCGGGCGAGGGTCTTGGCGCGGAACGCGACAGCGATGTGCCGGTTCTGGAACCGGTGCTGAGCTATCAGGTGCTGCTGCCGCAGGGGGCTGATGTGCACGCGGCACTGGGCAAGCTGCACCGGCTGGAAGAAGAGGAGCCGCAGCTCCATGTGGTATGGAACGAGACTTTGGGCGAGATCCATGTGCAGCTCATGGGCGAGGTGCAGCTGGAAGTGCTGCGCAGTTTGCTGGCAGAGCGCTTTGGCCTGAACGTGGAGTTCGGCCCCGGCGGCATTCTGTACAAGGAGACCATCACGGAGCCTATGGAGGGCGTGGGCCACTACGAGCCGCTGCGCCACTATGCGGAGGTGCATGTCAAGCTGGAGCCCCTGCCCCGCGGCAGCGGGATGCAGTTTGCCGCTGACTGCCGGGAAGAAGTGCTGGACAAGAACTGGCAGCGCCTTGTGCTGACCCATCTGGAAGAAAAGCAACACCTTGGCGTGCTGACCGGTGCGCCGCTGACGGACGTGAAGATCACCCTCATTGCGGGCCGCGCCCATCTTAAACACACGGAGGGCGGAGATTTCCGGCAGGCCACCTATCGCGCGGTGCGGCAGGGCCTGATGCTGGTCAAAAGCCAGCTGCTGGAGCCATGGTATGCCTTTCGGCTGGAAGTGCCGGTGGAGAACCTTGGCCGTGCCATGACCGATATCCAGCGCATGGAGGGCAGCTTTGACCCGCCAGAAAGCGGGGAAGAGGCTGCTGTGCTCACCGGTTTTGCACCGGTGGCCACCATGCGCAGCTACCCCATGGAGGTGGTGGGCTATACCCGGGGCCGGGGACACCTGACCCTGACGCTGGACGGCTACCGGCCCTGCCACAATGCGGCGGAGATCATTGAAGCCGTGGGCTACGAGCCGGAGCACGACCTTGACAACCCGGCAGATTCGGTGTTCTGTGCCCATGGCGCGGGCTTTGTGGTGCCTTGGGATCAGGTGCGCAGCCACATGCATGTGGACAGCGGCTGGGGAAAAAGCAAAAGCCCGGAGCAGGAGACGCAGGCCGTGCCCCAGCGCCGGACAGCGGCTTACCGCGCAACACTGGAAGAGGATGCCGAGCTGCTCAAAATCTTCGAGCGCACCTATGGCCCCATCAAACGGGACCCGCTGGCGGCATTCCGCCCGGTGCAAAAGCGGGAACGCCCGGATTTTGATGCCCAGCAGTGGGAAATCCTGCCCGAATATCTGCTGGTGGACGGCTACAATATCATCTTTGCGTGGGATGAGCTGAACGCCCTTGCAAAGGACAGTCTGGAAGCGGCCCGCCACAAGCTGATGGATATTCTGTGCAACTATCAGGGCTACCAGAAGTGCAATCTTATTCTTGTATTCGATGCCTATCGTGTGCCGGGCAGCCCCGGCAGCATTGAGCAGTACCACAATATCCATGTGGTCTACACCAAGGAAGCCGAAACCGCCGATATGTTCATCGAGCACGTTACTCATGAGATCGGCAAGGGGCGGCGGGTGCGTGTGGCTACTTCCGACGGCATGGAGCAGATCATCATTCTGGGCCACGGCGCGCTGCGTGTCTCCGCTCGTATGTTCCATGAGGAAGTGCAGAATGTGGAAAAGCAGATCCGCAAACTGGTGCAGGGGGAAGCATAAAATGTCAACCGAGATCACATCCGAATTTGTCTGGCACAACATCCCGCCGCGCCCGCGCGACAGCCACAAGGGCAGCTTTGGCACCGTATTGGCTGTGGCAGGCAGCGCATATTACCGAGGTGCGGCCCTGCTGGCTGCCGAGGGTGCGCTGCGCACCGGTGCGGGCATTGTAACGCTGGCCAGCGTGGAGCCGGTATTGGCAGCTGCGGTGGCCCGCCTGCCGGAATGCTGCCTGTGTCCCTGCGTGGCGGGGGCCGAAGGCGGCATCTCACCGGAGAGCATTCCACAGCTCCAGCGCCAGAAGGCGACGGTGCTGCTGCTGGGCCCGGGCCTTGGCGGTACGGCCCAGAGTGCAGCCCGCGCGGCAGAGACACGCACGCTGGTGCAGAAGCTGCTGCCCGGCTTTGCAGGCAGCGCGGTGCTGGATGCGGACGGCCTGAACGCCGCCGCGCAGCTGCTGGCCGAGGGCAAAACGCTGCCACACCCGGCGGGAGAGCTGATCGTGACCCCGCACCCCGGCGAGATGGCCCGGCTCACCGGGCTTTCGGCGGCTGAGATCAACGCCGACCGGGAAGAGATCGCCCGGCAGTATGCAGAAAAATGGAACGCTGTGGTGGTACTCAAGGGCTGCCGTACCGTGGTAGCTGCGCCGGATGGCCGCGTGTGCACAAACCCTACCGGAAACCCCGGCCTTGCCCGGGGCGGCAGCGGAGATGTACTGGCCGGTATGACGGCGGCCCTGCTGGCCTGCGGCCTGCCTGCATACGAAGCTGCGGCCTGCGCGGTGTATCTGCACGGTGCCGCTGCCGACCGTGCCGCTGCTGCGCTTGGCGAGTACGGAATGCTGCCGCATGATATCTTGTCCCAGCTGGGCCGGATATTTGCGGAAAACCACAGATAAAAAGAAAAGGGGTGTCTCTCTGTCTGCCGAAGAGACACCCCTTTTAACATTGCATCACATCGCCAGCACTTCGGCCCACTTTTCCTCGGCTACCGGGATGCCAAGCTCCATGTTCTCCTTGCGGCTGCGGTGCTCGCCCATGCCGGGGCAGCGCACCTCACGGCCCGGCTCTGCAGGTTCACTGGATGCCACATCGGCGGCAATGGCATCAATGACGGCATCGGTGAGGTCGGCGGACTGGAACTTTGCAGGATCAATGGCGATCATGATCTGGGTCAGGCCCACTTCATCGCCAAAGGTGCCGATCGTTGCCACCGAGTTTGCGCCCGTCAGGATAGTACCGATCATATCCAGCAGGATGGAAAGACCGCTGCCCTTCCAGTAGCCAATGGGGATCATGCGGCGGGTCTCTTCAATGGCAGCGGGGTCGGTGGTCAGGCTGCCGTCTGCATCGTAGCCGCCTACCACAGGCAGCTGTTTGCCGGCCAGACGCATCGTTTCCAGCTTGCCGTAGCTGAACTGGCTCAGGGCACAATCCACCATGATGTGCTCCCCGTTCGAGCGCGGCACGGCCAGAATGAGCGGGTTGTTGCCGATGTGGTTGTCCTTTGCGCCCCATGCAGGCATGTTGGGGCAGGTGTTGGACCAGCAGATGCCGATGCAGCCCGCGTCTGCGGCCTGCCAGCCGTAGGTGCCGCCGCGCATCCAGTGGTTGTTGTTGCCCAGCGCCACCATGCCAATACCGAACTGATGTGCCAGCTCTACGGCACGGTCCATGGCGTGCTTGGCGTTCAGAGGGCCAAAGCCGCGCTTGCCGTCCCAGCGCTCCATGGCACCAAAGCTGGCAATGCACTCGGCCTCAGCGGCGGGATCAATCTCGCCCTTGCGCAGGTATTCCACCACGCGGGGGAAGCGGTTCAGCCCGTGGCTGAACACGCCAGCCAAACTGTTCTGGGCAAAGATCTCGGCCGCTTCATGGGCACGCTTTGGGCTGAAACCGTATTTGGTCAGGACCCGCTCAAATTCGGCCAGCATCGTCTCGTAAGCAATGCGCATGGATTGTACCTCCTGTATGTAAAAAGTAATAAACAGATCGTTACACTTATTATAACAAGCGGCGGCGCGGTGCGCAAGATGTGCGGCCGGCATCGGGGCAGGGCGGTGAAAGGAGTACACGAGCACACACCGACAGCTATGTGAAAAAACAAATGAATATACGAACTTCATAATTTTTTAAGAGTTATTTTGTGAAAAAGTCATATTGAAAAACGAAAAAATGATTGATATACTAATACCACAATATCCAGTTGGACATGTTACTGGTAATGCAGGCAGGATCTGATGGAATGACGAATACCTTTTCTTTTGGGTGAATTGTAGCCAGATACTATGATTCCGGGAGAAATTGTACACGGGGTCATTCTGTTGGGTCTTTTTTCTTTTGTCCGCTTCGGCCGGGCGGCAGGGAAATGCCACCACACACAAGATAAAGGAGAACAAAATGAAGAACTACAAGCAGACTGCCTCCGACGTGCTGCGTTTGGTTGGCGGCGAGAAGAACGTTGTGCAGGTCGAGCACTGCTCCACCCGCCTGCGCTTCACTCTGGCAGACACCTCCAAGGCGGATGCTGCAGCCCTGAAAAAGACTGCCGGCGTTATGGGCGTTATTTCCAGCGGCCCGCAGTGTCAGGTGGTCATCGGCAACGATGTCATCGAAGTGTACGATGAGCTGCTCAAGCTGGGCACCTTCAATGCAGGTCAGGCTGCAGCTCCCGCTGCCCCCAAGGGCAAAAAAGAGATCGGCGGCATTATTCTGGACTACATGGTCGGCATCTTCCAGCCGCTGGTCCCCGCCATTGCAGGTGCAGGTGTTCTGAAGGCTCTGATGGTGCTGCTGAGCACTCTGGGCCTGATGAGCAGCGGCGATATCGCCTATAAGGTGTTCGTCGGCGTGGCAGATGCGGCTCTGTACTACCTGCCCGTCATGGTCGCCTTCACCACTGCAACCAAGTTCAACTGCAACAAGCTGGTGTCGGTAGCTCTGGCTGCTGCCATGATCCACCCCAGCGTTTCCGCTCTGCTGGCTACCGAGGGTGGTGCTTACTTCCTCGGCATCAAGCTGCAGAACATCGCTTACGGCGGCCAGGTATTCCCGGCTATCCTGACCGTCATTTTCATGTCCTTTATTGAAAAGTGGGCCAACAAGTGGTGCCCCAAGGCCATCCGCGTGTTCTTTGTGCCCATGCTGTGCTTCGGCATCGGCTTCCCTGTGGCACTGGTCGTCCTCGGACCTCTGGGCTACAACATCGGTGCTCTGCTGACCACCGTGATCCTGGCTCTGTACAACACGCTGGGCTGGCTGGCCGTTGCTCTGCTGGCTGCCGTGCTGCCGTTCATGATCTCCATGGGCATGCATAAGGCTCTGGTCCCCTACGCAGTTGCTTCTATTTCTGACCCCGGCTTTGAAATGCTGTACATGCCTGCTTCTCTGGCACACAACATTTCCGAGGGCGGTGCCTGCCTGGGCGTTGCACTGAAGACTAAGGACGAAAACCTGCGTGCTACCGCGATCTCCGCTGGCATCTCTGGCCTGTTCGGCATCACCGAGCCTGCTCTGTACGGCGTTACCCTGCAGCACAAGAAGGTCATGATGTCCGTTGTGGCCTCCAGCTTCATCGGCGGTCTGTTCGTTGGCCTGATGAAGGTCAAGGCATTCGTTGCCATGGGCCCCGGTCTGGCTGGCATGGCCATGTTCGTTGACCCGGATAACGGCAAGAACATCCTGTGGGCTGCAGTTGGTCTGGTGATTTCCGTTGTTGTTTCCTTCGCACTGTCCTTCTTCCTGTATAAGGACGAGACCCCCGCAGAGGATGAGACCGCTGCACCCGCTCCCGAGACTGCTGCAGACGCAGCAGCTGCGGATTCCACCATCAGCAGCCCCCTGCAGGGCAAGGCCATTGCTCTGGAAGAGGTCAAGGATGAAGTCTTCTCCCAGAAGATCCTGGGCGACGGCATTGCCGTGGTGCCCGAGAAGGGTGAGCTGTACGCTCCCGCTGACGGCGTGATCGAGTCCGTGTTCGGCACCAAGCACGCTATTTCCATGAAGACCGCTGCCGGTGCTGAACTGCTCATGCACATCGGCATGGACACCGTCAAGCGCGATGGCAAGGGCTTTGACCCGCAGGTCAAGGACGGCGAGACTGTCAAGAAGGGCCAGCTGCTGATGAAGTTTGACCTTGACGGAATCAAAGCAGACGGTTATGATGTAACTACCCCCATCGTCGTGACCAACGCCGATGAGTTCACCATCAAGACTGTGGCCGAGGGCGCTGTGGTGCCCGGTGCCGCACTGCTGAAACTGGAGGCAAATAAATGAGTTTTCCCAAAGGCTTTTTCTGGGGCGGCGCTGTTGCCGCGAACCAGGTAGAGGGCGCATGGAACGTGGATGGCAAGGGCCCCAGCGTGGCGGACGTTGCCACCTACAAGCCCAACACCGACGTGAAGGATTACAAGTCCCATGTTGCCATGGACGACGCACACATTGCTGCCGCCATGGCCGACCCGGATGATACCTATTATCCCAAGCGCCGCGGCATCGACTTCTACCATCATTACAAAGAAGACCTGAAGCTGTTTGCCGAGATGGGCTTTACCATGCTGCGCGTTTCCATTGCATGGACCCGCATCTTCCCCACCGGCGAGGAAGCAGAGCCGAACGAAAAGGGCCTGCAGTTCTACAGCGACCTGTTCGCTGAGATGCACAAGAACGGCATCGAGCCGCTGGTCACGCTGAGCCACTACGAAATGCCGCTGGCACTGGCCACCAAGTACAATGGCTGGGTGGATCGCCGCGTGATCGACTGCTTTGCAAAGTTCTGCCATGCGTGCTTTGAGCGCTACAAGGATCAGGTCAAGTACTGGCTCACCTTCAACGAGGTGGACAGCGTGATCCGTCACCCGTTCACCACCGCCGGCATCATCCCCAGCCGCGTGCCCGAGGATAAGATGCTGGAGACCTGCTATCAGGCCCTGCACCACCAGCTGGTGGCCAGCGCTATGGTAGTAAAGGACTGCCACGAGATCATCCCCGGCAGCAAGGTGGGCTGCATGCTGACCAAGCTCACCACCTATGCCCGCACCTGCGCACCCGATGATGAGCTGGCTACTCAGGCAAAGAATCTGGAAAACCTGTTCTATGCCGATGTGCATGTCTGGGGCGAGTACCCCCGCCTGATCCTCAAGATGTTCGAGCGCAAGGGCATCCATGTGGAAATGCTGCCTGAGGATGCCGCCACCCTGAAGGCAGGCTGTGTGGACTTTGTTTCCTGCAGCTACTATATGACCATGACCGAGTCTGTGGACCCGAACGCAGAGCGTACCCCCGGCAACACCGTGCTGGGTGTCAAGAACCCGTATCTGCCCTCCACCGACTGGGGCTGGCAGATCGACCCCAAGGGCCTGCGCTACAGCCTGATCGAGCTGTACGACCGTTACCGCAAGCCGCTGATGGTGGTGGAGAACGGCATGGGTGCCAAGGACGTGGTGGAGGCCGACGGCTCCATCCACGACCCCTACCGTGTAGAGTACTTCCGCCAGCACATCAGCGAAATGGGCAAGGCCATCGATGAGGGTGTTGAGATGTGGGGCTACACCACATGGGCACCCATCGACCTGATCTCTGCATCCACCAACCAGATGTCCAAACGCTATGGCTTTATCTATGTGGATCAGGATGATATGGGCAACGGTACTCTGGCCCGCAGCCGCAAGGACAGCTTCTACTGGTACAAGAAGGTCATTGCTTCCAACGGCGAAGATCTGGACTAAGCGGCAGTCTTAAGGTTTCAACGGAAGGAGGAGGGACCGATGCACATTCAGAAGGTGCTGAACAGCAGTGTTGTGCTGGTGCAGGATGACAGCGGCGAGGAATCCATCCTGCTGGGCAAGGGCATCGGCTATGGCCGCAAGGCGGGCGAGCCCATTGAACGGCAGCCCTCAGACCGCGTGTTCCTTCCATTGTCCAACCCGGACGCACAGCCTATGCTGGAGCTGTTTTCCAGCATTCCGGCATCCTATCTGGAACTGACGCAGGACATTGTGGACGACGCAGAGCAGTCGCTGGGAGTCAAGCTTTCGGCGCACATCTATCTGCTGCTGACCGACCACCTGCATTTTGCAGTGGAGCGCCAGCAAAAGGGTCTTGTGGTGACCAACCGCATCTTCTGGGAAATCAAGCATTTTTATCCCAAGGAGTACGCGGTGGGCCAGCGCGGCCTGCAGAAGGTAAAGGCAAAGCTTGGCATCGAGCTGCCGGACGAAGAGGCAGGCAACATCGCCTTCCATATCGTCAACGCCCGGCAGGACCCGCAGGCCGGCTACGATGCCATGCGGGCAGCGCAGCTGATCGGTGAGCTGTCCAACATTGTCACCTACAGTATGCACTGCCCGGTGAGTACCGAGAGCATCCACTATGCGCGGTTCGTGAGCCACCTGCAGTATTTTGCCGAGCGGTTCTTCTCCGGCAAACTGATGGACAGCGAAGACGACTTTTTGTTCCAGCAGATGCAGCAGAATTATCCGGCAGCGGTGACCTGCGCGGAAAAAATACGCACCTTTGTGCTGCGCAAGTACGGCGTGTTTTTGCCCAACGAGGAAACCGCCTATCTGGCGCTGCATGTGGCGCGGCTGACGAGCGGCAAATAAAATCAGAAAAAGGGGAGAGCTGCCTTGCGGAAGGCGGCTCTCCCTTTGGGTTTTGAAAAAGGGAAGGGGAAAGGAAAAAACAATGGAGATAAGTCTGTTATTGATGCAGCAGATCGCACAGCTGTTCCTCATTCTGATCATGGGCTATGCTGTGGTCAAGGTAGGGCTGCTGAAGGCCAGCGACAGCCGGGTGCTCTCAGTGGTCATGGTGTATCTGGTCACGCCCTGCGTGATCATCAACGCATTCCAGATCGACGATACGCCGGAGATCCGCAAGGGACTTTTGTACTCCATGGCTATTGCGGCGGCTATCCATGTAGTGCTGCTGGTGCTCAGCGCCTTGTTGAGCCGCCCGCTCAAGCTGGATGCCGTGGAGCAGGTGAATGTGATCTACAGCAACGCCGCTGCACTGGTGATCCCGTTGGTCAAGGCTCTGATGGGCGATGCGTATGTCATTTACTCCTGCGCATTCATCATTGTGCAGCTGGTGCTGCTGTGGACCCACGCCAGTTCCCTTTTGCAGGGCAGCAGTGCGCTGGACTGGAAAAAGGTGCTCACCAATATCAACATGATCGCCATTGCAGCCGGTGCACTGCTGTACTGGTTCCGTGTGGTGCTGCCTGCACCGCTGCAGAATACCATGAGCACAGTGGGCAACATGATGGGACCGATGGGCATGCTGCTGGCCGGTATGGCCATTGCAGAAAAGCCGCTGCGGGAGGTGTTCTGCACCCGCCGCAACTATCTGCCCACAGTGCTGCGTCTGGTGGTATGCCCGCTGGTGGTTCTGATGCTGCTGTGGGTCTGCCATGCATCCAGCTGGGTGGCCGACGGCAAGAACATCCTGATGACGGTCTACCTTGCCGCCATCACCCCTGCCTGTGCTACTGTTACCTCCATGGCTCAGCTCTATGACCGCGATGCGGCGCATTCCAGCGCGCTGTATGTGCTGACCACTCTGCTTTCCATTGTGTCTATGCCGGTAATGATCGGCCTGTTCGATCTGCTGCTGTGATGAGCTGCGCTTATTCCCTCTGCCAAAATACGATAGAAAGGAACCAACCTCAATGAATCAACCCAGAGACAAGGGCCTGAACGGCAACGAAAAGATCGAGCAGGCGGTAGCCGCCCTGCAGCAGGAGCCCACACAGGAACAGCTGGCCCACACCCTTACCGTGATCCGGCGGCGCATAAAGGAGCATGGCCAGCTTGTCGTGGCGGTGGAGCCCAATTTGGGCAGTGAACAGATGCAGCTGCAGGCCATCCGGACGGCCGATGGCGCAAGCTGGTGGTATGCATTCACCAGCTTTGACGAGGAACTGAAGGGAGCCGAGCCGGTGCAGTCCACCTTTCTTGTGGATATGGAAAAGCTGTTTGATGCAGCGCTTGCCGTGCCGGAGATCAGCGGCATCATCCTGAACCCGTGGAACCGCACCATCCAGCTGGATAAGACCCTCATCCGCATTATCAAGGGTGCATGAGTGCGCACCGCAAACCTGCGATACATGGAGGAAACAAAAATGTTCAGACCCATGAGAAGAGCCAGCCGCGCCATCCCGGAAGAAGCTGCAAAGCACCTGCTGCAGCAGTCCCGGCGGGGCGTGCTGGCAGTGAACGGCGACAACGGCTATCCCTTTGCGATCCCGGTAAATTATTACTACGATCAGGAGCACGACAAAATCTACTTCCACGGTGCAAAGTCCGGCCAGAAGGTGGACGCGCTGAAACAGAATGATAAGGTATGCTTTACCGTTTACGGCAACGAACACTTTGAGCCGGGCGACTGGGCACCTTATGTGCAGAGCACCGTGGTGTTTGGCCGCTGCCATCTGATCGACGATGCTGCTGCTACCGAGGCCCGCGTGCGGGAGCTTGGCATGAAGTATTACCCCGGCAAGGAAGAGGTGGAAAAGGAAATTGCGCTGGACATCAAGGCCGTGCAGCTTTACGAGATCACCATTGAACACCTCACCGGCAAACAGATCCAGGAAAAGTAAAAATAAAACAGGGGACTGTTGCAAAATAAAAATGCGATAGCAACTTGCACAAAGAAATAGCACAAAATCAAAAACCCGGAGCCTTTTTTAAGCCGTTTTGGCTGTGAAAAGGTTCCGGGTTTTGTGCATTGTTTTTTCAGAGAGCTATTTTGCAACAGTCCCGTATAGATCAGTTTGCAGGGAAAGGCCCGGCGGTTATCTGTGTTCCGGGCATTTGGGGGCCGCCTTGGTCAGCATCTGCTGGAACTTGCGGGCTGCCGTGTTCAGCGGGCGGTGATGGTCGTACACAAGGCAGATGGAGCGCTGAGGGATGATCTCCTGCAGATGCAGCTGCACGATCTCACCGCGGGCCAGTGCATCCTGTGCCATGGACTGGGGCAGGAACGCAATGCCCAGCTCACTTTTGACAAGGGTCAGCATCTGGTCGGTGGTGGCAGCCTCGGTATCCGGCTTCAGCACCGCACCGTGATCCAGAAAGAACTGCCGGTAAAAGGCGCGGGTCATGCTTTCGTCGCTCAGGGAGATCAGCGGATAATTGTTCAGCTCCTTCAGCGAAAGGTTCTGGCTGGAAAGGGCAGTAAAGGTCCTGCCGCCCACAAGCACCTCATAAAAGGGCTTCAGCTCCACCATTTTCAGGCCGCTTTCCACCTCGGCAGGGGTGGTGATGATGGCAAAATCCACCTCGCCGTTTTTCACGGCCTGCAAGGCCTGCGGCGTGGAGTGGTTGGAGATGCGCAGGCGGATGCCGGGATAGTCCGTGTGGAAGGCGCGCAGCTTTTCTGCAAGGTAGATGTTCAGCGCAGTTTCGGTAGCGCTGATGCTGATCGCACCGTGTTCCAGCGTGGCGCTGGCGCTCAGCTCTTCTTCTGCATCCTGAATCTGCACCGCCGCAGATGCAATGCGGGAGTAAAGCAGTTCACCCTCCGGGGTAAGGGTAACGCCGCGGTTGGAGCGGATGAACAGTACACAATTCAGCTGGCTTTCCAGCCGGTTCATCGAGTGGGTGATGTTGGGCTGGTTGTTGC
>OOAD01001306.1_pt1 | contig 14085 bp, 15 predicted proteins | sample 1671151 | NCBI WGS metagenome assembly OOAD01 (sample SAMN06348127, study PRJEB24527) | human gut metagenome | biome: human gut; feature: ankylosing spondylitis patient; material: feces | host: Homo sapiens | place: China | collected 2015-10
TCTGGACGGGTGGCTACTGCAACACTAACACTGCCACTGGTTCTGGTGGGTTGCGGCCCGGCTTTGCCGCCTAATCCCCCGCAGGATGATCCCGCCCTCATCCCGCCGCCGAAAGGCGGCGGTTCCGGGAGGGAACCCCAAATAAAAATAATAATGGCGGCGTAAGCCGCCCGACGATTTTTTTGAAAATGGGGGTTTTCCGGTAAAGTGCTATCATTTGACTGTCTTTTGAGTGCATACACCGGGCAAAATCAGCCATACAATATCCATAAGCCTGTTTGAAGGGGGTATTGTATGGCAACAAACAAGCGTGTTTTCACCTTGCGCCTATCCGATGAAGTCTTTGACAAGATCGGGGCGCTTGCAACCCGTGAACACCGATCTATCACCAATTACATTGAATTTGTCCTTCTGAAGCACTTGGAAGAAGTGGAAAAGGCGGAAGGAACGATCAATGTCGATAATTCACCCAAAGGGGTATAACTGAAAATGTCTGTCCTGAAGCAAAAGAGAACCACAAGCAAGGCCGAGTTCATCAACACGGCCAATCAGATTTATGTTGAAACCCTGAACTTCCTGACCCGTCTTTCAGCCCGGTATTCCCGGTTGATTGCGGAGCCGGTGGCAAAGCTGGCCGGTGAGATCATCGACCATGCGGAGAAGGCCAACAGTATCTTTCCTTCGGACAACCAGCGCATTGAAATGAGGAAGGCCCATCTTCTTGAAGCACGGGCTTCCCTGATGGCGCTGGATGTTCGCTTGACCCATGTTTACCTGATTCTGAACCAGAACCCGGAAGGGGCCTTTACCACTTCCAAGGGGAATCCGGTGAAGTCACAGGATGCAATGGAGAAGCTGGATAAGATGGCCCAAAACTTGGGTGAACTGATCGACAAAGAAAACGAACTTCTGAAAGGAGCAATCAAAAATGTAACAGCAAAACAGAAATGATTTCCTATTAGGTGCGTGACTGTTAATGTGTCCTCTGGCGGTTTGGTGGGGCCTTCGTTCCCCTAATTACAATAACAACAACAATTTCGTTATTGTCTGGACGGATGGCAACAACAACAATAACAATGCCAATAATTCTGGTGGGTTGCGGCCCGGATTTTGCAGATATACACGGTCAAATGTAGTAACAGAAGGCAAACGGCTTTTCAGGTGAAAGACGACCGATGTAAAAGGAGTTGCGCTTCCTTGGGTGTAAATCCCTAAAACTGCCCTTTGATGCCCTTACACGGACGCTTCTTGCATGGTGGGTGATTGTGCCTTAACCCATTTCATGTGTAAGGGCAAAGCAATTTAGACGGCACCCTACAAGATATTTGTACGAGGGGCGAATACTTTTATTATGACAAGCCAAGAACGGCATGAAGCAAGGTTCCAGCGCCGCAAAGCAAAGCGGTTGGAACGAAAACAGGCCCGGTGTGATAGCCTTGGGCCAACGAATAAAATATTTTCCTATCGGAAGATGTTCTTCTACGGGAAAAAGTGCTGTAACGGGGTGCGGTGGAAGCAAAGTGTTCAAAACTTTGAAGGCCACCTGTTTTCCGGTACGGCAACACGGCGGCGAACGGTGTTGGAACAGACTTGGAAGCCCAAATCCTGTTCCCATTTCACCCTTCGGGAACGGGGAAAAATCCGCCCGATAGATGCCCCGCACATTACGGATCGACAAATCCACAAAACCCTGTGTAATGAAGTCCTGATCCCGTTGTATTCACCTTCCATGATCTATGACAACGGGGCAAGCCAAAAGGGAAAGGGCCTTCATTGGCAGTTCAAACGGATCAAACAACAGCTTGGATGGCATTACCGGCGATATGGCCGGGAAGGTGCTGTGTTGCTGTTGGATTTGAAGGGGTTCTTTCCAAACGCTTCCCATGCCCTGTTATATCAGCGGCACCGGGAATTGATTTTGAATCCTGAACTTCAAAACTTGGCTGATACTGTAATCCAGTATTCCCCATGCCCGACACCGGGCCGGGGGATGCCTTTGGGCGTGGAGCCTTCCCAACAGGAAATGGTGGCGTTACCAAGTAAAATTGACCAATGGATCAAGTGTCAGGCCCGTGTTCATTGCGCCGGTCATTACATGGATGATTACTATGCTTTCTTTCCCACGGTGGATGAAGCAAAGCTGATGGGCCATGAAATTGTAAGGCGATTTGAAGCCGCTGGAATCCGAGTGAACAAGCGTAAGTGTAAGGTGATCCCGCTTACAAAGCCATTCCGGTTCTGCAAAGCCCGGTTCACACTTACCGAAACCGGCAAGATCAAGGTGAATGGAAGCCGGGATGGAGTGAAACGGGCAAGGCGAAAGCTGAAGCTGTTTCACAAAGAGTTCAAAGAGGGAAAACGATCCTTCTTTGACATAGAACAATACATGGAGTGCCAAAGCGCCTATTACCGGAACTTCAACGATCATGGACGGTTGTTAAGGTTGCGGCGGCTTTACCATGCAATCTTTTTCGGAGGTGGACAATGTTTAGAATCATCAAAGCCGGGGCCGGTATCGGCCTGACCGAGAACCTGAACTACATCAAAAAAGCCGAAAATGGTTGCTATATCCTTTGCCCGGAGCCTGACGCTTCGGGCATTGTTTTTGAGGGTGTAGCTTACCATTTGTTGGGCCGTGCCGCCATGGACGAACTGGAAACGGTGAGTTTGGAACAGACGGACGCAGGAAGCGAGATCACCAAGGCCACAGAAGCCGGTGGGATCGTCTTTGTAACCTTGGCGGAAGCCGGGAGCATTGACGCTGAAACAGCGGCGGAACACGCTGATTTGTTCGCTGAATGGGCTTTCCCTGTGGCCTACACGGTGGGGCAGATTCGTCGGTATAACGGCACCCTTTACAAGTGCGTTCAAGCCCATACTTCCCAAGCGGATTGGACACCGGACACGGCTTCCAGCCTGTGGAGCAAAACGAGTGATCCCGCTGAAGAATGGCCCGAATGGAGCCAACCGGTGGGAGCGCATGACGCTTATTCCAAGGGGGCAAAGGTGAGCCATAAGGAAAAGCATTGGATTTCCACGGTGGATTCCAATGTGTGGGAACCCGGTGTGTACGGGTGGGAGGAAAGCACGGATGGAGTATAAAACCTATGTTTGCCGCAAACGGGCAAGGTTCAAGGCGATTTGTGGACAAGTGAACATTCCGTATGGAACCACCCTGAATGGTCAGGGTGGTTTTTTGATCCTGAATGATCTTCCGGTGTGTTCGGCCACCAGCCAAAACGCCTATGACTTCTTCACACAGAATGATGATGGCATGGGCAAGGAAAGGGGCGAACTTCTGAACCGGATCACCGCAACGCTGATGAAGCAGACCCCCGGACACAACGCCCGGTGGGGGAAGATTTGGGAAGATGCCCTTTGTCAGAAGTACAAGCGCCCGGATCAGGAAGAACATTGGATTTGGAACTTCGACTTCTATAACGGCCCCGTTGAAGATTTGCGCCACATTGCCGCCCTGATTGGGGCCTGACAGGAGGGAAAAGCCATGACAATTTATCAGGTGTTGTGCTTGATTGGTGTTCCCACCTTGATTTTGGCGGTATTCAAATATCTGTGGAGCCAAATCAAGCATAACACCGAGGATTCCAAGGCTTTGAAGGCCGGTATTCAGGCCCTTCTTCGGGCGCAGATGATCAGCGATTTCAATAAGTATTCTGAAAAAGGCTATGCCCCGATCTATGCACGGGATAATTTTGAAAATTGCTGGAAGCAGTATCATTCTTTGGGGGTGAATGGGGTGATGGACGATCTTCACAGAAAATTCTTGGAGTTGCCCACCGATCCCCCGGAGGAATGAGCAGACGAACCAAAAAGCCAAAGCGTGAGTTTTCCAAACTGATCTTGTATGTGGTGGGGGCCGTGACCGTTGGAGTTACGGTCTTCACCCTTATTATGATTTGGCGCACGGAAAACCTTGAACCGCTGGCCTATCTGATCCCAGCCGTATTTGCAGAATTGGCAACCGCAACCGGGTTTTACTATTCCAAAGCCAAGGCCGAAAACCGGATTAAACTTCGGAAACTGTACGGCCCTGAAATTTATAACGATGCAAAGGAGATTTGAACCATGCTGAACGCTGTTTTGAACAACCTGATCAATATTGGGTGGGCCATGCTGATCTTCCTGTGTGCGTACCTGTCCAATGTGGCCTTTTCCCTTTACTACAACATCAAGATTTTGCTTCAGCCCTTCGACAAACAGAAGATGATCAATTCCGGGCTGAAGGTTGCCACCTTCGTTGTGGGCCTGACCTTGCTTTGTGTAGCAATCACCACCCTTCCGATTTATGCGGATCAGCTTGGGTGGGCAATCCCGGAAGAATACACAGAAATTTTTGCTGATTTGGTCATTGTGGGTGCTGTGCTGATGGTGTCTTGTAAGTATATCGCAGAAGCCTTCACCAAGTTCAGGGCCATTCTTCAGGTGAAAGGAGATACAGAAAATGAGTAATTCCCCCCTTGCTACCTATACCCGGATCACGAAAAACAAAACCAGCCCCCGGAACCACGCCATTGACACCATCACGATTCATTGTATCGTTGGGCAATGGACGGCAAAACAGGGGTGTGATTATTTCGCCACCACAGACCGGCAATGTTCCGCCAACTATGTTGTTGGTAAGGATGGTTCCATTGGCCTTTCCGTGGATGAAAAGGATCGTTCTTGGTGTTCCAGCAACGGCACCAATGACAACCGGGCAATCACCATTGAAGTTGCTTCCGACACCACCCACCCTTACGCCGTCACCGCCAAGGCTTATGCGGCCCTGTTGGATTTGGTAACGGATATTTGCAAGCGGAACGGGATCAAGAAGTTGGTGTGGAGTACGAACCAGAATGACCGTGTGAACCATCGGAACGGATGCAACATGACCGTTCATCGTGACTTCGCTAACAAAGCCTGTCCGGGGGAATATCTTTATTCCAGACACGGGGAGATTGCCGCAGAAGTCAACAGGAGGCTTCAGGGCGCTTCCAATGGTGGTGGGGTAGTAGTTACACCCCCAACCACAGAAAAGCCCACAGGCAGCACCACAGGGGCCACCGTGACCCCTTACCTTGTGCGGGTAAAGATCACCAACCTGAATATCCGTAAAGGCCCCGGCACAAACTATGGTTCCACCGGTTTCATCAAACCCGGCGTTTATACCATCGTGGCCGAAAGCACCGGCACGGGTGCCACCAAATGGGGCAAGCTGAAAAGCGGCGCTGGTTGGATTTCTCTTGACTACGCCGCCAAAACCTAACCATGACAAAGGCCCTTCCGGTTCAAGCTGGAAGGGCCTTTTTTGCGTGTTTCTACTATGTTACTAATAACCCCGATTTCACCGAACTTCAAAGGGCTGAAATGTTCAGTATATGGGCGTTTCAGAGCGTTGCAGAGTAGAAAAATTTATGGTACAATAATCTGAAACAGACCACGAAGAAACGAGGTGGCGCATATGGAAGCAAAACGCATCTGCCCGTACTGCATGGGCGAGCTGGAAAGCCGGGTGTCGGTGTGCCCGCACTGCGGCGGGGTACTGGCCGGGCGCAACCCGGCGGGCAGCCTGCCGGTGGGCACGCTGTTGGCCGGGCGGTATACCGTGGGCGAGATGCAGAGCATCGACGGCGAGGGCATCCTGTACCGGGGCGTGGAGAACACCGGGCGGTTCCGGGTGACCATCAAGGAGTATATGCCCCTGACGCTGTCGGCGGAGCGGGGCACGGACGCGCTGCTCCGGCCCAAGCTGGGCAGCGAGGTGCTGTTCAAGACCACCCGGATGGACTTTGCCGATCTCTACCGCTCTATCCAGCGCATCACCCCCGCAAACGGTCTGGAGGCCGTGCTGGACGTGTTCGAGGAGAACAATACCGTCTACGCCGTGATGGAGAATCCCGGCGGCATCCCGCTGCAGCAGTGGCTGGATGAGCGCCCCAGCCCGGTTTCGGCCGAGACGGCCCGCAATATGCTGCAGCCTGTGTTTGACGGTGTGGCGGCCATGCATCAGGTGGGGCTGGTGCACCGTGGCATCTGCCCGGAGAACATCCGGGTGCTGGAAAACGGCCGGGCACGCCTGACGGGCTACGCTACCGTGGGGCTGCGCACGGCGGGCAGCGGCCTGCACGAGCAGCTGTATGAGGGCTACTCGGCACCGGAACAGTATTCCACCACCGAATTCGAGGGCCGTTACACCGACGAATACAGCCTTGCCGCCGTGGTCTACCGGATGGTCTGCGGGCAGAGCCCTGTTCCTGCGGCACAACGGCTGGTGTCGGACTCCAACCCCCGCGCCCGCACGCTGGAACGTGCGGTGCCGGAGTATGTTTCGGATGTGCTCTGGATGGGCTTGCAGCTCAGGCCTGCCGAGCGCATCCAGACCGTGCCCCAGCTGTTCCAGGCACTGAGCAGCCAGGAGTATACCACGGAGCTTACCCGGACCCTGCAGCAGGCCGCCCCGCGCCCTCAGTCCACCGAGGAAGAGGAAAGGAAAAAGCATATCCTCAGCCTGCGCAACCTGCTGGCGGCCATCCTGATCCTGCTGGCTATCCTGACGCTGCTCATCGTGTGGGGCCTGGTGAATCAGGGGCTGCACACCGCAAAGCCTGCGGAATCCACTCCGGCCTCCGAACCGGCCAGTTCGCTGGTGACAGAGCCGGTGGATCTGGCCCCGGACTTTGTGGGGATGGACTACGATTCGCAGGTGCGCAACAACCACAGCTATGCCGGAGATTACCTGTTCTATGTGACCATGGAATACAGTGATACTGTGGAAAAGGGCAAGATCATCCGTCAGACCCCTGAAGCCGGGGAGGTCATCGAAAAGGGCAGCACCATCGATCTGGTGGTCAGCCGCGGCCCACAGATGGTGGAGATGCCCAACGTGGCAGGCTTTACCCGGGATGGCGCGGAGCAGCAGCTGGCGCAGGTGGGGCTGAATGCGAGCTTTTATCCCATCTATAACGATGGTTCCTATGTTTCGGGCTGTGTGGCCTATTGCAGTGAGGAGCCCGGTGCCATGGTGGAGGTTGGCTCGACCATCATCGTCTATATGGCGGCAGAGGTCGAGGCCGAGGTGCCCGCCACTCCGCCCGAGACCACAACTCCTTCCGCCGGTGCCACACCGTCTGCCGGGCAGACGGAGCCGCCGGCCGGTGGGGCCGGTACCGAATACGATACGGATTGACGCAAAGCGGCCTGCCGGAGAGTGCAGGCCGCTTTTTGATGAGAACGCTTGAAGAAAATGAATGATTCTGATAGAATTATATTAGAATCATTTAGGGGGTGTGCACTATGATCATCAAGTCGTCTACGGCGCTTCGCAATGACTACGGTTCCATTTCAAATCTGGCGCACGGAGCGGGCGAGCCGATCTACATTACAAAGAATGGAGAGGGTGACCTTGTTGTGATGAGCATTGAAGCATTCGAACAGCGGGAAGAGGCGTTGAAACTCCGGGCAAAGCTGGAAGCAGCGGAACAGGGAAGGCTTGCTGGTGCTCCGGCTTACACGCTGGAGGATTCCAGAAAACGGCTGGAGGAGATCTATCGTCGTGGCTAAGATCGAAATTCTGGAGTCGGCACAGCGGGAACTGGAAGCAATCGCAGAGCTTCACATGAATCTGGTAGGGCCGAATTCTGCCCGAAAGATTACGGATCGGATCTTGGATTCTCTTTCGCGGTTGGAACGTTTCCCGCTGTCGGGTTCGCTTCCAAGAGATGCCGAGCTGCTGAAAAGCGGCTATCGCTATGTGATCGCCGGGCAGTATCTCTGCGTCTATCGGCTGATTGTGGATACTGTGTTCGTTTACCATATTGTGCATGGTGCAAGTAATTACCCGGTTTTGTTCAAACGGCTGCTGCAAGAAGAATTGAAGAGAGAAGATTGACGCAAAGCGGCCTGCCGGATAAGGCAGAGCGCTGTTGCTGTTTCTGTGTGGGTTTGTCATTTGCAAGTGGCTTGACAGATGGTTCAAGGCCGGTAAGCACTAACCCCCAGCAAAGCAGGGAGCCCCGTCGGTATAGGCACTACCGATGGGGCTTCTTGCTGCTTGGTGATACCATGGATACGCACCAATTTACATTCGCGACCTTATTATGTGCTGCACAGGTGCAAAAGTCAAGGAGAAATCACCGCCTTCCTCGGGACGAAATGCAGGCTGAAAGGCCATTTTACCGGATATTCGACAATTTGCCTTAAAACATTGCCAAATGCTCCAAAATTTGTTACAATGGTGCTGATGATTTGTCCACCGTGGACAAAAAAGCAACGGATGCGTCCGGCTTTCCTGCCGGGGCAGATCTGCGGAACATATTTTTATAAGGGGGCTTTTGCAGATGAAAAAACGATTGATTAGTATGGCACTGGCAGTCAGTATGGCAGTCAGCATAATGCCTGCACCCGCTCTGGCAACAGTAGGGGGGGTACAACTCTGGGAGATGATGCGATAACGCTGTCGGACGCAACGGGCGGCACTTCGAGCGGTACAGCTACATCGGTTTCAGATTTGACGGGGCTGACAGCTGCTGCTACAAACGGCGGAAATGTCCAATTGGGCGGCAATATTACGTTAACAGGCACTCTCTCTATCAATAATAAAAAACTGAGCATTGATCTGAACGGCCACACCATTACAGCGGCAAATAACCAGAGAGCGTTTAACATCTCGAATGACGGCACGCTGGAAATCAAGGATAGTGTGGGCAATGGTATCATTCAGGGCAATGGTACGGTAACAGGTCACGGCGGAGCAATCTATATGGAAGGCTCCGGCAGTGCCCTGACAATCAGTGGCGGCACCATTCAGGGCTTTACCGCAAGCACAAGCGGTGGCGGTGTGTACATGAGCGGTGGCACCTTCAACATGACCGGAGGCGCAATTGAAAATTGTACAGCATCAGAAGGTGCAGGCGTAAAAATGTATCCTGACTCTGGAAACACCTGTACTTTTACCATGAGCGACTCGGCTGAAATCAAAAATTGCAGCAATGATGGTGTTTCGATTGCTTGGAGTGGAACGTCCAAGTTCATAATGAGTGGAGGAACCATCGACAACAACAAAGGATATGGCTTATGGACTTCCTCTGGTAGCAATACAGAGATCTTACTGAATGGCGGCACCATTACAAACAGTGAACGCTATGATATGGTCATTCATACTGGTGTTCAGCTGCGTGTAAATGATGCTACCGTCAGCGGAAAAATCCAAAACCGTGGAACGATTACCGGAACGGGGAGTGCTGAGTTTACCGGAACAGTCGTAAATGAGTCTGCGGGAAAGATTGAAAGCGGAAAATTCAAAAGAATTGAAGATGCTTCCGCTGCTGGTGTACGCAATGTGGTAGAATATGAGGCGTATGTCAAACTGATTGGTCACAGTTGGCCGAATGAATCAACCTTAAGAGCGATTCAAGACAAAGCGCATGGGAATGCTCAGCTCAAATTCCTGAGCTATGTGACACCGGACGGCATGGAGAATACATTGACCATCCCCGAGGGCGTTACAGTTACTGTTGATCTGACGGGCAAGCAGGTTGCTGGAATAAACGCCGAAAAGAAAATCATCAATCATGGTAATCTGACATTGATTGACAGTGGTACGGGTAGTACCCTGAACATTCCCATTGAAAACAACGGAACCCTGAACGCCAACGGCGGTACCGTAACTGGTGAAGTGACCAATAAGGGCACAATCACAACGACCGGAGAAAAGGCGACTCAATTCTCTGGAGGCGTGACAAACGAGAGCGATGGTAAAATTGAGAATGGTACGTTTTCCGGCGAAGTGACCAATAATGGCGCAATTAACGATGGTACGTTTTCCGGCGAAGTGACCAATAATGGCGCAATTGAGAATGGTACGTTTTCCGGCAAGGTGACAAACAACGGAACCATTGGCAACGGCAACTTTACCGGTGCTGTGACCAACGAGCAAACCGGTGTGATCTCCGGCGGCAAGTTTGACGAAAGCAAGCTGACCAACAACGGCGGCACCCTGCCCCCGAAGCCGGGCGACAACAAGCCGGATGACACCAACAAGGACAATGACAAGAAGGAAGATACGTACGACCTGACCGTCAAGAACGCCGAAGTGACCGTGAAGGATGCTGACGGCAAGGCAGTGGAATTTACCAAGGCCGAGGATGGCACCCTGACGGCTAAAGTTCCCGAAAATGCCGAAGTGACGGTGAAATACACCGCCCCCACCGATGCGATTGTGTTTGACCTGTGGAGCATTAACAGTGATGCGAAGCTGGATGTGAACGTCAAGGAGAACCCCCTGACCTTCAAGATGCCTGCACAGGCTGTGACCATCGAGGCCATGACGCAGGATGCCACCATTGAAAGCGAAGGTCCCGGCGTGCTGGGTACCGCTGCCATGATCGGTGTTGCCGGTGCCGGTACGGCTGTGCTGGGTTATACCGGTTACATGATCGGCACGGAACTGTACCTGAACACTGTCCTGCCTGCCGGTGCAGCTATCCCCCAGAACACCACCGAACTGGCAAAACTCCTCTGGACCGAAGCTGGCAAACCCGCCCCTGCCGCTGTGATGGCTGAGGATGCCACCGACGAGCAGAAGGCTCTGACTTGGGCTGTTGAAAGCCAGCTCATCTCCGCCGATAAGCCCGCAGACGCTTCTGTGGGCCGGTGGGAAGTGATCCGGGGGTGGAATAGGATGAAAGAGATGAAGTGATCCTTCGTACAACCTCTCAGTCGCCTGCGGCGACAGCTCCCCTAGTAGGGGGAGCCTCTGGCGTGCCGAAAACTTCACTTGTTTCACTCTACGCCTTGCTGCCGTAACCCTCTGTTGCAAAGCTGTTAGGCTTTGACTGAGAGGGCAAGGCAACTGCCCGGAGAGGGTTTGCCCGCTCCCCTTCACGAAGAGAGAAACCCCAAGAAAATAACGCAGAAAGCCCCATCGGTACGAAAAATACCGATGGGGCTTTCCGCTTGTTTAGGATAGGAAAGAGAATGGTTCAGTAATGGCCGGGATGCGGGCTTACAGGTTGGTGTAGCCCATGAGGTAGCGGTCTACCTCAGCGGCGCAGTCGCGGCCCTCGCGCAGGCCCCAGACCACAAGGCTCTGGCCCCGGCGCATATCGCCGCAGGCAAACACCTTGTCCACGTTGGTGCGGAAATGGTCGGTGTCCACACAGCCGCGGCCGGTCAGGCTGACACCGAAGGCATCGGCCACATAGCTCTCACAGCCCACGAAACCGGCGGCAATGAAGGCCAGCTCGCAGTTGTAGGTGAACTCCTCACCGGTGGGCACCATGTTGGTGCGGCCGGTCTCGGGGTCACGCTCGGGTTTGAGGTAGGAGATGACGGCAGCGGTCAGGCTGCCTGCATCGTCCTTGAGGAATTCTTTGACTGTGGTCTGGTAGACACGGGGGTCCTTGCCGAACTTGGCCATGCACTCGGTCTGGCCGTAGTCCACCTTGAGCACCCGGGGCCACTCGGGCCAGGGGTTGCTGGCGGCACGCTCCTTGGGAGGCTGCGGCATCATTTCCAGAGCCACCAGATCGGTGCAGCCCTGCCGCAGGGCCGTGCCCTGGCAGTCGTTGCCGGTGTCGCCGCCGCCGATGACCAGAACGTTCTTGCTCTTGGCATCAATGGCCCTGCCGTCGGCAAATTTGCTGTCCAGCAGGCTTTTTGTCACGCTGGTGAGGTAATCCACGGCAAAATGCACGCCATTGGCATCCCGGCCCGGAACATTCAGGTCACGGGCCTTTTTGGCACCGCAGCAGAGTACCACGGCATCGTAGCTGTTCAGGATGCTCTCGGCATCCACCGCACCGCCCACATCCATGCTGGTGCGGAACTCCACGCCCTCGGCCTGCATGATCCTGATGCGGCGCTCGATGACGGATTTGTCCAGCTTCATGTTGGGGATGCCGTACATCAGCAGGCCGCCCACGCGGTCGGCGCGCTCAAACACGGTGACGGCGTGGCCCCGGATGTTCAGGTACTCGGCCACCGAAAGACCGGCCGGGCCGCTGCCGATGACGGCCACGCTCTTGCCGGTGCGGGCCGGGGGAGGGGCGGCGTGGAGCCAGCCTTTGGCGTAGCCCGTTTCCACGATGGCGTGCTCGTTCTCGCGCACGGTCACGCTGCTGCCGGTCACATCACCGCAGGTGCAGGCGGCCTCGCACAGGGCGGGACAGACCCGGCTGGTGAACTCCGGGAAGCGGTTGGTGGCGCGCAGGCGGTGGAGCGCCAGCTCCCACTTGCCCTGATAGACCAGGTCGTTCCACTCGGGGATCAGGTTGTTCAGCGGGCAGCCCGATGCCATGCCGCCGATCATCATGCCGGCCTGGCAGAAGGGCACGCCGCAGTCCATGCAGCGGGCGGCCTGGGTCTGCTGCTCCTCGCGGGAGAGCCAGACGTGAAACTCGTTGAAATTTTCAATGCGCTCCAGCGGCGGGACATCCGTGCTGGTCTTGCGCGTGTAATCCATAAATCCAGTGATCTTGCCCATGATCCAGCCCTCCTTACTTCTTCTTCTGCACAGCGTAGAATGCTTCGATCTGTGCCTGTTCGCCGTCCAGGCCGCGCTCCTCCATGGAAGCGATGACCCGGAGCATCCGGTCGTAATCGTAGGGGAGGACTTTCTTGAACTTGGGCAGGTACTCGCTGAAGTTGTCCAGGATCTCCTTGCCGCGGGGGGAGCCGGTGGCTTCCACATGCTCACGGATGAGCTCCTTCAGGGCAGCAACATCGTACTTGTGCTCCACAGGCTCCAGGCTCACGGTCTCCTTGTTGACCCGCTGGTAGAAATCCCAGTTCTCGTCCAGAACGTAGGCCACGCCGCCGGTCATGCCGGCCGCGAAGTTCTTGCCGGTCTGGCCCAGGACCACGACAGTGCCGCCGGTCATGTACTCACAGCCGTGGTCACCCACGCCCTCGACAACGGCGGTCGCACCGCTGTTGCGGACGCAGAAGCGCTCACCGGCTACGCCGCAGACGAAGGCCTTGCCGCTGGTGGCACCGTAAAGGGCTACATTGCCGGTGATGATGTTTTCCTCAGGCTTATAGCCGATGCCCTCGGGCGGGCGGACGATGATCTTGCCGCCGGACAGGCCCTTGCCCATGTAGTCGTTGCAGTCGCCGGTCAGGCTGAGGGTCAGGCCCTTGGGGATGAACGCGCCAAAGCTCTGGCCGCCTGCGCCGGTGCACTCGGCGGTGTAGACATCGTCGGGCAGGGAGCTGCCGTACTTGCGGGTGATCTCGCTGCCAAAGATGGCACCCAGGGCGCGGTCGGTGTTGGAGACCTCCAGCCGGACGCTCTGGGGTGCCTTGCTGCCCAGCTTGAACTTCTTCATCAGCACCTTCATGTCGAGGGTGTTCTCAAGGTGGAAGTCATAGGTGTCGGCAGGCACAAAGTGGACGTTGCTGTTTGCAATGGCCGGGTTGTGCAGGATGCAGTCCAGATTCATCTTGGCGGCACGGCTGCCGGCAGCACTGGGCTTGACATGGAGCAGGTCGGTGCGGCCCACCAGCTCGTCGATGGTGCGCACGCCCAGCTTGGCCATGTACTCCCGCAGCTCCTGCGCCACAAAGGTCAGGTAGTTGATGATATACTCGGGCTTGCCCTTGAACCGCTTGCGCAGCTCGGGGTTCTGGGTGCAGATGCCCATGGGGCAGGTGTCCAGGTTGCAGACACGCATCATCACGCAGCCTTCGCACATCAGCAGGGAGGTGCCGAAGCCGAACTCCTCAGCGCCCAGCATACAGCTGATGGCAACATCGCGGCCGGAGAGCAGCTTGGAATCGCTCTCAATGCGGACGCGGCTGCGCAGGCCGTTCAGGATCAGGGTCTGGTGGGTCTCGGCGATGCCCAGCTCCCAGGGCAGGCCCGCGTTCTGGATGGAGGTGCGGGGCGCGGCTCCGGTGCCGCCGTCGTAGCCGGACACCAGGATCACCTGGGCGCCGCCCTTGGCCACACCGGCGGCAATGGTGCCCACACCGGCCTCACTGACCAGCTTGACGTTGATGTTGGCACTGCGGTTGGCGTTCTTCAGGTCGTAGATCAGCTCGGCCAGGTCCTCGATGGAGTAGATGTCGTGGTGGGGCGGGGGCGAG
>OOAD01001317.1_pt1 | contig 13980 bp, 10 predicted proteins | sample 1671151 | NCBI WGS metagenome assembly OOAD01 (sample SAMN06348127, study PRJEB24527) | human gut metagenome | biome: human gut; feature: ankylosing spondylitis patient; material: feces | host: Homo sapiens | place: China | collected 2015-10
TATTTGTAAAAATATTACATTAAAACTGAAAAATAACTCCGATATAATTGCATTATCATATAAAGAATGGAGATGGAAAGATGAAAAAATTGAAATTATTGGCAATGTCTCTTGCAGCAATAATGACCGTGTCAACAGTTGGTATGGGTGATTATGCAGCTGTTAAGGGAGACGATACAACTACATGCGAAGTAAGTACATTTTCCGGAAATGAGTGTGTGACTTATGGAAAAACAGTTACTTCGGATATGGGAGTATCTAGTGGAAGCTTATCTGACATTGTAGATGGAAATGAAAATAATTTATGGATAGCAGGTGGCAGAATTACAGGAACAATAACAATTGATTTAGGAGCATATTATAAAATATCAGATTTTAAGATTGTATTTGAAGCCTCAAGAGACGATGGAGAGTGGGGATATACAGTTGAAGGAACGGATGATGAAAGTAATTGGGATATGTTATGGGACAATAGTAACAATTCTGATAACAGTAAATCTTTAACAGGAAAAAACACGGAATACGGAGAAAACGTATATAATAAATTAAGAATAAAAATAACTAATATTCCAGGTACGCTTGTTTGGACTGCAATGAGAGAATTTTGTGCTTATGGTGTTAAAATTAGTGATTCTAAAGTGACAAATGTTGCAAAAGGATGCTCGGCGAAAGGATATTATAGTGACGGAGGAAGCGGTAATGAGGCTGGTGGATTTCCGGCTACAAATGTTACCGATGGAAACACTTCATCAAGATGGGGCGGAAATGGAAATGGAAATGGTCAGTACATAATAGTTGATTTAGGAAAAACTAGAAAAATAGAGGGATTCAATGTTTTATTCCAAAAAGATGCGTATCCAACATTAGAAGAGGCCAAGGCTGATACATCAGATAGTGAAAGTCAGTATGGTCAGACATGGAAATATGTTATAGAAGGTTCTAATGATCAGAGCACATGGACTATGCTGTGGAATAATAATGAGAACGATGACAATGAAAATTGGAGTAGAAGTCAGTCCGGTGAATGTGAAGATAAAGATAATGAATATCAATATGTGAGATTTACAATAAATAGAATGCCTTTGCATCAATCTAGTACTGCACAGGTATGGGCAGCAATGTACGAATTTAACATTTATTCACCGGTTTATACTGTAACAGAAGGAGATTCAACTACAGAAGCGGCATATGGAGATACATATACAGTTAATGGAGATGCTACATACGGTTATTATTATAATGAAGAAATGTACAAAAAAGGTGATGGATTAACAGTAAAAGACAATATTAATTTGGAAGCTGTAAATACATTAAACTTATCAATTGCAAATGGTGCAGGAATCAGAACGGCAGATCCTTATGGAATGAGATTCCAGACAACAGTTACAAGCGATAATTATAAAGCGGTTAATGAGCAGAAAGCTATAAAGGAAGGAATGCTTATAACTACAAAAGATTTATATGAAAAAAATGGTAACGTATTAGAAAAAGAAAGTAACTATACAAAATTAGATATTGCAAATAATGGTTGGTATGGAGAAAACGAAAGTGCAAAAACAAATACTTACTGTGGCTCAGTTGTAAATATTAAAGAAGAAAATTTTGCAAGAGGTTTTATTGCAAATGCATATGTAACAATTACTTATAAAGATGGAACAACTACAACAGTTTATTCTGACAATATGAGTGATACAAGATCAGTTGCACAGGTTGCGTATAACATGACACAAAGCGAGGGCGGACAGGCTGAACTTAATAGACTTGGAGAGACTATAAAAGCTATGATAGAAGGTTGGGCAACAAAGTACAATGCTAATCAGGCACAGTAAGGAGAAATACATGAAGAGAAAATATGAATATCCTAAAATGGAAATAATAGAATTTGATACAAAAGATGTCATAACAACAAGTGGCATTGGCGGTTTGGAAGGAAAGGATCCTAATGCAGATGCAGTCGATGCAGAAGGAAATCTTATTTGGTCAGACTTCTATTAAAATTAAATAAGACTAACAAAAAGATGCTCTTGGGTTGCACTAAGAGCGTCTTTTTTTTAAAAATAAAATTTAGGATTGGCATGTGACAGGTATTTGTACAATCCTTTAAAATGAAATATAAAGGAGTAACTTATGGGAAACAAATTAAAGAAATCAGTTGCGGTTTTACTTACAGCAACAATGATAGCAACACCTGTAACATCGCCTGAAGGAACGAAAGAGGTTCAGGCAGAGCAGTTAGGAAGTATTGCTAAGGAAGTAACAGGTACATGGTCTTATTGGGATGGAAATAAAGATGTTGTACAGACAAACAAAATGTTGTTAGATAAGTTGCCAACAAGGGCAAATCAGGGAACTTACAGATTTACAACAGACAATTATGATGCAAACACAAATGCAATAGATGTTGGTGGTTTTTCATCATCAATGTTATGGAATTACAGTACATCAGCATTTGGGGAATGTGCTTATGCAATACCTATGGCATATTGTGGTAATACAAATGGAATGTATGTGTCGAAACCATCTACTTTGATTATAAAAGATACATATACACAGACTGTTGTAATGTCGATGAACAGTATGGGAACAATGTCTGATTTTATTGTAGGTACAGACTATACATTTGCAAGTACAAAAGTTGACAAATCAGATGAGTGGTTAACAGACGTTGTAATGGAAAATGCAAATGATTCATCACAGTATTTGAAGACAACAATGGTTCAGGGAAGTCCGTTTGCATATTTTGAAGTATCAGGTGGAAACACAATTACATTGCAAAGACCAAGAACACTTCCTAGTGAAGTGGCATATTATAATGGCACAACATTAGAAGATTCAACACAGTTAATTATCAGAGTATATGATAATGCAGATTTAATATCAGGATATAGTGATTATGATTACTATGCAGTATATTTGCCTGAAGGTACAAAAGTATCACAGGCAGATGCAACAGCAAAATATGCTGATAACAAAATGGGTGATTTGACATTTACATTACCATCAGACAGAGCTTATATGTCTATGGCTTGGTTAATGGAATCAAATGGAAAGAAGGATGCAGATGCGCAGGAAGTTAAAGATGCATTTGCACCATATGCTTATAATTTTATAACAGGTACAAAAACATCATTTACACAGAATGGTGCTGAAATTAAGACAACATACAAATATACAGTTGATAAAAAGGCTGAAAGTACAGCAGATGGTACTGTAATGGGAATTTTGCCACATCAGTATAAGAATATGAGCGGATATGACTACATGGATTATACTGCAAGAACAATCAGAGGAACAATGAAGTATTTGATTGGTGATTCTTATCAGACTACATTACAATATACAGGAATTCTTCCAACATTACCGGGTATTGATGAGTCAGACAAAGCTACACTTAGACAGTATGTAAATGATTTTATGGATGTATATGGCCCTACAGATGATGGTGGACTTACAAAAGAGTCATATGAAGTAAACACATACGACACAGGTAAGAAATTGAATCGTGCAATTCAGGTTATGGAAGCAGCAGAAGCTTGTGGAGATACACAATCAGCTGATAAATTATTAAAAGGCATAGAAAATGAATTGGCTGATTGGTTTACAGCAGATGGTGAAGATGATGACAAATATTTTTATTATGATAAAGAGGTTGGAAGTTTATTTGGATTCCCTCAGGCTTACTATACAGTAGATGGTATGACGGATCATCATTTCCATTACGGATATTTTGTAAATGCAGCAGCTCAGGTAGCAATGCGTGACCCTGAATTTATTCAGAAATATCAAAATGTAATTAATGAAATAATTGGAGATTTTGCAACATATGAAGAAAATAATTCAAATTCAAGATATCCATTTTTAAGATATTTTTCAACATATGAAGGACATTCATGGGCATCAGGTCATGCAAACTTTGGTGATGGAAATAACCAGGAATCAAGTTCAGAAGCAATTAATGCATGGGCAGGACTTATTTTATATGGTCAGGCTACAGGTAATAAAGAATTGACATCACTTGGAATGTACTTATATGCAACAGAAGTATCTTCAGTAAATTGCTACTGGTTTGATACTGATGGCGATATTTTAGATGAACAGTATACAGAAGGAAAAGGCGAAAACGCTAAATATAGTCAGGCATCAATGGTATGGGGTGGAAAATATACTTATGCCGCATGGTGGACTGATGAACCTTTACAGATACAGGGAATTAACATTTTACCTATGACTCCTGCTTCATTTTATGCAGCAGCTAATAAGGACTTCATTTTAACAAACTGGAAAACAGCAGAAAGAAATGAAAAGAATTATAATGGTAAAAATGAAAAAAATCCAAAGCGTTGGAATGAAATTTGGAGTGAATATCTTGCAATGGCAGACCCTGACAAAGCGTTGGAGTATTTTGATGAACAATGTGACCCGGAAGCAGGTGAATCAAAAGCACATGCATTTAACTGGATTATGGCAATGCAGAAAAATGGTACACCTGATTTGACAGTTACAAGTGATAATCCGCTTGCGTGTGCATTTAAAAATGCAGACGGCGAAATGACATACACAGCTTATAACACAACAGATGAAGATGTTAAAGTTTCATTCTCAGATGGAACAGAAATAGTTGCAAAACCACATTCAATGACAACAACAGGCGATGGAGAAGTCACAACAAAATCAACATATAAGGTTGAACATTATTTGTCAGATGGAAATGGAAATTACAATCTTTTTAATACAGAAAAGAAGTCAGGAAAGATTGGAAATGAAGTAACAGCTGTAGCAAATACATATCAGGGATACAAATTTAACCCTGAAGTAGAGGGTACAGTTCAGAGTGGTGTTATTGCAGAAGATGGCTCACTTGTATTGAAACTTTACTATGATATTACAGAGATAGAAACAACTAAGGAGTATGAAGATGATAGTGAATATACGTCGCTTGGAGTATCTAACGGAGTTGAAATATCTTACAGAGTGTTAAGGAATGATTTCAATGCAGGTGTCAAATTATTGGATGCAAATGATACATTTTACATGGAATATCAGGGAATCTATACATCAGAAAATACGAATGCTTATTTGAATAAAAAGTCATTAAGTACGCTTAACGGAGTATTCAAATTTTCTGTTAAAAATACGTTGACTGAAAATACATATAACACAATTAAACTTGTTAGTGGCAATAAGCAGGTTTATATTCTTGTAAAATATGGAAAGCCTACTACAGCTCCTGATTTATCAGATTATGAAAGTGAACAGGAAGAAACAACAGTTGATGAAAATGCACCTACAGATGCAACAGGCCTTGTTTTAGGAACGCCTGCAGATAATGTGATTTCAGTTACATTTAGGGCAACACAGGAACAGAATGATAAAGGTCAGTTGTACAATGTATATGTTGATGGAACATTAAAATTATCATCAGTTGCAGCAGGAAATTATACAATTGATAAGATTTATGCCGGAACCCGTACTGTAGAAGTCAAAGCAGTATTAAATGGAAAAGAGTCAAAAGGTATTTCTTCAACAATAAAAGTTACAGGTGAAAAAGAACCAACAACTAAGCCGGAAACAACTACTAAAAATGAAGTGACAACAACTAAGTCAGATAATCCTGGTGAGACAACAGGAAAGGGTGAAACACCTGGTGAAGTGACAACAAACAATGGACAGGGCGAAACAACAAAAGCTCAGTCATCAGATACAACAACTAGGAAAGATGATTTTGCTAAGACAACAGTTACAAGTCAGGATACAATAAATGGCCAGAATCAGGCAAAGGCTGTAAAAGTTAGCAAAGCAAAGATTAAGAGTGCAAAAATTACAAAGAAAGCATCTGTAAAGAAGTTAATAATTACATTTAAGAAAATTAACAATATTTCAGGCTATCAGGTAAAACTTTCATCTTCAAAGAAATTTGCCAAAAAAGCTACAATGACAAAACTTGTTAAGAAAAATAAGAAATCTTATATCTTCAAGGTTTCAAGTAAAAACTTAGCAAAAGCAAAGAAACTTTACGTTAAAGCCAGAGCATATAGAATCGTTGATAATAAACGTATCTATGGCAAATGGACTAAGAAAAAAGTTGTTAAGAAATAAGAAGTTTAAGAATAAAAAATTTCTAGAAATAAAAGTTGTTTAGAAATTAAAAATGTAGTGTAAATAATTACATAATTACAAAAAATATAGAATAGTGCCATGCTTCATTGCAAGATGGCACTATTTTATTTGCCAATTCTCGGATTATAAATAAAATGCTTGAAATATCTCATACAGTATGTATAATTAAAAGAAACACATACAATAAGCAACTAATACTACTTTGACGAGGAGGTATAAAGGTGGGAATAAACAGAAAGTATAAAGACAGGATTTTTTGCATGCTATTTGGATATACGAAGTATAAGAAAAACTTACTTGAATTATTTAATGCACTGAATGGAACGAATTACGAAGATGAGAATGAACTTGAAATTAACACAATTGAAGACACCATATATATGGGAATGAAAAATGACGTGTCGTGCATCATACAAAGCAATATGGCAATGTATGAGCAACAAAGCACGTGGAATCCGAACATGCCTCTAAGAGGAATTCTTTACAGCGCAAGACTATTTTCAAAATACATAAAGGCAAATAAGCTTAACATATACAGCGAAAAGCTTATAAAAATACCGACGCCGCAGTATTACGTGTTGTATAACGGAAAACGGAAAATAAAAGACAAAGTAATATTGAGGCTATCAGATGCATTTTCAGCATTACAGAACGAAGGTCAGTTTGAATGGACAGCAACAGTGCTTAACATAAACAAAGGACATAATGAAGAATTATTATCCAAGTGCCAAATTTTAAAGGAATATGTTATACTTATAGACAGAATCAATGAAAATCAAAAGAAGTATGACTCGGTGGAAGAAGCAGTTGAAAATGCAGTGTCCTACTGCATAAAAAATAATATATTACAAGACTTCCTAACAGAGCATAAGGCGGAGGTAATTATGAGTTTGTTAACGGAATATGATGAAGAAGAAACGATGGGCTATGTAAGGCGGGATGCGTACCGTGATGGAGAAAAGGCTGGAATAGAGCAAGGATTGAAGCAAGGTGAAATGTTAATGTTAATATCTATGGTAAATAAAAAGATGCAAAAAGGAAAAAGCATTGAAGAAATCGCTGAAGATTTAGAAGAAGATAGGGAAACGATAGAAAAAATAGTTAAAATAATAGAAGAAAACGGACATGACATCAATGCAGAAAAAGTGTATGAGATGATAAAAGGTAAATAAAAAAACAGAAATTTGAATAATGGTGTTATAATTATTAATGAAATAATAAATTTATTAATAAAACTTACAAGAAAGTATAATATTATTAATAAATAATTATCGATGCAAAGATAACATAATAATTGCTTTGAATTAATCGCAATTATAATTGTGGTATCATAATAAATATTTTACAAGGAGGCAGTTAATAATGAATGACGATAAGATGATTGATGACATCGTAGCAATGCTTGATGCAGGAGTGGCTAAAGGACAGGGACATATTAATGTAAAGGTTGAGGACAAGAATGCAACTGAAAAAGAAATTGTTAATGGAACAGCAGACTGCTCTATGAATTCAATGGCTTGTGCTGTGCCAACAATGATTTTGGATGATGACGATGAATTTGAACTATAAAAGAAGTGGTGAATAATTGAAAGTGGAAAATAAGGAAAAAGCAAAAAAAATAGCAAAATTCATATGCAGATATATAGTTATTACTTTTGCTGCCTGTATATATGCAGTAGGAATTTCTATGTTTTTAGACCCTAACAATTTGGCACCCGGAGGCTTGACGGGTGCGGCAGTAATTTTGACAAGAATTATACCAATAACATTAGGTACTTTAATTGTGATTATGAATATACCTATAATGATTTTAGGTGCATGGAAATTTGGAGCAAGATTTACGTTGTCAACATTATACACTCTTGTAGTTTCATCAGCATTTATGGAAATATTTGAGAGAATGGGATATGTTGTAACACACGATAAGATTTTAGCAGCATTAGTAGGTGGAACTTTAATGGGAGCAGGAATGGGACTTTGTCTTAGAATGGAAACCACGACAGGCGGTATCGATATAATAATTAAAGTTTTGCGTCAAAAATACAGGCAGGTTAAATCCGGTGAAATGTATTTGATAATTGATGGACTTATTTTAGCAGCGGCAGCATTATATTTTAAAGATATAGAAGTGTCAATGTATGCAGGAGTTGCGATTGTTATATCGACTTATATTTTGGACAAGGTTTTATATGGAAGCGATGAAGCAAAGTTAGTTTATATAGTAAGCAATAAGCGAAAAATAATAGCTACAAGAATGATGGTCGAACTTAATATGGGTGTCACATTGGTCGAAGGAAAGGGCGCATATAATATGGAAAATACAGAAGTTATTATGTGCGTTATGCATAAACAGAATCTTACAAAGGTAAGAAATCTTGTAAGTGAAGTTGATCCGGAAGCGTTTATGATAGTCTCTTCCGCTACAGAAGTGTTTGGTGAGGGATTTAAAGGACACACGGATGTGGAAATGTAAAGAAAAAACTTAATTTTGTAAGAAATTAAAGTAAATTTAGTAAAATTTTGTTTACAAATAACAAAAGTATGCGATAAAATAAAAAAGTATTTTTTCTAATAAGAAAGAAATTATTTTTTATGATGGAGGAACAAAGCAAATGAAGAAACTATTAAGTTTAGTGCTTGTGTGCGCAATGACAATAGCCCTTGTTGGTTGTGGTCAGAAGGCAGAAAGAGTTGACAATGGTTCAGGTAGTGATAAGAGCTCAGCTAAGAAGATTGGCGCAATTCTTCTTGGAGATGAAACAGAAGGTTACACATTAGCTCATATTAACGGAATCAAGGAAGCAGCCAAAGAATTGGGAATATCTGACAGTGATATTGTATGGAAGTACAACATTTCTGAATCAGATGAAGTTAGTAAGGCAGCAGACCAGTTAGTAGCTCAGGGATGTAAATTAATTATTTCTAATTCATACGGACATCAGGATTATATGTATGCAGCAGCTCAGAAGTATACAGATGTTGATTTTGTAGCTATGACAGGTGATTATGCAGCAATTTCAGGATGTGACAATTTCTACAACGCATTTACAAAGGTATACGAATCACGTTATGTATCAGGTGTAGTTGCAGGTATGAAGATTGCAGAACTCGTTAAAGAAGATAAGATTCCGGCAACAGGATATGATGCAGATGGAAATGTAAAAGTTGGTTATGTTGGTGCATATCCATACGCAGAAGTTGTATCAGGTTATACAGCATTTTATTTAGGAATTAAATCAGTATATGATAAAGTAGCAATGGAAGTAAGTTATACTGATTCATGGTTTGATATTGAAGGTGAAGGTGCAGCAGCTGAATCATTAATGGCCGACGGATGTGTTATCATCGGACAGCATGCAGATTCGACAGGGGCTCCAAGTGCAGTTCAGGCAGCACAGGATAGCAGTAACACAGTAGCATTCTCAGTTGGATACAATGTAGACATGTTAGACGTAGCTAAGACAGCAGCTTTAACAAGTGCTACAAATAACTGGGCAGCATACTATACAACATTATTCAAGGCTTATGAAGATGGAAAAGAAATTCCTCAGAACTGGGCTGAAGGATATGATGCAGATGCAGTAGCAATCACTAAATTAGGTGATTCTTGTGCAGAAGGAACAGCAGAAAAGGTTGCTGAAGTAGAAGCAGCGTTAAAGGATGGCTCATTACATGTATTTGATACATCTAAATTCACAGTAACAGGAAAGAATGTTAAGAAGAATGAGGACAATGGTTTAGACCTTGAAATTGATGATAACGGAGCTGTTACATCAAATAAGATTGATTTATCAATCATTGATTTTGCAACAGGAGATGTAACATACAAGGGAGATACAGTTGAAGCAATCGTAAAAGATGACAACGGTGCAACATACTTTGATGAATCATCATTCCGTTCAGCTCCATATTTCCAGATTAGAATTGATGGAATTACAGAATTGAATAAGTAATCAAATCAGACATAATTATATAAGACATAAAAGGGAACTGTCGCTTTAGCGGTTATTAAATATAAATCGTTGAAGCGACAGTCCCATTTTTACAAAGAAAATCTAATGATGCAAGGAGAAACAAAAGTGGAACAAAAATATGCTGTTCAGATGAAAAATATAACTAAAACTTTTGGTCATGCTATTGCAAATGATAATGTAAGTATTGACTTAGAGTACGGTGAAATTTTATCTCTATTAGGTGAAAACGGAAGTGGGAAAACAACTCTTATGAACATGCTTTCAGGTATTTATTTTCCTGACAGCGGGAAGATATTAATAGATGGAAAAGAAGCAACAATTCGTTCGCCACATGATGCAATGGAACTCGGAGTGGGAATGGTTCATCAGCATTTTAAATTAGTTGATGTATTTACAGCTGCCGAAAACATAATATTAGGTTTAAAAGAAAAAGAACCGCTTAAAAATGTAATAGATAAAATAAAAGAAATTTGTGATAAATATGGATTTGAAGTAGACCCAAATCAGAAAGTATATAATATGTCAGTTGCACAGAAACAGACATTAGAAATAGTAAAAGTATTGTATCGTGGTGCAAATGTTTTAATACTTGACGAACCTACAGCAGTATTAACTCCACAGGAAACAGAAAAGTTATTTAAAGTAATGCGTAATATGAAAGAAAATGGAAAATCAATTATTATTATTACACATAAACTTAACGAAGTATTAGAGATTTCTGATAAAGTTACCATTTTAAGAAAAGGCGATTATGTAGGAACAGTAGAAACAAAGGATGCTACAGAACTTTCACTTACAGAAATGATGGTGGGAGAAAAAGTAGAACTAAACATAGAAAGACCGGAAGTGGAAAATAAAGAGGTAAGACTTGAAGTTTCACATTTAAGTTGTAAAAGTCCGGATGGAATTAATATATTAGACGATGTATCATTTGAAGCTTACAGTGGTGAAATATTAGGAATTGCCGGAATTTCAGGATGCGGTCAGAAAGAATTACTGGAAGCAATTGCAGGATTACAAAAAACAGAAGATGGCAGCAAGATAACATATGTTAATCACCAGGGCGAAAAAGAAAGTCTTTTGGAAAAGTCACCAAGACAGATTAGAGAATGTGGCGTTGCTTTATCATTTGTTCCTGAAGACAGACTTGGAATGGGACTTGTAGGTTCAATGGGAATGCCTGAAAATATGCTTTTGAGAAGTTATGATGAAGGAAAGAAATTTTTCATATCAAATAAAGAACCTAAAAAACTTTCTGAAAGAATTAAACAGACTTTAAATGTTCAGACAACAAGCATAAATGCCCCTGTAAGAACAATGTCAGGTGGAAATGTTCAGAAAGTATTAGTAGGAAGAGAAATTGCAAATGCACCATCTGTTTTAATGACGGCATATGCAGTTCGTGGACTTGATATTAACACATCTTATACAATTTATGATTTATTGAATGAACAGAAAAAGAAAGGTGTAGCAGTAATCTACGTTGGAGAAGATTTAGATGTATTGCTTGCCTTATCAGATAGAATTCTTGTTTTGTGTGGCGGAAAAGAAAATGGAATTCTTGATGCAAGAAAAACAACAAAAGAAGAAGTAGGATTACTTATGACAAATTTGCAGAATGGAGGTGCCGACAATGAGTAATAAGCCAAATCAGGTAACGAAAGTAAAGGAACCTCTTGTAAGAGTAACAAAAAGAGACATAATACCAACATGGCAGAAGTGGGCAGTAAGACTTATAGCAATTTTATTATCCCTTGTAGTAGTTACAATATTTGTATTCAGCCTTACGGGAATTGGACCGGGAGAAACATTCGGTCTTATGTGGGAAGGCGTATTCAGCAATATGTACTATAGAAAAGGAACAATTTTCTTTACTGCAAAATTACTTTGTATAGCAGTAGCGCTTGCACCTGCATTTAAAATGAAATTCTGGAATATCGGCGCTGAAGGTCAGGTGCTAATGGGTGCTTTATCAACAGCGATAGTAATGGTTAATTTTTCAACATTATCAACACCGTTATTATTTACAATTATGATTGTTTCATCAGTTGTAATGGGTGCAATCTGGGGATTGATACCTGCAATTTTTAAAGCAAAATGGAATGTAAATGAAACACTTTTTACTTTAATGATGAATTACGTTGCAATGCAGTTAGTTGATTATTATTACAACATATGGAAAGGCTCAAAGGCTTCTCTTGGAATGCTTAATCCGGGAACAAAAGCAGGATACCTTCCTGAATATAATGGAAGTTCAAATAGCATAATTGTAACAGTTGTATTGATAATAACCGTATTAATGTATATTTATTTAAAGAAGACAAAACATGGTTATGAAATAGCAGTAGTAGGTGAATCAGAAAATACAGCGAGATATGCAGGAATTGATGTTAAGAAAGTAATTATCAGAACAATGCTTATTTCAGGTGCAGTATGTGGTATCTGTGGATTTTTAACAGTATCGGGTCAGGACCATTCAATTGCATCTGATTCAACAGCAGGTGGTTATGGTTTTACGGCCATTATCGTAGCATGGCTTGCAAAATTTAACACAGCAATAATGATAGCAATTGCGTTACTTATAGTATTTCTTGAAAAAGGAACAGCTCATATCGCAGATACGTTTGTAGGATTTGATGCAAATGCTTCTAAGATTGTAATTGGTATTGTATTATTCTTCATAATTGGAAGTGAATTTTTCATTAATTATAAATTAAACTTCCCTAAAAAAGAAAGTAAGGAGGCGTAATCAGATGGCAAATTTAATATCATGGATTAATATTGCAGTAGTGTTTGGTTCAATAGTATTATTTGGCGCTGTTGGCGAAACCCTTACGGAAAAAGCAGGAAATCTTAATTTGGGAACACCGGGTATTATGTGTATGGGAGGAGCTTTCGGCTTTGTTGGAGCTTATCTTTATGAAACATCAGTTGGAAATCCAAATGCGTTTATGTGCATATTAGTTGCTTTAGGAACAGCATTTATAGTTTCAGCATTAGGTGGACTTATTTATAGTTTCCTGACAACAACTCTTCATGCAAATCAGAATGTAACAGGATTAACACTTACAATATTTGGTGTAGGCCTTGGAAAATTCTTTGGAACATATGTAATTCCAAAGGGGGCAGTATCAACAAAGGCAGATTTTGCTACAAAGATTTTTAGAGCAAGAATACCATTCTTAAGTAATAAATTAGGCGTAGTTGGTGATATATTATTTTCATATGGATTTATGATGTATCTTGCATTAATAGTTGCCATCTGTGCAACATTGTTTTTAACAAAAACAAGAACAGGATTAAATCTTAGAGCAGTAGGTGAAAATCCGGCAACAGCAGATGCAGCAGGAATTAACGTAACAAAATATAAATATCTTGCAACATGTATCGGCTCAGGAATTACGGGTCTTGGTGGTGTTTACTATATTTTAGATTACAGCAAAGGAACATGGGCTACGGCATCAGGAACAGCAATTGAAAGTCTTGCATGGTTATCTGTAGCATTGGTAATATTTATCAGATGGCGTCCGGTTCATGCAATATGGGGTTCATATTTATTTGGATTATGCTATTGGGCATATCAGTTCCTTCCAAAAATAATTGGTATAAAGGTAAATACAGACCTTGCAAAGATGATTCCGTATGTAATTACAATACTTGTTTTAATTGTTTCAAGTATGCGCAAGAGCAAAGATAATCAGGCACCTGCAAGTCTTGGATTATCATATTTTAGAGAAGAAAGATAGTAAAATACAAAGCATAAATTGTTTATAAAGTGATGTATACACATATTTTGAAATATATTTAGAAAATAGTATAAAATATTTAATATAAAGTTATACAAGAGCTATTGTGCAAAACTAGTAAAGTTGCACAATAGCTCTTTTTA
>OOAD01001324.1_pt1 | contig 13927 bp, 9 predicted proteins | sample 1671151 | NCBI WGS metagenome assembly OOAD01 (sample SAMN06348127, study PRJEB24527) | human gut metagenome | biome: human gut; feature: ankylosing spondylitis patient; material: feces | host: Homo sapiens | place: China | collected 2015-10
AGCTCTGGCCGAAGGTCATGAAGAAGCGGATGCGCTTTGCCTCCGGGATGTTCTTGGCAAGGGACTCGATCTCCTCGTGGTGCAGCAGGTACATATCCTTGTCGCCCACCTGATCGAAGTTGTATTCCCGCTTGATGCTCATAGCCGGGATCTCCACCCAGTGGCCGTTCTCCCAGTAGCTGCCGGGGGCAGACACCTCGCGCAGGTTGATCTCCGGGTTAAAGTTGGTGGCAAAGGCATAGCCGTGGTCGCCGCCGTTGCAGTCCAGAATATCAATGGTGTCAATGGTGTCGAACTCGTGCTTTTTGGCGTAGGCGCAGTAAGCCTGGGTCACGCCCGGGTCGAAGCCGCTGCCCAGCAGGGCGGTCAGGCCGGCTTCCTCAAACTTCTTTGCGTAGGCCCACTGCCAGCTGTAATCAAAGTAGGCGGAGAAGCCTGCTTCCTTGCAGCGCTTCTCGTAGATGGCACGCCACTCCGGGTCGTCGGTGTTCTCCGGCTCGTAGTTGGCGGTGTCCATATAGTTTACGCCGCAGGCAAGGCAGGCATCCATGATGGTCAGGTCCTGATAGGGCAGGGCAATGTTCATCACGAGGTCGGGCTGATAAGCCTTGATGAGGGCGATCACTTCGTCCACCTTGTCGGCATCCACCTGTGCGGTGGTGATCTTGGTAGCGGTTTTGGGGGCCAGCTCTGCAGCCAGCTTGTCGCACTTGGACTTGGTACGGCTGGCGATGCAGATCTCGGTGAACACCTCGGGTACCTGACAGCACTTGTGGATGGCAACGGAGGCCACGCCGCCGCAGCCGATGATCAGAACTTTGCTCATGATTTTTCTCCTTTATGTCAATGTGTGCAAATTCGGTCAGACCTGAAAGCCGGGCCAGCCCTTGTCCAGCGCGATCAGCGTTTCGCGCAGCACCTTGCAGGCGGTGGCGGTGGAAACGCCGGTGGTATCCAGCGTGGGAGCCAGCTCGTTGAGGTCTGCGGCTACGATGTTGGCTTTCGTCACGGTGCGGATGGCATCCAGAAGCTGCAAAAAGCTCACGCCGCCGGCTTCGGGCGTGCCGGTGCCGGGGAAGCAGGAGGGGTCCAGACAGTCGAGGTCGATGGTCAGGTAGACGGGCACCTTGCTCTCGCACAGCTGTTCCGTCAGCTCGGCAAGGCCGGTAAAATCGAATTTGTGCATCTCGGTGTGCTGGGCTGCAAACTCGAACTCGGCGCGGTCGCCGCTGCGGATGCAGAACTGATGGATGCGGCCGTCGCCCACCAGCTCATGGCAGCGGCGCAGCACGCAGGCGTGGCTCAGCTTTGCACCAAGGTAGTCGTCCCGCAGGTCGGCGTGGGCATCAAAGTGCACGATGTGCAGATCCGGATATTTCTTCACAGCAGCCCGCACGGCACCCAGCGTCACCAGATGTTCACCGCCCAGCAGCAACGGGAACTTTCCGTCCTGCAGGATCTCCTCTGCGCGGGCTTCGATGTCCGCAAGGGCGCTCTCGCTGGAGCCGAAGCACAGCTCCAGATCGCCGCTGTCGAAGATGTCAAAATCGGTCAGGTCGGCATTCTGGTAGGGGCTGTAGGTCTCCAGACCATAGCTTTCGTGTCGGATGGCCGCCGGGCCGAACCGTGCGCCCGGGCGGTAGCTGGTGGTGGAATCGTAGGGCGCACCGTACAGCACGATGCTGGCGGCGCGGTAGCTGCTGTCACAGCCGATGAAGTTTTCAATGTTGGGTTGCATCAGTGTTCCTCCACTTCCCGCAGCATTTCCTCAAGGAATGCCGGCAGGTAAAATGCGCCGACATGCAGCCGGGCGGTGTAATAGCGGGTGCGCATGTTCAGCGCCTTCCATGCGTCTGCATCCAGATCATCGATGGGATGATACTTTTTGCTGGCAAAGCCGAACAGCCAGTACCCAGCTGCAAAGGTGGGAATGTGTGCCTGATACACTCGGCTGATGGGGAAGGTGGACGCAATGCGCTTGTGGCTGCGCTGCATGGCGCTGGCATCCTCGGCATAGAAGGGGCTGCCCTGCTGGTTCACCATGATGCCGTCCGCTTTCAGGGCATTGAAGCAGCTGCCGTAGAACTCGCGGGTGAACAGACCCTCGGATGGGCCGAAGGGATCGGAGGAGTCCACGATGATGAGGTCGTACTCCTCCTCGCAGCGGCGGATATACTTGAGGGCGTTCTCAAAATAGATGTGCACCCGGCGGTCATCCATGCGGCAGGCGTTGCTGGGCAGGAAGGCGCGGCAGGCTTCCACCACCTGCGGGTCCATCTCCACAAGGTCGATGCGCTCCACCCGGTCGTAGCGGGTCAGCTCCCGCACCACGCCGCCGTCACCGGCACCGATGACAAGGATGTCTTTTGCCTGCTTGTGCACCGCCATGGGCACATGCACGATCATCTCGTCATAGATGAATTCGTCGCGCTCGGTCAGCATCACATTGCCGTCCAATGTGAGCACCCGGCCAAACTCCGGCGTTTCAAAAATATCGATGCGCTGGTAATCGCTCTGCTTGGAGTAGAGCTGTTTGTTCACCCGGATGCTGTGCTTCACGTCCGGGGTGTGAAACTCAGAAAACCAAAATTCCATCTGCATTCCCTCCTTATGCCAGAACGTTCAGCCGCTCGATGTCCGGGTCCTCGGGGCCGGTCATGCTGCAGCCCTTGGCCTTGGCGTACTCGATGTAGTTCAAAATTTCCTTGGTGATGCGCTCGCCCGGGGCCAGAATGGGAATGCCCGGCGGGTAGCACATGACGAACTCGCTGCACACCATGCCCTCGGTCTCCCGGAGGGGCAGGCTCTTTTTGGGGGCGTAGAACGCCTCCTGCGGGCTGGCGGCAACGACGGGGTCGATGTATTCTTGGCTCAGCAGGCCGGTGCCGTCGGTGTGGTAGCGGCGCTTTATCTCGGCCAGTGCGCTCACCAGACGCTCGATCTCCTGCGGGCGGTCGCCGATGGAGAGGTAGGCAAGGATGTTGCCGATGTCGCCGAACTCGATCTGGATGTCATACTCATCCCGCAGGATGTCGTAGACCTCGATGCCGGCGAGGCCGATGTCCAGCGTGTGGACGCTGAGCTTTGTGGTGTCGAAGTCGAAGACCGAGTTGCCGTTGCACAGCTCCTTGCCGAAGGCGTAGTAGCCGCCCACGGCGTTGATCTCTTCGCGGGCATACTCGGCCATGTCAGCCACCTGATGGAACACCTGCCGGCCCCGCAGCGCGAGGTTTCGCCGGGAGATGTCGAGGCTGGACATGAGCAGGTAGCTGCCGGAGGTCGTCTGGGTCAGGTTGATGATCTGGCGCACATAGCCGGGGTGGACGTTGGGGCCGATGAGCAGCAGGCTCGACTGCGTTAAGCTGCCGCCGCTCTTATGCATGGAGACGGACGCCATGTCCGCGCCTGCCGCCATGGCAGAGACGGGCAGACTGCCGCCGCCGAAGTAGAAGTGGGTGCCGTGGGCCTCGTCGGCGAGGCAGAGCATCCCGGCGTCGTGGGCCATCTTGACGATGGCACGCAAATCAGAACAGATGCCGTAATAGGTGGGGTTGTTCACCAGCACGGCCACGGCGTTGGGGTGCTCCTTGATGGCTTTTGCCACCTGCTCCCGCTTCATGCCCAGCGAGATGCCGAGGCGCTTGTCCACTTCGGGATTGACATAGACCGGCACTGCGCCGCAGAGCACCAGTGCGTTCAGCACACTGCGGTGAACATTGCGGGGGAGAATGATCTCGTCGCCCCGCTTGCAGACGGTCAGCACCATGCTCTGCACCGAGCTGGTGGTGCCGCCCACCATCAGAAAAGCGTGTGCTGCGCCGAAAGCGTCGGCGGCCAGCTCCTCGGCCTCCCGGATGACCGATACCGGGTGGCAGAGATTGTCCAGCGGTTTCATGCTGTTGACATCCACGCCCACGCACTGCTGGCCCAGAAAGGCCGTCAACTCCGGGTTGCCCCGGCCGCGCTTGTGGCCCGGCACATCGAAGGGGACCACCCGCATCTGTCGGAACTGTTCCAGAGCCTCGTAGATCGGTGCGCGGCGCTGGTCCAGCCGGAACCGTGTACGGTTCTCACTCATGTTTTTTCCTCCGTCCCTGACTCCTGCTGCAAACCATGCGGGCAAACAAAAAAGCACAAGCCCTGCACAGAAATGCAGGCTTGCGCTTTGAAAAAACCGTTTGAATGCGCGGACAAAGCCTCCGGGGCAAAGACGCCAGAGCCGTATCGCAGCATGATTCATCAGGATTCAAAAGGACGGGATGACGAGAGTCTATATAGCAATTACACTTTTACTACTCTTATTGACCGTTTCACAAGTCTGCGCACGCTCCGCGCAATTTCATGGTTGTAAAGGAACCAACTTATAAAATTTGAACTATGACGTTCAATCAATAATGGCAGCTTGCGCCGCCGGTCGGCAGTGGACCCGGCTGTCCGTATGGCCTTAGGGTGCATCTGAAAAGTCGAAAACTTAGCCCGTTTCTACAGGCGCGGTCGGATTTTGCGTTAAAGCTTCTTGGAATCCACAAAGGATTCCTGCGAATCTTTGCCTTAAATCCGTCTCGCGCCTGCGAAACTGTCGTCGTTTTCTTGGTTTTCAGATGCACCTAGCCCCGATGGGCGGTCCAAGGTAAATTGCTTTGAAAAGACTTCGACACGCTTCGTCTCTCAAAATCGTGTGTGATTTTATCATGCAAAAAGCGGTTTGTCAATGATCTGACAGGAAAAAACTCAAAAAATCTTTCGGGAGTCATACTTATCGTCGTCCGGCAGGAAGTGTCGGCGCGGCATAACATAAAAAGAACGGCCCCGGTACGCAGTCTGGACGTACCGAAGCCGTTTTGGTTTGCTTTAGCGCTTGATGTCGTAGTTCATGTTCATCAGGTTGCGGATGGAGCTGACATCGTCGGTGATGTTGGCATCGCCGTGGATGGTGTGCTTGATGGCGCTGCTTGCCACCGCAAAGTTTATCATGTCCATGGCCTTGTAGTTGTGGAGCATGGCGTAGATGAGGCCGCTGGCGAAAGCGTCGCCGCCGCCCACGCGGTCGAGGATGTTGAAGGTGAACAGCTTGCTCTCGAAGGTGTGGCCGTCATACCACATAAAGGCTTTCAGGCTGTTCTCGCTGCCGCTGTGGGCATAGCGGACGTGGCGGGCGATGCACTTCAGGCTGGGGTAGCGCTCGATGAAGTGCTGGAAAATTTCGTCCTGCTGCTCATAGCTGGGCTGCAGAGGCACGCCGTCCTTCCAGTCGCCCTTGGAGTGGTCGTTCTCGTCCTTCCACAGGTGGTAGGGCTCGATGCCCAGCAGCACGTCCACATAGGGCAGGCACTCGGTGCAGAAGTCGCGGGCCTCGTTCCAGGTCCAGAGGGTGGAGCGGAAGTTGCCGTCGAAGCTGACGGTCAGGCCCTTCTTCTTGGCCTCCTTGAGCATATCGATGATGAGGCCGCGGCAGTTGGGGGCCAGAGCCGGGGTAATGCCGCTCAGGTGCAGCCAGTCGAAGCCCTCCAGCAGCTCGTCCAGATCGACCTGGGAGAAATCGTACTCGGTGATGGCGCTGTGCTTGCGGTCATAGATGACCTTGGAGGGGCGGATGCCGTAGCCGGTCTCGAGGTAGTATGTACCCAGACGGTTGGAGGGCGTCTCATCCGGCTCGGTGAGGATCATGGGGGTGCAGTGGACGTCGTTGGAGCGCAGCCAGCGCACGGCGCTTTTGCCGAGGCTGTTGTTCGGCACGACGCTGAAGAAGGTGCTGTCCACGCCGAGGTTTGCCAGCGCGAGGGCGATGTTGGCCTCGCTGCCGCCGTAGCTGGCCTCAAAGTTGGTGGCCATGCGGAGCTTTTCGTAGTTCGGCGGGGTCAGGCGCAGCATGATCTCGCCGCAGGTGATGAATTTCGGTCCGGTCGTCTCGTAGCCCAGAATGGGGTTGAAATGTTCCATAACGGTCCTCCTGTTGCTCTTCTCGGGCATTTAAGCCGCCGCCTCTCATATACCATTCTTGAGACGGGGCGTTTGGTGCTCAGCAGGGCAGCCAGACCCCACATAACGCACATCGTTGTATCCATTATAGTGCTTTCGGAGAGGATTTGCAAGGAAAAGAAAAACACTGCGAGAGAAAATTTGGTGGGATTTTTGTGGATTGTGACGGAAAGCGTATCGGCAGGCCATCCGGTAGTTTCCCCGCAAATGGGACCCGAAACCCACGGTTTCGCCCCAACGCTTCGCGCCGGGGCCCCACTTCTCTGGACATTTGCTTGGGAAACTCCCCTCCACCTGCCTCTGATAGGTTTACCGGCTGGTTAAATGCCCGTCAAATCAAAGCTGGGTGTATACTCCTCCCGGGCGCTGCTCTTCTGCTGCATATAGCCGGCGGTCAGCCCCAGATCCATGGCATAATTGACCACCCGGCGGTACTCGTAGGTGGTGATGCGCCGCCCGATGCCGTGCTCTGCGGCCTTGTAAAAGGGGGTGTACTGGCTCATGACACTGGGGATGAAGCAGCCGGGGTCGGCCTCGTTCCATGTGGCCATCTGGTCGAGGACGGCAAAGCTGTCGTCGATGTGGCCGGGCAGGGCCAGATGCCGCAGGATGACGCCTTTCTGTAAGATGCCCTCGCTGTCGAACACAGGATGGCCCGCCTGCGCCATCATGGCCTCGATGGCGGGCCTGGCCTGGGCGAAGTAGTCCGGCGCAGAGGAAAGCTCGGCGGAGAGGGAAGAGGAGACGTACTTCAAATCGGCCAGCCAGATGTCGATATAGCCGCGCCACGCCTCCACGCTCTCCACCGTCTCGTAGCCGCCGGTGTTGCAGACGATGGGCAGACGCAGCCCCTCGGCCCGGGCAATGTCCAGCGCCGCGATGATCCAGGGCCGCCACTGGCCGGGGGTGACGAGGTTGATGTTGTGGGCGCCCTGCTTCTGCAGATCGAGGAAAATTTCGGCCAGATGCTCTATCGTGATCTCTTTGCCAAGACCCTCGGCGCTGATGGGGTAATTCTGGCAGAAACAACACTTGAGGGTGCAGCCCGAGAAAAACACGGTGCCGCTGCCCCGGGTGCCGCTGATGCAGGGCTCTTCCCAGAAGTGCAGGGCCGCGCGGGCGGCTTTCAAGGTGCCGCCCGCCCCGCAGAAGCCTGTCTGCCCGGCGGCGCGGTCTGCGCCGCAGCGGCGGGGGCAGAGGGTACAGGAGACAGGCGGCGTTGTGGAAATGTTTTTAGACATATTGTCCAACTCCTATGAGAAAGAATCATATTAAATTATCCGAGGCTATTATATCATTTTTGCCCCCGTAAGTGGTATACTAAGATTGAATATTGCATGTCATGCAAGAATACTACATGATCTGGAGGACACCATGCGTACAGAGACCGAAGAGATCCGGGACAACCTGAAATATCTGAGCCTTCTGGCCCGGGACTACCCCTCGCAGGCAGCGGCCGCCAGCGAGATCATCAGCACACAGGCACTGCTCAAGCTGCCCAAAGGAACCGAGCACTTCATGAGCGACCTGCACGGTGAGAACGAGGCGTTCGTACATATCCTGAACTCCGCTTCCGGCGTCATCCGCGAAAAGGTGGACATTGTGCTGGGGGATACCGTGCCGGAGGGGACGCGGGCCGAGCTGGCGACTCTGATCTATTATCCGAGCGAGAAGCTGCCCCAGCTCAAGGAGCGCTGCGCCGACGAGGAAGCGCTGGAACAGTGGTACAGTGAGACGCTGCTGCGGCTCATCGACATCTGCCGTCTCGTCTCTTCCAAGCACACCCGGGAGCATGTCCGGGCCTGCCTGCCGTCCAGCTGCGGTTACATTCTGGATGAGCTGCTCCACGCCCACTTCGAGGACCACGACAAAGACCTCTACTACGGCCAGATCGTCGGCAGCATCATCGAGAATGGCCGCGCCGATAAGTTCATCGTCCGTCTCTGCGAGCTCATCAAGCGTCTGGCCGTGGACAAGCTCCACATCGTGGGCGACCTGTTCGACCGCGGCCCCCGCCCCGACGTCATCCTTGACCTGCTGATGCGCCACCACGATGTGGACATCCAGTGGGGCAACCACGACGTGGTCTGGATGGGCGCGGCGGCCGGCAGTCCCATCTGCATCTGCACTGTGCTGAAGACCACCCTCTCTTACCACAACCACGGCATGGTGGAGGACTGCTACGGCATCAACCTCCGCCACCTGCAGCGGATGGCCGAGCAGTTCTATGGCGACGACGACTTGACCATCTGGATGCCTCACACCGACACCGCCCGCGGCCCCTACACCCCCGGTATGCTCCATCGCTGCGCCGTCATGCACAAGGCCATCACCATCCTGATGCTCAAGCTCGAGTGTCAGGTCATCGATCGCAACCCGGATTTCAAGATGCAGGACCGCGACTTCCTGCGCCGCATCAACTGGGAGAAGGGGACCGTCATGGTGGGCGGCAGGGAGTACCCCATGCGGGATACGTCTTTCCCGACGGTAGACCCCGCCGACCCCACCGCGCTGAACAGCGATGAGAAAGTGGTATTGCAAAAGCTGGTGCAGTCCTTCCGCCAGAGTGAGAAATTACAGCAGCACGTCGAGTTCCTGTACGCCAAGGGCAGTGTCTACCACATCGAGAACGGCAACCTGCTCTACCACGGCGCTGTGCCGATGACCAGGAAAGGCACCTTTGCTGTGGAGCGGTTCGAGGGCCACGCCTACTCGGGCCGCGCCCTCATGGACTACTGTGACGAGCGCGCCCGCCGGGGCTACTTCGCCCCCGAGGGCAGCGCCGCCCGCCAGAGCGGACAGGATTTCCTGTGGTATCTGTGGTGCGGCAAGCTGTCGCCCCTGTATGGCCGCAGCGCCATGACCACTTTCGAGCGGCTGTATGTCGAAGACGCTTCCACTCACACTGAGGTGAAGGACCCCTATTATACATGGTATAATGAGGAAGCTGTCTGCCGCCGCATCCTCGCCGAGTTCGGCCTGCCCGGCACCAGCCACATCGTCAACGGCCATGTCCCCGTGCAGGAGAAGAAGGGCGAGAGCCCCATCAAGGGCGGCGGACGCCTCGTGGTCATCGACGGCGGTTTCTGCCGCGCCTACCACGAAAAGACCGGCATCGCGGGCTACACGCTGGTCTATTCCAGCCGCACCATGTCCCTGCGCACCCACCAGCCCTTCGAGAGCGCCGAAAAGGCCGTGAACGAGAATCTGGACATCCTCTCCCAGAAGAACATCCTCGAGACGGAGAACCACCGCATCCTCGTGGAGGAGACCGACGAGGGCGAGATCCTGCGGGAGAAGGTCCACGACCTCAAACAGCTGGTCCGCGCCTATCAGCTGGGCTGGATCAAGGAGACCCGCTGCGACGACAGTGTGTGGTAAGCAGCGGCAAATGTAAAATTTTCCTGAAAATAAGAGACAAAATCCGAGGATAATAGAAAAGAAACTGGGCAAAACAGAAAATAATCGACGAGCGTGCATTGGGGCTTTGCTTTTTGCTGGAAGTTGTGTATAATAAGGTAGCTGTAATTATGCCAACTGGTTGTGAGCTTTGTACAGCGAGAAGGAATAACGTACCTTGAACTGACCTTTTGGGCCTGCGGGGAGCGGGACTGTGACAAGGAGATCATAAAATTGGAAAAGTTTGTTATTACGGGCGGTAAGCCCCTGCACGGCGAAGTCATCATCTCCGGCGCGAAGAATGCGGCTGTGGGCATCCTGCCCGCTACCATTCTGGCAGCGGACGTCTGCGTCATCGAGAACCTGCCGGACATCAGCGATGTGGCGGTGAGCCTCAAGATCCTCAGCGTGCTGGGCGCTAAGGTCCGGATGCTGAACAAGAACACCTACGAGATCGACACCACCCATCTGACCGGCACCAACGTCCCCGACGACCTGTCCCGCCAGATGCGCGCCAGCTACTATTTCCTCGGCGCACTGCTGTCCCGCTTCGGCAAGGCACAGGTGGCCATGCCCGGCGGCTGTAACCTCGGCCCCCGCCCCATCGACCAGCACCTGAAGGTGTTCAGCGCTCTGGGCGCAGAGGACAGTGTGGACTACGGCATGATCACCGTCCACGCCGACGAGCTGAACGGCGCTCATATCTTCTTTGATAAGGTGAGCGTGGGCGCTACCATGAACGGTATGCTCTCCGCTGTCATGGCCAAGGGTCAGACCATTCTGGAAAACTGTGCCAAGGAGCCCCATGTGGTCGATCTGGCCAACTTCCTGAATATGTGCGGCGCTGATGTGCGCGGCGCAGGCACCGATGTCATCAAGGTGCGCGGCGTCGAGCAGATGCACGGCTGCACCTACAGCATCATCCCCGACCAGATCGAGGCCGGCAGCTACATGGTGGCTGCAGCGGCCACCGGCGGCGATGTGCTGGTGAAGAACGTCACCCCCAAGCACCTCGAGCCTATCACCGCAAAGCTCCGCCGTGCGGGCATTGAGGTGGAAGAATTTGACGATGCTGTGCGGGTTCGCCGCACCGGCGACATCCTGCCCCTCAAAATCAACACCATGCCCCACCCGGGCTTCCCCACCGATATGCAGCCCCTGATGGGCGTTCTGCTCAGCGTGGCAAAGGGGACTTCCACCGTCACCGAGAGCGTGTGGGATAACCGCTTCCGCTATGTGGATGAGCTGCGCAAGATGGGCGCGAATGTTCAGGTGGACGGTCAGGTGGCCGTTTTCGAGGGCGTGGAAAAGCTTTCTCCCGCTCCGCTCCGCGCTTCCGACCTGCGCGCCGGTGCAGCGATGGTCGTTGCAGCCCTGATGGCCGACGGCACCAGCGAGATCGAGGAGATCGGCCATATCGAGCGCGGCTACGAGAACATCGTGGAGAAGCTGCGCGGCCTCGGTGCTGACATCAAGAAGGTGGAGCGGATGCCCGCTGCACTGGAACAGGCTCTGTAATTAGAAAAACCTCTCCGTCACGCCTGCGGCGTGCCGCCTCACCTGTCGAGGGGAGGCATTGGCAGTCCGTCAGGTCCCTGCGTTTTTATGACTGCGCAGCAGACGGAGGGGTTTTATTTGTTGAGGTTTATTATGTCTGAATTTATCTCTCTTTATTCCGGTTCCTCCGGTAACAGCAGCGTCGTGCGCTGTGGGGAGCGGTATCTCATCGTGGATATGGGCAAAGGCGTCCGCACCACCGGCGCAGCCCTCAAGGAGCTGGAGCTGAACATCTCCGACTGCGACGGCATTCTTGTCACCCATGAGCATAGCGACCATGTGAAGGGCCTTTCCACCTTCCTGAAAAAATATCCGCTGCCAGTGTACGGCGCAGAGGAAACACTGGAATTTCTGGACGCAAACGGCGTTGTCCCGGCCACTTGCGACATGACAGCCCTGACGCCGGGCAGGGAAGAGGACATCGGTGTCTTCGGGGTCAAAGCTTTCCCCACCAGCCACGACGTCCCCTGTGTGGGCTACCGCATCCACACCCCCGACGAGAAGACCATGACCATCGCCACCGACCTCGGTGTGCTGACTTCTGCTGTACATGAAGCCCTCTCCGGCTGCGACCTTGTGGCCCTCGAGAGCAACTACGACCTGCATATGCTCCGCAGCGGGCCGTACCCCTACTATCTGCGCGCCCGCATCGAGTCGGTCCGGGGCCACCTCTCCAACGACGAGTGCGCGGCAAAGCTGCTGGAACTCATCCAGGAGGGCTGCAAGAAGTTTGCCCTCTGTCACCTCTCGCAGGAGAACAACACCCCTATGCTGGCGCTGCAGACCGTCTTTTCCACCCTCGGTACGGCGGGCGTCGTGCCGGACAAGGATTGTATCGTCCAGACCCAGCGGCGGAATGAAGTGAGCCCCGCGCTGGCGTTCTGACACTATAAAATCAGAGCAGGAAAAGGAGAAAAGAGCCTATGTCGTACATCATGGCGCTGGACGCCGGAACCACCTCGAACCGCTGTATCCTGTTCAACAAAGCGGGTGAGATCTGCAGCGTCGCGCAAAAGGAATTTGCCCAGTATTACCCGAGACCTGGCTGGGTGGAGCACGACGCCAATGAGATCTGGGCCACCCAGCTGGGCGTGGCCCTCTCGGCCATGAACAAAGTCGGCGCCCGAGCCGAGGACATCGCAGCCATCGGCATCACAAACCAGCGGGAGACCACCATCGTCTGGGACAAGGAGACCGGGGAACCCATCTGCCACGCCATCGTCTGGCAGTGCCGCCGCACCAGCGAATACTGCGACGAGCTGAAAGCCCGGGGCCTGACGGAGAAATTCCGGCAGAAGACCGGCCTCATCATCGACGCCTATTTCTCGGCCACTAAGCTCAAGTGGATACTGGATCATATCCCCGGTGCCCGCGAAAGGGCCGAGCGGGGAGAACTGCTCTTCGGTACCGTGGAGACCTGGCTCATCTGGAAGCTGACCTGCGGAAAACTGCACGTCACCGACTATACCAACGCCAGCCGCACCATGATGTTCAACATCCACACGCTGGAGTGGGACGACGAGATCCTGCAGGAGCTGAACATCCCGAAATGTATGCTCCCGAAGCCGGTGCCGTCCAGCGGCTTTTATGAGTACGCTGACCCGATGCACTTCGGCGGCGAGATAAAAATTGCCGGTGCGGCAGGCGACCAGCAGGCGGCCCTCTTCGGCCAGACCTGCTTTGCCTCCGGCGAGGCGAAAAACACCTTCGGCACCGGCGGCTTTTTGCTCATGAACACCGGTGAGACGCCGGTCACATCCCGGAACGGCCTTGTCACCACCATCGCCTGCGGCCCCGACGGCAAGGTGAATTATGCGCTGGAAGGCTCTATTTTCGTGGCCGGTGCGGCCATCCTCCAGACCATCATGGAGGACCAGGGCTTCGACAGCGTGCGCATCAGCAACCGCAACCTGCAGAACGGCATCCTGGTGGATTACCTGTCCACCCGCATGCCCCATGCCGACGGCAGCTTCCATCCCGTACGCAAGGAGAGCGTGCTGCATCTGGCGCGGCGCTGCCGCTTCGAGGAACGCCACTCCCGCCATGTGTCGCGCCTGGCCCTGGACCTGTTCGACAGCGCCAAGGCCATGGGCCTGCACGACTCCGGCGACCTGGCCCGCGAGCTGCTGCACTATGCGGCCCTGCTGCACGACATCGGCATCTTCATCTCCTTCTCGCGCCACAACGCCCACAGCCACTACCTGATCCGCAACACCGAGCTGCTGGGCTTCACCCGCCGTGAAGTGGACATCATGGCCGCCCTGACCTACTTCCACCGCAAGCGTCCCTCCAAGAAGGTGCCGCTGTTCATGGAATTCGACCAGGAGACCCGCGAGGAGATCCGCCTGCTCTCCCTCTTCCTGCTGCTGGCCGAGCGCATGGACAAGAGCCATCGCCAGATCGTGCGCACCGTTCGCTTCGAGGCCCGCAAGGAAGGCGGCCTGCAGCTCTCGCTGCGCGCTCCCGAGGAATGCCCCATCGAGCTGGATCTGGTGCGCGGCAGCGCCAAGCTGGTGCGCAAGGTCTTCCGGCAGGAGATCCCCGTGGAGGTGGTCAGCAGCTTCCGCCGCTGATCCCGCGCATCCCGTCACACGCCATGTCAGGGGCCCCGCACGACGCGGGGCCTTTTTTTCACAGGAGCGAACGCCAACCGTCATGGCTTTGCCATGCCCCGGGGCGCGGGCCGGTGTATCCTGCCGGGAAATCATCCCCCGGAGGTCTTGCCCATGGACGACGCCCAGCATTCCCTGCAACGCAAACTGGAACAGGAACGGCGGCACCTGGCCTGCCTGTGCGCCGGATTCGCCCTGCCCCACGGCCACGGTGACGAGGCGGACAATGCCCGCGACGAGATGGCGGAGCTGCTGGCCTGGAGCCACGCCAATCTGTGCGCGGCGCGCATCCGCGCCCTGGAGGGCCTGCGGGGCGACCTGCGGTGCAGCGGCCGCCGCCTGTGCATGGACTGCGGCGAAGAGATCCCCCTGTCCCGGCT
>OOAD01001336.1_pt1 | contig 13811 bp, 14 predicted proteins | sample 1671151 | NCBI WGS metagenome assembly OOAD01 (sample SAMN06348127, study PRJEB24527) | human gut metagenome | biome: human gut; feature: ankylosing spondylitis patient; material: feces | host: Homo sapiens | place: China | collected 2015-10
ATGGCGATATGGACGCTAAGTTTCAGCCGTGCCAGGATGACGAGGCGCCGAATAACCTTTTAATAATGGCGCACGGTTTCCGCGGCAGTATGGAAGGCGGCGGCAGGGCGGCGTATCTTTCGCAGATGGCGTCGTTGTTTGTTAACGTTCTGCGTTTTAATTTTACCGGCAGCCAGATTCTTTCGCATCAGATTGAAGAACTGAATGCTGTGCTTGATTTTGCAATGAAAGAATATAAAAATCCGCGTATTTTTTTACTGGGGCGCAGCATGGGCGGAGCGGCTTCGTTGGTTACTGCTTCGCGCCGCAGCGAAATTGCGGGGCTTGCTTTATGGGCAACGCCAAATGATTTGCACGCTACTTTTAAAAATGCGCTGGGCAGCGAGAATTACAACCGTTTAAAAAACGGAGAAACACTTAATTTGGAGGATGAACGCGGCAGCATTACGCTGACGCCGGATTTTGTAAGTGACCTTGATAATTACGATTTGCAGGCAATGCTTAAAGCGTGGCAGAAACGTCCGCTGCTTGTAATTCACGGCAGTGAGGATGAAACCGTTAATGTAGAGCAGGCGCAGCGCAGCTTTGCTCTTGCCGGGCGTCCGAAGAAGCTGGTTATTGTAAACGGCGCCGACCACAGTTTTACCAATCACAGCAATAAAGCGGCGGAAGAAGTTATCGGCTGGCTGCGTTCGCGCCTGTAATTTTTGACGCGCGAGTCTTTTAAGAGGTATAATATACTTATAACTATTTTTAAATTTTGGGAGGAATGGTTTTGAAAAAACTGTTACTGTTAATAATGCTTATGTGCAGCGTGGCTGTAAGTGCCTGCGGCAGCGAACCGCAGAAAGAAGCAATGCCTCCGGCAACGGCGGTGTTTGAAACCAATATGGGCAATTTTGAAGTGGCTCTGGCAACTGATTTGGCGCCGAATACCTGCAAAAATTTTATTGACCTTGCCAACAAGGGTTTTTACAACGGTGTAATTTTTCACCGCGTTATCGATAATTTTATGATTCAGGGCGGCGACCCGACGGGAACCGGTATGGGCGGACCCGGTTACACCATTAAAGATGAGTTCAGCAGCAAACTGCTTCACGACGGGCCGGGCGTACTTTCCATGGCTAATGCAGGCCCTGATACCGGTGGCAGCCAGTTTTTCGTCACGCTGCGCGACTGCCCGTGGCTTGACGGCAAACATGCCGTGTTTGGCAAAGTAACAAAAGGCATGGAAGTTGTTTGCCGCATTGGCAAAGTAGCAACCAATGCTAACGATAAACCTTTAAAAGATGTTGTAATTAACAAAATAACCATTAAGCAGTAACGAAAGGAGCGCGGACTTGACTTTAATGCAAAGCGAAGGCTTGATTGAAGTACAGGACCAGCAGGAGATGCTGGCCATTCTGGGGCGTAATGACGAACTTTTGCGCGTTATTCAGGAGTGTTATGACGCTAAAATCGTAGCGCGCGGCAATATAATCAGTTTCAGCGGCAGCGAAGAAGAAGTAAAGCAGCTGGAGAACCTTTTTAAGGAGCTGCTGTTTTTGGAGCGTCAGGGTGCTGCCATTACCACGCACGATGTGCGTTACAGCATACGCATGATTGCCGAAGCACAGCTTGACGCACTGCACCGCATGTATGCCGATACGATTATCGTAACAAGGCGCGGCAGGCAGGTTAAGGCAAAAACGCTGGGGCAGTGGAATTATATTGACGGTATCCGCCGCAATGCGATTACCATTGGCATAGGTCCTGCCGGTACAGGCAAAACTTACCTGGCCGTGGCGCTTGCGGTTAAAGCGCTGAAAAACAAAGAAGTTGAGCGTATTATTTTAACGCGCCCTGCTGTTGAAGCCGGTGAAAAATTAGGCTTTTTGCCCGGCGACATGCAGGATAAAGTTGACCCTTACCTGCGCCCTTTGTATGATGCGCTTTATGACATGCTTGGCAATGAAACTTTTCAGAAATATATTACCCGCGGCACGATAGAGGTTGCGCCGCTGGCGTATATGCGCGGACGCACGCTGAACGAAGCGTTTATCATTCTGGACGAGGCGCAGAATACTACGCCGGAGCAGATGAAAATGTTTTTAACCCGTTTCGGTTTCGGCTCTAAAATGGTTATAACTGGCGACGTTACCCAGATAGACCTGCCGGGCGGCAAAAAGAGCGGTTTAAAGCAGGCTGCCTATATTTTGCGTAATACTCCCGGTATTGGCGTGGTAAATTTTGGCGAAACGGATGTTGTGCGCCACGAAATTGTCGGTGCCGTTATCCGCGCTTACGAAGAATACGAAAAAGAAAAGCATAAACGGGAGAAAAAACATGCTGATAACGTTAGAAAATGACCAGGACAAAATAGTAATAGATGATGCTTTAAAGAGCAGGCTTGTTGCCGGGCTGAACGCTGCTGCACGCCTGCACGGGCTTACAGAGCAGACGGAAGTTGACATTACCATTGTTGACGACGAAGAAATACACCGCCTGAACCGTGAATACAGGGATGTTGACCGCCCGACCGACGTTTTAAGCTTTGCGCTTGACGAAGGCGGCGAAGATGAGCCGGAACTGTTAGATGCGCCGGAAGAACATCTTTTGGGCGATATTATAATTTCTGCCGAAACTGCGCAGCGCCAGGGTGAAGAATTTGGGCACGGGCTGACGCGCGAAGTGGTTTACCTTGCCGTACACGGGCTTTTGCATCTGCTCGGTTATGACCACATGACGGAAGAAGATAAGGTAATTATGCGTGCCAAAGAAGAAGAAGCCCTGCGCGAAATTGAACTGAGCGAGGAATTTTTAGAAGGCGGCAGATAATGGACGCAAAAGAACTGATGAAAATAGCGCGCAAAGCGCGCAAAAATGCTTATGCACCGTATTCGCACTTTGCCGTAGGTGCAGCGCTGCTGGCTGAAAGCGGAAAGGTTTATACAGGCTGCAATATAGAAAACGCCAGTTACGGCTTAACCTGCTGCGCAGAGCGCAACGCTATATTTGCGGCAGTTGGTGCCGGTGAGCGCAGGTTTAAAATGCTGGCAGTGGCGGCAGACAGCCCCGAACCGGTAGCACCCTGCGGAGCATGCCGGCAAGTAATTGCCGAGTTTGGCATACCGCTTGTTGTTATGGGCAATTTAAAGGAAGAAACCAAAACCATGACGGCAGAAGAACTGCTGCCTTACGGTTTTGGGCAGGAAAGCATGAATAACAAAGGAGAGAAATAAAATAGAAAAGAACAAACATTACACAGGCTTTGCCGCTATGGTTGGCAGGCCTAACGTTGGCAAAAGCACATTAACAAACGCGCTTATCGGCGAAAAAATTGCCATTATGAGCGACCGTCCGCAAACAACGCGCAACAAAATTATGTGCATTTTAAATACGGATAACGCGCAGATTATGTTTCTCGACACGCCGGGTATTCACAAACCGCACCACAAGCTTGGGCAGTACATGGTGCGCACGGCAGAAAGCACGTTAAAAGAAGTAGACGTAATTCTTTTTGTTGTTGACGTAAGCGAAAAGCGCGGCGCAGGCGAAGATTACATTATAGAACAGCTTAAAAAAGTTAAAACTCCGGTAATACTTGTTGCCAATAAGGTTGACAAGCTGGAGGATAAATCAAAACTTTTCGGCATTATTGCCAATTACGTAAACGATTATAATTTTGCCGCCGTGGTGCCGGTATCTGCTTTGCAGGACACGGATTTTAAAGCGCTGGTGGATGAAATTACCAAACATCTGCCGGAAGGGCCTGCATATTATGATGAGGACATGATAACCGACCAGCCGGAACGCGTAATTGCAGCCGAAATGATACGCGAAAAAGTTTTGACAAATACGCGCGATGAAATTCCTCATTCCGTTGCTATTGAGGTTGAAGAATTTAAAGTGCGTACCAATAACGATATTTATATCCGCGCTACTATTTTTGTGGAGCGCGAATCGCAGAAGGGCATTGTTATAGGCGCCAAGGGCAGCCTGCTTAAAAAGATAGGCCTGGAAGCCCGCAGCGACATTGAAGCGCTTTTGGGCGACAAGGTATTTTTGGATTTGTGGGTTAAAGTTAAGCCCGACTGGCGCAACAAGGACAAAGCCTTAAAACAGTTTGGCTACAGCAGCTAATTTATTTATGTGGGGAGAGATGACTTATTGACAGTCACGTGGCGGATTTATTAAAAATTTTGGCCGCCCTTTTAATTACAGGCTTAAACGCATTTTTTGTTGTATCTGAATACGCTTTGGTAAGCATCCGCCCGGCAAGGCTTGAAGAGCTTATTGCACAGGGCAACAGCCGTGCGGAGCTGGTGCTTAAAATGACGCAGAAGCGTGATACTTATATCAGCGCCGTTCAGCTTGGCATAACGGCGTCATCGCTGATTTTGGGCTGGTTCTGCGGCCCGCTTCTGGCAGGCATTATTGCCGATGGGTTTGATTTAATCGGTGAGCACTGGTATGACGACGGCGTAGTTGTTTTATGCGCATTTTTGCTGATTGTGTTTGTGCATGTTGTGTTCGGCGAGCTTGTGCCGAGGGTTATCAGCCTTGCACATGTGGAGCATGCGGCAATGGCAATAGCTTATCCGCTGATATTTTTCCATTATTTAATGTACCCGCTGGTTGTGTTTTTTAATAAAGCAGCCAAAGCGGTGCTTAAAGCATTAAAAATGGATAAGGTGCCGACGGAAGATATTTCGCGCAGTGAGGAAGAACTGCGCATGATTGTAAGCGCCAGCGAACAGGGCGGCAAGCTTGACCATATGGAAAGCCGCCTGCTTGATAATGTTTTTGACTTTGCCGACCGCGTGGCGCGTGAAGTTATGGTGCCGCGTCAGGATATGGTGTGCCTGTACGTTGAAGACAGTTTTGAAAAAAATATCGCCAAGGTAATGGCTACAAGGCATACGCGCTACCCGCTGGTTCATGAGGACAAGGACCATGTGCTTGGCGTTGTGCATGTGCGCAGCCTTATTAACATTAAAGACAGCGAAAAGGAAAATTTTGACATGCGTTCGCGCATGAGCCCGATTATGGTAGTGCCGGAGAGCATGGATATAAGCAAGGTTTTGCAGACCATGCAGCAAAAACGCGTGCAGCTTGTTGTTGTGGCCGATGAATACGGCGGCACGGCAGGGCTTGTAACCATGGAAGATTTGCTTGAGGAAATTGTCGGTGACATTCAGGACGAGCATGACGCCGATAAGGAAGAAGAAGTTGTACACCGCGCCGACGGCACTTATGAGTTTGACGGCATGGTGCTGCTTGACGATATTACCGACCTTTTGCATATTAAATTTGAAGAGCCGGAAGAAGATACCATCGGCGGGCTGGTGTTCGGTTTACTGGAACGCAAGCCTGAACCCGGCGATAAAATTGAGGTAGACGGCTGGAGCTTTGAGGTACTGCGTGCCGAAGGCTTCCGCGTAACGCGCGTGCGTGCGGCAAAGCAGCCGGAAATGCCTGTTTATGCGGATGAATAGCAATGACTGATAAAGGTTTTAACGACGAAGCACTAATTTTAAAGGTTAAAAACTGGCAGACTGCGGATAAGTACGCAGTCTGCTTTTCGCGCGGGCACGGCAAAATAAGTTTTCTGGCGTACGGCGCGCGGTATGCGCGTACTAATGGCGGCAGGCTTGTGCAGCCGTTTGCTGTGCTTGACATGAACTTTTTTGCCGGCAAAAAGCTGGATACTTTAAAAAGCTGCGAACTTATAAGTTACCCGTTGCAGTTTGATTTAAAGCAGATGGCTTATGCCGCTTTAATTGCGGAAGTAACGGAAAACCTGACGGAAGAACATCAGCCGCAGGAAGAAATATACGAACTGCTTTTGGCTGTGCGCAGCGTGCTTACAAAGCATAATCCGCGCCTGGTGGCGCTTTCTTACATAGTAAAGCTGCTGTTTTTAACAGGCATTCTGCCCAACTGCCAGAGCTGCGTAAACTGCGGCAAACCGGCAGAGGGCGATGCGTATTTCAGCGTTGTGCAGGGCGGGCTTGTGTGCAATGACTGCCACGGCGGCGAAGAGCTGTCGTTTGGCACGGAAGCGCAGGAGTTTATGGCGCAGCTTTTAACGCTTGATTTTAACAACCCGCAGCCTTTTAAAGTGCGCGGCAGCGCCTTGATGGAGCTTGAAAAAATTTTGCAGCGCTTTATCGTTTTTCAGACCGACAAACCTTTAAAAAGCCTCGGCTTTTTAAGCCAGACCGGTTTTTAAGCATTGACAAAACAGCAGTTATTTGGTATATTTTCTGTTAAGCAATGATAAGAAGTAGTAACCGCACATTCAGCGAGCCGGGGCGGTGTAAGCCGGCAACAGCGGCGAAGGCGTCTTGGAGCCAAATTATATAAACATCGAGGCGGGCTGCAAATTGCAGCCAAGCAGGGTGGAACCGCGGAAGCATTTGTGCCTCCGTCCCTGTAACTAATATTGTTACAGAGACGGGGGCTTTCGTTTTTGTAACGCAAATACAGGAGGGATATTATGGATTTTCAGACAATTATTTTGAAGCTGCAAAAATTCTGGGGCGAACAGAAATGTATTTTAACGCAGCCCTATGATATTGAAAAAGGCGCAGGCACCATGAACCCGCGTACGTTTTTAAGAGTGCTTGGTCCTGAACCCTGGCGCGTGGCTTATGTAGAGCCTTCCCGCCGCCCGGCAGACGGACGCTACGGCGACAATCCGAACCGTCTTTTCCAGCATCATCAATTCCAGGTTATTATTAAACCTTCGCCGGATAATATTCAGGAACTGTACCTGCAAAGCCTTGCCGAACTCGGCATTCATCAGGACGAGCACGACATCCGCTTTGTAGAGGACAACTGGGAATCCCCAACTTTGGGCGCCTGGGGCCTTGGCTGGGAAGTATGGCTTGACGGTATGGAAATTACCCAGTTTACCTACTTCCAGCAGGTTGGCAGCATCGACGTTAAACCCGTCAGTGTAGAAATTACCTACGGTTTGGAACGCCTTGCCATGTACATTCAGGGCGTGGAAAACGTATTCGACATTCAGTGGGTTGACGGCGTTACCTACGGCGATGTTTTCCATACCAACGAAGTTGAGCAGTCCTACTACAACTTCCAGATTGCCGATACCGATTTACTGTTCGATTTGTTTGATAAATATGAAGCAGAAGCAAAACGCGTAATCGAAGCAGGCTATATCCGCCCGGCTTACGACTATGTTTTGAAATGCTCGCATACCTTTAACCTGCTCGATTCCCGCGGGGCAATCAGCGTAAGCGAAAGAACGGCCTTTATTGCCCGCGTGCGCGCCATGGCAAGGCTGTGTGCCGCCGCTTATGTTGAACAAAGGGAGAAGCTCGGCTTCCCGATGCTGAAAGGGGAGAATTTATAATGGAAAAATTATTGTTTGAAATTGGCACCGAAGAAATACCGGCTAAATTTATGCCCGGCATTTTAAAACAGTTAAAAGAACTTGCAGCTGCTAAAATGCAGGAGCTGCGCATTCCTTTTGAAGATATTACCGTTTACGGCACTCCCCGCCGTATGGCGTTTATTGCCGGCGGCGTTGCCGAAACACAGGCTGACGTTGTTGTTGAAGCCAAAGGCCCTTCCGTTAAAATTGCCTATGTAAGCGGCGCACCCAGCAAAGCTGCACAGGGTTTTGCGCGCGGCCAGGGCGTTGATGTAAAAGACCTTGTTGTACGCGACAACTACGTTTATGCCGTTAAGCATCTGGCAGGCCAGCCCGTTGTTGAACTTTTGCCGGGCCTTTTAATGGACATTTTAACTTCTTTAAGTTTCCCAAAAACCATGCGCTGGGCAGATTACGAATTCCGTTTTGTACGTCCTATCCGCTGGATGGTTGCCCTGTTTGGCGACCAGATTATCCCTGTTGAAATCTGCGGCGTAAAAAGCGGCAAGTTCAGCATGGGCCACCGTTTTATGCAGCAGTCGCTTAAAGCTGCAGCGGAAAGCCAGGGCTTACTCAGCGCAGCGCTCAGCAAAGTTGGCAACAAAGTTTATTCTGCTCTGGCAGGAGTTAAAGGCGCTGTGGAAATTCCTTCGGCCGGCGATTACAAAAAAGTTATGTACGACAATTTTGTTATGGTTGACCAGGATGAACGCCGTGCGCTGATTTTGCAGCAGATTAAGGATTTGGCTGCGCAGAACGGCGGCGAAGCAGAGATTAACGCAGATTTGCTTGAAGAAGTAAACTATCTTGTTGAGTGGCCGACAGCTTTGTGCGGCAAGTTTGAGGAAAAATTCCTGAGCCTGCCGAAAGAATGCATTATTACCCCGATGCGTGAGCACCAGAGATATTTCCCTGTGCTTGACGAAGACGGAAATCTGCTGAATAAATTTATTACCGTACGCAACGGCGGCAGCGAACACCTTGATATTGTAACCCACGGCAACGAACGCGTACTGCGCGCACGTTTGAGCGACGCCGAGTTCTTCTTTAACGAAGACCGTGCAACCAAACTGGAAGACCGTCTGGAAAAACTTAAAACTGTTTCCTTCCAGGAAGGCTTGGGCAATATGTACGACAAGAGCGAGCGCCTTGTTAAAATGGCGGAAATGCTGCGCTTTGCCATTAATACACCTGTTTATGAAGAAGAACTGCGCCGCTGCGCACTTTTGTGCAAAACCGACCTTGTTACCGGCATGGTAATTGAATTTACCGAGCTGCAGGGCGTAATGGGCCGCGAATATGCGCTGCTGGACGGTGAAAAGCCTGAAGTTGCCACCGGCATTTTTGAACACTATCTGCCGCGTTTTGCAGGCGACGCACTGCCGGCAACAACTATCGGCCGCATTGTCGGCATCGGCGACAAACTCGATAACATCTGCGCTACTTTCAGCCGCGGTCTTGCTCCTACCGGTTCTCAGGACCCGTATGCGCTGCGCCGTCAGGCTCTTGGCGTTATCAATATCCTGCTTGATGCAAACTATCATATTTCAATGGCTAAAATTATTGCCGGTACTTTGTATCTGTTGGACATCAAACCGGAAGAAACCGGCAAGCTGGTGCCGCAGATTATGGAATTCTTCAAACAGCGTCTGCGTAACCTTTTGATGGACCAGGGCATCCGTTACGACGTTATCGACGCAGTATTTGCCGATAAGCGCAACGACGATATGGTAGATTTGGCAGTACGCTGCAAAGTTCTGGCTGCTTATGTTGAAGCAGGCAATGCAGAGCCTCTGGTACAGGTTTCCGTCCGCGTAAGCAATCTGTGCAAAAAAATCGAAAAAGAAGTTGCAATCAGCGGCGCGCTGTTTAAAGATGAATCTGAAAACAAACTGCATGAAGTTGTTGCAGCAGTAAGCAAGGAAATTATTCCGGAAATTGTACTGTATGATTATGCTGCCGTTTTAAAAGCAGGTGAAAAGGTTATTCAACCTGTTAATACCTTCTTTGACAACGTAATGGTTATGGACGAAGACGAAAACGTTAAAAATAACCGCCTGGCAATGCTTGAAGAAGTACGCGGCATAGTTAACGCCGTTGGCGATTTGAGTTTGTTGGTGCTGTAAGTAAGGGGTTAAACATATAATTTGTTGATAACGCTTAGCCTGGGTTTATTACTGGGCTAAGCGTTTTTTATGTTTTAAATTGAAAATATGTCTGATTGACAAGTTAGTACCGCCAGTGGTACTATAATTACAAGGAGAACAATGAGCCAATTAGAGAAACTTTTATTAAGAATAAAAAATAATCCTAAAACTGTAAGATTTGATGAACTTGACAAAATATTAAAACGTTTGAATTTTGAAACCCGTCAGCCAAAGGGCGGCAGCAGCCATTATATTTATACTAAAGGTAATTTCATTTTGTGTATACCAAAGCATAATCCTTATATTAAACAGGTTTATGTGGAAAAGGTAATTGAATTTTTAGAGAAAGAAGGTATGTAGCAATGAATGAAAATAAATTAGATTATTATATGAATTTAAAATATGAAGTTGTTGTAGAACCTTCTGATGATGGTTATGTTGTTTATATACCTGAACTCCCCGGCTGCATTACGCAGACTGACGATGCATCAGAAATTATTCCAATGATAACAGATGCCAAAAGATGCTGGTTGGAGGTAGCGCTTGAAAAAGAAATGCCGGTGCCTTTGCCTAAAAAAGTTGAGGATTACAGCGGCAGGTTTAATTTAAGGCTGCCAAAAACTTTACATAAAAGATTAAGTGACAGAGCCAAAAAAGAAAAAGTAAGCATTAACCAGTTAGCGACATATTATATCGCTGATGGCTTGGCAAGATAATATTTTCTCTCAAAACTCCCGTTGGCACGCAAAACCAACGGGAGTTTTTATATAACAGAATGTTTTTATGGTATAATTAAAATAATATTACTATACTAAAAATGATGAGGTGAAATGAATGGATAATAAAAATTTTGACTGGATAAAATTTTATACTGAATTTGCAATAAAATTAATCCCTTTTGATAAAATTAAAAAAAGTTTTAGATGAAGCTAAAGTTAACTTTCCTATTATGGAAAATGATCATACTGAACTTAGAGATATATGTCCATTTACTGTATTTAGTATATTTAATAGAGGTATAACTAATGAAAATCGTCGAAAAATTTGTGCAAGTTTAAAAAGTGAATTTCAGATAGAAGCCCCAGTCCCTGAAAGTTTTGATGGAATACCCGTTTTAGATAATAGGAAATCATGGTTTTTTGCATATAAAGATAAAAGAAGAGTTGATGATATAGATAATTTGTGGAATTTATTTGCGAGAGCGATTGAATATGATGATAATCATAAACGTAAGGGAGATTTTATTGAAGCTTTTAACAGAGTCCTATTACAGAGTGGTATAAAATGGAATATAACTATGGGGTTGTATTGGATTGCACCATTTTCATTTTTAAATTTAGATAGTGTAAATCAAAATTTTATTGTAAACAATTCTGAAATTGTTAATAATATTGAAGTAGATGGTCTTTTTAAAAAGATGATTAATGGAAACGAATATTTACAACTTATTGAGAGTTGTGAAGATTACTTTAAAAAAGAAAATAGTAAATATTGTAGTTTCCCAGAGTTATCATTAGCTGCATGGAAATATTCTCAAAATAAAGTTAATAAATGTTGGCTTGTTGGAGCAAGTTGGGATAGAGTTAATAAAACAGATGAGTTTATAGAAAATGAAATTTGGCAAAATGGTTATGATGATAAATATTTAGATGAAGTTAAACATGTAAAAGTTGGTGATAAAATAGTTATTAAGACTACATATACGATGAAAAATAATTTACCTTTTGAATACAATAATAAAACTGCTTCGGTTATGGATATTGTTGCTATTGGAACAGTAACAAAAAATTTAAAAGATGGTAAAAACTTAGAGGTGAATTGGAATAATAAGTTAGATGAACCTAAAAAATGGTTCTTTGGTAGTTGGAGAGATACTATACAAGAAATTAAAAGAGAAAAAAGTTGGAAAGAAGCAGATTTGTTGGATTTTATATTTGAAGGTAAAGAACAAGATTATAATAAATTTTTAAACGATAAAACTGATGAAGCAAGTGAATTGAGTGACAAAATCGAACAAGAAGTAATGGAGTTAGATAAAAATATTATCAATCCTTACACCAAACAAAATTTCCTTAACGAAGTATTTATGACAGAAACTGATTACGATAAACTTGTGGCTTTGCTTAAGTATAAAAAGAACATTATTTTGCAGGGAGCGCCCGGTGTTGGTAAAACTTTTACTGCTAAGCGTCTGGCATATTCTTTAATTGGCACAGAAGATGACAACCGCATTGCTATGGTGCAATTTCATCAAAATTATTCATATGAAGACTTTGTTATGGGTTACCGTCCTTCTGAAAATGGTTTTGAACTGCGAAGTGGTGTATTTTATGATTTTTGCGAAACGGCTCGTAATGATATAAATAACGAATATTATTTTATTATAGATGAAATTAACCGTGCTAATTTAAGTTCTGTTTTTGGTGAACTTTTAATGCTTGTTGAAAACGATTACCGTGATAAACATGTCAACCTTGTTTATAAAAAAGATGAGTTATTTAGTGTTCCGCATAATGTTTATATAATTGGAATGATGAATACGGCAGACCGCAGTATTGCCATGATTGATTATGCGTTGCGCCGCCGTTTCAGCTTTTTTACAATGAAACCGGGATTTGAAAGTAATGGTTTTATGGTATGGCAGCATAAGGTTAGCAATGATGTTTTTAACACTTTGATTGAGAAAATTAAAAAGTTAAATGCAGATATTGTTGCTGATGATTCTCTTGGCGAAGGGTTCTGCATAGGGCACAGTTATTTTGTTTATGATGAGAAAAATATACCGGCGAACGGTGTTGAAGCATGGCTGCGAAATGTAGTGTACTATGATATTTGTCCAATGCTTGATGAATACTGGTTTGATGATAAACAAAAAAGTGAACACTGGCAAAATGAACTGACGGGTATTTTTAGCAAATGAAAGCTGAAAACAGTGTTTTGATAAAAAATATTTATTATATGCTGGCTTATGCCTATAAAGCTTTACGCCGTGATGGATTTGAAAAAGTTGCAGCGGAAAGTTTTGACAATATTCACGATTTGTTTGCGGCGATTCTTATAAAAGGTATTGAACACCAGATTAAGCAGGGACTAACAAAAGAGTATGTAAAAAGCTGCCGCTTGCAGAAAACTTTGCGCGGTAAAATTGACATCGCCGGTACTGTTGGGCAAATGACGAAACGGCGTAAAGAATTAAGCTGTGTTTACGGAATTTTGACGGAAAACAATTTGTTTAACCGTATTTTAAAAGCTGCTGTGATATTACTGCTGAACCATGGCGAAGTTAAACACGAAAATAAAATTGCGTTAAAAAAACTGTTGCCGTTATTAAGTAATGTTTGTGATATTAAGCCGCTTGAAATTAATTGGTCGCTGTTAAGTTACCGCAAGGGTAATGCTTCGTATCAGATGTTGATATATTTGTGCCGTTTGTTGTTTGAAGGTATGATTATCAGCCATGATGGCAGAGTAAAGCTTGCAAAATTCTTGGACGGGCAGCATTTATGCGATTTGTATGAGACGTTTGTGCGTGCTTATTATGAAAGACACTATCCTCAGCTGAATCCGAGAGCTGCTTATGTGGCGTGGGATTTGGATGACAAACAGGATATGTTTTTGCCGGGAATGTATACAGATACTATGCTTGAAAGCAGTGATAAAGTTTTAATTATCGACACAAAGTGTTACCGCCGTATTTTAACGCAGCAGTACGATAAAAAGAGTGTTTGTTCTGCCAATTTATATCAGATTTATGCATATGTAAAAAATAAAACTGCTGTTACAGATAAGGGTGTCAGTGGTATGCTGCTTTACGCAAAAACTGATGAAGATATAACGCCGAATGTTGTTTACAGTATGGGTGGAAATAGAATTTTTGTACGTACGCTTAATTTAAACTGTGAGTTTGAGAAAATAAAAGAGCAGCTTGATAAAATAGTAGCGGAAAATTTTACTGCATAATATGAATTTAGCAAAACAGTAAAAATATTTTCAAAACTCCCGTTGGCACGCAAAACCAACGGGAGTTTTTGCGTGCTTTTACATGGTTATTGCAAGATGATTCTGCAAAAGTAGTTTAGCACAAAGCCCTGCTTACGGCACTATCTCAGTTTGGAGATAGTGCCTGTTTTGCATAAGACCGTTAGGTAGCATTGCTGACGTACTGCTGCTTTCCCTGCTTCCTTACTTTTCCAAAGCCCGTCAGGTTTTACTACTTACGTACGTTAGCACTATTGGGAACAAGGTAGATTATATATAATAATCTTTTAACTTATACTGAACAA
>OOAD01001341.1_pt1 | contig 13761 bp, 9 predicted proteins | sample 1671151 | NCBI WGS metagenome assembly OOAD01 (sample SAMN06348127, study PRJEB24527) | human gut metagenome | biome: human gut; feature: ankylosing spondylitis patient; material: feces | host: Homo sapiens | place: China | collected 2015-10
TTTCCGCCAGCGCTTTTTCACGTGCTTCCTGCAGTTCCTTTTCATATGTCCCGCTGCGGCCGCCGATCATATCCGTAATGCTGGAAAACATATCCTTGATAAAATTGACGCCGGAAACTACTTCCCCAAAAACAATACCTTTATAAGCAACGATTTTTCTGCCTTCTACAGCAGGTGTGGTCGTAACAATCATACTGTCAGCTCCTTTTATTTTACTGTTACCAGTTCATACGCGCGTGTTCCCATACCCAGCTTTTCGGCATGAGCAAGACAGGTCTTCCATTCAGATTCCGGTGTCAGGTTATGGAAATGATCATGTCCCTGACAGCCTTCCGGATCAGCTTTTAAATGATCGTCCAGCAGTGAGTTCGCCATGACCGGCGCTGCGTTGACCAGATCTGCACAGGCCTGATCCAGTGCCACCGGGTCAAAGGAGGCAAACATGCCGATATCCGGCAGGATGGGGGCATCGTTCTCGCCGTGGCAGTCGCAGTTGGGGCTGATGTCCTGCACCAGACTGATGTGGAAGCAGGGGCGGCCTGCGCAGACGGCGGCGGCATACTCGGACATCTTGCGGTCCAGCATCTCGTTGGCGCTGTCGTACTGAGAGTAGATGGCGTCAAAGTTGCAGGCACCGATGCAGCGGCCGCAGCCCTTGCACTTGTCCTGGTCGATGACGGCCTTGTTGTTCTCGTTGTAGCTGATGGCGTCGGAGCCGCACTCCTTGGCGCAGCGGTGACAGCCGCGGCAGAGGTCTTCCTGCACCGCCGGGTGGCCGGAGGCGTGCTGCTCCATCTTGCCGGCGCGGGAGCCGCAGCCCATGCCGATGTTCTTGATGGCGCCGCCGAAGCCGGTGGACTCGTGGCCCTTGAAATGGCTCAGGCTGATGAAGATGTCGGCGTCCATGATGGCGCGGCCGATTTTAGCGGTCTTGCAGTATTCGCCGTTCGGCACAGGCACTTCGACTTCATCGGTGCCGCGCAGGCCGTCGGCGATGAGCACCTGACAGCCGGTGGTCATGGGCCAGAAGCCGTTCAGCTGGGCGCAGGTCAGATGCTCGAGGGCGTTCTTGCGGCTGCCAGGGTACAGGGTGTTGCAGTCGGTCAGGAAGGGCATACCGCCCTGCTCCTTGCACAGGTCGGCCACCACCTTGGCGTAGTTGGGGCGCAGATAGGCCAGGTTGCCCAGCTCGCCGAAATGCATCTTGATGGCGACGAACTTTCCCTCCATGTCGATGTTCTTGATGCCTGCCGCGATGCACAGGCGGCGCAGCTTATCGGTGAGGCTGGTACCCACGGGACAGCGGAAATCGGTATAGTAGACGGTCGATGCTTCCATCGGCTTTTCCTCCTGTTTTCTTTGACGTTTTCGACTTTGCGGCGCGTATCCGCCGCGCTCATACTCTCTGAAAGCATTATAGCACGACGCAGGGGCAGGCGCAAGAAAAGGGGTTGTTGCAAAATAGCCCCAACGAAAAAATGAGATAGACTTCCCCGAAAGGGGTCGCCTATCTCATTTTTTGAAATCTGCCTTTGAGTTTTCAATATTCTGCCCGATTTGTACGGTGAATGCGGCTGTTTTCAACATTTTGAAGGGACGCTATTTTGCAACAGCTCCTTTCTTTTCAACAGGATACTTTGCGATAGTGGAAAACTTTGTCCTTGGTGATGAACATCAGTACCGTGACGCAGAGCGCACCGGCTTCGGCTGCCGTGACGGCCAGCCAGACGCCCTCGATGCCCAGAACCATGGGCAGGAAGATGAGAGCCAGCAGCTGGAACAGTAAAGTGCGCAGGAAGGAGATGAGCGCACTGGTCACGCCGTCGCCCAGCGCCGTGAAGAAGGAGGAGCCGTAGACATTGAAGCCCATGAGGAAGAAGTTCAGGGCGTAGACGCGGAAGGCGTGGCTGGTCAGTGCCAGCAGCTCGGCGTCGTAGCCCACAAAGATGCGGGCTACATAGGGGATGACCAGCATGGAGAGGGCCGTCATAACGACGGCGATGACGCCGATGAGGCGGAGACTCTTTGAGTAAAGGTTGTTCAGCTCGGCGTGGTTGCGTGCGCCGTAGTGGTAGCTGACGATGGGGGCGCTGCCGACGGCATAGCCCACGAAGACGGCTACAAACAGGAACGCCGCATACATGATGACGCCATAAGCCGCGACACCGTTTTCACCGGCAAAGCGGAGGAGCTGGTAATTGTAAAGAATGTTGACCAGCGACATGGAAAGATTGGTCATCAGCTCCGAGGAGCCGTTGATGCAGGCGCTGCGGATGACGCCGCCGTTCCACTGGGCGCGGCCCAGATGGATAGAGCTGGTGGAGCGCTTATTGAGGAAGTAGAACACCGGCAGCACGCCGCCCACGGCCTGACTGATGAAGGTGGCGATGGCTGCGCCCTCCACGCCGCCGTGGAGCATACCCACAAGAACAACGTCCAATACCATGTTGGTGACGCCCGCCGCCACCGTGAAGGCGAAGCCCAGATGGGGCTTTTCGGCGGTGACGAAGAGGCTCTGGAACATATTCTGCAAAATAAAGGTGGGCAGGGACAGCATCAGGATGCGGCCATACCGGACAGAGTAATCCAGCATCTCACCGCTTGCACCCAGAAGCTGGGCCGCGGGGCGAACAGCGAGGATGCCGATGGCGGAGAGGACGATGCCCAAAATCAGGCCCGTCCAGACAAAGAGACTGAAATAGCGGTCGGCCTTTTCCCGGTCGCCCTCGCCCAGCGTGATGCCCACGATGGCGCAGCCGCCGGTGCCAAGCATGAAACCCACCGAGCCGACCAGCATCGGCAGGGGCATGATAAGGTTGACCGCTGCAAAGGCCGTTTTGCCCACAAAGTTCGAGACGCACAGGCCATCCACGATGCCGTAGATGGAGGTGAACAGCATGGTGCCGATGCAGGGCAGCACGAACCGCAAAAGGCGGCTGTAATCAAAGTGGTCGGATAACTGTATTTTCTGCTTTGACATGGGTACTCCTTGTTACATTCCGGGCCGCCAGCCGGTGCAGTAGCGGGCATAATCCCGGTCGGCCTGCTTGACGTAGAGCACAAGCTCCTCGCCGCCGTCCTTTCGGGTGCGCTGACGCACCTTGGTGGGCAGGTTCTGGCGGTGGAGCAGTTCGATCTCGTCGTTCAGCTCTTCTTCGGTGTCAAAGGTGTCCAGCTCGGTCCAGTGGGTGGCAAAGAGCCAGAATTTTACAAGATGTTCGTTCAAGATCCAATTTCCTCCGATGCATTCAGACGGTAAAAGGGCGCGATGGCGTTCACATCGCCGTGGCGCACGATGGAATAGGTGATGTCACAGTAGGGCTGGATGGCGGTGCTCTTCTCGACGGTGGAGATGAGCAGGACCTGCAGCTGCATCCGGCGGAACAGCTCCATCATGGGGCGGATGCGGTCGCTGGTCATCTTGCTGAACGCTTCGTCCAGCAGCACCAGACGGATGCTGTTCTCGCTCTTCTGGTAGATCTGGAGCAGCGACGCGCAGATAGCTACATAGAAGGGGGCCTGATTCTCGCCGCCGGAAGAATCGCGGCTGACGCGGGAAAGGGAAGCCTGCTGGCCGGAGACGGTGTTGGTCACTTTGATGTCGTAGTCGAGGTAGGTGCGGTAGTCTACATAATCCGAAAGGGTGACATTCTCGGGGCGGCGGCCCTCCTGCCGGGCGCGGGTGTTCTCGTCCACATCGGCCATGATCTTTTCCATCAGCTCGTCCACCTGACGCTCATAGACGGGGTCGGCGGTGGCGGCGAGGTTGTCCAGCGAGTCGCCGTCGGTCATCTGCTGGTTTCCCTTGTCCACGATGACCTGATAGAATGCGGCCAGCTGGGGGTCGCGGCTGGGACCAAGCTCGAAGCGGTAGACCTCTTCGCCGTAGGTCAGCTGTTCCATCACCTTGTTCAGCTCCCGGAACTGCCGCCGTGCGTTGAAGATGTCGTCCTTCATCCGGAAGAGGATGTCCTTGCGGAAGCGGTCCTTGCAGTCGCGTTGTGCCTGCTCGAGGCGGGCGGCGTACCGCTCCAGATCGATGCGCACGAGGCTCTCGTGCTGGGCGCGGTACTGCTCGATGCCCGTAAGGCCCAGCGGATGATCGCAGACGTAGCGGGTGTTGTACTCTTTCTGGGCAGGCTCGAGGGTGCCGGTGAGGTAGACGGCCAGTGCGTCGTCCAGCCGGGCCTGTGCCTTTTCGGCGGACTGGGCCGCATAGCGCGGGCCTTTGTCCTTGCTCAGGGCCGCGAAGCGCTCCCGTGCCAGCGGCTCCAAAAGCGGGTACTGCCCGAAAAACCGGTCGGCAGCGTCCTTTGCCTGCCGGGCGGTCTCTTCTGCCTTGGTCTGCTCAGCCTCGCAGGAGGCCAGCTGCTTTTCGCAGACACGGATGTCGCCGCCGGCTGTCTCCACAGCGGCGCGGGCGGCGTCCCACGCGGCCTCGCGGGCCTCGTCCTCTTTGTAAAGCTGCTGCAGCATCGGGTTCTCGCGGCACTCAGCCAGCTTCTGCTCCTGTGCGGTGCAGTCGGCGCGGGCCGCTTCCAGCGCGGCGCGGGCGTCCCACAGCGCGGCCAGCTCATCCATGACGCTGCTGTGCAGCACATCCTGATAGCTGTCCCGTGTGGCTTTGAGGGCGGCGGCAGACTGTGCTGCTTCCTTGCTGCGGGCAGTCAGCTCATCCAGAGCTTTCGTCAGCGCTTCGGCCCGGGCGCGGCGGGCGTCAAGGCCGATATACCGCTGGGGTGTGCGGAGACGCTCGAGGCGGAAGGGGTGGTGGCGCAGCAGGTCGCGGGTAGCGCTGTCGGGATAGTTTTCCAGTGTGTCGGGGGTGTCACAGCAGACGATGCGCCGCAGGATGGTGTCGGCATACTGTGCGGCCAGCGGGTTCTCGCTTTGGACCTGCGCGGCGAGGCTGTCGGCAGGGGCGGCGTCGGCCTTGCGGTTGGCCGTGCGGATGCTGGGGGTGTCCAGCAGGCTGATGGGGCCGACCTTGTCCCGCAGGGCCACAAAGGCGCTCTTGGCGGCGGCGTAGTGGGCAGGCGGCACGAGGATGTCGAACCGGCGGTCGCCGAGGCAGGCTTCCACGCAGTCCTGCCAGCTCTCGTCCTCGACGCTCAGCAGTTCGCAGAAGATCTTTGCGTCCGGCGTCATGCCGCGGCTCTTGAGCTCAGCGTTCACGGCGTCCCGCACTCTGGTGGCGGCGTCGCCGTGGGGGTAGACCCACCGGCCTCCCGAGACGGAGGCCAGCTCCGCCTGCTTTTCCTGTACTTCGGCGGTGAGGGCGTCGGCGCTCTGCCGTGCGGCGAAATACTGCTCTTCCAGCGGCTTTTCCAGCCCGGCGAGGGCGCTTTGGAGCTGGGGCAGGGTCTCCGCTGTCAGCGAGGCAGGCCAGAGCAATCTCTCGACGGTAAAGCCGCTGCGCTGCAAGCTCTGCAAGAGGCTCTGTACTTTGCCTGCAGCAGCTTCGCTTCTGGAAGCGTCCCGGCTGGCCTTGTCCAGTGCGGTCTTTTTGCGGGCCAGCTCTTCGCTCAGAGCGTCCAGCGCCCGGCCCTCGCCGCTGGCGGCGGCACTGTGGGCCGAGAGGTAGGCCCGACGGGCCTCGGCCTCGGCGTCTTTTGCGGCGGCGTAGCGGGCTGTCAGCTCTTCGTGCTGGCGTTTTCCGGCGGCAAGATGCTCCTGCCAGGTGTTCGTCCCGGCGGCGGCTTCCTCAGCACGGGCCAGCAGGGCAGTGCCTCGGTTGACGAGGGCTTCCGTTTCCTTCTGGGCAGCTTCGCGGCCATAGTCCACGATCTGTTCCAGCGCGGCGGCGCGGGTCTGGGCTTCGGCCAGCACGGCGTGGAGGTTTTCCAGCTCCACCCGGTCGCCCTGCAAAGCTTCCAGATCAAGTTCGGGCTGAGGCAGGATGTACTGATACAAAAACTCCCGGAAGTTGGGGATCTCGTCCATACTGGTACCCATCTGGAAGACTTCGTTGAACTTCTTGCCCAGCGGGCTTGCGGCGCGGCCGATGCCCAGCGCCCGGCAGATGCGGTCACGGGCTTCGCCGGGGCTGCGGGTGTAGGAGAGACGGCCCACAGCGGGCTTGAAGTTCTCTTTCGAGCTGGGCGCGCCGGTGCGGGGGTCGATGAAGGGCAGCTGCTCGAGGGTGCAGCCGTCCTCGGAGATGTACCAGGTCTGGTCGCCGGGATGGAGCTCCTGCATGGGGCCTTCCGACTCGACCCGGACGGCGATGACGAAGTGGGTGCGATTGACGCTGTCCCAGAACTCCGCACCGATGTAGGCCACGGTGCGGCCCGGGCGGCGGTAGGCGTTCTCGCCGCGCTGCTTGGCGTGGACAGAGCCTTGCAGGGTGCGGCCACTCTTTTTGTTGCCGAGGGCGTTGAAGTTGCGGTTGGTGGTCAGGCAGTAGCGGATGGCATCGAGGATGGTGGTCTTGCCCACGGCGTTGACGCCGATCATGTAGGTCAGCCGGGCGCAGTCGAAGGTGACGTTCTCAAAGTTGTGCCAGTTGATAAGTTTCAGGCGTTTCAGTTCTATCATTCTTCCACCTCCACGGCAGCGGTGCCGTCCTCCGGCCGCTCGTAAAGCGAAAGCTCACTGCGGGTGCGGGTTATCTCGGCGGCAGCGTCCGCAAGGTCGGAATCCGGCAGAGCGAGCAATACAGTGGGGAATACTTCGATGCGGCTGTCCAGTCCGGAAAGCCGTCCCACTGGCCGGGCCAGATTGTACCGGCGCAGGGTGCGCAGCAGCTTTTCCAGCGTGGGCTGGTCGAGGCGGCGGGGCAGGTTCATCTTTTGCAATTCGGCCTGTACCTCTTCCACCGTCACCAGAACCTGGTCGGCGCTGGCCGAGAGGCTCTCCCGCTTTTGGAGGTAGAGCAGGCGCAGGACTAAGAGCAGGATGCTCTCGTACTTCAGAAGCCGAGCCTGACTGCCCTCATGCTCGTTGACGAGGGCCGCCGCCTGCAGCGGGGCAGGGTAGAGCACCACCGAGTAGCCCAGCGGCGCAAACACGGCCCGCACTTCGTTGAGGTGGTCCTGAACATAAAGATATTTGGCGCGCTGGTCCTCCACGCCGCCCAGCACAAAGCAGTGGTTGAGCAGATAATTTGCGCACTCTTCCAGCATTTTATTCGTTTCGGTCATCTTCGGCGTCCTCCTTGCGGGGTGTCAGAGTAAATTCTTCAAACCGGAAGCCGCCCCGCGTGGCCCACTCGCCGGTGAGCTGGATGTCATAACAGCGGCGCGGCGACTGGGAGTAGGTGTGCAGTCCGATGATGCGTGCGAAGTCGTTCGGGTATTCGTCGGCGAGGGTGGACGCAGAGACAGAAGGCCGTGCGGCCAGTGCCTGCCGGGCGAGGATGTCCACGTTCTCCTCGGTGACGGCCATCCGGGCGTAGTCCAGCAAGAGCTTCTGCTCCCGGCGGAGCTGCTCTTCGTCCAGCTGTCCGGCCTGCACCGGGGCCAGCGGCGCGTCGGTGCGGGGTGCGGCCGGAGGATAGAGCGGCTTTTCGCCGAAGATCTGCACCGGCCAAAGCTTGAGCCGCGCGGCCAGCGGGCCGTCGTCCGGTTCAAAGAGCTGGTCGGGCGTTTTGATGTTCTCGGCGTACCGCCGCAGCAGGGCGGTGACGCTGCCCTGGGCCGAGCGGTCGCTCAGCAGCAGGAACTGCGCCCGCTGAACGGCCCGCTTGCGGTAGCGAACATGGCTGGCGTCGATCTCCCGGATGAGGGTGCTCATCTCTTCGAGGGCGTCCCGCTGCTTCTGGATGAGGGCGCGGACGGCGGGAGCGGCCTCGCCCGGGGCGCAGCGCTCCACCCGGGCGTAATCCAGCGCCAGCTGGGGCAGGTAGTTCGTCTCGCAGTCGTCCAGTCCCTCTTCGAGGAAGGCACGGTAGTTGAACAGGTTGTCGCTGGTCTTGAAGCGGTGGTAGGCGGCCGCCACCACCTTTTCTTCGTACTGGTCGAAAAGCTCCAAGACTTCCTGCGGGGTGCGGTTGCGGGTGAGGCGGTCGATGTAGTGGCCGATGGAGGCGTTGAGGGCGCGGAGGGACTTGTTCAGCGCCTCAAGGTCGCCGGCTACCTCCCGCAGGACGTTCTCGTAGGGGCTCTTCTCTTGGCCCACGTTCTGCAAAAGCTGCCACGCCTTGTAGAGCTTGCCGGTGTAGGTGACGACCCGAGGGTTCAGGATCTCTTCCAGCGCTTCAAGAAGCGGCGTCACCTCCGGCACAAAGGCCAGCGCAGGCTCTTCTTCGTAGCTGCCGGGCTGTTCGGCCAGCCAGCCGGTGCGCCGCAGCCGGAGCAGAAAGCCCAGCGCCAGCGTATGGGGGTCGCGGGTGGGCTGCTCGGCCTCATCGCCCGCGTCGTCGGCGTCCAGTGCCAGAGGCTTTGCCAGCGCGGCGAAGTAATCCTCAGCCCGGGATACGGCCTCGGCCCGCAGGATGCTGTAATCTGCCGTGTGGCGGCACTCCTCCCACAGCAAGAGCAGCAACTCTGCATAAAATGCCCGGTTCGGCCCCGCCAACGGCCGGAACAGCCGCGGGCTGACCAGTTCAAACAACTGCATCCGTATGCCCCTTTCAATCGGTAAATATCGACTTCTATTGTACCACAGAGTTTGCGTTTTTGCCATAAAACTGCAAAAAGCCCCGGAAGCGGCGGGGACGCCGCACTTCCGGGGCTGGTCAGGCTTTTATTCAGTTGAAATAGCTCGGAGATATTTTCATTTTGACGCCCAGCGAAACGTAGGTCTTTCCGTTGATGGTCTTTGCCGCGACGCCGATAGCGGTGACTTCGGCGCCTTTATCCGTGAAGCCTTTGAGAACACTCTTGTATGCGGATGTGACCGAGGAAATGTCCATGTTTCTCAGCATTTCCGAGGTGATTTCCCGCACCTTGTAATGAGAGCAACTCATCAAATCCACGTTGGAGTCCTCAGGCAGGGGGAGCGCATACATCATGATGCCCTGCGCTTTATCGACCTTTGACCACTTGTTTGTGAGAACATTGTGGTTTTCGTCTTCCATATTAAGATAGAAATTGCCATCAGCCGGTTTGATACAATCAAAGGAAGTTTCGGCCAGAGCCTTGGCTTCAGGGTCATTGGTCGTCATGCCGACTTCTTTGCTATAAACGGAAAAGAAAGCGTCCTCCACCTGCTGCTCGAAGCTTGCAGGATTGCCGCCGCCACCGCCGCCGTTGCAAGAAGCGAGCAGCAGCATCGTCATTGCACCCGCCAACAGAAGGGCTGTGAGCTTTTTGAACTTTTTCATCGTCAAGTCTCCTTTGTTTTACTGGAAACACTATACAATGCGATTTTACCCCCCCCCGTATGAGTTTGTCAATCGGCAAAATGACAAAATTCACTCCCGCTTTTTGGGAAAAGTATACCATCCTCCGGTGGGGCAAATAAAAACACGGGCCGGCAAAGCGGTATAAAACCCCTTTGCCGGCCCGTGCGGCGCTCCCTTATTCCCAGACCCGGCGGCAATGCCGCACAAAAGCCTGACAATGATTGACTCGATGATAGCACGACTTTGGCATTCTGTCAACCAAATTGCCGAAAAAAGAAGAAAGTGTGAAAGGATTTCTCCAATCTTTTCCTGAAATTACACACATTTTCCACGAATTTGTGATAGCCTTAAATACAGAAGAACTCCCCGATAATGTACTCGTTCAAAATACAAGGCGGAACTACTCCTGATAGATACACAACAGCCCCCCGGAATGCAGGACTCCGGGGGGCTTCGTGTTTGTAAGAGGCATTTATCAGTAGCCGCGTACCCGGAAATCCCGTTCCCATGGGTCGGGGGCGAGGTCGCGCTGGTGGAGCGAGGTGATCTGGATATAATCGCTGCGCTGGATGAGGGCGAACAGCCTGAGGAAGAGGGCCGGGTCGCCCTGCACCTCCAGCGTGACCGAGCCGTCGTCCTCGTTCTCCACCCAGCCGGTGAGGCCGAGGCTCTGGGCGGCGTACCGGGCGCGGTAGCGGAAGCCCACGCCCTGCACCTGCCCTTCGATGGAGTATCGCCGCCGGACGGTGCCCTCGGGCAGGGCAGGGGGCTGGCCCTTCTGCTGACTCAGAAAATCGAACATAAGCGGCTTACAGCTCCTGATATGCGCTCATCAGAGCGGGGATGAACTGCTTTTTGCGGCTGACGACGCCGGGCAGCACCCAGCTGCCATCTTCCTCCGGCTCCTTCTCGAAGCCGCTGCGCAGCATCTCGTCGGCATGACGGCCGGTGCAGATGACGACGCTCTCTTCCTTCGGCACATCGGTCAGCAGCATATAAAGGTCCTCCACGTTCTGCTTGCCGCAGGCTTCGGGCAGATAGGGGGTGAGCAGCTGCTGGGCCGCTTTCAGGTTCTTGCGGGTCATGTAGCTGCCCTGCGCCACGCCGAAGCGGACGTCGCCGCACATGAACACCTTGAAATCCTGCAGGAAGACTTCCTCAGGGGTCTTGCCGTCCAGCTTCTCGCCGGCCTCGAACATCTCGGAGGCAAAGGCGTCGATCTCGACGCCCGCGATTTTGGCGAGGCGGTTGGCGGTGGAGACATCGACGGGAGTGCAGGTGGGGCTGCGGAAGACCAGCGTATCCGAGAGGATGGCCGCCAGCAGCAGACCGGCGATCTGAGGCCGTATCTCGACGCCGTTCTCATCGTACATCTGGGTGATGATGGTGGCGGTGCAGCCTACGGGCTGGTTGCGGAAATAGACCGGGCCGCTGGTCTCGAGGCTGCCGATGCGGTGGTGGTCGATGATCTCCAGGATCTCAGCCTGGTCGAAGCCCTCCACGGCCTGAGTGGCCTCGTTGTGGTCCACCAGGATGATGCGGCGCTTGCGCAGGGCGATGATGTTGCGGCGGCTGACCATGCCGCAGTACTTGCCGTCCTCGTCGAGGATGGGGAAGTAGCGGTGGCGCACCTTGGCCATCACGCGGGTGACGTCGGCCACCGGGGTCACGAGGGTGAATTTCATGATGTCGTCGCGGGTCATATAGTAGGAGATGGGGGCGCACTGGCTCATGAGCTTGCCAGCGGCGTAGGTGTCGCAGGGGGCGGTCATGATGGCAACGCCGGTCTCCTCGGCAATGCGCTGGATGGTGCGGCCCACCTTGGCGCCGTTGCAGATGATGAGGAGGGATGCTTCCTTCTCGATGGCGCACAGCTGGCTCTCATAGCGGTTGGTCAGGATGACGATGTCGCCCTTTTCGACGTTGTTTTCCAGCATCTCAGGGGTAGCAGTGCCGATTTTGATATGGCCGGTGGTGCAGACGGCGTTCTCGTTGCCGACGACCATGGTGCCGCCGAGGGTCTCGAGGATATTTTTATAGGTGGTGCGGCTGGTGGCAAGCACACCGGTGTCGAACACGTCCATGTTGGCCGTGGCGATGTCCTTCACGGTGATGATGCCTTCCAGCTCGTTGTCGGCGCTCGTGATGGGCAGGGTGTCGATCTTCTGGTCGCGCATGATCTCCCATGCCTTGCGCAGACTGGTGGAGCCGGGGATGCCGGGCATTTCGCGGTAGTCCACATCACGGATCTTCGGGTTGACGTCGGTACACATCCGGGGCGGCGCGACGCCGAACCGCTTGAGCACGAATTCCGTCTCCTGGTTCATCCGTCCGGCCCGGCGGGCCTCGCAGACGAGGGAGCTTGTCTTATTTTTCAGCTCTGCGTACGCAATGGCAGAGCAGATAGAGTCGGTGTCCGGATTGCGATGTCCGATGACCACGACTTTATGAGCAGTCTTTGGCATAGATTCCTTCCCCCTTGTGGGTCTTGGGTTGTCCTTCTTATCATGATACCGGAGCGCCGTTTTGTCTGCGTCCCTGCACGGCGCGGAAAAGGGCAGCTCTCTGGTAACTTTCATTGTAACACAAGATGGAATGGGGGTAAAGTGGCGCAGAGGGGCAGGATCCTTAAAATTTTGAGAGATTCTTGTATACATCTTCTTGCCTTTTTGGGAAAGGCGCTGTATCATAGGGGTAAGTCTGTATACTTTAAGAAAGCCCCTTCGGGGGCGGCGCGGAGGAGCGAATGACGAGCACAAAATTTGAAACGAAGCCTTTGTTTACCCGCCAGCAGCTGACGGCCCTGCTGCTGCCGCTCATTGCGGAGCAGGCCCTGAGCGTGACCATCGGCCTGGCCGATACCCTCATGGTGTCGTCGGTGGGCGAGGCGGCGGTGTCGGGCGTGAGCCTTGTGGATACCTTCAACACCCTGATGATACAGATCATGACAGCGCTGGCCACCGGCGGCGCGGTGGTCGCCAGCCAGTACATCGGCCATCGGGAGGAGAAGAGCGCCCGGGCTGCCGCCGCACAGATCATGTTCATCATGTCCAGCTTCAGCATTCTTGTGGCAGCGGTGGTCGTGGTGGGACGCCACGCCATCCTGCGGGGCATTTTCGGCTCCATCGACGCCGATGTGATGAAGTACGCCGAGACGTATTTCCTGCTGTCGGCCCTGAGCTACCCTTTCATCGGCCTGTATAACGCAGGCGCGGCCCTCTTCCGGGCGCAGGGCAACAGCAAGATCAGCATGATGTCCAGCCTTGTGATGAATGTCGTCAACATCGGCGGCAATGCCATCCTCATCTTTGGCTTCAAGATGGGCGTCATGGGCGCGGCGTTGGCCAGCCTCGTCTCCCGCGCGGTGGCCTGCTGTGCCGTCCTCTTCCTGCTCCAGAAGCCGGATTGTATGCTCCGCGTCACCGGCCTGTCGGCCATGAAGCCGGACGGAAAGCTCATCCGGCGCATCCTGCGGGTGGGCATCCCGGCGGGCATTGAGAACGGGATGTTCCAAATCGGCAAACTGTCAGTGGCCAGCCTCACCAGCACCCTCGGCACCGCCGCCATCGCGGCCAATGCCGTGGCCAACACCACCAGCACCTTCCTGAACATCCCGGCCAGCGCCGTCGGCATGGCGGTGCTCACGGTGGTGGGCCAGTGCCTCGGTGCAGGCGAGAAAGAGCAGGCTGTCTGGTATGCCCGCCGCCTGCTGCTGGTGGCCTACTGCGGTGCCTGGGCTATGAATCTGTCGGCCTTCTTCTTCGCCGACCGCTGGGCGCTGTCCTGGTTCAGCCTCTCGCCGGAGGCTTCGGCCATGGCGCTGGAGGTCATGATGTGGTTCAACATCGTCTCCCTCTTCTTCTGGCCCTCCAGCTTCACCCTGCCCAACATTCTCCGCGCCGCCGGCGACGCCAGCTTCACCATGACCGTCAGCATCGTGTCCATGTGGGTGTTCCGCGTGGGCTTCTGCTACCTGTGGGTCCTGAAGATGGGCGGCGGACTGCTCAGCATCTGGATGGGGATGTATCTCGACTGGGCGTTCCGCTCCATCTGCTTTATGGTGCGTTTTGTCCGGGGAAAATGGCTTGAGCAGAAGGTCATCTGAAACTGCCTCTTGCTTTTTTCGGCTCAGAGTGGCAAAATGAGGAAAAGAAATGGAAGAAGGGGATTCTCTATGCTGTTTCATCCTGCACAACTGGGCCTCGCCCATCTGGACAAAGCAACGCTGGAAGCCGATAAGAAAGCCTGCAAAAAGATTGGCCCCTGTGGCGTGGGCAAAAAGGCCCTCTACCTCAACAGCTTCTACATCGACCGCCGGTATTATCTGCCCTATGGCAGCATCAGCCGTGTGTTCAAGCGGGTGGCCATGAGTCAGGGAGGCTTCTCCGGTAAGGGCATGTTTGCCTCGATGGCTTACCTCGTGGTGGAGTACGACGGCGGCAAGCAGAAGCAGTGCAACTTCAAGGACGAGCGGG
>OOAD01001346.1_pt1 | contig 13709 bp, 9 predicted proteins | sample 1671151 | NCBI WGS metagenome assembly OOAD01 (sample SAMN06348127, study PRJEB24527) | human gut metagenome | biome: human gut; feature: ankylosing spondylitis patient; material: feces | host: Homo sapiens | place: China | collected 2015-10
TCCAATTCATGTAGACCGCTTTATTCAGGTTTCTGATACCATGGAAACAAACTGCCCGAATATTTATGCGGCAGGAGATGTAACCGGTCTTTCCGGAATCTGGCCAAATGCAATGAAGCAGGGACAGATTGCTGCGCTCAATATGTGCGGAATACAGGCGGAATACACAGACCGCTACGCCATGAAAAACACAATGAACTTCTACGGGCTCGTCACACTCTCCCTCGGTCGCGGTGTTGCCGAGGAAGGCGATATCGTGCTTGAGGAGGAAGATGCTCACAATTACAGACGTGCCATCATCAGAGATGGAAAGCTTGACAGCATCTTACTACAGGGAAAAATTGACTATTCCGGTATTTATCAGTATTTAATCAAAAATCAGATTGATTTATCCGGAAAAGAACAAGATATTTTCCATCTTTCCTTTGCCGATTTTTATGGAGTCAAAGAAAATGGAGCGTATTGCTATCAGATATAACGTATAATGAAAGCGGCTGTGAGTTTGCCTCATAGCCGCTTTACATATTATGATTCTATTTTTCGTCTTTTTCTCATCACATACAACAATACTGCTACTCCCACAATTCCTGCGACTGGAACAGCAATGGCTGTAGTGTCTCCCGTTTTTACACTCTCCTTTTTGTGAGATGTATCAGAAGTGCCCTGTTGTTCGGAATCTCCCGAAGTGCCCGGATTCGGATCCTTTTTATCTTCTTCTCCGCTCTCTTTATCCTTGTATGTAAATTCAAATTTGTTCAGCTTTTCTAAGATTTCAGATACCTCATTCGGTGTTGCATTTGGATTGTCCAATACATTTTTCGCCTGTTCTCTAAGTCCTGTAAACTCTTTCCATGACTCATCCGTCGCCTGACCTTGTGTCATATCTTTAATCTTATCATACTTTTCTTGAAGTGCAGTCTTATCCGCACGCAGTCCGCTGATTCGCTGTTTCAAAATGGCCGTCTTTTCATTTACCTCATCCTGTGTATATGTGCCATTTAACAATACCTCTGCTTCTCTGATACCCTGCTGCAGTGCCTCAAAACTTTCTTTTGTGTATCCCTCCGAAGAAATTGCTTTCGCTGTCTTAATGACCTCTTTCAGTTCCGATATATCTACCGTCACTTTCTGGAGATTTTCCCTTGCCGCTTCTACTTCCGCTGCTTTATCGTTCATCTCAGATGTACAGGTCTCTTCATCTGGTTTTTTCAAAAGTTCTGTTGCACTTTTTACAACTTCTTGAAGCGCAGTCCAGCTTTCTGTTGTATACTCTTTTTCATTCAGACCCTCACAAAGCTTCAATTCTTCTTCAAGCTTGCATCTATCCACCATTTCTTTCTTTTCTTTCCGAATCGTCAGTGCGCCAACCTCAACCCAGCCTCTTTTATCCTGTGCCTGTGTGCTTTTTCCCACTCGCTCAAACTGAATCGTATACGAGCCTTCTGCAAATTCCTCCTGCATCAGCTCTGTTCCTTCCACTCGGTTTTGCGCATATGTATCAATCTCTTCCTGATAAATTTGTTTTCCGGATTGATCCTGAAGCGTCACCCGAATGACTCCGTGGTCATCTCCTTTTACAGTCGGAACCTGTATGAAATGTCCGGTAAATTCATACGTCAACGGTCCCGCATTGTCATCTGCTGTCGCCTTGAATTTACCTGCCTGAATCCATTTGTCAGAGCCTTGCAGCTCTCCTGAAGGAACCTGTATCTCTTCAAATCCTCCCTGTTCCAAGTTATCTAATGCTTTTTGCAGTTTCTGCGCTGTCTGATCGACTGTTGGCTGCTTTGCACTCTCATCAGCCAAAACTTCTTTTGCTTCCGCAAGCACTTTCTTTAACTGGTACAACGACTCATTTGTATACTCGCCTTTCAGCGCTTCTTCTGCCCGTGCAATCAATGTCTCCAGCGCCGATTTATCTGTCTCCCCAAAGCCAAGACGGTCATATCTATTTGATAAAAATTCGGTTCTGGAATCCATCAAATCCTGTGATGCTTTCAACATTTCTTTTCCATCTGAAATGCTTTCTTCAAATGCATCTTTTAGTTCCTGCGGTGCATTTACATAATAGTCTGATGTACGGTCTGCTTCCTCTGCCAATCCAATCATGCTCTCCAATTCTGCTGCGTCACCAGCTTTATCTGCCGGAACACCTGCACAAAGTGGTGTCACCTCATACAGAGATGGTTCGCCTAAGAATCCTGCTTTCAGTATCACTTTTACAGAATCCGTATTGATCTCCGGAAATTCCGCTAAGTAATATGCATGATACCCTTCGCTGTTTCCATCTACATCTCCCACCTTATCATTGATATCCCCCATCTTTGTACCTTCGTACACTGTCTGGTAGGTTCCATCCACAAGCGCTTGAATTTCAAATGCACCAATCGCATTATTTCTTGACACAAAGAGGTCAAATTTCATCTGGCTGAGTAGCTCTGCTTTTGCAAATGTCAATGTGAGCTCCATCGGTTTGGAAGTATCTACACCTTTTGATGCCCATCTTGTCGCCGGATTTCCGTCAATCATCTTCTCTTTTGCATAAGTATCTCCCCAATGGTTTTCATGGGATACTACCAAATCTTTAACGGAAATACCTTCTGTCATATATTTCTTTGTATATACCTGACTGACTCTCTGCTCTTTATAGAACAATGCTGCTCTGACAACAGTGTCCTCCTGATCACTCAACTGAAGTGGTTTCTCGTAGTTTTCTGATGTCTTTCTCGGAATACTTCCATCTGTTGTATAGCGGATCTCATAATTTTTAGCATTCTCACTCTTACTCAAAGTAAGCGCCCGGTCCTCCCCAATGATTCCGGAATCTTTACTAAATGAAATCACCCGGTTCTCCATCTGTTTTTCTAATTGTGCCGCGGTATCAGTAAGCTGACTTTCTGCCTTCTGATAGTATTCCATATCCCCTGTGTTTTCCAGCAATGTATTGCGCAATTCTCTCAACTGATTGTAAATAGTATCAATCTCATTGTAGGCAAGCCCTTCCTGATCAGTCAGATAATATACGTTCTCTGCTTCTTGCAGATATGTGCGGTATAATTGATCCATCTGTTTTGCTTTTGTCAGAATACTTCCCAGTTCTTTTGAAGAACGGTCAATCGCCGACTGCAGTTCTTCTTTAATCTTGATCAGATCCGGATGGAGTTGTTTTAAAAATGCTGTTGCCTTCTCTTTCAATTCCTCCACATTCGTCTCAGACATATCAATTGTATACGTCTTTCCTGCTTTCGCTTCAAAAGAAATACGACCTGTTTCTTCTTCTTTTGTCACTTCAATTTCTTTTCCATCAGCATATACTTTTGCAGAAGTGATATCCTCATAAGATCCTGTAAATGTACTGCTTTCTTTGTCTCCGTCATAGCATACCGTAAATGTCTCCGCCACGCCGTTTGCCCACTTTTCTCCAATTGTAAAGTTGCCTCTTGCTTTCAGTCCCTGTACGCTTCCTTCTTCCCATGCGCTTGGAATTGCCGGAAGAAACTGTGTATATCCGGACTGTGACTGTACAAGCATCTCTGCCACACCGGATGTCAGGCCAAAGTTACCGTCAATCTGCCATACCGGAGTTCCATTCATCATAGTGTCTCCACCGCCGGAACCATGAGAATCAAATAGATTGTACTGAAGCCCGGAAGAATTTCCTCCAATCAGATGATTCAAAAGTGTATATGCTTTCTCTCCATTCTCTGTCCTTGCCCAAAGGTTAATCTTATTTGCCTTTGACCAGCCGGTAGAGTATTCTCCACGCTCTGTTAAAGACTGGATTGCCGCATTCATATACTCTTCATTGTCTTTGTTGATCAATGTTCCCGGGAACAGACCTACCAAATGAGATGCATGTCTTTGTTCTCCCAGATGTCCGATATTCCATCCGCTGTTTGGAACTTCGATTTCTGCAAGATCTCCTGCCTGTGCATAAGACTGGTTATGACCGTTCTTCTGTCCGACACGTGTCTCCTCATACCACTCCTTGATTCCATTTGTATCATTGATCTCAATCGGATCCAGTTTTTGCATCTTTTCTTCCCATGATTTCAAAAGTGCTTCGTCTTCTCCGACAATTTTTCCTGCCTTGATACATTCATTGTACAACTCCCACACAAGCGACTGGTCATAAGTTGTTCCAACTGCTGTCGGTCCCTGTTCCTCTGAAAAACTTGGTGCAACTACAAGTCTGTTCTGGCCGTTATATGGCGAGTTCTCATCGTTAATTTTCTGATACTCCGATGTCCAGAGATATGAATCCCAAAACAGAGCTGCCTCTTTCATAATCGGATAAATCGTATTCTTCAGATATGCCTCATCCTGTGTAAACTCATAATGCCACCAAAGATTTTGGATTGCCCATGCAGCCCCTGTCGGATTCCATCCGTATTCCTGTGCATTTGTCGGCGCTGTCATACCAAACGGATTGTTCTCTGTATGTACGGTAAATCCGGTATGATTTTTCACTGCTCCTTCAATTCCGTGCACTCTCTCCGCAGTCAGGCGTCCCGGCTCTCTTAACTTATCCATATAATCTACAAACGTTGTCCCACATTCTGAAAGATTCGTTGCATAAACCGGCCAGTAATTCATTTGTACATTCACATTGAAATGGTAGTCTCCTGTCCACGCAGAGTTGCCAACTGTCCACAATCCAACTAAATTACTTGGAAGTGTTCCTCTTGAACCTGCGATTGTCAGATAACGTCCATATTGAAATGCCAGCACTTCCAGATAATGCGAATAATTTCCATTTCGATATTCATCCACAAGCTGGTTCGTCGGTACTGATGTGCGCTGTTCTCCCAAATCCAGACTTACTCTGTCAAATAATCCCTGATGGTCTGCGATATGTGTTTCCTTCAACTCATCATAGGATTTCTTCGTTCCATTGTTCACACGGTCAGCGACTACTTTTTTCAAATCTTTGTTCTTATCCCGATATGTCGGATAATCATTCTTATAATCCGTCTCTGCCGCCATCACGATCATCACGCAATCTGCATCCTGAATCTGATAGACTTGATTCTTTTCATCTGCGCTCAGTTTTCCACCTGTCAGAACGAGCTTCATCGTTGTGCAAAACTTCAGATCATTGTCCTTTACCTTTCCTTCGATCGTACATGTCTGATTCTTTTCATCAAAAGTGGTCTTCCCTTCTAAACCACTATTATTAAGCTCCATTTTTACATTCAAATCAAGTTTTCCTTTTTCAGATGCAGAAAGCTCTGTCACCATCACCTGATCCGGATTACTCACAAAATGTTCCCGCTTATATGTCACGTCTTTGCAAGAAAACTCTGTCGCCGCAATTCCGGTCTGAATATCCAGCTCTCTGCGGTAGTCCTTTACATTGTTATCATTGATTCCCATCTTGGAAAAATCAAGCCAGATATCTCCGAAATCCTGATAACTTCCTTTGTTCAGATTATTCTCTCCCGGGAACTTAATCTTTGCCCCCATTCCGTAACCGCCAAGACTTTTGTCATCGTTGAATAAATTTGTAGATTTGTCATCTAAAAGCTTTCGATACTCCTCAATCTCCGTATCGGTATACGCTGTTGCCTTATTCCCGAACTGATAATTTGGACGACTTGATGAAGGTCCACCTGTCCAAAGCGTCTTTTCATTAAAATGAATCCTTTCCTTTGCAATCCCTCCAAAAATCAGATTTCCCAGATTTCCATTGCCCAAAGGCAGGGACTGCTGCATCCACTCGCCGCCATTTGTTTCTGCTGTGTCGATCTTAGCCGGCGAAGTATACCATAATTTCAATTCTTGATTGATCGACTTTTCCGCGGATACCGGCAATGCCTGTTCCGACTCTTTTGCAAGCACATTCTGTACAGTTCCGGTCGGCATGACCAACACTGCGCACATCCCTGCAAGAAACTGTTTGATTCCTTTTTTCACCATAACCTCTCCTTCATCTTAGCTTCTTTTTTCTATTCTTTCCTCTTTCGATGATACTACCGCTATTATACATTATCAACTTTGACAATAAATTTATTTATCGAACATTCTTTTTTGTTGTTTTATAATATAATAAATATTTTCAGGAGGAGTTGTTATGAAATATATTGACAAATTAATTTGGTCACGAGCAGAATTATTTGACTTTTTTTCTACTGTGGATCATCCATTTTACAGTACAACTTTCCGTGTGGATGTCACGCAGCTTCACAAATACACCAAAAGCCATGGTATTTCTTTCTATTATGCACTGACCTACCTGGTTACAAAAGCGATAAATCAAGTGGAAAATTTCCGCTATACAATCCATGATGGAAAAGTTGCACTTTTAGAAGAGCGGATTCCAAGTTTTACAGACATAAAAAAAGACAGTGAACAGTTCTATATTGTCACTGTCCGCTGCCAGGATTCCATGGAAAAATTCTGCCGTATTGCAAAAGAAAAAAGTCATACACAGACGACGTTTATTGACCAGACCGAAGAAGGCGACGAGCTGATCTATATGTCCTGTCTTCCGTGGCTTGACCTTACCGGATGTACCCATGAACGTAATCTGGATATCGATGATATGATTCCACGAATCACCTGGGGAAAGATCATGGCCCAAAACGGTCGTGAGACACTCGGAATGTCCGTGGAAGTCAATCACCGCATAATCGACGGCGTTCATATTGGCAGATTCTATGAAGGTCTTCAAAAAATGATTGATGAATTATAAGTCTCAGAATGTGTCACTGCACACAGCCTTTTTACATCTGTTTTCTCACAATCTGATATTCGTCTCCGAACTGATAGTACGGGCAATCCCGAAATTCTCCCCGAACAAACCGATACATCTCATCTTCATCCAGATTTTTCATACATACATAGTAATCATATTCTTCATCATACTCGTAATTCATACAACTCTCACAGTTCGTCTGAGCCATTTTTCTTCCTCCTACCAATTCGTTCTTGCAATGTGATAACAAGATAATAACCTGCCGCTCCGGCTCCAAGCCCGACAAGCACTCCGCCTAAAATATCTGTCGGATAGTGCACATACAGATACATTCGTGAAAATGCAATCAAAACAGCAAGCACAAGCGAGACCTTCCAAAGCTTTTTCTTCCCCGCAAAATAAAGCGCCGCAACCGCCGCAAAAGATGCAGCCGTATGTCCTGACGGAAACGAAAAATCTTTTGGCGCTGTAATCAAAAGCTGCACTGCCTCATTGACATCAAACGGTCTCGTTCTGGCAAACAGATTTTTTAAAATTCCATTGCACACAATGACATCAATGCATAATGCCGCTGCCACGATCAATCCGCTCTTTCTCGTTTTCGGGATCAAAAGCAGAATGACCGCCAACACGATCCAAAAAATTCCCGCATCTCCAAGGTGCGTGATCCCAAGCATCATTTTATCAACTATTGGACTATGTAACGTCTGTAGCCAGTCTAAAAATTGTATTTCTATTCCCATCTTTTTCTCCTTATTTTCTAAAACCATTTTTTCTTTTTAAAGAACCATATCTCAATCAACACAATCAGCAGACAGATGCCGCAAATAACCACATATCCATACCGCAATGAAAGCTCCGGCATATGGACAAAATTCATACCATACCATCCTGCAATGAGTGTCAGTGGCATAAATATGGTTGTCACGATCGTGAGAAATTTCATAATCTCATTCTGTCTGATATCCACCTGTGTCTGATGCATCTCCCGAAGCTGCATGGAGTACTCCTTCAATTCCTGGACAGTCGAATAAAACCGTCCCGCCCTTTCACATAACAAAGAAAATAATAACTCTTCTTTCTCAGCCCCCTGCTCGGCCGCATTCTGCTTTAGCGTCTCTCCCATATCGGATAATTGTTCATAATAGGAACTCAGCACAGAAAGTTCTTTTCTGATAGCCAGAATCGTGCGGTTAAAATCTTCCAGATTGTTATTTAACAGTTCATCCTCGAGATCCTCCAAATTATCTTCATATCCTTGCAAAAAAATCATATCATCTTCCAGCAGATATTCCATAAATTTGAACAGAAACTGCAACGGAGATGCCGCATCTATATTCGGATAGTCCTTCATCTCTCTCAGCATCGGTTCTATCTTTGTCTCGTACTCAATAAAAATAAATCGGTTCGGTAATACACAGTATCCAAATGCTGTTTTTTCTCCTCGTAAATGTTCTTTTTGCGGAATTGCAAACGTCCCCTCCACTGCCTGACTCCAATTTTCCGCCTTGCAGAAACGAATGTAATGCAGTTTGCTTGACTCAAAACTTCTATGAAATAATTCCTCGTATCTTTCCGCAAACTTTTCAACTGACAAAATCTCCATATCCCACTTTTGGTCCATATCTACACACTCCTGTCTTCTGTCAATGCTTTGCCCTATTCTAACATACATTTCAGCATCTGAAAAGGGAGAGCATACCGCTCTCCCTCGTTAGAATTCACTATTTTACTCTTTTCTTTTTGCTGATCAATATTCCGCCCACTGCGACAACACTTGCAAGCAACCATGCCATTGGCAGACTACTTTCTGTTGTGTCACCTGTGTGAACTTCATGCTTGTCATCCGAATCTGGTTTCTGATCCTGCTGTGGTTTATCTGGTTTTGGTTGTTCTGGCTTAGCAGCATCTTTCTCCACAAGATTTGCTTCCGCTGTCTCAAATGCATTTCTCAGTTTCAGATATTCTTCCTGTGAAACATTGTCAAGACGATCTAATACTCCACAAAGTTTCTGATATGCATCTTTATATACCTTGTAAGATTCCTCTGTGTATTTTGAGGCATCTTTCAACTCAATACCATTGATATAAGCTTTCACTTCCTCACCATTTGCTCTTGTCACAAGCGCTTTGATCGCTGCATCTAATTTGTCAACAGCCGCTTTTACAGACTCCTCTGTACTGTCTGTTCTGTCAAATTCTGCTTTTGCAGCGTTAAGTGCTTCTGTCAATGCCTGATAGCTGTCTTTTGTATAAAGCTGTGCATCTAAACCTTCCGCTGTTTTAATCAATCCAGACAACACTTCTTTTGATACAGGTGCTACCGGTACAAAAGTCAATCCCTCTTTTGCATCTTTCAACGCTTTCAATGCATCTTTAAATTCTGATGGGTGTACCGGTGTTGTCTTGTTCTTTTCAATCAGCTGTTCCACTGCTTCTTTTGCCGCAACAAAATTATTCCAAGACTCTTCTGTATAGATAGATTTATCTGTTGCATTGATAAAGTCATTTTCTGCCTGCACTGCGAGCATACATTCTTCCATTGCAGACGGATTGTATACAAGCGCTGATTTTGCCGCCTCTAAATCTGCAAGTAATTTTTCTACATCTGCTACTGATGTATTATCCGCATTTTCCATTGCTGTTTCAATCGCACTTACTGCGTTGCTGTATACACGCCATGTTCTTGCTGTGTAGTTCTCAGAATCTTTCAGCGCCTTGTCCAATGCTGCCTGCAATTTTGACATATCGCCTTTCAACTCTTTGTCTGCCACTGCATTTTTAATTGCAAGTACTGCGCTGTCAACGCTTCCTTTGCTTGCATGTTCGCTGTCATATACTTTCTGACCTGCTGCAATTGCCGCATCATATGCCTGCTTACTGTCTGTTGTCCAAGAAGAAGTATCTTCTTTGTTGTCTAACAGCTTTTTCAGTTCTGCTTTGTCCACATTCACAGTATCTGTTTTTGCAAATACTAATTCTGTGATAGATGGTGTCACATTTTTCCACTCTAATTTCACATCTAAGAGAACGGTATCTTTTTCTAATACGAACTCATTTACTGTCTGTGCAAGCGTTCCAAGTGTAATCCATTTGTCCGGATTTTTCAATGTGCGGGCTTTTACAGTCGCATTGGAAATTGCGTCTGCTCCCTGAATGATCTTAATCACATTGACATTGTTATTGTCAGAAACTGTATAGTTCAATGTTCCTGTTTCTTTTGCCGGAACAAATGCTGTAGACAAATCAGCATCTACCATGTATGCATATTTTCCGTTTCTTGTATCCAGACAGTCACTTTCAAATGTCGGGTCGTTCACTGTCGGCATATACTCACCGCCATTGATCTCAAATTCCTGGAATCTCACCCATTTATCTGAACCTACTTTTGTTCTTGTAATCTCAAACTTGATAAAACGAGCTTTCTGGTTGATATTTTCTTCCAATTTTGCATTGTAAGAAGTCTCATGTAACGGAAGTACATCATTGATATTATCTTCGTTTGAAGCTTCGCCTTCATTTTCTTTATCCTGATTACCGATTGTCATCACATCTGTCCACTTTTGACCATCTGTTGATACTGAAATCTTTGCGTGATGTGGGAAATCAATCTCACTGTCTCTACATACTACTTTCAATGTCTTCAGGTCAATTGTCTGTCCCAGATCATAGACAAATTTTGCGCCCTGATTTTGGCTTCCCTGATAGATAACCTGTGTCGTGCGGTCTCCGTCAAACAGGTTTGTTGCCGGATTGCTTGCCGCCTCACCGATTGCAAACGTTGTCTGATCAGCTACAAGTGATTTTTCATAAATCTCAAATGTCTTCAATGACAACTTCTGAATATCGAATGTTTTCTTCGCATCTGTCTTGTTGATGAGACGTACATAACGTGCATCTACATTCTTTCCAGCTGCATACTCAGTCCATTCGTATCCGTTTTTCGATACTTCTAATGTAATACCGTCTGCATCTTTTAACTGATTCTCAATCGTTGTAATCTCATGTACACGATCTAATTTCAGACCAATATATTGATCTTTCTCCAACGCAATGTCATTTTGTGGAGCCAGCTCTGCTGAATCTGCAAATACGTTTGCCCCAAAATCTTTATATGCATCTACGTTTGTATATGCTTTCGCATTGTAAAATACTTTTGCATCTACATCAAATTCTCTGAAAGCAATCCAGCTCTCCTGATTTTCCTGATTTTCCAGACGAAGATACTGTGCCTCGATGTTTTTGTCCGAAAGATCTACCTGAATATGTCTTGTATTTTTAAACGGCTCTACACCCGGAATATCCTTCCAGTCTGTTCCATTTACTGAATACTGCAATTTTGCCATTCTTACCCTGTAAAATATCAATTTTACCTAACGTGATTGGCTGTGATAATTTCACTCCGACATAGTCACCTTTGATTGTAGTATTTGCCGGATTTCCATTCTGTCTTACATTATACCAGATTGATGTCTGTGTATTTTCGTCAATCAAGTTACTTTCTTCTCCTTGATATGGAGCCCATCCGTCCTGTGTACGGATGACTTCTTTCGTAAACTCAACTCCTGTCTCCGGTGTTGTGGATACTTTGAATTCTCTCATAGATGGCCATTTATTGCCTGAGCCTTTTTGTGTACATTCATAACGTACTGCCACAACATTCTCAATCTCGATACCGGATACATCTACACGCTCATCCAAAAACATGTTTTTGGATATTTTTTCGACATACTTTTGGATATTTTCATAGTTAATTTCCTGTTTCCTTTAATTTTGACTCATCTGTAGTTTGTGCGTCAATGCAGACTGCATGGATGGCAAGCCGCTTGCTGTATCCGTTCCCTGTACAGGTAGAAAGTGTCAGTATCTTGTTACTGGTCTGCGGCTTTACTCCTGTATCAACATCGGAATCTTTTATCATCTGGTCGATAAATTTCTGATACTCTTCGCCCGGCTGGTATCCTACTTTGTATACATCACCGCCATTGACTGCATCCTCATAAGAGAAGATTCGATAACGGTAGGCGGTTGTCTCAGAATATACAGTGAAGTATTGATTCTCTTTCCAGAAACCGTCATCCTTATATTTTTTCAGGCTCCCGAACATGCTTCCGTCATTCATATTATGACCGTAGATAATGTTGTAATAATCCGAAAAATCAGATTTGTTAAGGCCTTCCAAAAAGATACATCCTGCGATGTGACTGTTGCCATGCAGGTCGGTTCTCAGATATTTCTGATTGTCTCCTGAATACAGAATTGGATAATTGATGCCAAGTTCATCCTGATTATCAAACCGTATCCATCCGATGACATCTAGATTCTCAGCTTTCAACTTGTCAAACTCTACTTTTACATCTGTAGCCCACCAGTCTTTTTTCTTCTGCTTTCCATCATCTGGTTCGGACTCATCATTTACATACTCTTCGGCAAGTTTGTCATAATCTCTGGCAGATTTCCATCGGTCGATGTATGGGGGCAGGATATGCATAAGTGCTACCCCGATCAAAACCACTGCCAATATGATCCATATCAGCCATCGGTATGAGCTTTTTTTCTTCATGTTGTCTCTCCCATTTTTCCTGTTAGTTCTCTCGAACCACTATCGTCATTATGGAATGTGTGGTCAGAATTGTCAATCTTTTTCTTCTGGCGTACTGTCTGTTGCCTGTCCGTCTGCCCCTATCTGTCTATCTGCTCCTGTTTCTCCATCTGCTTCTGCCTGTCCGTCTACGAGGTCGTAGCTCATATCGAGTAAATCCAGAACTTTTGAATCGCTGACAGAACCGTCCAGCGGAACTGCCAGCCAGTGCTTCTGATCCATGTGCTTTGCCGGAGCAAGATGGTACATTTCGATGTAGTTGCCTATCATGTCCGGCTCTGCCTGAACTTCCATGAAAGTTGTTCTTTCGGGTGGGTGGGGTATTGCTTTTGGATGTATGTGAATATTTCTTGTTGGTTCATAGGAGATTCCTTCTTTTTCTCATAATGAATAAAAGACTCTTGTCATCCATTATTTATTATAATTTTTCTACTATTACAATAGCTTTTTTAACAAGTCTCTGTTTTTGAAACAAAAGAAAGCTACCAGTTTTTTTCCTCTGATAGCTTTCCATTCATTCTTATTCTGTTGGGAACATCGCTGCTTCCAACTTATTCATCTCTGTATCCAAAAGACCATATTTTCCTGAGTTATCTTTTTCCACGGATACGTTTACAGTAACAGCTTTTCCATATCTGTTCTTTTCAAGACTCTTCTGGACACTTTCTGTTAATACAGCTGCAAAGACTTCCGGATCATTTCCATCCAATCCCTGCTTTATTTTTTCATTGCTTACCTCTGTAGAGCTTTGTTGCAATGTCTGAAATACATTGGATGGTTCAACTTGTACACTTACTGTATAGACTCCATCCTCTTCTTTCACATCCTGTACTTTGTATTTTGCCAGTTTCTTTACTTCTGTCAGTTTTTCCGCATAATCAGCAATTCCTTTATCCGTAATGTTATCGGAATCATCAAATTGCTGTTGGATACTCTCATTAAAATCCTCTTCGATTTCTTTCTTGGCATCTTTTTCCGAGATTTCTAACAGATTCGCATAGTCCTTATATTCTCCATGATAGTGTGCATCAAGAGAACTTTGGACGTAGGATTTGGCATCAAAGTCTGGTTGTCTGGAGCAAGCTGATAACAATATACATACTATAATTCCTATACTTATGCACAAAACACAATTCTTCTTTTGCATATTCTCTCCTTCACGCTTTATTTATCTTCAATTTTTATCGAAAATAACATTTTTAAATACTGTTCTATTGACTCCTTTTGAACTTTTCTTTCAATATTATATGGAATGCACATAAAAAACTCCACATAACCATTATCAATAAAACTCAGCAATACTTCTCCATTTTCTGTTAAAAAATGTACATATTTTTTATTACATTTACTTTCAAATTTAATATTCGACATTTGCTTGTATATTTTTTTGTAATGATTTTTTATGCTTAC
>OOAD01001356.1_pt1 | contig 13614 bp, 13 predicted proteins | sample 1671151 | NCBI WGS metagenome assembly OOAD01 (sample SAMN06348127, study PRJEB24527) | human gut metagenome | biome: human gut; feature: ankylosing spondylitis patient; material: feces | host: Homo sapiens | place: China | collected 2015-10
GGCATTATTCTATAAATAAGATTCTTTCCGCTGAATATGGCCAGAGCAAAGCGGAGGCCATTAAAATCGTTCTCTACGCAGAAAAATCAGACCCGCACCATATCCGGGGTGATCTCGGCCAGCGTATGGGCACCGCACATCTGCATGGTGTCGGCCAGTTCCCCGGCCAGCTTGTCGATGTAGCACTTCACGCCCTCTGCGCCGCCGCCGTAAACTGCGGTCACGAAGGGGCGGCAGATCAGAACACCGTCTGCGCCCAGTGCCAGCGCCTTGAACACATCCACACCGGTGCGGATGCCGCCGTCCACCAGCACCTTCACGCCGGTGCCCTTGAGGGCTGCGGCGATCTCCGGCAGCACCTCGGCGGTGGCAGGGCACTGATCCAGCACGCGGCCGCCGTGGTTGGACACCACAATGGCAGCGGCACCGGCCTGCTTCGCCTTCAGTGCGCCCTTAACGGTCATCACGCCCTTGACGATGAAGGGGCGCTCGGCCAACTGCACGATCTCGGCCAGTTCCTCCACGCTCTTGCTGCCGGCGGGCGGGGTCATGTTCTTCAGGAAAGGCAGACCCGCTGCGTCCACATCCATGGCCACGGCAAAGCAGCCGCTGGCCTTGGCCTGTGCCATTTTCTCGCGGATGGTGTCGATGTTCCACGGCTTGATGGTGGGCACGCCGCAGCCGCCCGCAGCGCTGATGGCGCGGGTTGCCATCTCCATCACGGTGGGGTTGGTGCCGTCGCCTGTAAAGGCTGCAATGCCGTTTTCGGCACAAGCACGCACCAGCACGTCATTATAGGTCATGTCGGTGTAGGTATCGGAGTAGTGCAGGTTCACTGCGCCCACGGGGCCCGCAAAGAAGGGATAGCGGAAGCTTTTGCCGAACAGCTCCAGCGTGGTGTCCGGTGCACCGCCGGGGCACAGGGTGTCCATGTTCACCCGGATATCGGCCCACTTATTATAATTGCGGATAGCGGTATCGCCCACGCCCTTGGCACCCGGGCCGGGGATCTGGTTTTTACAGGCCACGCCGTTGCACACCGGGCAGGCCTTGCAGTATTGACCAATGCAGGTACGGGCATTGGCAAGCACTTCAGAATAAGTCATAAAAGCATCCTCCTTATATTTCCCGCCGCTGCGGCACAAAACGACCCACCGCAGTGCTCTTTGCCCTCAATATAGACCTATTTTAAAGGTGCGTCAAGGGCTTTTTGTGCTTTCCATCCATGCGGCAGAATACTTTCTCGCGTTTTTTCGTCATTTTTAAAAAAGTCTGATTTTTTTCAAAAAAATCCTTGACAAAAAGCCTGCTTTCAGGTATTATAGTGGAGCGCCAAGGGCACCCGCCCAAAGGCAGAACAGAAGATGTGGAAAGATGGCTGAGTTGGTCTAAGGCGCACGACTGGAAATCGTGTAACGTGTCAAAAGCGTTCTGGGGTTCGAATCCCCATCTTTCCGCCAGAAACCTGAAACAGAAATGTTTCAGGTTTTTTGTTTTGTCCGCAGTTTGCGGCGCTTGACATTTGCGTGCAGTTCCGTTATGCTGGAACAAATACGTTTTACCGGAAGGAGAGGTTTCCCATGGCATCTTCCCACAAAAAGCGCACCGGTCTGCGGGCGGCGCTGATCGTTCTGCTGTGTCTGGTTTTGGTGTGCGTGGTGGCTGCGGCAGTGCTGTACAGCTTGGTCAGCCGCAGGGTCAAGGCATTCCAGAGCGGTGCCAGCTTTGCACTGGACTACACCATCATCTCCACCGAGGCCGAGCCCCCCGCCCTTTACGCCCTGTTGGACAAGTTCGGCGGCACCACCGGCAGCCTGACCGGCCAGTACACCCCCCGGGCAGTGCAGCTGGCGCTGTACCCGGCGGGCACCAGCACCGTCAACGATGCCCCTCTGACCCGGATGTACATCAGCGAGGAAGAGACCCTTTACGACGCCGGGCAGCTGTACAACAAGCTGCGCAGCACGGTTGTAGCCGAGTATCCGCTGGCAAGCCTGCTGCTGCCGGGCTGGTCGCTGGGCAGCTACATCTCCCAAGACCAGCTGGCCACCCTGCTGGGGGTAGACCCCGCCGCCACCGGCTTGCAGCAGGTGAACGACTTCCAGCTGGACTTGAAACAGCTCAAAACCGTGCAGCCCGCCAACGCCAAGAAGGGTTACCTCTACCTTCAGCTGCCGAATCTCGCCGCCGGGGAGGATGCGCCGCAGCTGATTCTGGGCATCGAAAAGCAGGGTCTGCTCAAGACCCTGTCCCCCAAGGTGCACATCCTGCTGGACGTGCCCGCCCATCACATCCATGCAGAACTTTCCGGCACGGTGACTGCCTCCCAGACCGTAGTAACCGCTCCCACCTCCCGGATGCAGGACTCTGACGTGGAAAGCCTTGTGCAGCTGCGCAAGACCATCGAGAGCATCGTGCAGTTCGTGCAGACCGCTGCCCAGAGCGATGATGCTGTCACCTCCCCTGCTGCATAAAAAGCTTCTATAAACGCAAAAAATCGGACAGATCGCACTCTGTCCGATTTTTTTGCTGTTTAAAAGTTTTTTTACTTCTTTACGGTCTTTTTGCAGGATGCACGCTTTGCCTTGGGCTTTGCGGCGGCAGGGGCAGTCTTGGCTTCCGCTGCGGGCGCTGCCTTGGCAGCCGGTTCAGCCTTAGTAACAGGCTCGGCCTTGGTTGCCACGGCGGGAGCTGCCTTCACCTCTACTGCGGGAGCAGCAGGCTCAGCCTTTGCCTTAGCAGCCTTCTTTGCAGCGGGCTTTTCTGCCTTGACCGGCTCTGCAGCCTTTGCGGTGGGAGCAGCGGGCTTCTCCTCCACCTTCTTGGCGGTGCGGGGCTTGCGGGCTGCGGGCTTCTTGGCGGGAGCGGCTTCCTTGGCCGGTGCGGCCTTCGTCTCGGCAGCGGGTGCTGCTTGTTCAACCTTGGCGGCACGCTTTACGCGGTCCTTTACCTCAGAGATGACCCACAGCTGGTCACCACCGCCGGGCACCTCCTGCCAGATCTGCAGCACAGCGCCCACCTCGGCACCGATGCCCACGGTGTCCACGCACTTGCCGCCTGCCCAAGAAGAGCGCAGACGCACGGTGCCCTCCGGGGTGTGCTCCACCTTCCACATCTGGGACGTGCCGCCCACGTCCTCCCACAGGTGCAGCCATGTGCCGTTGGCGGTGCCGGTCATGGTCAGATCCAGCAGCTTGCCGGAGGCACGGTTGCGGATGCGGTACACACCATCGCCCTCGCGGACAAAGCTCCACTCCTGCTCGGGCTTGTGGTCATACTTGCCCAGACGGACAGTGCCGCCGTCCTTGCTGCCCTCCACTGCCTGAATGACATTGCCGGTGTGAGCGGCAATGGTATAAAAGCGGTCGGCCTCGATCACAGTTTGTGCTACGGATTTCATGTACAAATCCCTCCCAATCATAAAATGCACAGATTTTTCCAATTCCTTCTTATAAAGAATACCACATATCGTGATTTTTCACAAGCAATTCGACAATTCTTTAGCACTTTATATAGAAACCATCCTGTTTTCGCCTGCTTTTTCGCCCCTTCGCAGGGGCGAAAGGCCGTTTTTACTCCCTCTCGACATTTTGTCGCAACTGCGTTATACTGTTTTCATCAGGACTATCTGCCGCTCTGAAAGGGGCGGTTTTCTCGTTTTTTGAAGGAGGATATTTGCCCATGACCCAGCAGGACCGCACTGCGGTGCAGTATCACAAAATGACTGAGACCCCGATCCCCCGGCTGATCCTCAGTCTGGCCGCGCCCACGATTTTAAGTATGCTGATCACCAGCATCTACAATCTGGCGGATACCTTTTTTGTGGGGCGCATCTCCACCAGCGCTTCCGGCGCGGTGGGTGTCGTTTCCAGCCTGATGGCCATCATTCAGGCGCTGGGCTTTATGCTGGGGCACGGCTCCGGCACCATCATCAGCCGCCGCTTGGGCAGTCAGGATACCCACGCCGCCACCCGCTTTGCTTCCACCAGCTTTTTTACTGCGCTGGCCTTTGGCGTAGTGCTGGCGGTGGTCGGTCTTGCCACCCTGCCGGACTTCATGATGCTGCTGGGCAGCACCGAGACCATTCTGCCCCACGCCTGCGCCTACGCCCGGCCCATCCTGCTTGCCGCACCGCTGATGATCTCCAGTCTGGTGATGAACAACATCCTGCGGTATGAGGGCAAAGCAAACCTTGCCATGATCGGGCTGGTCACCGGCGGACTGCTGAACATTGCACTGGACCCGCTGTTCATGTTCGGGCTGGGGCTGGGCACTGCCGGTGCCGGTATCGCCACCGCCCTCAGCCAGACCATCAGCTTTGGCATTCTGCTGTATATGTTCCTGCGGGGCAAAACGGTCAGCCAGTTCCGGCTTTCCGCCGTCACCCGGGAGCCGCGCGAGTTTTTGCAGATCCTTGCAGGCGGCGCACCCAGCTTTGGCCGTCAGGGGTTGAACAGCATCGGCGGGATGCTGCTGAACATTGCCGCCCGCAGCTACGGCGATGCCGCCGTGGCGGGCATGAGCATTGTGTCCCGCATTTTTATGTTCATCCTCTCGGTGGCCATCGGCGTGGGACAGGGCTTGCAGCCGGTGGCATCCTTCAACTACGGCGCACGCAAGTACCACCGGGTGCGGCAGGCCGCCGTCTTTACCCTGAAAGCCGCCTTTGCGCTTCTGGTGGTGCTGATCGCGGTGTGCTGGTGGAACGATGAAAACCTGATCCGCCTGTTCCGGGATGACCCGGCGGTCACCGCCGTGGCGCTGCCCGCCTTCCGCTACCAGTGCTTTGCCATCCTTCTGCAGCCGGTGATCGTGGTGACCAACATGACCTTCCAGAGCGTTGGCAAGGCCGGGCGCGCCACCTTTCTGGCCTGCTGCCGGCAGGGCGTGTGCTTTATCCCGTTGATCCTTGTACTGCCCCGGGTGCTGGGTCTTGTGGGCGTGGAGCTTTGCCAGCCCATTGCGGACGCGCTCACCTGCTTCATTTCTCTGCCCTTTTTGCTGGCCTTTCTGCGGCAGCTGGAGCAGATGGACAAGGCAGAAGCGTCCCATGCCCCGGCGCAGCTGTAATGTAATTGTAACCGTTTTTAGCCGCATTTTTCTGCAAGTTCTGCAATGAAAAATGCGGCTGTTTCGTATTCTGAGTGAACGGAAAAATTTTCCTCCCTGTTTTTTGCAAAGGAGTGTTTTTTATGAAGCGTGTTGTCTTGCGTATCGGCTGCGGGGCAGTCTGCACTGCCCTTGCCCTTACTTTAGGCTGCGGCTGTGCCCTGCTGCCGCCCGCCACCGGCGTGCCGGGCGCTGCAAGCTCTGCCGTTTCGGTACCTACGGACGACAACGGCAAGCCCCTGTACGACCCCGCCGTGCTGAACGATGGCCGTTTGCGGGTGCTGTACTGCGACGGTCGTTCCGGGAGCAGCACCACCATCCTGTGCGGCAGCACCCCGCTGCACCAGTCTACCCGCAGTGAGAACGTCTCGCTGGTGGAGGACAGCGCCACCGGCACCGCAGACTACTGGCTGCGCAGCTGGTCCGACCCTACCGGCCGGGGCGGACGCCGCACCGCCCTGTACGACAAGACCGGCACTGAAGTAATGTCCTTTGAGGGCGAGCAGAGCGCCACCCTGCAAAACGGCCTGCTGGTGCTGCAGGAGAGCCGCCTGATCGATGGCGGATACGTCCCGGAGTCCGGTTATGGCACCTGTCAGGTCATCGACCTTGCCACCGGTACAGCGCTGCCAGTACCGGTAGGCGCATACAGCTGCACCCTATGCGGCGATAAGCTGGTGTTCAGCTGCTACGCCCGCCCGGAGGGGCTGGACGATTACGACTGGGATACCGACTACCAGCAGAACAGCTGGGTGGTGGTGCAGGAGAAGGACGGCACCACCGTCTACCGCGCCGAGGCCGCCTCGGCGTACCGCCTTTTCTACGACAGTGACACCCTGAGCGACTGGGTGGAGCTGGACGTTGCCACCGGAGAGGAAACCACCGACCAGATCCTGTACAACACCCAAACCGGTGAGCAGTATACGGGCTTTTTGCAGGTCTACCCGGGTGGTCTTGCCAGCTTTTCCACCAGTGATGGCCGGTACGAACTGCGGGACATGACCACAGAGGACCGCGGGCTGATCGCCACCTTTGACGAGCAGCCCAGCCAGTATTTCCCGGGCTATGTGATAACATGGCACAGCGGCGAGGACCATGGCTACGAGCTCTATGATCTGGAAACCGGCACCAAGACCCCGCTGTACGATGTAGACGCCACCGACAGCACCGTAGCTGTCTACGCGCTGGACGGCAGCCTGCGGGTGTACAGCAAGGACAACGGCAAGCTGCTGACCGACACCACCGTAGAGCCGGTAGAGCACCAGCAGCGGGTACGGATGAGCAACTGCGGCAGCGGCTATGTCTGGCTGGAATTGCAGGATAACGACCGCTACGAGACCACCGCCACCCGGCTGTACGGCCCGCAGGGGCTTGTCAGCGACCTGACCGCCCTGCAAGGCAAATACAGTTACGTCAACTACCTGACCACCGACCCTGACGGCAGACCCATGTTCTACGGCAGCCGCGCCGCTGTGGGCAGCGCCTACGGCAGCGTATGCGATGTGCTGGATACAGACGGCAAGGTGGTGCTGCAGGGACTTTCCAGCTGCACCGGGTACTATTCCAACAGTCTGAATGCCCTGCCCGACCATGTGTTTGCCGCACAGCGGGGCTTCTATGTGGGCTGGATGGACACGAGTGGCAACTGGCTGTACTGCCAGAGCATTTTCTCGTCTGCCACTGCGGACGATGTACCGAGTTATGGCTATTGATTCAGGAGGGTTTTCTTATGAAAAATGCTAAAATTTCCCGCCGCAGCTTTCTGCTGGGGCTGGCTGCCTGCTCCGCCGCCGGGGTGCTGACCGCCTGCAAGGGCACGGATGCGCCCTCCGGCAGCACCGCTTCCTCTGCCGCAGAGCCGCCCGCATCCTCTGCAGCTTCCTCGGCTGTGCAGCAGCCGGAGCCGTTCCTGACCGAAGCGGAGTTTCCCCCGCTGGACGGCAGCACCGCCTGCATCCCCCTGATGGCACAGATGCTGGCCGATACCACCGGCATGGACCTGGAACAAGCCCGCAGCAGCATCACCGTGAGCACCACCGCCTACGCATGGGAGAACTTTGGCCTGTACGACACCACCACCCGGATGCTGGTGGTGTACGAAGCACCGGACTATGTAAAGGAAGAGCTGCAGGAAGCCAATGTGGAGCTGGAGCAGAAGCCCATCGGAGTGGACGCGCTGGTGTTCATCGTCAACGAGGATAACCCGGTGCAGGCGCTTACCCAGCAGCAGCTGCGGGATATCTACGCTGGAAAGATCACCAACTGGAAGGATGTAGGCGGCAAAGATCAGGAAATCGTTGCCTTTCAGCGCGGCGAGGACTCCGGCAGCCAGACCCTGTTCAAAAAACTGCTCATTCAGGGCGGAGAGTTAATGACCCCGCCCTCTGAGCTGGCCCCTGCCGCCATGGGCGAGCTGGTGGACAGCATTGCCGATTACAACAACAGCGCCAACGCCATCGGTTTCTCCGTGTATTACTACATCGACCAGATGTATTCCAAGCCCGGGCTGCGGCTGCTGGCGGTGGACGGTGTGACCCCCAGCAACGACACCCTTGCCGACGGCAGCTACCCCCTGTGCAACGATTTCTACGCCGTCATCCACCCAGATGCCGCTGCCGACAGCCCGGAGCGCCGCCTGTACGACTGGCTGGACACCGACGCCGGGCAGGACTGCATCAAAAAGTCCGGCTATGTGGCCGTCGGCCCGCAGACCACCGTCACCATCGTGGATTGAAATTGACAGACCTTCTCTCGTCTGCTACAATAAAGGCAGGATTTTGTCGATCTTTATGCAGCAGAATGCTGAAAGGAAGGTCTTACTATGGAACATCCCTCTCACCCGGTAGAAAGCCACTGGCGTACCTCCCTGCGCAACCGCATTATTCAGGCCTCCAGTCTGCTGGAAGTGCTGTTATCCGGGCTGGTGCTGATTGGTCTGCTGCTCAGCGTTGTGCCCCTGATCCGCTGGATGCCCGGCCTGCTGTTCGACGGCAACGAGGCAGAGATCCGCACCTTTCTGGAGCGCAGCTTGGACATTGTGATCGGTATCGAGTTCATCAAGATGCTGGCCAAGCACAGCCCCGGCAGCAGCCTTGAGGTGCTGCTGTACGCCATTGCCCGCCATCTGGTGGTGGGACACGATTCCGCCGTGGAGAACCTGCTCAGCGTGGGCGCCATCGCACTGATCTTCATCGTGCGCAAGTTCTTCTTTGTCCCGGCCTTTGGTGCGCATCTGCCGGATGGTCACCCTGCGCCGGATCTTACCCCCGCCCAGAGCGGTATCCCCGCCGACTGGTTCCGTCGGCGGCATTCCGAAGCAAAGCCTGAGGAAGAGACCGAGACAAAGGAATAAGCCTATACAAAAACCACCCCGCAGCGGCCGGTGAACGGCTGCTGCGGGGTGGTTTACTATTTTCTGTTACTTTTTGCCGTGACGGCCAAAGCGGTACTCCTTGCCCTCGCGGATGCGCTGGATGTTGGAGCGGTGCATGTAAATGACCATCGCACCCATGATCACCGAGCCAATGGTGCACACGGTAAGGTCGGCGGCAGAATAGCCCCGGAACACCCCGTACAGGATGGTGAGCACCGGGTAGAGTGCTGCCATGGTCACACTGCCCAGCGACACCATGCCGGTGGGCAGCAGGCAGACCAGAAAGATGACTGCCAGAAAGGGGATCAGCACCGGCTGGATGGCCAGAATAGTGCCGCCCGCCACCAGCACGCCCTTGCCGCCCTTGAAGCCGAAATACAGGGGCTTTAAATGGCCGATAATGGCAAAGATGGCGGCAAGGTACACCGCAAGATAGGGCGAGAGCGTGGTGCTTTCCGGCATCTGGGTGAACAGCCAGCGGCCGATGCACACGGCCAACACACCCTTGAGCACATCACCAAAGGCGGTAAGTGCCGCTGCCTTTTTACCGAAGGTGCGCAGCATATTGGTCATGCCTGCAGCGCCGCTGCCGTACTTGCGTACGTCATCGTGGTACAAAAACTTGCTGACGAGGATACCGGTGTCGATGCTGCCCAGCAGATACGCCTGTACAGCGGACACCGCAGCGATGAGAACAGATTTCATCATCTGAGCCTCCCTGACGTGTTATACGTCCTTGGCACCCACCTCGCCGGAGCCGCGCTCCCGCACGACCAGACGGATGGGCGTATGCTCCAGACCAAAGTTTTCGCGGATCTGGTTGATGAGATACCGCTGATAGCTGAAGTGGAACAGGTGCTTTGCGTTCACGAAGGCCACGAACGTGGGGGGACGGGTGGAAGCCTGCGTCAGGTAGTAGATCTTCAGGCGGCGGCCCTTGTCGCTGGGGGGCTGCATCCGGGCAGTAGCGCGGGCAAGCATCTCGTTCAGCACGCCGGTGGGCACGCGGGCACCATTCTCGGCATCCACATCCCGGATCAGCTGCATCAGCTTGTTCACGTTGTAGCCGGTCTGGGCAGAGATGAAGATAATGGGTGCATAGCCCATAAAGCTGAAGCACTCGGCATAGCCCCGGCGCTGCAACTCCATGGTGTTGGTCTCCTTGCCTTCCACGGCATCCCACTTGTTCACCACGATGATGCAGGCCTTGCCCTGCTCGTGGGCATAGCCTGCCACCTTGCTGTCCTGCTCGGTAAAGCCGACGGTGGCATCCACAAGGATCAGCGCCACGCGGCTGCGCTCCACAGCGGCCAGTGCACGCACTACCATGTAGCGCTCCAGACCGTCGCTGATGTTGCTGCGCTTGCGCAGACCGGCGGTATCGGTAAAGATGAACTTGCCGTAGGCGTTGTCCACCGGGGTGTCGATGGCATCACGGGTGGTGCCGGCCTCGTTGGCCACGATCATGCGATTCTCGCCCAGAATGCGGTTGGTCAGGCTGGACTTGCCCACGTTAGGGCGGCCGATGATGGCAACGGGGATACGGTCCTCCTCCACCACGGTCTCGCTGAAGTCCAGATGGGCGCACACTGCATCCAGCAGATCGCCCGTACCGTGACCGTGCACGGAAGAAATGGGCATCACCTCGTCAAAGCCGAGGTTGTAGAACTCGTACAGCTCCATGGGAGCCTCGCCCACCTTGTCGCACTTGTTCACGGCAAGAATGATGGGCTTGTGGCTGCGGCGCAGCATGTGTGCCACGTCCTCGTCGGCTGCGGTCAGGCCGTTGCGCACGTCCGTGACCATGATGATGCAGTCGGCGGTGTCAATGGCGATCTGCGCCTGCTCGCGCATATGGGCCAGAATGCCCTCGGTGGCCTTGGGCTCAATGCCGCCGGTGTCCACCAGCAAAAACTCGTGGCCGTTCCACTCGCAGTTGGCGAAAATGCGGTCGCGGGTAATGCCCGGGGTATCCTCCACAATGGCAAGGCGCTGGCCGCACAGCTTATTGAACAGGGTGGACTTGCCCACGTTGGGGCGGCCCACCACTGCTACGATCGGTTTGCTCATGGGGTCTCCTCCTTTCTTAAAAGGGGTAAAATACAATAAAAATGGCGTTATCAGCTGCCGCTCTTCCTTCTGCGGGCAATGTGCAGGCCGCTGCGCAACAAGGCGCGGGCTTCGTCCCCGCCTGCCGTGGGCAGCACCTCCACCTTTACGCCCAGCCGCTGCCCCAGCTGCTCCACCGTGATATCGTCAAGGAAGGTGTCCTTTTCCTCCCGCAGCATCACAGCCGGGATGCCCAGCGTTTTTGTGGCAAGGCTGCCGGCGCACTGGGCGATGATATCGGTGGCGGTGATGAGGCCGGTCACCCCCACATTGCCGCCGAAAAAGCGGTTCTGGATGGTGTGGACGTGCACAGTGATCATGGGGTACTGCCGGTGCAGCTCCTCCATCATGCGGGTGATGAGGGGCGCTGCCATGGTGCCGGTGACCACGTCCAGTTCCTTGGTGCCGTAGATCCGGTGGGGCTTGTCCAGTTCCGCCAGAAATTCTTCCTCGAACAGGCGCATCATGCCCACGCCGTTTTCCAGCTGGTCGTAGTCCTCGTAGAACGCCGCCGCAGGGATGGGGCGGCCTGCCTTGAGGTACCATTCATCGCTGGGGTAGATGATGCGCTTGCCGTGGCGGCGTTTGCATTCATCACCGAATTCTTCCATAATGTCGATGACCTCAGCGCTGGTCTTTGCATCGTAGGGCACCTGCGGGTACAGATTTTTGCGGTAATCCGTAATGCCGCAGGGCACGGCTGCAATGCTTTGCACCATGGGGGTCAGCTCCAGCAGGTCGGCAAGGGTGCGGCGCAGCTCGTCGCCGTCGTTCACGCCGCGGCAAAGCACCAGCTGACAGTTGACGGCAATGCCGCCCTCCACCAGACGGGGCAGGTACTTGAGCACCTCGCCGCCGCGCTTATTGGCCAGCATCCGCACCCGCAGCTGGGGGTTGGTGGTGTGCACCGAGATATTGATAGGCGAGATGTGCATCTTGATGATGCGGTCGATCTCGTGATCCTGCATATTGGTCATGGTGATGTAGTTACCGAACAAAAAGCTCAGCCGCTCGTCATCATCCTTGAAATACAGGCTCTCGCGCATGCCCGGGGGCAGCTGGTCGATGAAGCAGAACATGCAGTGGTTGGAGCAGGAATGCTTTGCATCGCCCAGATAGGTCTTGAACCCGCAGCCAAAGGGGCCGCGCTGCGGCCGTTGCACCTCCCACTCCCGGATGCCGTCCGCTACCCGGGCTTTCAGGTGGAAGCTGCTGCTGTCGGTATAAAAATCGTAGTCCAGCGTGTCGTTCAGCTCGTTGTCGTCCACGCTCAACAGCTCGTCGCCAGGGGCAAGGCCAAGAGCCTCGGCCTCGCTGCCGGCATCCACCTGCTCGATCCGGATCGCCATCTGCATCCACCTCCTTTAAAGCACAAGAAGGGGAAGGCTTTGCGCCCTCCCCTTCTGTACATAACACCATTATGCCACCAATTACGCGCAAATTAGGCCTTCTTGATGACTTCCTCGCCCTTGTAGTAACCGCAGTTGCCACATGCCTGGTGGGGGAGCTTCAGAGAGCCGCAGTTGCTGCACTTGACCAGTGCGGGGGCCTCCAGCTTCCAAACATTGCTGCGACGCTTGTCGCGGCGGGCCTTGGAAAGATGTCTCTTAGGTACTGCCATATTTTTGCACCTCCTTGATGGGTTTATCAGTTCAGCAGTGATTTAAGGATTGCGAGCCTTGTGTCTACGGGAGCTTCGGCATGCTCTGCCGGCTGGCAGGTGCATTCCGCCTTCTTTTTGCCGCACACGGGGCAAAGCCCGGCGCAGTCGGCACTGCAAAGCAGCACCGTGGGGATCTGGAACATAAACTCCTGATTGAGCCATTCATCTACATCCAGATGTCCTTTTTCGTCCAGCGGAAGGTCAAAATCCGGGTCATCCAGATCCCGTTCCTTTACCGTCCACTCCGTATCGACCGTCTCCTCCCGAATGACCGGGTCCAGACAGCGGGCGCACTCTCCGTGCACCGATGCGTTTGCCCGCAGTGTCATCCGGACCTCGCCGCCGTCCGTCTCCGCTTCAAAAACAACGGTGACCGGCTGCGGGATCCTTGCCCCGGCATAATCATGTGCAGATAAATCACACTGAAACTCTGCATGATAGGGTTGTCTGCCGGTGGCGATAAACTTTCTCAGGTCAAATTGCATAGTACACCTCTAAAAGGCTGCTTTGTTAGTATAGCGCCAACGCAGCCCTTTGTCAACACCAAAACAGGCAGAAAACCGAAAAAATTTAAATTTCCCGGTTCTCTGCCTGTTCAAAGTGGTTCAGATCCCGATTTTCCGGAATTACAGGTACTTCTTCACATCGTGGGGCAGTGCAGCCTCGTCAGCGCTGACGGTGACGGTGACCTTCACTGACGGTTCGGAGCAGACCAAGACCTACACGCTGTCCACAGGGCGGCTGAAGGTGGAATATGACGCAAACAGCCCCGGCGGGATCCTCCTGCCCCAGTTGGCCGGTGATGAAGACCCGTGGCTCTACGGCGTCTATGCGGTGGATGAGACGGCCAGCCGTTTCCTCCAGTGGCCGGTGCAGGGAGCCAACACCATCAGCCTCTCCAACCCCTATGGTACCCCCCGGTGGCAGCCGGGCGGCAAGACCTGTGAAACTCACACCGGAATCGACATTGCCGCGCCGGAGGGCGAGGCAGTCCTGGCCGCAGCGGGCGGCACTGTGGTGGAGTCCGGCTATGACGTGGAGCGAGGCAATTATGTGGTGATCGACCACGGGGACGGCCTTTCTACCCTATATGGCCAGTGCCGGGACTTTACAGTGGAGGAGGGCGACACCGTCCGGGCCGGGGAGATGATCGGTGCCGTGGGGAAGACCGGCATGGCAACAGGGGCCCATCTCCACTTTGAGGTCCGCCAGGACGGAGAGCCCCAGAACCCGGTGGCCTATTTTGACAGCGACGTGCGGGACACCCTCCGCATGGGCTGACCGGTCCTCTGTGAAAAGAACAGTGAGCGCGGCGCGGTCTTTTCGGTTGTCTGCATCTATTGCCGCGTCCGCTGCGTAT
>OOAD01001362.1_pt1 | contig 13562 bp, 8 predicted proteins | sample 1671151 | NCBI WGS metagenome assembly OOAD01 (sample SAMN06348127, study PRJEB24527) | human gut metagenome | biome: human gut; feature: ankylosing spondylitis patient; material: feces | host: Homo sapiens | place: China | collected 2015-10
TGGCAATGCGGTTGACCAGCACGGTGGTCTTGCCGCTGCCGGCGCCGGCCAGGATGAGCAGCGGGCCGTCGGTGGTGAACACCGCCCGCCGCTGCATCTCGTTCAGGCGGCCGAACTGCTTTTCGATATAGGTGTCGCGCAGAGCGCAGAATTCTTGTGTCAGATCTGTTGCCATGGGTTCCCCTGTCTCCTTTTATTGTCAAAGAACAGTATACCACATTTTCAGGAAATTGAGAATAGCCGGTGCGTTTGCAGGCGGCATTTGCGCGGAAATTTTGCGGCCCATTTTCTGCGCAGGGGGTCCGCTGCCGGTGCCGCCCCGGGCAGGTTCCGTGGAGCCATGCTCTGCCACACCACAAGGCGGTTGGCGCAGACGGAGGGTCCATATGGTTTTTCTGCCGGGGTGAAACAGATTGCACACTTCCAAAATAATAATTTATCTACGTTTAAATTTCAATGTTCGCCAGCTTGGCGGAGTTGCTCCTGCTGGCGGTGTTCCAACTTCGCCAGGCCCACTGGATTCCGCCATGTTGGCGAAGTTGCTTTTTCAACGTTGCTTCGTTCAGAAAGTCGAACTTTGCCAGATAACCCGCCTCTCTCAGAGAATGGCGCAAAAAAAGACCGTCTGCGTGCTGAACGCGGGCGGCCTTTGTGTTTATGGAAGGTTTCAGCATCGCGGCAGCGGCCCCGCAAAACAAAACCCGCCCGGCAGTACAGGACCACCGGACGGGAACGTTTGTTTTTCAGGGAATGCTTAGCCGAAGATGTTGATCAGAATACCAGCAGCAACGGCAGAACCGATAACGCCGGCCACGTTGGGGCCCATGGCGTGCATCAGCAGGAAATTGGAGGGATTCTCACTCTGGCCGACCTTCTGGGAGACACGAGCGGCCATAGGCACGGCGGAAACGCCGGCGGAACCGATCAGGGGGTTCACCTGACCGCCGGTCAGCTTGTACATAACCTTGCCGCACAGCACACCGGCTGCGGTGCCGAAGGAGAAGGCGATCAGACCCAGCACGATGATGAACAGGGTGCGGGTGTTCAGGAAGGTGTTTGCACTGGTGGTGCAGCCAACAGACAGAGCCAGGAAGATGGTGATGATGTTCATCAGCTCATTACCGGCGGTCTTCTGGATACGGTCCACGACGCCGCACTCCTTCATCAGGTTGCCCAGCATCAGCATACCGACCAGAACGGCGGCATCCGGCACGATGAGGGAGACGATGATGGTGACCATGATGGGGAAGATGATCTTCTCGGTCTTGGTCACAGTGCGCAGCTGCTTCATCACGACGGTACGCTCTTTCTTGGAGGTCAGAGCCTTCATGATAGGCGGCTGGATAACAGGCACCAGAGCCATGTAGCTGTAGGCCGCGACGGCGATGGAGCCCAGCAGCTCAGGAGCCAGACGGGAGGTGACGAAGATAGCGGTGGGGCCGTCTGCGCCGCCGATGATGGCGATAGCAGCAGACTGCTTCTGGGTGAAGTCCACCAGACCGGTAGCGGCCAGCAGACGAGCGCCCATGTAAGTGCCGAAGATACCAAACTGAGCGGCAGCGCCCAGCAGCAGGCTCTTGGGGTTGGAGATCAGGGGTGCGAAGTCGGTCATGGTGCCGATGCCGAGGAAGATCAGCGGCGGGTAGATGCCCAGCTTGACGCCCATGTAAAGCATGTCAGCCAGGCCGCCGTTGTTCAGGATCTCGACCCACATCGGGTGCTCGAGGCCGTCACCGACGAAGTACTGCATATGGATGACGCCGCTGCCGGGGAGGTTGGCCAGGATCATGCCGAAGGCCATGGGCAGCAGGATCAGAGGCTCGAACTCTTTGACGATAGCGAGGTAGAGCAGGAAGCAGCCCACGCAGATCATCACTGCGTACAGCCAGCCGCCCGGCTCACCGAACTGGGCAAAACCGGAACTCTGGAAAATACCGACCAGAGTATCAATAAACTGAGTCATGTTTTTCCTCCTGTGTTAAAAGGGCGCGGTGGTGTCGTTGACGCCAGCCTTGCCCCAGCCATTCTTGCCGCGGCGGACTGCCTTCAGCACATACTTGCCGTTGCCCATAGAGTAGATGGCTGCCATGATGGCTGCCACAACGTCGCCGGGGATGCCAGCCTCGACCTGCGGGGCAGCAGCCTTTGCAGGAGCGGGCGCAGCGGCCTGTTTCACAGGAGCAGCCGGTTTTGCAGCAGAAGCAGCCTTGGCAGCTGCCTTCTTGCCGTTCATGGCGTCAAAAATCTTGCCCTCCAGCGTGATGATAGCCATCAGCAGGACGAGGATCAGAAACACCAGCACAATACCGGTTATGGTAACGATCACATCATAACCTAAATCCATGGTCTTCCTCCTATTTACTTTTTTCTTTGCCGCCCGGGGGGCGGGCGGCAAAAAGCGATTTGAAGATATTATACAATATTTTCCGGGTCGATTCAACAACTATGAACAAAAATCATGTTGTTTTTCACGATTCTGTGAACAGCGCTTCCCTCTCAGCGGCGGCCCATGCGGGGGGTGGCATCCATGAAGCCGGTCTCCAGCTTGTCACCCAGACGCAGGCTCATGGCCGTACCCAGCGCGACACAGTTGACGGGGTCAGGCGAGACGGTCACTTCCACCTTCAGCTCCTGGCTGAGGTACTCAGGCAGGCCGTGGAGCTGTGCGCCGCCGCCGGTGAGGACGACGCCGTTGCGGTAGATGTCGCCGGCCAGCTCCGGAGGAGTCTTCTCCAGCACCTGATGGGCGGCGGTGCCGATCTGCTCGCTCAGGCGCATGACCGGCTCGTAGAGGTCGGCGGTGGAGACATTGACGCGCACGGGCAGGCCGGTGAGCAGGCTGCGGCCCTTGATCTCCATGGTCTCGTTGAAATCTGCCTTCTGGGGGCAGCAGGCCACGTTCTTTTTCAGGTTCTCAGCGGTGCGCTGGCCGATGGCGATGCTGAACTTGTTGCGCACGAACTTCAGGATTTCTTCGTCGTAGTGATTGCCGGCCACGCGGACGCTGGTGGCCTTGACCTTGCCGCCGAGGCTCAGCACGGCGATGTCGGTGGTGCCGCCGCCGATGTCGATGATCATCCGGCCATCCGGCACGGTGATGTCGATGCCGGAGCCGAGAGCTGCGGCGATAGGCTCATCAATGAGGTAGACCTGACGCGCACCGGCAGCCATGACGGCCTCCACCACGGCGTCGCTCTCGATGCCGGTGATGGCGGCAGGCACACAGACGGCCACACGGGGCTTGACCATGTGGGAGCTGTAGACCTGATTGACGAAGCGGCAGATGAGCTCCCGGGTCATGGTGTGGTCGCTGATGACGCCATCCTTCAGCGGGAAGATGGCGGAGATGTAGTTGGGCGTGCGGCCCACCATTGCAAGGGCCTTGTCGCCGGCCTCAAGCACGCAGTTCTTGCGGGTATCCACCGCCACCACGCTGGGCTGGTTGAGCACGACGCCCTGCCCCTCCTGCGCGATGATGATGGTCGTCGTACCAAGATCGATACCGATGTCGTTCTGTGCCATAGTTGTGATATTTCCTTTCTCTGCTGCCCATTCTCTATTTCTATCGCCCATCTCCGGGCGCGGGTCATCAAAACACATTATAGTATAACACAGGTGTATCCAAAAAGAAACCCTTAAAGACCCTCCTGCTCCGGCGGCAGAGCCTGGGCCAGCAGGGCGGCCAGACCGCTGTAACGCAGGTTCTGGCGGATGTTGGACATCATCCGGTTCACCACGTCCCGCCGGCCCACCACGATGCAGAGCTTCCGCCCGCGGGTGACGCCGGTGTAGAAGAGGTTGCGGTAGCACAGGCGGGGCGGCACCTGCGCCGCCGGGAGGATGACCGCCGGGAACTCGCTGCCCTGGCTTTTGTGTACCGTGATGGCATACGCAATTTCCAGCTCGTTGAGGTTCTCCGCCGGGTAGACCAGCCGCCGGTCGTCCATCCGCACCACCATGGAGCGGCTGCGCACGTCAATGGACTCCACGATGCCGATGTCGCCGTTGTAGGCACCCACACCCTGTTCCCCGCCGATGCGCTGCCACGTTATCTCGTAGTTATTGCGCACCTGCATCACTTTGTCCCCCACCCGGAAGACCCGGGCCGCGCTCTGCAGCTCCGGCTTGCCCTTCTTTGGCGGGTTGAGCATGGCCTGTAACTCCGCGTTGAGGGACTGGGTGCCGGTGGGGCCAAGCTTCGTGGGGCAGAGCACCTGAATATCCTTCACCGGGTCGAACTGATAGCTGCGGGGCAGACGGGTGGTCACAAGGTCGCAGACCAGCTTCTGGGCTGCGTCGCCGTCGGCTTCGAGGAAGAAGAAATCGTCCGTCTTTCCGCCCTTTTTCAGCGGTTCGCCCGAGATGATGTGGTGGGCGTTCTCCACGATGAGGCTCTGAGCGGCCTGCCGGAATATCTCGTTGAGGCAGACCGTCGGCACCAACCCGGAGCGGATGATCTCGCCGAGGATATTGCCCGGGCCGACGCTGGGCAGCTGGTCGGCGTCGCCTACCATAATAATACGGCAGCTGTACCGCAGTGCCGCAATGAGGGCCTGGAACAGCTTGACATCCACCATACTCATCTCGTCGAGGATAACGACGTCGCACTTGAGCAGGTTCTTGTCATTATGGATGAAGCTGACCACACCGCCGGTGTAGTCCACTTCCAGCAGACGGTGGATAGTGGAGGCTTTCCGGCCCGTCAGCTCGCTCAGACGCTTGGCGGCGCGGCCTGTGGGAGCACAGAGGGCTACCCGTTCGGCCTCGTTCTCGAGCAGCTGCAGGATGGCGTTGACCGTGGTGGTCTTGCCGGTGCCGGGGCCGCCGGTGAGGACAAGGCAGTTCTCGGTCATGGCCTTACGGATGGCTTCCTTTTGGAGCGGCGCGTAAGCAAAGCCCTGCGCCAGTTCCAGTATTTGGATGTTCTTGTCGAGGCCGTGGGCCGCCTGCTTCCCGCGCCTGGTCAGCATGGCCAGACGGTCGGCGATGTCCTGCTCTGCAGCCAGCAGATCCGGCAGATAAATATACGGTGTGCCGTCGAACATCCGCACCGCCAGTTTCCCGGTCTGGATGCAGCTGTCCAGCGCCGCCGCCAGCTTTTCGGGGGGCTGGTGGATGAAGTTCGACGCCGTTTCCAGCAGCTGCGCCCGGGGCAGACAGGTGTGGCCGTTGCCGGCGTTGTGACGCAGGGTGCGCAGAAGGGCGGCTTCCAGCCGCTGGGCGCAGTCCCCTGCCATCTGGTAATACTGGGCGATGCTGTCGGCATGGCGGAAGTCCAGCTGCAGCGGTTCCCCGCAGAGCAGGTAGGGGTTCTGCTGGATGGCCTGCATTGCCCCCGGCCCGAAGGTGCGGAAGACCTCCATCGCCCGGCGGGGGCTGATCTCGAACTGAGCCAGATAGGCGATGAGCTCCCGCATTCCGAACATCCGCTTGAACTCCTGCTGGATGCGGTCGGCCTTGTCCGCCGAGATGCCCGGGATGAGGGTGAGCTGGGCGGGGTCGTTGGCGATAACTTCCAGCGCCGCCGCGCCGAATTTGTCAATGATCTTATCCGCCGTCCGAGCCCCGATGTAGGGCAGCGACCGGCTGGCGAGGAAGGCGTAGACGGCCTCGAGGTCTTTGGGCATATCCGTCTCGCACTCCTGTGCGTGGAACTGTCGGCCATAGGTGGCGTGGTTCTCGTACCTGCCCCGGCAGACGACGCTCTCACCGGCGTGGAGCTCTCCCACCACGCCGCACACAACGGTGACGACACCGCCGCCCGACACCTCGAACACGGTGTAGCCGTTGTCCTCGTTCAGGTAGATGATGTCCTCTACCGTGCCTTCCAGCCGTTCCAGCTCCTGCTCCATCGTCCCGCCTCCTCGTTTTGACACAACTATATATAGTATAGCGGTTTTGGGGGGATTTGTAAATACAACAAAAGCTCCCCCGAAGGGGAGCTGTAGGCGAGGGTTAATCCCCCACCCCATATGCATTTTCTTTCATCAGCCGATTGCGCACTGCAAAGTACGCCGGGATGAGGAAGAAGCAGGCAAAGAACCATGCCACAGGGTTGGCGATGCAGGCCGCAAAGTAGCCCCAGAGCGGCACGAACCAGAAGCCCACCATGGCACGGGCGACCATCTCGGCCACGCCCGCGAACATGGCAAGGCCGGAATAGCCCAGGCCCTGGATGGTGTAGCGGTAGATGATGAGGACGGCCAGCGGGATGTAGAACACGCTGTTCCAGAAGATGAAGCTGCGGGCATTCGCCATGATCTCCACCTCGCTGCTCTCGAGGAAGAGGCTGATAAGCGGCACATCCAGCACACGCAGGATGAGGAAGGATGCCACGCTGTAGACGCAGCCAATGCCCAGCGCGGTATTGACGCCCCGGTCCACACGCTTGAGGTCGTGAGCGCCCATGTTCTGGCTGGCGTAGGTGGTCATGGCGGTGCCGATGCTCTCCAGCGGCACGCTGAGGAACTGGGCGGCCTTGCTGCCTGCGGTCTGCGCGGCCACGATGCTGCTGCCCAGACCGTTCACCGCGCCCTGCAGCACGACGCTGCCGATGGCGGTGATGCTGCACTGCAGACCCATGGGGATGCCCATGTTGCAGAGCTTGAGGCAGTGGCTGGCGCTCAGACGGCCCTCTTCCCCGCTCCACTTCAGCTCCGGGTAGTGGCGGACGATGTAGATGAGACTGCCGATGCCCGCCACCGCCTGACTGAACACAGTGGCGAAGGCCGCGCCGAACGCCCCCATCCGGAAAGTGAGGATGCAGAGCAGGTCGAGGCCGATGTTCAGCACACTGGCCACCAGCAGGAAATAGAGTGGCCGCTTGCTGTCGCCCAGCGCGCGCATGAGGGCGCTGGTGACGTTGTACAGCAGGGTGAAGGGGATGCCCCAGAAGATGGTGCGGATGTAGATGTCCGCGATGTCGATGATGTTGTCGGGGGTGTTGGTCCAGACCAGCACCGCCCGGGTCAGGGCCACCGTCACCACCGTGAGCACGACGGCGAAAAAGAGGCTCAGCCAGACGGTATTGGCGGTGTAGCGCCGCATCTCTCTGTAGTCCTTCGCGCCGAAGGTCCACGAGATGGGGATGGAGAAGCCGCAGGCGATGCCGTTGACGAAGCCCAGTACCAGATAGTTCAAGCCGCCCACGCTGCCCACCGCCGCCAGAGCATCCACGCCCACGAAGCGGCCCACGATGATGGTATCGGCCAGATTGTAGAACTGCTGGAACAGACTGCCCAGCATCAGCGGCACCGCAAAGGCAAGGATGAGCTTGAGCGGGCTGCCCTGTGTCATGTCTTTTGTCATACAAAGCCCCTCCCCGGGCGGTCACTTAACATTTCTTTGCCGGATCTTTACCGACAAAAACGCCCTGCCGGACGAGGGGCAGGACGTTTTGCGTTTCATGAGTGGTATTATACTCAGCTCATCGTGATTTTGCAAGGGGTTTTTCTCAGATTTCTTCGTACAACATTGCTATTTTCTATCGGTGGTTTTTGGTGATTGTGCGCAGGGGGCGGCAGGTCTGCCCCTGCGCAGGGCCCTCCTGCTGCACTCCCTCTCAGCCCACGCTCTCAACCTTCATAATCGAAATCCCATGCAGAGTCATAATATGCGGAGTCATAAAAGGGATCCCACCCCACAAATTATCGTCGCTGCTCCCTATCCATTTTCTTGTCTCCCAATTTCCTCTCAAATCCGGCGGCTGACTGTCCCTTATCCATTTTCTCGTCTCCCAATCTCCTCTCAAATCCGGCGGCTGACTGTCATCCTTGCCCGGCTTCCACACCCAGTCACCCTGACTGTCCGTTACCCATCCGCCTGTTTCCGGCTGCTGGGTGCTTATTTCCGGCTGCTGGACCGTGGTGAGGCTGTCCGGCGAGAGAGTCGTCGGCCCGCTGAGGCCACCGACGGAGGAGGCCGGGTCGTCCTTCTTGCTGTCCTGCTTCCCGCCCACGAGCTTCACGATGTTACTGGTAAATGTCTTCCACACCGTCGGGTTGGAGGCGGGCTGCTCGGACGGACGGACCGTGATGGAGCCCATGTCGAGGATGGTGGGATCCTTCGGGTTTGCGCTGAAGCCGGTCACGCTGCCGACGGTGTCCGTTCCCGGCTGAGTCAGCCCGGGCTGTCCGCTCAGGGAGCCGCCTTTCAGACCGGAGAGGACCGTTCCCCATTGCTCTTTCTCCTGCTTGCGGCGGGCGATCGCCTCCTCCACCCGGGCAGCCTCCTGCGCTTTCTGCTCCTCATCGCCAACGCGGTACACGAGGATCAGTTCCTTGCCGCTTTGGCGCAGGACGGTCTCATCCGAGAATGTTTTTCTATCATATCCCGTCTGCCCGACAACATGGAATTGATAACGCCCCTCATGGGACAACTCGAGTTCGAATGCGCCATTCACGCCGACCAGATCTTTGATCCGGGCCAGCGGAATGACGGCCTCCATTTCCCGCCCTTCCCCATCAAGGAACCGGATGCGAAGCTCATGGACTTCCTTTGCAAGCTCCCGCAGCGAGTCGCCTGTCATCCGAAAGAGTGTGCTGTGGGCATCGAAGCTCAGGACCTTGTTGACCGGGTCATACTCCGCCGTGGCCACGTCACCAAGCTCCTGTGTGCCATCCAGATGGGTGATCACGCCGACGGTCTCGTACATCTGCTTCACACGGTCCGGCACCTCGCCGGTCTGCACGCTTGGAGCGTCGTCCTCGTCGTTCTCGGTATCATCGGGCTGTTCCGGCTTGTCCGGCTGCTCTGGCTTGTCTGGCTGTTCCGGCTTGTCCGGCTGCTCCGGCTTGTCCGGCTGTTCCGGCTGGGAGGGCGTCCGCCGGTCGTAGCTGTAGTCCTCCATCTTCTTCCCGTCGGGGTCGTAGCGGGTCAGACTACCGCCCGTCACCTTGTGGTCGTCGTCAGAGAGGGCGTCATTGGGGATCTCGCCGACTATGCCGCCGCCGATGGCCGCAGTTTTGCCGCCGGTGCTTGCGCCCGCCTTGGCCTCCACCTCGGCGTCGCCGGAGATGATGATGTGATTGGGGTTGCTGGGGTTGCTGGGCGGTGCATCCGGGTCTATCTCGCGGCCTTCCGTGCCTGCGCCGTCGCCGATGCCTGCCGCGCCGGGGCGGGAGGCATCCAGATTTTTATCCGCATCGCCGCCCGTGGCCGACACCTTGCCGCCGGAAATCTCGATGTCGCGGCCCGGGCCGTACACACCGCCGCCGATACCGGCAGCACCCTCGCCGCCCACGGCTTCTACCGTGCCGCCGGTGATCTCGATGTTTCCGGCACCGCTTTCGTAGCCGCCGCCTATGCCTGCGCCGCCGCCTTCGCCGCCCTTGGCGGTGAGGGAGCCTTTGGTGTCGTTGTCGTCCTTGATGGTCAGCTTGCCGGAGGACTCATGGCCATTCTTCTCGAGGCCCGCATTGTGGCTGCCGCTCTTCAGCTCGTTGGCGCCGTCCAGCTCGATGGCGGCATCGTGGTCACCCTGCACGGTGACGGCGGCTTTGCCCGCATCGACTGGGCTGTCACCGCTGACGTCCCCCTCGGTCTTGCCGCTGCCATCCACCTCGGTCTTGCCGCTGACGTCAATTTTCAGGTCGTCGAAGGTGACGTCCACGTTGCCCTCGGAGGTGTCGATGGTGACGGTGTTCTTATCCGACTCGCCGGTGATGACGGTCTCCCCCTCATCCTTCTCGAAATCCTTTTCACCCTGCTTGACATTGTTATAGTTTCCGCTTTCATCGCTCGCACCTTTGACCGTAATGTCGCCGTCGGCGATGTCCCATGTTTTCGCATAGGCCGGGATGCCGGAGCTCACCACGATGCCCGCGATGACGGCGGCGGCCACGCCCCGCCGGAGTGCGCTTTTCAGTCTCATAGTACATCTCCTTTCGTTCTGTGTATCATGCAATGCCGTCGCTACGGCTCAGGCTCTCCTTTAAGATGCTTATTTCTTTGGGCTGCCCCAAGTCCTCCGGTATCCAGATCTTTATCTCCCCCTGGGTATCCGGCTGGTCGTCCCAGTCGTCACTAAGGTCGGTATAGCGCCGCAGGTCACTCTCCAACAGATTGGTATACTTTGTGCCATCCGGGACGGTGGTTTCCAGCAGGAAAAGCCGTGGCTTATCCTCCTCGGGAGCGATGGCCTCAAATCGGGAAGCCAGCTGTTTCAGGGACTCCTCAAGCCCGATTCTCGGCGTTTCCGTTCTCGCAGGCTCGAGCCACCAATCCAAACTCGGGCGGTCGTCCCTTTTTTTCGCGAGTTGGAAGTCCATCATATCCAGCTCTTGTTTCAGTAATTCGTCGCGTTCACGTCTGAGCTCTTCACTCGTTTTTTGCTCTACCCCTTCGTGGGTCAATATCAGCCGCTCCTGCGGCTCTGGCGTCTGCACCGGCACCCACTCCTGATAGCGCTCCGACAGGTCGTCCCGCGTTTCGCCGTCCAGCCGGAGGCTGATGTCCTCCCTGTTCTGCTTCAGCTCCACGTCAGCGTCCTCGCCCGCCGCGTCGGCCATCTTGTCCACGCTATAGTGGGTCATGGTGTCCTCATAGCGGAAGAAGATGTCCTCCACGCCGTCCTCCCGGAGACTGGAGATGTCGGTGGTGACGGTGGACCGGGGAGCGGCGCTCTCAATAAGCACCACACCCCCCGGGGTGAGGACCTCTCCGGCGTCGCCGGCCATGGGGTCGGTGCTGCTCTCCGCGACCACCGCAGGGTCCAGCCACTGGACAACTCCGACGCTGCCGGCCTTTACGCTGCCGACCATGGGGTCGGTGCTCTCAATAATGGCCAAAGCAGAATCCAACCGCTGGATGGTGACCCGGCTGGAAAAGAAGCCGCCCACCACCATGCCGCCGGGCAGGGGTTCGGGAGCGTTCTCCTGTGCCGGGGGCGGGACGTCATCATCATCGTCGTCCTCGTCGTCGTCCGGCTGGGGCTTGGGGGTGGAGGTGTAGTCGTAGCCCATCCCCTCCATCACGGTGCCGTCCGCGTTCAGACGGGTCAGCCGTCCTCCCGTCACCTTATGTTCATCGTCAGAAAGGTTCTCCGTGGGTACTTCGCCGTAGCTGCCGCCGATGGCCGGGGCCTTGGCGTCCGTCATCTGGCTTCCCGCCTTGGCCGTCACCTCGGCGTCGCCGCAGATGTAGAGGTCTCCCGGGTTCGGGTCGTCGGTGTCGTCCGACGCGCGGCCTGCACCGTCGCCGATGCCTGCCGCGTTGCTCCCGCCCACAGCCTCGACCGCGCCGCCCCGGATGGTGATGCTGCTGCCGGTACTCTCCTTTCCTCCGCCGATGCCTGCGCCGCCTTCGCCGCCCTCAGCGGTGAGGGAGCCGTCCTTGCCGTTGTCGTCCTTGATGGTCAGGGTACCCTCCGACTCATGTTCGTTCTTCTCGAGGCCTGCATTGTAGCCGCCGCTCTTCAGCTCGTTGTCGCCGTCCAGTTCGATGGTCGCATCGTGGTCGCCCTGCACGGTGACGGCTGCTTTGCCCGCATCGACTGGGCCGTCACCGCTGACGTCCCCCTCCTTCTTGCCGCTGACGTCGATCTTCAGGTCGTCGAAGGTGACGTCCACGTCGCCCTTGGAGGTGTCGATGGTGACGGTGTTCTTATCCGACGCGCCGGTGATGACGGTGTTGGTGTCGTCCTTGTCGATGGTCTCGCCCTGTGAGACCTTGTTCTTTCCTTCGGCGTCGCCCGCTTTCACGGTGATGTCGCCGTTGGCGATGTCCCACCGGGCCGCATAGGCCGGGATGCCGGAACTCACCACGATGCCCGCGATGACGGCAGCGGCCACGCCCCGCCGGAGTGCGCTCTTCAGTCTCATAGTCTGTCCTCCTTTGGTCTGTTCGTCTTTTGAAGAATCAGCCTTTTTCGATACAAGCTTACCAAAAAATCCGTAGAATGTAAATAAAAACTGCGCGAATCGTGGTGTTTTCGGCGTGAGTGGCGCAAAAAAGCCCTCCCGAGCGGGGAGGGCCATAGCCTGTCTTATTCAGAGTAGTGCGCCAAAAACTGCTTGGTGCGCTCCTCCTGGGGGTGGTCGATGAGCTGGCGGGCCGGACCTTCCTCCACCACAACGCCGCCGTCCATGAATAGGATGCGGTCGGCCACGTCCCGGGCGAAGTGCATCTCATGGGTGACGATGATCATGGTGGTCTTGCGGTCGGCGAGGTCCCGCAGGACACGGAGGACTTCGCCGGTCAGCTCCGGGTCAAGAGCGCTGGTGGGCTCATCGAAGCAGAGGATGTCCGGGTGGAGCGCCAGTGCGCGGGCGATGGCCACCCGCTGCTGCTGACCGCCGGAGAGCTGGTGGGGGTAGTGTCCTGCCCGCTCCGACAGGCCCATCTGGGCCAGCAGGTCACGGGCCTGTGCTTCCAGCTGGGTGTGGATGGCCTTTTTGTTGGCCTTGTAGTCGGGCTGCTCCTTTGCCAGAAGCTCCCCCGCCAGCATCACGTTTTCCAGCGCGGTGTACTGGGGGAAGAGGTTGAAGTTCTGGAACACGAGGCCGAAGTGGAGGCGCTTTTTCCGCACCTCGCTCTCCCGCTGGGTGGCAGGGTCGGCGGCGTCCCACATGGTCTCGCCGTTCACCCTGATGACGCCGGTGTCGGGACGCTCAAGGAAATTCAGGCAGCGCAGCAGCGTCGTCTTGCCCGAGCCGGACGAGCCGATGATCGCCAGCGCCTCGCCCTGTTCCAGTGTGAGCGAGATGTCCTTGAGAACTTTCGTCTCGCCGAAATTCTTCCCGATGCCGGAGGCTTCGAGTAATGCCATAATTCAGTATCCTCCTTAACAGCGGAAATAGTCCATCTTTTTCTCGGCCCAGTCCAGCAGCAGGGTAAGTGCGCCGACAAAGACGAGGAAGAAGATTGCGGTGGAAAACAGCGGCCAGATAAGGCCCTTGGCGCTGTACTCCTTCGCCATCATGATGATCTCCTTATTGGCGATGACATTCGCCAGCGAGGTATCCTTTACCAGCGTGATGACCTCGTTGCCCATCGGGGGCAGGATGCGCTTGACGACCTGCAGGAGCGTGACCTTGAAAAAGATCTGGCTCTTGGTCATGCCAAGCACCTGACCGGCCTCGGTCTGGCCTTTCGGCACAGCCTCGATGCCGCCGCGGTAGATCTCAGAGAAGTAGCAGGCGTAGTTGATGGCGAAAGCCACCACCGCCGCCACCAGACGGCCCGAAGAGCCGGAGGGCCAGGGGTTGGTCATGCCCAGCAGGCCGGGGCCAAGGTAGATGACGATGATCTGGAGCATCAGCGGCGTACCGCGGATGACCCACACGAAGGTCTTGACGACGCCCCGCAGCGGTGCGCACCGGCTCATGGAGCCAAAGGCCACCACAAGGCCCAGCGGCAGCGAGAACAGCAAGGTCAGAAAGAACAGCTCACAGTTGAGCGCGAATGCGCCGGTCAGACGCTCCAAAATCACAGTCACAGAATCACTACACCTATCCGTTTATAATGTAAGTTACTCAGCCAGAGTCAGGCCGTACTTGTCGGCCAGAGTCTGCATGGTGCCGTCAGCCTTCAGCTCGTCGAAAGCGTTGTCCACAGTCTCGGCC
>OOAD01001382.1_pt1 | contig 13421 bp, 9 predicted proteins | sample 1671151 | NCBI WGS metagenome assembly OOAD01 (sample SAMN06348127, study PRJEB24527) | human gut metagenome | biome: human gut; feature: ankylosing spondylitis patient; material: feces | host: Homo sapiens | place: China | collected 2015-10
GGAACAAAGCAAAATAAGCGTATGCCTTGTTAGGAGCTGCAAAAATATAATTGCGCTTTACCTGATCCTTATATGCATTCACCAATGAAAACAAACTATCTTGGGCTACTCCGGCTGGCAGTCCAGACTGCCCCAGTTTATTCACCTGATCCTGCAAATTTGCCTGAAGCAGTACCAGTTCCTTTATTTTTTTGTTATTTTCTGAACCCTCCACCTGATAAGCAGTAGCAAAGCCCGAATTATCAGCTTTTATCGTCACGGTCTCAGTAGAATCAACAGAGAAATTAATAACCTGATTATCCAAACGAAGCCGATAGAAATCAGGAGAATCCGGACGTGTACCCGAAAAGTGGAAAGTTCCGTTCTCATCCAATTTAACAGAATCGACCTGCACGATACCTTCCAGGCTGGTGTGTTCCAAATACAGCATCTTGTCGGCTGCACCCGACACCGTTCCTTCTACTTTAAAAGCAGGTTCATTGTGACATGCCATCAGTCCGGCCGACAGCAGTGCCGTTAACAGATAAGTATTTTTTCTCATACCTGATTTTCTTTAATCTCACATTCTTATGTAAATTCAAGGTGCAAAGATACGGCTTTTCATGACGTCACAAAGTTTTTAAAAGATAAATCCATCATCCAACCGACGAAAACCGTTGTTTTTACGACAAATTATTATATAAAAAGCACTTCATACTGAAACTTTTACATAAATACCCGCTTTTATCCATAATAAAACATTATCTTTGTACGCTTTTTTAGATGAAATAATATTAAATCAATTTTTATGATCAATCCTATTGTTAAGACGATCGAGCTGAATGATGGAAGAACCATCACACTCGAAACGGGAAAGCTGGCAAAACAGGCAGATGGTGCTGTTATGCTACGCATGGGTAACACCATGTTGCTGGCTACTGTTTGTGCAGCAAAAGATGCAGTTCCCGGTACAGATTTTATGCCTCTCCAGGTAGAGTACAGAGAAAAATACTCCGCATTCGGACGTTTCCCCGGTGGCTTTACCAAACGTGAAGGAAAGGCTTCAGATTACGAAATCCTCACTTGCCGTCTGGTAGACCGCGCATTGCGCCCTTTATTCCCGGACAATTACCATGCTGAAGTTTACGTAAATATCATACTTTATTCTGCTGATGGCGTAGATATGCCGGATGCACTGGCTGGTCTGGCTGCTTCTGCCGCACTGGCTGTTTCTGACATTCCGTTCGGAGGTCCGATTTCTGAAGTACGTGTAGCACGTATCGACGGTCAGTTTGTCATCAACCCGACATTCGAAGCACTAGAACGTGCTGACATGGACATCATGGTTGCCGCTACTTATGAAAACATCATGATGGTGGAAGGCGAAATGAAGGAAGTTTCAGAACAAGACTTGCTGGAAGCCATGAAGTTTGCTCACGAAGCAATCAAGGTTCACTGCAAAGCTCAGATGGAACTGATGGAAGAAGTCGGCAAGACTGTAAAACGTGAATACTGTCACGAAGAAAATGACGAAGACCTGCGCAAAGCCGTACACGATGCTTGCTACGAAAAGGCATATGCGGTTGCAAAATCAGGCAACAAAAACAAACACGAAAGAGGAGATGCTTTCGATGCAATTTGCGAAGAATTCAAGGCTCAGTTCTCTGAAGAAGAACTGGAAGAAAAGGGTCCGATGATTGACCGCTACTATCACGACGTAGAAAAAGAAGCAATGCGTCGTTGTATCCTTGATGAAGGCAAACGTCTGGACGGTCGTGCTACTACAGAAATCCGTCCTATCTGGTGCGAAACCAGTCCGCTGCCAGGTCCTCACGGTTCTTCTATCTTTACTCGTGGTGAAACTCAGTCTCTGAGTACTGTTACACTGGGTACAAAGATGGACGAAAAGATTGTAGACGATGTACTCGACCAGCACAAAGAACGCTTCCTGCTTCACTACAACTTCCCTCCTTTCTCTACAGGAGAAGCAAAAGCACAGCGTGGCGTAGGCCGTCGTGAAATTGGTCACGGTCACCTGGCATGGCGTGCATTGAAAGGACAAATTCCTGCAGATTATCCTTACTGCGTACGCGTAGTTTCTGATATTCTTGAATCTAACGGTTCTTCTTCTATGGCTACAGTTTGTGCCGGAACATTGGCTTTGATGGATGCAGGTGTACCTATCAAGAAGCCGGTTTCAGGTATTGCGATGGGATTGATCAAGAATGCCGGCGAAGATAAATACGCTGTATTGTCAGATATTTTGGGAGACGAAGACCACCTGGGTGACATGGACTTCAAGGTTACAGGTACACGCGACGGTATCACAGCCACTCAGATGGATATCAAGTGTGACGGTCTGACTTACGATATTCTGGAAAAAGCATTGATGCAGGCTAAACAAGGACGTGAATACATCCTCGGCAAACTGACTGAATGCATTGCAGAACCTCGCGCAGAACTCAAACCTCATGCTCCACGTATTGAAACTCTGACTATTCCGAAAGAATTCATCGGAGCTGTAATCGGCCCGGGCGGAAAGATTATCCAGGGTATGCAGGAAGAAACCGGTGCTACTATCACTATTGAAGAAGTAGACGGTGCAGGCCGCATCGAAATTGCAGGAACAAACAAGAAATGTATCGACGACGCAATGCGTATGATCAAGGCTATCGTAGCTGTTCCTGAAGTAGGTGAAGTATACACTGGTAAGGTTCGCTCTATCATGCCTTACGGTGCATTCGTAGAATTCCTGCCAGGAAAAGACGGATTGTTACATATCTCTGAAATCGACTGGAAACGCTTTGAAACAATCGAAGAAACCGGATTGAAAGAAGGTGATGAAATTGAAGTGAAGTTGCTGGACATCGACCCGAAAACTGGTAAGTTCAAGCTGTCACACAAGGTATTGCTTCCGAAACCGGAAGGAATGACTGAAAATCATCCGAAGCGCGAACGTCGTCCGCAGAACAACCACAAGGATAAAGAATAATCTACTTATATATCCTTTAACCCCAAAGGCTGCCCTCACCGGCAGCCTTTTTTATTTGATACCACCACACACAAAAAGACATTTTTAACATCCCTCCTGAACCATTCTGTTTTTATTTTCGTATTTTTGGATAAATGAACTTTAAATAGCTATATTATGAACGCAAATCCTGTATTCAGTTTGCACATCCCGACCAAAATTTTGTTCGGATGCGGAGAGTTAAGAAAGTTGGCGACAGAAAAGTTACCCGGCAAGAAAGCCCTGATTGTCATCTCGTCAGGAACCTCCATGAAGAAATACGGCTACCTCGACAAAGTCGTTGAACTGTTGCAAGAAAACAATACGGAATCTGTTGTCTATGACAAGATTCTGCCCAACCCGATTAAATCTCACGTAATGGAAGCAGCTTCTGTCTGTCGTGAACAGAAATGCGATTTCATCGTCGGACTTGGCGGAGGAAGTAGCATTGACTCTGCGAAAGCCATTGCCGTCATGGCCTGCAACGACGGAGATTACTGGGATTACATCCCGGCAGGCAGCGGAAAAGGACGCCCTGTAACCAAGGCACTGCCTGTGATTGCCATTCCTACCACTGCAGGAACAGGTACGGAAGCTGACCCGTGGAGTGTGATTACCAATGAAGAAGCAAAAGAGAAAATCGGCTTCGGAAGCACACTGACTTTCCCTGTACTTTCTATTATCGATCCGGAACTGATGGTTTCCATTCCTCCGCATCTTACAGCTTATCAGGGATTTGATGCCTTCTTCCATGCTGCCGAAGGATTCTTAGCAAACTGCGCCACTCCTATCAGCGACTTGTATGCCCTTGAAGCCATTCGTTTATTGTACAAATACCTTCCGGTAGCTGTAAAAGACGGACGTAACCTCAAGGCACGCGCCAAAGTAGCATGGGCCAGCACATTGGCCGGACTAGTAGAAGCCACTTCCTGCTGCATTTCCGAGCACTCAATGGAACATGCCATGAGTGCCTTCCATCCAGAACTGCCGCACGGATCCGGACTGATTGCCATCAGCGAAGCATATTTCGAAACATTCCGTAACGACTGCATGAAACGTTACATGAAAATGGCCGAAATCATGACTCAACAAAAGAGTAACCGTCCCAGCGATTTTATCGATGCACTGGTACGCATGCAGAAAGAATGCAACGTATACCAATTGAAACTGAGCGACTGGGGAGTGAAAGCAGAAGAACTTCCTCTCATGGTACAAAACGCACGCGATACCATGGGTTCATTGTTTACTCTCGACCCGCGTCCGCTGACCGATGAAGAAGTGCTACAAATTTACCAGAAATCTTTCCGATAAAGACCGGAGACAGATACAAAAAAAGGAGGAATGTTTGTTCCTCCTTTTTTGTATCTCAGTTTTAAAACTTTTAAACCTGTGCCATAGCCTGTTCCAGGTCGGCAATAATATCGTTGACATTTTCAATGCCGACAGACAAGCGAATCAAATCAGGAGCCACACCCGCTTCAATCAGCTGTTCATCTGTTAACTGACGATGTGTATGGCTGGCCGGATGCAACACACAAGTACGTGCATCTGCCACGTGAGTCACAATACAAGCCAGCTTCAGACTATCCATAAATTTGATAGCCTCTTCACGAGTTCCTTCCAAGCCGAAAGCAATCACGCCACAAGAACCGTTAGGCATATATTTCTGAGCCAGTTCATAATACTTGTTGCTCTTCAATCCGCAATAGTTTACCCATTTCACTTTCGGATTTGCTTCCAGCCATTCCGCTATTTTCTGCGCATTTTCACAGTGACGCGGCACACGCAAATGCAATGTTTCCAGTCCAAGATTCAACAGAAACGCATTCTCCGGTGACTGTATAGAACCCAAATCACGCATCAGTTGCGCAGTAGCCTTGGTCATATAAGCCATCTTTCCGAAAGCCTTTGTATAAGTAAGTCCATGATAAGACTCATCAGGCTGTGTCAATCCCGGGAATTTGTCGGCATGTGCATCCCAGTCAAAATTACCGCTATCTACAATGGCACCTCCCACACAAGTAGCATGTCCATCCATGTATTTCGTAGTAGAATGTGTCACGATGTCTGCTCCCCATTCGAAAGGACGGCAGTTAATCGGAGTAGCAAAAGTATTATCCACAATCAAAGGCACTCCGTGTTTATGGGCAATACGGGCAAATTTCTCAATATCGATCACATTGATACCCGGATTAGAGATTGTTTCTCCGAACAAACATTTGGTATTCGGACGGAAAGCCTTTTCTATTTCTTCTTCCGGAGCATCTGCATCAATAAAGGTACACTCAATACCCAGTTTCTTCATCGTTACAGCGAACAGATTGAATGTACCTCCATAAATGGTAGACGAGCAGACAAAATGGTCGCCTGCCTCGCAAATATTAAATACGGCATAGAAGTTAGCTGCCTGACCCGATGAAGTCAACATAGCTCCTACACCTCCTTCCAATGCCGCAATTTTGGCAGCTACGGCATCATTCGTCGGGTTCTGCAAGCGAGTATAAAAATAGCCACTATCTTCCAAATCAAAAAGACGAGCCATCTGTTCACTGGTATCATACTTAAACGTTGTACTTTGATAAATAGGCAATACACGAGGTTCTCCTTTTTTCGGAGTCCATCCAGCCTGTACACAAAGTGTCTCTTTGTTGAATTTCTGTTCCATCTTATATAATATTATTTATCTACAAATCATTCTGACGGACAAAAGTAAGAAATATTCCACCATTGATAGCAGATTTATGAAAAAAAGATGTACATTTGGCGAAAACTTAAAAGCATTACTATGAACGCAGAATTCCAATTCAAGCACGAAATCCCAGTACAAATCCGTTTCAGCGATGTAGACCAGTACGGTCACATGAATAATTCCGTTTACTTTTCCCTATACGATCTGGCTAAAACATCCTATTTCCGTGATGTATTTGGAGCTGAAGAATGCAATAAATTCAGTGTGGTAGTGGTCAACATCAATGCTGACTTTTTGGCCCCCGTTTTCTTCTCGGATGAACTGGTCATTGAAACAACCGTCATTCACCTGGGACACAAAAGCTTCACGATGCTGCAACGTGCATTCAACAAAGCCAGCGGTGTGCTGAAATGTCAATGCCGTACCGTATTGGTAGGATACGACAACCTGACCAAAGAGCCTATCGAAATTCCAGAAGACTACAAGCAAGCCATCTGCGATTACGAAGGCAAGACTTTAAGCGAACTATCGCAACCTTTACAATAAAAAAAATCCTTTTATAAACCAGCATCTCTGTTTTTCCGTGGTAACTCTCTGAAAAACTGGGGTGCTTTTCCTGAATGCCGTTTAAAGAATTTACTGAACGAGGCCTGATCTGCAAAGTTCAGCTTTGCTGCGACCTCCTGAATGCTCAAGTCCGTTGCCAGCAACAGGTTGCGTGCCTCACTATAAATCAGTTCATAAATAAACGCATTTACCGTTTTCCCAGTCTGTCTTTTCACGAGTAAAGTAAGATATTGCGGAGTAATGTGTAAAGCATCGGCATAAAATGACACCTGATGTTCTTCTTTAAAATGTTGCATTAAAAGCGTGATAAATTCACGCAACTTCACATCCTTTCTGCTTGGAATAACGGGCTGTTCCGCATGATTCGTCTTCCGGTCAAGCACATTGTCTAGTTCTAAATAAAATTTAATCAATGCATTCTGTATCAGTTCCTGGTGATACAAGTGTCCTTTGCGCAAAATCTGGCTTCGGATGTATTCAATGCTCTCTGCCAATACCTCCATATCGCATGCAGCAATGCTTAACACCGGATTACGGTGCAAGTTCATCCCTTTGGATATACGTTGCTTCAAACTAAACCCGCTTATCCGGTCTACAAAATCTTTGTGAAGACACAAAAACATACACTTAAAATCATCCGATACACGAGAAAAACAAGTAAGATGCAGTGGTGACAACACACAAATCTGATTCGCAAAAATCTCATACACATACTCGTCAACCGACAGAGAGGCACTTCCTTCAAGGACCAATACGTATGAGAAAGCGTTGACATATACAGGATTTCCTTCTGCCAAAGCAAAATCACGGGTATTATCCGGAACAAATACACCTATTTCTCCCTGATAAGCCACTCCCTCCTTCTGTTCCAAGACTTCTTGTATGTTAACTATCTGATAATGTTCCATAAGGCAAATCCTTTTCGTCTTGTAAAGATAAGAAATGCCTTTTGAATGTTCAAGTATAAAAGAACAGAAGTTTCAAATCAGACAAATTCCTTCTAAATCCAGACATCAGGCGTTTGGCATAAAAGCGTGAACTTTGCAGCGATAATTAAGACCACAACGTAATTTATGATTCGCAAACGTGTAATAACCGGATTGCTGGGATGCATCGGACTCATTCCTCTGTCGGCCCAGCAACAGAAAGCTCTCACGATAAAGGAGCTTTTCGAACTGGCAGATGCGCATAGCAAAAGCCTGAAAGTACATCAGTTGGCTGTAGACGAAGCCATACAAGCTATTAAAGTTGCTAAGAATGACCGACTGCCTTCTTTAGAAGCTAGTCTGTCTTTCAGCTACATTGGTGACGGATGGATGAGCGACCGTGACTTCTCTAACGGAATGAAAGCAGAAATGCCTCACTGGGGAAACAATTTTGCCTTTAAGGCTACCCAGGCAGTGTATACCGGAGGAGCTATTTCCACCGGTATTGAAATGAGTGAGCTTCAAAAGAAAATGGCCGAAGCCGAACTGGACAATGACCAGCAGAATGTACGCTTCATGCTGGTAGGTCACTACCTGGACCTGTTCCAACTTCACAACCAGAAACGGGTGTATGAAAAAAACATTGAACAAACCCGACTGCTTATTAAAGAAATAGAATCGGCTTTTGAGCAGGGAACCGCTCTTAAGAGTGACATCACCCGCTATGAACTTCAGCTCAAGAACCTGGAACTGGGACGAACCAATGTGTCGAACCGTATCCGGATTCTGAACCGCCAATTGGTCACTACCATCGGACTGGAAACAAATACCGAAATCTTTCCGGACACCACCTTGCTTTCCATGAACCTGGATAAGAAAAACGAGTTGCACTGGCAAAATGAACGCAACAATGCTCCGGTGATGCAACTGGCCGACTTAGGCATTCAGATGAGCGAAAGACAACAGAATCTTATCCGCGCCGGACGCCGCCCTACCATCGGACTGATGGCCAGCAACAACTTTGACGGACCTATTCTGATAGAAGTACCACCTATCAACAAGAATTTCAATTACTGGTTCGTAGGGGTAAACGTAACGTACAAGTTTGATTCACTGTTCAAAAACAACAAAAAGCTGAAACAGGCCAAACTGGCAACCCTTAAAGCACAGGAAAGCAAACGGCTGGCCGATGAACAACTTTCCAATGGCATCAATGCTGCCTATATCCAACTGGAAGAAGCTTATACCCGACTGGATACCAAGGAGAAAAGTGTACAGCTGGCACACGAAAACTACGAAGTGGTGCACAGCCGCTACCTCAACGGACTGTCGCTGGTGACCGACATGCTGGATGCCAGCAACATACAGTTGAGCAGCGAACTTGAGCTGGCCAACGCACAGATAGGCATCCTTTACCAGTACTTCATGCTGAAGAAGACAGTAGGTACATTATAATTTACTTTTCATTTTCAAGAACCACAAAATTAAAGAAACACACCATGGCTAATATAAAAAGAAACAGACAGATTTCAAACATCATTCTGACCGTCATCATTCTGGCAGGAATCTGCTGGGTAAGCAGCCACTTCATCCATTTAGGCAACGTGGAATATACAGACAATGCACAAATCAAGCAGCACATCACTCCTATCAATACCCGTGTACCAGGATTCATCAAGAAAATCTATTTTGAAGAATACCAGAAAGTGCATAAGGGAGATACTTTGCTCGTGATTGAAGATTCGGAATACCTGCTGCGCCTGGCACAAGCCGAAGCCAACTACAAGAACGCATTAGTAGGAAAAGATGCCATGCACACCACTATCAGTACCACTGAAAGTAACATTCTAGTGACCGATGCCGGCATCCGTGAAGCAAGTGTACGACTGAAAAATGCAGAAGCCGACTACAAGCGTTATTCGGAAATGATTAAGAAAAACGCCGTAACTGCCCAGCAGTTCGACCGTGTAAAAACAGAATACGAAGCCGCCAAGGCACGCTATGAACAAATGACACGCCAGAAGCAGTCCACCTCATTGGTGAAACACGAACAGACCCAGCGTCTGGAGCAGAACGATGCGGCCATCAAAGTAGCCGAGGCTGAATTTAACTTAGCTCGTCTGAACTTATCGTACACTGTCATTCTGGCTACAGCCGACGGCATGACCGGGCGGAAAAACATTCACGAAGGCCAGCTTGTACAACCCGGACAGACCATGGTGACCCTGATTGATGATTCCGAGAAATGGGTGATTGCCAACTACAAGGAAACACAGACTTCTGTCATGCAAAACGGACAAAAAGTAGACATTGAAGTGGATGCAGTGCCGGGAGTCAAATTTACAGGAGTAGTCTCTTCTATTTCGGATGCCACCGGTTCGTCTCTGTCTCTGATGCCACAGGATAACTCTGCGGGTAACTTTGTCAAAGTGGAACAGCGCATACCGGTCCGCATAGAATTTACCTCCGACAACAAGAAAGAAGACCTTGCCCGCCTCCGTGCAGGAATGAATGTGGAATGTAAAGTAAGATACTGATATGGCCGGTCCCAATATTCCTACACGCGTCATGATGTTCCGCGACTTTGTGCCGGACAAATTGCGTGTGTTTCTCTGCCTGTTTCTGGCGCTCAGCTTTCAGTTTAGCGGAGGCATATATCTGTCATCTGTATCGCAGATGGTGGGCTCACTGGCATTGATGCAAGAAGACATCATGATGGCCGGCTATGCCTCTTTTGTGGGTATGACCATTATCTTCCCCATCCTGTTCCGGCTGAAGTTCCGGTTTACCACCCGCAGCATATTGCTGTTCATCTATCCGGCACTGATTGCATGCAACTTCATTACGATGCACACAGACAGCCTTCCAGTGTTAGTACTTGTCTGCTTCATTGCCGGAATGCTACGTATGTGGGGAACTTTTGAAGCGCTCTCCAACGTACAGCTAAGCATTACGCCGACCCGCGATTTTGCCGTATTCTTTCCCGTGGTCTACCTGATTGTGTTAGGAAGTATCCAGCTTTCTGGACTGCTGACCGTATACCTCGGCTACTGGGCCGACTGGCGCTACATGCACTGGTGCATCATGGGCCTGCTGTTCGTAGGATGGGGAATCGTAGCCGCGCTGACACATCACTTCCGGTTCATGAAACCGATGCCGCTTTTCGGCATCGACTGGCTGGGCGGTTTCTTGTGGGCTATTTTCCTCTTGTCTACCATTTTCGTTTTCGAATATGGCAAGTTCTACGACTGGTTTGATTCCCTTCCCATCTGCCTGGGCACCCTGATTGCCATTCTTTCACTGGGCCTCAGCATCCACCGGATGATTGTGAGAAGGCATCCGTACATCGAACTGGCCGCCTTCAAGTACCGGAACCTTACGTCGCTGCTTTTCCTGTTCCTGATGCTCTGCTTTTTCCTGGCTGCTCCTACGGTATTACAGAATATCTTTACAGGCAGTATCCTGCAATACGATGTGCTGAATGCTGTATCGCTGAACTGGTGGAACCTAGCAGGCACCGTAATAGGATGCGCCTTTGCCTACTACTGGCATGCCCGTCTGCGCAAAGGTTACAAAGTACCCGTATTTCTGGGATTTGCATTGATTGTGGGTTACCAGTGCGTCATGTATTTCCTCATCGACCCGCGAATGAATATCGAATGGCTCTACTTGCCCACGATGCTTCGTGGCGCAGGCTATATCATTCTCTACATCTCACTCACAGTTTACGTCACGGGCATCGTACCTTTCCAGCACTTCTTCCAAGTGCTGTCTATTCTGGGATTCGTGCGTACAGGATTCGGTTCTGTTTTAGGAGGAGCCATCTACAGCCGTGTACTGCAATACATCATTCCAGAAAATTTTCAAACCCTTTCCATTGAACTTGACGAGGTAAATACGGCCCTCAGCAACCAAACTTTCCAACAGATTTACGGAGAAACCATGAAGCAGGCCACCCTGGTCAGTCTGAAAGAAATGTACGGCTGGGTCTGCATTGTCGGAGTGTGGTTTCTGGCCTTGATTCTCTTCGAGAAGTTCTTAAATAAAAATGTAGTGGGGCGTTTGCCCCGCATCCGACGCATCAAGCAGATCATGAAACGTGAACATGCTTAATTATCAGCTATCCCCATAGGGAAGCAAAAAGCCGGACAGATACACTTGTATCCTTCCGGCTTTCACTTTTTCTACTTTTAACCACATCATTACTTACGGTCTGACAGAAAGCGGCAAGCTATATGTCTTTCTTTTATTTCTTAATTCTTGAGACATTGCTTCAGCCTGCACATCATCTACTTGATTCTTTTCCAAAGAAACAACAGCAGTTTTTATCAGTTGCTCTAGTTCCTGAGCCTGAGGATGAGACAAATGGAAATAATCGTCATCCCCATGAAAATAAAGCAATTTCAATTGAGCTAATGCAAGTTCAGCTCTCAATGCCACCTTACCTTTAAAAGCATGAACAGGCCGGCTTGTATCGGCAGACAGCTTCAAGCCGTTACTGGAAGCTTCTATAAACGAGATTTTCCTTTCCTGCTTAAAGTCATTTCCGTCATAGTTCATTGAACAGATATAATATTTTCCATTAATGAGGTCTAGAAAATAAATCCTGTCTTTAGTATATTGTACCTTATCTACATTTCCAATGGAAGATAAAAGATTCAGCTGCCTGATTTCCTGCACCTGTCGCCCCTCAAAGTCACTTTTCAGAATTTTCATCTTTTCTTCTTTCATGGAAAGATAATACCAATAACCATCTGCATACATAGCTTCCGTCTTGATAATATTTCCCTTTGCATCATACCTTCTGACTACACATCTTTCATCATCAAATTTAGTACCAGACTGAAGATAAATTCTCTTTTGCAAATTCGAATGTGGCTTACCATGCTCAAAGACTGTATAGAACAGATAATCTGAAGTAAGAAAATATCTATTGATACTATACATCGAATTGATATGACGAGTGCCCGCATCATCAAAAGTCGCATCAGCATGATACCACTCACCGTCTATATAAATTCTATTCCATACATGCCCTGAAGTGCCTGGTACAGCACCAGTCACATAATCTGTTTCAATCCCCAACGCATTCAACAACAAAGAATAAGAAAGGCTATAGCCCTGACAAACAGCTTTTTGACTCAGAAAAGCACCTAATGCAGAGAATGCACTATGAGCTGAGAAAGGATATTCATAACTTCTTTCTTTATAAACGACTTCCTTACATAAATTCTGATAAAGAGTATAGGCTATTTCTGCCGATGTCATACGATAATCCAGCAGAGAGTAGTACTGTTCCAGACCATCTTCCATAAATGGATAGATTTGTTGAAAATAATCCATCGGCATTGAATAACGGGGAATAAAAACTGATAGATATTCAGGATTCTCCCAGTCTGTCCTATACCCCATGTTCCCCATAATACTAAGATGGAAAAGCAAAGGATTATTTATCAGAAACTGTTTATATATACTATCCGCTTTTTCTGTTGAAATCAGGAACTCCCCTACACTAATCTCCTTTTCTCCCCGCAAAACACCATTGGTCAGTTTACGGAATATCTCGTCCTCTTTTTTGATGTCATTCTCAGACCCATCAGCCTTGCCATCTTCCTCTTTTTCGTCTATTCCTCCACCTGAGTTTTCTGATTCCTCTGTTATCTGGTCTATAGATTCTACCTGAGTTTTCTTTTCCTCCAATTGTTCTTTCTTGCAGCCAATAAAAGACAGGCCACATACCATGAATAGTACAAAAGCTTTTGGAAACAATCGCTTCATAAAAATATAGTATTTATAGGTCAAGTTGGACAGCGGACTGAAACGAACAGCCCGCCAAATGTGATTTTTTCGTTTTTACATAACAAACTAAATTTACAGAATGTTCTCAGAATACGTAAAATTTACTTCTTTCCTGCCATTAGAAAACAAAGAAGAGCCTGGTTATATACACCAGGCTCTTCTTTGCTATTGATATAAACAATATCATCCGATTAAAGGACTGTTTCTTCTCATGCAGTATCTTCCACTCACTCTTCCGTATTCTCTTCCATCTTCCGTTTCACGAACTTGATTTTCAAGTTGGCCTCTTTCTGTTCTTTCTTGATTTCTTCGATGGCAGACAACACACGTGCCAGATCACTCAGTTCTGCGACTGCCTTCACATCATTCGGATGCATCACTGTCTTATAGTTCCGATCGCCGATAAATTCCAGACGGATGTTTTTCTTATCACGATTGGCTACCAGAAATG
>OOAD01001395.1_pt1 | contig 13372 bp, 10 predicted proteins | sample 1671151 | NCBI WGS metagenome assembly OOAD01 (sample SAMN06348127, study PRJEB24527) | human gut metagenome | biome: human gut; feature: ankylosing spondylitis patient; material: feces | host: Homo sapiens | place: China | collected 2015-10
CTTTAAAGACTGGCTTAAATAATTTGCTGCCTGTAAACCGTTCGGCCCTGTATAATTCACAACCTCTCCATACAGACATCTTGCCTTCAAATACGTTCCTGTTGCCAGTACAACCGTCTTGGCATGATAAATTGCTCCAGAAAATGTTTTTACACCTTTAATAACACCATCTTCCACGATAAGTTCTGTAACCTCTGCCTGACGCAAAGTCAGATTGTCGGTATTCTGAAGTGTATAACGCATTGTCATGGAATACGCATCTTTATCAGCCTGTGCTCTTAAAGAATGTACTGCCGGCCCCTTTGATTTATTCAGCATCTTAGACTGAATATAAGTCTTATCAATGTTTTTTCCCATCTCTCCGCCGAGAGCATCAATTTCTTTTACAAGATGTCCCTTAGAACTTCCTCCGATATTCGGATTACATGGCATCAATGCCACGCTGTTCATACTAACGGTAAAAATGATTGTCTCACAGCCAAGTCTCGCTGCCGCTAACGCCGCTTCACAGCCAGCATGACCCGCTCCTACCACAACCACGTCATAGTATTCTTCTACTGTTTTCATGCTATTCTCCTTGTTTCTTTATTTTCCTGTACAGAACTTGGAAAATATCTCATTCACTAAATCTTCTTCTACGGACTCTCCAATAATCAATCCTAACTTCTCATAAGCATTCATCAGATCAATGGAATAAAAATCTTCCGGCATGTCATCTGCAATACTCTGCAATACTAAATGTAAACTTCGCAAAGCTTCCTGTAAAGATGTTTTATGTCTGATATTCGTAATATAAACTTCATCATTAAATGTAACTTCCCCGGAGAAAAACATTTCTTTGATTGTTTCTTCAAGGTCATCCATTCCTGTCTGCTCTTTTGCAGAAATTGAGATCATTTTTTTGTCCAGATGTTTTCTGATATCTTCCACAGTTGTGACCGGACTTAAATCAGATTTATTTAACAAAACGATTGCATGTCTGTCTTTCAACAATTCCATGATCTCATGATCATTTTCATCTAACGCTGTGGATGTGTCAACTACGTAAATGACAAGATCGGCATTATTCAAATATTTCTTTGCACGTTCCACACCGATTTTTTCCACGACATCTTCCGTGTCACGGATTCCGGCGGTATCAATGATATTCAATAAAATACCGTTTAAATTAATCTGTTCTTCCAGAACATCTCTTGTTGTTCCCGCAATATCTGTAACGATTGCCTTCTCTTCTCCAACCAGAGAATTTAAAAGAGAAGATTTTCCGGCATTCGGCTTTCCGACAATAACAGTTGAAATACCTTCTTTTAACATTTTTCCATTATCGCTGTTTGCAAGCAGTTTATCAATTTTTTTTATCACATCCGATACTATACCGGAAAGTTCTTCCGGATATCCATCCAGACTTATGTGCTCCGGATCATCTAATGCACTTTCGATAAACGCAATCTCATGTAAAACAGTTCCGCGGATTTCTTTGATTTTTTCTGAAACAGAACCGGAAAGCTGGCTCAACGAACTTTTTAATGCAAATTCATTCTTGGAATTGATAACATCAATAACGGATTCTGCCTGTGAGAGATCAATTCTTCCATTCAAAAATGCACGTTTTGTAAATTCACCCGGCTCTGCAGGACGCGCACCATATTTGATCACTGTTTCTAAAATTCTCTTCATGACATAAACGCCGCCATGACAGTCTATCTCAACCGTATCTTCCCTGGTATAACTTTTCGGTCCTCTCATCAGAACAACCATAACTTCATCGATCACTTCATCTCCATCATGAATATGACCATAGTGAATTGTATGCGTTGGCATATCTTCTAACTTTTTCTGATTCTTCATTTCAAAAATACGGTCTGTGATAGAAACTGCCTCGTCTCCGCTGATTCTTACGATTCCGATTCCTGAACTTGTCATTGCAGTTGCAATTGCAGCAATGGTATCCGTTCCCATAGTGATATCCTTTCCATGTACAAAACTGCACGCCGCAAAACTTCATAAGAACCTGCCATATCATTTCCGGCATTTTCATAAAGCTTTGTAACGTGCAGCTTCTGGTCTTTTAAATTCTATACTTGAATTTATCTTTCTCTATCTCTTTTTAAAGTAACAACCACATGTCTGTATGGCTCTTCGCCTTCGCTGTGTGTTGTTACAAACTTATCATTCTGCAATGCAGAATGGATAACTCTTCTCTCAAAAGGATTCATTGGTTCTAAAGAAACAGGACGTTTTGTTCTCTTTACTTTGTATGCAATGTTCTTTGCAAGATTCTCCAATGTCTCTTTTCTTCTCTTGCGGTAATCTTCTGTATCAATCTTAACTTTAATGTATTCCTCAGAATTTTTATTCACTGCAAGGTTTGCAAGATACTGCAGGGAGTCGAGAGTCTGTCCTCTTTTACCAATGAGGATACCCATGTCATCTCCTTTCAGTTCTACGTTGTAAGTATTACCATCTTCTGCTTTTTCAATAATGATCTCAACTTTAAGATCCATAGCAGCAAAGATTTTCTGTAAAAATTCTGTGATATCACCTTCTACAGAATATTTCTTACGAACTTTGATCACAGCATCTTTTCTTGCGATTCCTAAAAATCCTGTGCTTCCTTTTTCGATTACTTCATATTCAATCTGATCACTGGTAGCTCCAAGTTTTACAAGAGCTTCTGTGATAGCATCATCGACTGTTCTTGCTGATACTTCAATATACTCCATAACAATAACCTCCACATATACGTTATCTTACCAACACGTTTTTGAAAAATAATCTGTTAGTTTTTCTTATTATTTCTCTCGTTAAATTCACGGACCAGGTTTGCTTTTGCAGCCATACTTTCAGGTTTTGCATTCGCTTTCAATGCATTTGCCTTCTCAAGTTCAAGTTCTTTCTCTGCAGTTGTCTTAACAGAACTCTTGGAACTTGCTGTAACCTGTCTTGTGTTCATACGTGCAGCATTGGAAATCTGGTTTTCAGAGATTCCCATCTTCTCACGTTTTTTCTTTGCTTTTTCCTGATTCTTTGCAATAATATCGTCCAGATCAATCTTATCAAAATGTTTATTTAAGAAGAACTGCTGGATACTTCTTACAACCGCACTTGCAATCCAGTAGATACCGAGACCGACCGGAACAGTAAAACACATTACCAGTGAGAATAATGGCATGGTACGGTTCATCATCTTCATCTGCTGAGCCATCTGGTCATTATCTCCGCCTGCTGTTGCAGCCGTTGGCATTAACTTGATATTTAAAACCTGTGTCAAATAAGAAATCACAGGAATCAGCAATGCAAGAACTGCCATCAGAATACTTCCACCTGCAAATGCAGCTTTGATGATCTGAAATGGAGTATCTGAAATATTTAATCCTATAAAGTTGTTTACATGAGAAACTACACCATATGTAGAATCAATGGAATCTGTGAGCGCCGGAAATGACTCTCTTAAGGAATCCCATCCGGTAGAACTCATTTTTGATAAAACATCTACTACATAATTCTGTAATGTTGTTGTATCTGTTGCCGTAAAATCAACCTGTACTGTGTTCAATTTTAATGTGCTCATCAGGTTTGTCATAATATCCTGATAGCCGCTTGTTGCCATGATCTTATCAACCAGATCAAGATAAACATCCTTCACACTGCTGATATAGGCAGGAACATTCATAAACACACGGTACAAAGCTAACAATAAAGGCATCTGGATTAACATCTGCACACAGCTGCCTGTCGGTGAAACACCATACTTCTCATAGATCTGCTGTGTCTCAGTCTGCATATTCTGCATGGATACGGTATCTTTCTTATCCTTATACTTTTTCTGGACCGCCTGAAGCTCTGGGTTCATCTTCTGAGATAACTTCGAGAACTTCTGCTGTTTATAAGTCAATGGGAACATTAAAGCATAAATAACAATGGTAAATAAAATAATAGAAAGACCTACGTTGGAAATTCCAACTTTTTCCATTAAAATATACATGCCATTCATTATCCAGCCAAGTAATTTTGCAATTGGTCCAAGAATGGCACCATTGTATGCTGTTAATAACATCTCTGACACTGAAAATACCTCCAATTATGGAACGGGATCATATCCGCCTTTTGAAAAAGGATTACATCTTATAATTCTCCAAAGCGCTAACGCCCCACCTTTGACAGCTCCATACTTTTCGACAGCCTCTAACCCATAGGTGGAACAGGTCGGGTAGTATGGACATTTTGTTGTTTTCATCGGAGAAATATACTTTCTATAAAATTTAATCAAAGCAATCAATATTTTTTTCAAAATGATTCCATCTTCTTTTCTAAAATCTTTACTTCAAAATTTTATGAAGACCTCCAAGATGTAACAAAGCACTTTCCACTTCATGATATGAAATATCTTTTGCTGTATTTCTTGCGATGACTACAATGTCTAAACCACTATTAAACATGTCTTCCTGTAGCCGGTAACTTTCTCTGATCAATCGGGTTACATGATGTCTTATAACACTATTTCCTACTTTTTTACTTACCGATATGCCTAACCGGTTTCTTTCTGTATCGTTTTTCAGAACGTACATCACCAGATAACGGTTTGCATAAGATTTTCCTTTTTTATATACGTTCTGAAAATCTCTGTTTTTCTTTAATGATTCTGAATATTTCATCTAATATCCTTTGCCAAAAATTGATCATAAAAGAAGAAAAGACCACAAATATGTGGCCTATGCTGATAATTTTTTTCTACCTTTTAATCTTCTTGCAGCCAATACTTTTCTTCCGCCTGCAGTACTCATTCTGCTTCTGAATCCATGAACTTTCGCTCTCTGTCTCTTCTTAGGTTGGAATGTCATCTTCATGTCACATACACCTCCTCTACAATTCAAACATTTATTTTACTCAATGTTATGATAAGTCTACTTCAATAGCGACAAAACATCATTTTTATTTATATCAAAATAATCGGACAAAGTCAAGCAAAATCTCATAAAATAAGGCTTTTGCCAATATTTAGTTTTCCACTTTCTGTGATTTTCGTTTTTTTACCACTATATATATAAGGAAGAAATGCATTTTATCTATATATGGTATAATGTTATACACATAGAAAATCAAAAATTTTTCCACAGAAAACCCAGTATTTATGCCGTTTACATAAGTTATCCTCAATTTGTGGATAACTTGTGGACAATTTCTTGATAATGTCATCATAACTTGTGTATAAATATGTACAAGCCTTATTTCTCCCGGTCTATAACTATTTTTCCATTATTAACAATAACTTCTAGTATATTCACATTAAGCGTTAAAACGCCCATATAGCCACTTTTTTTATCAACGCCCTATCCCCAGTCCTTCCACAATTAAACGTTGATAATTCCGCAAAAATAGTGTAGGATAGCATTATATAGAATTTTTTAGAGTTTTTTAAGCAGTTAAGATTAACTGCTATATTTTAGTGCTATCAGAAAACGGAGTTAGAAAATGGACAAGATTTTGGAAAAATGGGATGAAATTTTACAGACAGTAAAAACAGAGCATGATGTCAGCGACATTTCTTTTGATACCTGGATCAAACCTCTGGAAGTTTTTGGTGTTGAGGGAAATACCCTCTATATCCTTGTTCCATCTGAACAGATGACTTTAAGTTATATCTCAAAAAAATATTATCTTCCTTTAAAAGTAGCAATTGCTGAAATTATCGGAACCGAATATGAGATTCAGTTTATTTTACCGGAACAGACCAGGAATATCAGACCTTCCAATAATAAAGGAAAGAAAACACCTGAACCTGAAGCTTCCAAACGTTCCAACTTAAATCCAAATTACACATTTGATACTTTCGTTGTCGGCAGCAATAACCGTTTTGCACAGTCTGCCTCCCTGGCAGTAGCGGAATCTCCGGGAGAAGCTTACAACCCTCTTTATATTTATGGTGGACCTGGACTTGGAAAAACCCACTTGATGCATTCCATTGGACATTTCATCCTGGAAAGAAATCCGGAAGCAAAAGTTTTGTATGTTACTTCCGAGGAATTTACCAACGAAGTTATCGAATCTATCCGTAGTGGTAACGCCTCTGCGATGAATAAATTCCGTGAAAAATACAGAACCATCGACGTTCTCATGATCGACGACGTTCAGTTTATTATAGGAAAAGAAAGTACACAGGAAGAATTTTTCCACACGTTCAACGCTCTCCACTCCGCAGGCAAACAGATCATTTTAACATCGGATAAACCGCCAAAGGATATGGAAACGTTAGAAGAACGAATCCGTTCCCGTTTCGAATGGGGACTTATGGCAGACATCGGAGCTCCTGATTACGAGACGCGAATGGCAATCCTTCGCCGGAAAGTGGAATCTGATGATATGTCCTTAAGCGATGACATTTTAAATTACATCGCAAATAATATTAAATCCAACATCCGTGAATTAGAGGGAGCTTTGAACAAACTCCTCGCTTACTCGAATCTGGAAAAAACAGAGATCACCATGGAGATTGCCAAGAAAGAACTTCAGAATATTATCACACCGGACAAGCCAAGAGAAATCACTCCTCAGCTTATCATTGAAGTTGTTTCGGAACATTTCCAGATTTCACTGGATCAGATGATCTCAAAAAACAGAAGTAATGAGATTGCAAGACCAAGACAGATTGCCATGTACCTCTGTAAAACCATGACGGATATTCCACTGGATTCCATCGGTTCCTTACTGGGCGGAAGAGATCACTCGACCATTATCCACGGCATCAAAAAAATTGCGGATGAGTACGATTCCAACGAACAGACACGCAATTTAATTGAAACTATCAAGAAAAAAATCAATCCAAACTAAAGTTATCAACTTTTTTTCGAGTTATTAACAAATTTTTGTGGATAACATGTTCAAATCGTGTTTAATTTATGTTTAAAGTTTTGGATAACCTACTTTTCAAGATGAATTTCAAATTTTTTCTGAGGAGGCTTAAAATTTTAATTCACATTTTATCCAAGGTTAATCCTCATGCTTTTCACATAGTTATACAGTCGGATTTTTAGGACAAGCCCTTATGTTTTCAAGGGTTGCAGGGTTATTCACTTATTCACACACACTAATACGACGACTTTTAATATCTTTTATTAATTATATTTATATTGGCTTTCGCCAAGCAGGAAGGAGTTATTCACATTATGAAATTAATCTGTTCTAAATCAAATCTGCTTCATGGAGTTAACATTGTGTCCAAAGCTGTTCCAACCAGAACCACAATGGCAATCCTTGAATGTATTTTAATTGATGCTTCTGCTAATGAAATTAAATTAACAGCAAACGATATGGAACTTGGAATTGAAACTAAGATCGAAGGAGAGATTGCAGAGAGAGGTATCATTGCATTAGATGCTAAGATTTTTTCTGAGATTGTCCGTAAATTACCGGACAGTGATGTTGTGATCGAAACAGATTCCAATTTTAAAACTACCATTACCTGTGAGAAAGCAAAGTTTAACATTGTTGGAAAATCAGGTGATGATTTTTCCTATATTCCATTTATTGAAAGAAATGAATGTATTTCAATCTCCCAGTTTACTTTAAAAGAAGTCATTCGTCAGACGATTTTCTCAATTGCTGACAATGATAATAATAAACTGATGACGGGTGAACTTTTCGAGATTGAAGAGAATCAGTTAAAAGTAGTTTCTCTGGATGGACATAGAATTTCCATCCGTAATATTGAATTAAAGAATAATTACGATCATAAGAAAGTAGTTGTTCCTGGTAAAACACTTCAGGAAGTAAGTAAGATTTTACCTGGAAGTGCAGAGGAAGAAGTCAATATTTTCCTTTCAGAGAATCATATTGTATTTGAATTTGATGATACTACAGTTGTATCCAGATTGATCGAAGGAGAGTATTTCAAGATTGAGCAGATGCTTTCCTCTGATTATGATACAAAAGTTAAGATTAATAAGCGTGAATTATTAGACTGTATCGACCGTGCAACACTTCTCGTAAAAGAGGGTGACAAGAAACCAATTATCATGAATATCACAGATGGAAATATGGAATTAAAGATCAATTCTTTTATTGGTTCCATGAATGAAGATATTGATATCACAAAAGAGGGAAAAGATATCCTCATTGGATTTAATCCGAAATTCTTTATCGATGCATTGAGAGTCATCGATGAGGAAGAGGTTTCTCTTTATATGGTAAACCCGAAGGCTCCATGTTTTATCAAGGATGATGAAGGAAAGTTCATTTATCTGATTCTTCCGGTAAACTTTAACGCAGCCACTAACTAAGAAAGGCAGAAAGATGATCACAGTAAATATCAGAGAGACGGATGAATTTATCAAACTGGGACAGGCTTTGAAAAAAGCAGGTCTTGTAGAATCCGGAGTAGATGCAAAGTTTTTTATTCAGGATGGACAGGTAAAATTAAACGGCGAGACAGAGCTTCAGCGCGGAAAAAAATTATACAATGGAGATGTTGTTTCCTTTAACGGCGAGACAATTCAGATTGTAAAATGATCATAAAATCAATTGAATTGCAGAATTTTCGAAATTATGAAGATTTAAATATTTCATTTGATGAGGGAACCAATATTTTTTACGGGGACAATGCGCAGGGAAAAACGAATATCCTTGAAGCTGCATACTTAAGTGGAACAACTAAGTCCCACAAATGTAGTAAGGACAAGGAAATGATCCGTTTTGGGGAGCAGGAGGCCCATATCAGAACGGTTGTTGTAAAAAAAGAAAAAGAATATCAGATTGATATGCATTTAAAACACAATCGTTCCAAGGGAATTGCAATCAATAAAGTTCCGATCAAAAAAGCCAGCGAGCTTTTTGGAATTCTCAATATGGTATTTTTCTCGCCGGAGGATCTGAATATTATCAAAAATGGTCCGGCGGAGCGCCGCAGATTTCTGGATTCTGAATTATGCCAGTTGGATAAAATATATTTGTCAGATCTTACAACTTACAATAAAATTTTGAATCAGCGCAACAAATTATTAAAAGATATGGTTTACAGACCGGATTTAAAGGATACACTTCCGGTATGGGATATGCAGCTGGTAGAAACTGGCAGGAAAATCATTCGGCGAAGAAAACAGTTTGTTGATGAGCTAAATGAGATCGTGCATGATATTCACTATCGGATTTCCGGTGAAAAAGAAAATCTGCTTTTGCAGTATGAACCAAGTATTGAAGATATTTTTTTCGAGGATGAACTTTCCAGAGTCAAAGAGAGGGATATGCGGCAGTGTATGACATCAGTGGGACCGCACCGGGATGATCTTCTTTTTTCCATCGGTGAGGTGGACATTCGGAAGTTCGGTTCGCAGGGACAGCAGAGAACTTCAGCTCTGTCTTTGAAACTGTCAGAGATTGAACTGGTCAAACGGTCCATTCATGATACACCGGTTTTGCTGCTCGATGATGTGTTGTCGGAGCTTGACAGTAACCGGCAGAATTATCTGCTCAACAGTATTCATGACACACAGACGCTGATCACCTGCACAGGGTTGGATGAATTTGTAAAAAACAGATTTCATATCAATAAGATATTTAAAGTTGTGCAGGGGACTGTGGAAGAGAGAAAAGAAATATAATTGCATTGTACATATTTTTTTATGTGCAGAATGGAGGAATAAATGGGTACAGAAAACGAATATGGTGGAGACCAGATCCAGATTTTGGAAGGACTTGAGGCTGTTCGTAAAAGACCGGGTATGTACATCGGTAGTACATCAGCCAGGGGCTTACATCATCTGGTATATGAGATTGTAGACAACTCAGTAGATGAGGCACTTGCCGGATACTGCAAAAATATTGAAGTGACCATAAATGAAGATAACTCTATTACCGTAGAAGATGATGGACGTGGTATTCCGGTCGACATCAATCACAAAGCTGGAAAATCCGCATTGGAAGTCGTATACACTGTACTTCATGCCGGTGGAAAATTTGGCGGTGGAGGCTACAAAGTATCTGGTGGACTTCACGGCGTAGGTGCGTCAGTTGTAAATGCACTTTCCACAAAGTTAAAAGTTGAGGTTTACCGTGAAGGAAAGATTTATTTCCAGAGTTACAAGATCGGTAAACCGGATGAACCGGTGAAAGTGATCGGAGAATGCGGCGAGGACAAGCACGGAACAAAGGTTACTTTCTGGCCGGACGGATCGATTTTTGAAGAGACCGTTTTTGATTATGATACGTTAAAACAGCGTTTGCGTGAGACAGCCTTTTTGACAAAAGGTTTAAGAATCGTGCTGACAGATTTAAGAGAAAACCCGGCGAGAACTCATGATTTTCATTATGCCGGCGGTATCAAAGAATTTGTTACTTACTTAAACAAGAGCAAAGAAGCTTTATACCCGGAAGTCATTTACTGTGAGGGCAGTGGAAATGGTGTCTATGTGGAAGTTGCTATGCAGCATAATGATTCCTACAATGAGTTGACGTTAAGTTTTGTCAATAACATTATCACACCGGAAGGTGGTACACATCTTGCCGGATTCCGTAATGCATTGACGAAAACATTTAATGCTTATGCAAGAGCGAATAAATTATTAAAAGACAGTGAACCGGCATTGACGGGTGATGATATCCGTGAAGGACTGACTGCCATTATCAGTGTAAAAATCGAGGAACCTCAGTTTGAGGGACAGACCAAACAAAAACTAGGGAACAGCGAAGCCCGCGGTGCGGTGGATTCCATTGTGAGCGAGCAGCTTACTTACTTTTTAGAGCAGAATCCGACGGTTGCCAAGACAATCTGTGAAAAATCCCTTCTGGCGCAGCGCGCGAGAGAGGCTGCAAGAAAAGCGAGAGATTTAACCAGAAGAAAAACAGCACTGGAGGGAATGTCTCTTCCGGGAAAACTGGCAGACTGTTCTGACAAAGATCCAAAGAACTGTGAGATTTTCATCGTCGAGGGAGATTCCGCCGGCGGTTCCGCTAAGACTGCGAGAAGCCGTGCAACCCAGGCAATCCTCCCACTTCGTGGTAAGATTTTAAATGTCGAGAAGGCAAGACTGGATAAGATTTATGGAAATGCTGAAATCAAAGCGATGATCACTGCGTTTGGTACAGGTATTCATGAAGACTTTGATATCAGCAAACTTCGTTACAACAAGATTATCATTATGACGGATGCCGATGTCGATGGTGCCCATATCAGTACGTTAATGCTGACATTCCTTTATCGGTTCATGCCGGATCTGATCAAAGAAGGTCATGTATATCTGGCACAGCCGCCACTATACAAGATCGAAAAAAATAAAAATGTATGGTACGCTTACAGTGATGATGAGTTAAATGCAATCTTAACGGAGATCGGACGTGATGGAAATAATAAGATCCAGCGTTACAAAGGACTTGGTGAGATGGATGCGGAACAGCTCTGGGAGACGACCATGGATCCGGAGAAACGAATTTTAAAACGTGTTATGATCGATGATGAGAGTACTTCTGAGATTGATATTACATTTACAACTCTCATGGGAGATAAAGTAGAACCGAGACGTGAGTTTATTGAAGAAAATGCGAAGTATGTGCAGAATCTTGATATCTAAGATTAAGTGTGCAGAAAACTATATATTACTGCAAATGTAGTTTAATAGCGTGATAGGAAGTTAATTTATAATATAATTGCAAATGTAGTTTAATTAGAGAAATGCAGATTTTGAAGCAAAAAGAATTTGCAGGAATGAGGTAAATAGAATGGATGACAAAATTTTTGATCAAATCCATGATGTCGATCTGAAAAAAACAATGGAGACATCCTACATCGATTATGCGATGAGCGTTATCGCCCAGCGTGCATTGCCTGATGTAAGAGATGGTTTGAAACCGGTACAGCGTCGTGTACTCTACTCCATGATCGAATTAAATAATGGACCGGACAAGCCACACAGAAAATGTGCGCGTATTGTCGGTGATACCATGGGTAAATACCATCCACATGGAGACAGTTCCATCTATGGAGCATTGGTCAACATGGCACAGGACTGGTCTACAAGATATCCGCTTGTTGATGGTCATGGAAACTTTGGTTCCGTCGACGGTGACGGTGCCGCTGCAATGCGATATACAGAGGCAAGACTTAGTAAAATTTCCATGGAGATGCTCGCGGACATCAATAAAGATACCGTTGATTTTGTACCAAACTTCGATGAGACTGAGAAAGAGCCGACGGTGCTTCCTTCCCGCTATCCGAATCTTCTGGTAAACGGAACAACCGGTATTGCTGTTGGTATGGCAACCAACATTCCACCTCACAATCTGCGTGAGGTTATTAATGCTGTCGTAAAAATTATCGACAACGAAGTATTAGAAGACCGTGAGACCGATATAGAAGAATTATTAAGTATTGTAAAAGGACCGGATTTTCCAACCGGAGCCATGATCCTCGGAACAACCGGAATTAACGAGGCTTACCGCACCGGACGTGGAAAAATCAGAATCCGTGCAATCACCAACATCGAGCCGATGCAGAATGGAAAAAACCGTATTGTCGTAACGGAACTTCCATACATGGTCAACAAAGCAAGACTGATCGAGAAAATAGCAGAACTTGTAAGAGATAAAAAAATTGACGGTATCACAGATCTTCGTGATGAGTCTGACCGTCAGGGTATGAGAATCTGTATTGAACTTCGTCGTGATGTAAATCCGAATGTTGTCTTAAATCTGCTTTATAAACATACCCAGATGCAGGATACCTTTGGCGTTATCATGTTAGCACTTGTAGATAACCAGCCAAAAGTATTAAATCTTTACGAAATGCTCAACTACTATCTGCTTCACCAGAAAGATGTAGTGACAAGAAGAACGAAGTACGATCTGAACAAAGCTGAGGAACGCGCCCATATTTTAGAGGGATTATTAGTTGCGTTGGATAACATTGATGAAGTCATCAACATTATCCGGAGCAGTGCCAATACACCGGAAGCCAAAAACCGCTTGATCGAGAGATTTTCCCTGACAGATGTTCAGGCTCAGGCAATCGTGGATATGCGTCTGCGCGCACTGACAGGTCTGGAACGCGAGAAGATCGAAGGCGAATATGCTGAATTAATGGAGCGTATCACAGAGTTAAAAGCAATCTTGGCAGATGAGAAAAAACTTCTCGGCGTTATCCGTGAGGAGATTCTCCTCATTTCAGAAAAATACGGAGACGAGAGAAGAACATCCATTGGATTTGATGAGTATGATATTTCCATGGAGGATCTCATTCCAGTAACAAATACCGTCATTGCAATGACAAAACTTGGTTACATCAAGAGAATGAGTTTGGATAACTTCCGCGCGCAGAACCGCGGTGGTAAAGGTATCAAGGGAATGGAGACAATCGATGAAGATTACATCGAGGAACTTTTGATGACAA
>OOAD01001396.1_pt1 | contig 13347 bp, 10 predicted proteins | sample 1671151 | NCBI WGS metagenome assembly OOAD01 (sample SAMN06348127, study PRJEB24527) | human gut metagenome | biome: human gut; feature: ankylosing spondylitis patient; material: feces | host: Homo sapiens | place: China | collected 2015-10
CCAAGATTGCAGGGAAAAACATAAGAAAATACGAGAAGATTTGAGAAGATACCTTAAAAAGAAAGGAAAATTCAAAAGTCGGAAAACCCTGAAATATCAAGTGTTTGAGAAGAAATACAAGACTTAAATGGAGATATAAAAAGATGATAAAAATACTTTTTATTTGCCACGGCAACATCTGTCGTTCCCCCATGGCAGAATTTGTTATGAAAAAATTGGTATCCGACGCGAATCTCGCCGATCATTTCCAGATTGCTTCCGCTGCCACCAGCATGGAGGAGATCTGGAACGGCATCGGGAACCCGGTCTATCCGCCGGCGAAGGTGGAGCTTGCCAGGCACGGGATCTCCTGCGAGGGGAAGCGGGCCAGGCAGGTAACGAAGGCGGATTATGCGGAATATGATTATCTGATCGGTATGGACAGTGCAAATATCCGCAACATGCTGCGGATATTCGGCGGAGATCCGGATGGGAAAGTAGCCAGGCTCTTATCCTATGCCGGCTCGGAGCGGGACATTTCGGATCCGTGGTACACGGGAGAGTTTGGGACGACCTACAATGATGTCCTGGAAGGCTGTACCGCATTTCTTCGATATTTACAACAAAACGGAAGAATCGACACGTAAGCTGACACTTCCAACATAGTACACATGACAGAAATGTCATGCCTGAAAAATTCACAGAATCACCACATTTTTCTCACAATTCCTTCGCAGATGACCTTTATCATAAGAGGCAGATAAGGGGAAGTAAATATTCACAAGTTTTTTAAGGAATGAATGGAACAGGAGGAATGAGAAGATGAGAAGATGGAATTTACCCCAGGTGAACACAAAAGTAATGTGCGCAGTGTTGACTGCTGCCATGGTGATGACCGGATTTACAGCATGCGGAGGAACGACATCCGCGGGCACGGAGAGCGCAGCAAGTGAATCGGCAGAATGGAAGGAGACGATCGCACCGGAGAGCACGACGGAACAGGGCACGGTGGAGCAAAATTCGGCAACAGAATCAGGTGAAGAGAAGGTGGAATCTTATCTCGGTCAGATCACTGCCATTGACGGCAATGTGATCTCCATTGCACTGGCAGAGAAGCCGGAAGCCCCGGACGGTCAGAAACCCGAGAAAGATATGTTAGATGAGATGACCTTAACCCTCAGCGGTGACACTATGACTATCACGGTCAATGATGATACGATCATCACGATTGACGGAACGGAGGCCACGCCGGATGACCTCCAGGTAGGTGATACCGTATCTTTCTTCCCGGATGGCGAGGTCGTGACTTCTTTAAGTGTAGGCATGCCGGAGCCGACACAGCCGGGACGGTCTATGCAGGCTCCGGAGCAAAGGTAAGCTGACGCACAAGCATGTTTCCAAGAATCCCTGCCATTTCTTCCGGAGACTGGGGAGTGGCTTCTTTCAGCCAGGTCTCTACGACACCGACACAACCGGTAATGATAAAGGAACAGAGATATTCATAGTTAGCATCGGATTGCGCACTTTCCAGAAAGCGGAGAGTGCGCTTTTTGATCTGGTCCTTCAGGCGGTTAACGAAGGTGAGATCTCCATGGGGACCGATCATGACTCTGGCGAGATCTCTGTGGCGGTCTAAGAAGCGGAAGAACTCTAACAGAAGACCGTCAGAGGACAATGTGGGAGTACCTAGCGGTTCCTGCTCCATGATCTCGTTGAACTCCCGGAACATTTCATCTTCCACTTTATGGAGCATATCGTAGATGTCATCATAATGCAGATAGAAGGTTCCGCGGTTGATATCTACCAGCTCTGTGAGTTCTTTGACGGAAATATCCTGAATATCGTGGGTTTCCATCATTTTGACTAATCCCTGCAGCAACAGGGCGCGAGTTTTGCGCACGCGGCGATCCATTTTTTCCATACAACAATTCTCCATCCTTTCCGGGAAATGATCATAATATCTAATACGTATCTAATGCAAATCTGAATTTTTTCTAAAACAATGAACACACGTCAATACAATGTTCAAAAACAGACATATCAACACAATTTGTGGCTTGCTTTTTCTTCCCTATTATTATATTTTGCTTGTGTTAGAAAATCAACACGAGTTCATTAGATGACAGTAATACAATTTTTTATTTTTGTAGTAAGGCTTTACAGAAGCGGGAAAAACTCTTAAACTAAGAATAGAAAAATCAGATACATAAGGGTACAAAGAGAGACACAGCAGGAGGAAACTATGGCAGCAGACAACACAGAAAAAGACAAAAAAGATAACTCCTTTATGATGAAACTTGCCACGCTTATCGTAGATAAACGAAAAGGATTCTATCTGATCTTTATTGTTTTATGCATATTTTGCGTATTATCCATGAATAAGGTCAAAGTAAATAATGACCTGACCACATATCTGCCGGATACGACAGAGACCAGAAGGGGACTGGATCTGATGGATTCGGAGTTTACGACCTACGGTTCCGCCCGGATTCTGATCTGTAATGTGACTTTTGATGAGGCACAGAAGCTGGCGGATCAGGTGGAAAAAATGGATGGTGTCAGTATGCTGGATTTCGATGACACTGAGGACCATTATCATGACATGGAGGCTTTATTGTCTGTCACTTTTGATGAGGAAGCGGATACGGAAGCCACACAGCAGCATTTAACAGAAGTGCTGGACGCATTGTCTGACTATGATGTCTATTATTCTTCTGATATCGGTCAGGAAGAGCGTGATGCGGATGACCTGAATAATGATATGATCGTCATTCTGCTGCTGGCAGCTGTGGTTATCGTAGCCGTGCTGCTATTTACTTCCACAACTTACGCGGAGATCCCGGTATATCTGACCACATTTATCGTGGCAGCTATTTTGAATAAAGGAACGAACTACTGGTTCGGTACTATCAGCTTTGTGACGAACTCTATCGCAGTGGTGCTGCAGTTAGGTCTGGCAGTAGACTATGCCATCATTTTGGCACACCGTTTTATGGAGGAGCATGAGGACAAGGATGCCAGAGAGGCTGTAATCGTGGCTTTGAGTAAGGCAATCCCGGAGATTTCTTCCAGCTCCCTGACCACGATCTCCGGTATGGTAGCCATGATGTTCATGCAGTTCAGGATTGGTTACGATATGGGTATTATCCTGGCGAAATCCATTATTTTCAGTATGGTAGCGGTATTCTTCCTGATGCCGGGGCTGTTGCTTACCTTTTCCAAGGCAATTGACAATACGCATCATAAGAGTTTTGTACCGAAGATCACAGCAGTGGGAAAATTCTGTGTGGCTACCCGCTACATTGTACCGCCGATTTTGATCGTGGGTGTTATTGCAGCATTTTTTCTGTCCAACAGGGCGAATTATGTATATGATGTAAATACACTGGAATCCAGCAGTATGAGCGAGAATAAATTCTCAGTCAGCATGGTCAATAAGGAATTTGGCATGGTGAACCAGCTGGCGGTCATTGTGCCCAACGGTGATTATGAAAAAGAGGCACAGACCCTGAAGGCACTGGAAAAGTTGGATGTGGTAAAATCCGTTCAGGGACTTGGCAATATTGAAGCTATGGATGGTTACATGCTGACCGACAAACTGAATCCCAGACAATTTGCAGAGCTGATCGATCTGGATGTGGAAGTGGCGGATATGCTGTATTCGGCATATGCCCTGGATCAGAGTGATTACGGTGCTCTGGTCAGCGGTGTCAACGATTATGAAGTACCTTTTATCGATATGTTCCTGTTCATTTATGATCAGAAAGAAAGCGGAAACATTACGCTGGATGATGATCTGGAGGAGACTTTATCGGACGCACATTCCAAGATCATGATTGCAAAGGATCAGTTGTTGGGAGAAGATAATTCCCGTTTCGTTCTGGAACTGAATGTACCTTATGAAGGAGAAGAGACCATCGCAGCGCTGGATCAGATACGTAATACCGTGGCGAAGTTCTATAATATAGATGATATCCTGCTAGTCGGAAATGCCACCAGTGATAAGGATCTGGGAGATTCTTTCGCAACAGATAACACGATCATCACTGTACTGACGGCATTGTTCGTTATGATCATCCTGTTGTTCACTTTCCAGTCTGCCGGCTTGCCGGTATTGCTGGTAGTAACGATTCAGGGTAGTATCTGGATGAACTTCTCACTGCCGTATCTGCTGAGTGAAAATGTATACTTCCTGGGATATCTGGTAGTGTCCGCCATCCAGATGGGTGCGACGATCGACTACGCTATCGTTATCACCAGCCGTTATATGGATCTGAAGACGTACATGCCGATCAAAGAAGCTGCCATCGAGGCGCTGAACCAGGCGTTCCCCACGATTGTTACCAGTGGTTCCATGCTGGTGGCTGCCGGATTCATTATCAGTTATGTATCTTCTAATGCAGCGGTAGCAGCGATCGGACTGGCGCTGGGACGTGGTACCCTGACCTCTATTTTATTGGTGCTGCTGGCATTGCCCCAGACACTGCTGATCGGAGATATCATTATTCAGAAGACGGCATTTACCTTAAAGCGTGATCTGGCGAAGCCGCTGCCTTCTGCCGGTAGGATCCGGATGAACGGTCATATCAAGGGTTATGTCAACGGTGTGCTGGAAGGTGATTTCATCGGTGTCATCGACGGTGAGATGGGAGCGGTGGTGCGTCCCAAGGATACCGTGACCATGGAGCGGGAGGATGCAGCGGAGAATGCGTACCCCAGGTTGGAAGCACAGGAGCTTTCGAATAATACAGCAGAAAGCGAGGGAACAGAAGATGAACAGTAAGAGATTATTATGTTTCCTGCTGGGAGCGGCATTACTGCTGCAGACACCGGCAACCGCTTATGCGGAAGAGACGTTAACCTATGAACAATATAAGGGCGGCAGCGGTTATAGCAGCACCACGCAGGAGCAGGATTATGCAATTGTAGAGATCAGCACGGAGGAGGATCTGCGCAGGCTTGCGGAGAACTGTGTGCTGGACAGCTGGTCCAGAGGTATCAAAGTAGTGCTGCGCAACGACATCGTTCTGAGCATGGAAAGTGAATTCAGTATCCCAACATTTGCGGGAATTTTCGATGGTAATAGTTTTACGATCTCCAATGTAAAGCTTACGGGGAATGGTTCTGCGGCAGGTTTTTTACGTTATGTGCAGGAAGGTGCCAAAGTACGTAATCTCACGGTGAGCGGAGAAATATCTCCCTCCGGAAGCCAAAATCAGGTCGGCGGCATCGTCGGGGTGAATTACGGCAGCATTGAGAATTGTAAGTTTTCCGGTAATGTGATCGGCGATAATGAAGTCGGTGGCATTGCGGGTGTGAATGAAGAGACCGGCGAGATCCGCAGATGTGAATCGGATGCCAATGTCATCGGCAATCATTCCGCAGGTGGTATTGTCGGGAACAATCACGGTATCTTAAATAACTGCAGCAACAGTGGCAGCATCAATACCTATAGCACGGAAGTGACCTATGATCTGGATGATATTACCATGGACAATCTGGAGCAGATCAACAGTACTTCCAATGTGACTGCGCATACGGATACCGGCGGTATCGCAGGCATCTCTGATGGTAAGATCTATTACTGCTCCAATTCCGGAGCCATCGGATATCAGCATGTGGGTTACAATACCGGAGGTATCGTAGGCAGGCTGCATCAGGGATATCTGCAGAATTGCACAAACACCGGTTATGTGCAGGGCAGAAAAGATGTGGGCGGTATCGTAGGACAGATGGAGCCTTTTCTGGAGATCCAGTATCTCAGTGATAAACTGAAAGAACTGGACACAGAGACAGATAAGTTCCTGGATATGCTGGATGCGACACAGAAAGATTTCAGCAATTACAGCAGACAGGCATCTGCGCTGACCAAAAGTATCAGTACGAATCTGAAGGATGCCAATAGCGCGGGAAATTCCCTTACCGGAACCACGAATGACTTGTGGTATATTTATAATCAGGAACTGAACGGTGTCAGCAATGACCTGAAGGTTTTGAATAATGACCTGAACAAACAGGCAGAGGACGATAAAAATAACGGCAACAGACACGATATCACGCTGAGCGGCAATGATCTGAGCGGAGGTGATATTACGCTCTCCGTACCGGATGATACAGAGAGTTATAAAACAGCTCTGAAAAAGTTTGGTGAAAATGCCACGAAGCATCTGGATAATATGGTTAGTGCATCCACGGACCGCAGTGGTGGTATTAAGAATAATCTGGATACACTGAATCAGAGCCTGGATAAAGCATTTGACCAGCTGGGTCAGTTGGGAGATGTATTACAGGCAGGGTCAGACAATACCAGCGCACATATGGATGAGCTGATGGATCAGGCGAGGGTATTGCGCAGACTGGTCAGCGAGATCCGCGATGATCTCTTCCGATACGAGGGGATTTCTGTGGAGGATACTTCGGATGAATCCGCCAGCAAGGGGGAAGTGAACCCCGGAGATCCTGATGCTGAGGCTGGTGAGGCAGAACCTGAGAGAACCGAAGAAGCATTATATGACACCTCCAGCTTCCAAAAAGGTAAAGTCACACTGTGTGTAAATCGTGGTACGGTAGAGGCGGATACCAATGTCGGCGGTATCGTCGGACAGGTGGCAACGGAATATGATTTTGACCCGGAGGATGACATCACCTTGACCGGAACGGAGAGCTTCGATGTGGAGCAGACCATCAAGGCAGTCGTAAGAGACAGTCGCAATTTCGGTGATATCACCGGTAAAAAAGATAACGTGGGAGGTATCGTCGGCAAGGCGGAATACGGAGCAATTATCTCCTGTGAATCCTATGCCCCCATTGAAAGTACCGGAGGCAGTGATGTGGGTGGTATTGCCGGATCTGCCAGCTATGCGATCCGCAGCTGCTATAGCATGGGCAGGATCACCGGTAAAAATAATATCGGTGGTATCGCCGGAGAAGGCTGCGATATTTTTTACAGTTATGCATACAATGATCTGGATATGTCCGGAGAAAATCAGGGCAGCATTGCAGGTAAAGTCAGTGATGACGGCAGCCTGTACGGCAATTATTATGTAGAAGGCGGTGTCGGCGGTGTAGACGGCATCGGTTACCAGGGCGGAGCAACACCGTTGTCCTATCAGGAACTTTGCGCAAAGGATGGAGTTCCGGAAGCTTTTTCACAGTTTACGATCACTTTCCTGGCAGATGGCGAGGAAGTGGCTTCCTATAAATGTAATTATGGAGACTATCTGTCTGCAGATCAGATTCCGGAAGTGCCGGAGAAGGAAGGCTATTACGGTGTATGGCCGGATTATGATTTCAGTTATATTACCGGTAATCGTGTACTGGAAGCGGAGTATGAGGAGTGGACCGCATCCATTGCTTCCGCAGAGAAAAATGATGCCAACAAACCTCTGGTCATGGCAGAGGGTAACTTCTATCCGAATGCTGCATTGCATCTGCAGATAGAGGGGGACACATATAAGGTCTCCATGACCAACTCCATGAAAGAGGACGCACCGGACTATACCGGAGAAGCAACCTTACGTGTCTACTGTGAGGATGCCGACAATACTGTAGTCTGGGTAGAACAGGACGGCGAATACAGAGAAGTGGAATCCACGGTGATCGGCAGCTACAGACAGTTCACCATGGAGGTACCCGGCAGCTTCCGTATCGCGGAGGCAGAAGGCAGCCATACCCGGATGATCGTAATGTGCATCATCGGAGTAGCAGTAGGGATACTGTTGATCGTATTACTTGTGAAAAAGGTGGCAAAACGCAGGAAAAAGCGTAGACAGGAAAAAGCGGAGCACGCCGTGCAGGCGGATGATACAGAGGGACAGTTATGATCCGGGCAGTAATTTTTGACATGGACGGTACGTTGATCGATACCGAAAAATATTACCGTATTTTCTGGCCGAAGGCATTGGAGGCTTACGGCTACACGATGACGGATGAGCAGGCACTGACGATGCGAAGTCTTGGAAGGCCTTTTGCCCCCAGACAGCTTGGGGACTGGTACGGCGAGGAATTTGATTATTATGCCGTACGGAAGAAACGAAAAGAATTGATGGAGGAAGCGCTGGACCGGGATGGCATCAAATGCAAGCCCGGTGCTGTGGAACTTCTCGAAGATCTGAAAAAAAGACACATTACCACAGCTGTTGCCACAGCAACGGATCTGGAGCGGACCGAAAAATATCTGACGCTTACAGGGATCAGACCTTACTTTGAAAAATTGATCTCCGCTACCATGGTAGCGGAAGGTAAGCCGTCTCCGGACATTTATCTCTACGCCTGCGGGCAGCTGGGACTCGCCCCGGAGGAGTGCATGGCGGTGGAGGATTCTCCTAACGGTGTCTTAAGTGCATACCGTGCAGGCTGCAAGGTTGTTATGGTACCGGATCAGACGCAGCCGGATGCAGAACTCAAAAAGTGTTTATATGCCTGTGTCCCGACTCTGGCAGAGATCAGCCACCTCGTTTAGAGGTGGCTTTTTGCATGTATCCGCGTATGCACTTGATTTTTATATATTGCTGTGTTATTATTTTAACGATTAGAGTCACCGGCACAGATATGAACAAAAATAGCTGCAAAGCAGCGGAGAGTGCGATCGATCGCACGATTTTGCGAATGGCTGTGGCTGCTGGAAGCCTTGAGAAGGGGCAGAAAGGATATGGAAGAAATGAATTTTGATGACATCGTAGCAAAAGTAAAAGAATGTGGGAAGAAGACGGTTGCAGTCTCCGTAGCACAGGACAGTGCGGTACTGGAAGCTGTACATGAAGCCAAGAGACTGGGTATTGCAGATGCAATCCTGGTAGGTGATGAGGCAAAGATCCGTGAGATCGCAGCAGGACTGAATATGGATCTCTCCGATTATGAGATCATCAATGAGCCGGATATGATCGAAGCCTCCCTGAAAGCTGTAAAGCTGGCACATGACGGCCGTGCAGATATGTATATGAAGGGTCTGATCGACTCTAAGAATTTCTTAAAGAGTGTACTGAACAAAGAAGTAGGTCTTCGTACCGGTGGAACCCTGTCTCATGTATGTGTGTTTGAGATTCCCGGCATTGACAGACTTCTGTTCCTGACCGATGTTGCATTCATGACCTATCCTACACTGGAGGAGAAGGTTCAGATCATCAAGAACACCATTCCGGTATGTAATGCCTGCGGCGTTGCAGAGCCTAAGGTAGCACCTTTAGCAGCAGTTGAGGTTGTAAATCCCAAGATGCCCGTTACCGTAGATGCGGCAGAACTGACTAAGATGTGCGAAGAAGGACAGATCCCCGGCTGTATCGTAGACGGACCGCTGTCTCTTGACTTGGCAATCGATCCCGAGGCAGCCAGGCATAAGGGCGCGACTGACCGTAAGATCCAGGGTGATGCAGATGTATTGCTGTTCCCGGATATCCATGCCGGCAACCTGGTATACAAGGCAATTGTACATATGGTAAAAGTAAAGAACGGATGCATCCTGACCGGTACCAAGGTGCCTGTTGTCCTGACCAGCCGTTCCGATACCTTCGAGACCAAGGTATACTCCCTGGCACTGGCTGCAGTTGTAGCAGAAGAGATGAAAAAGAATCAGAAATAAGCTATGGATATCGTGATAGAAGCCGCTGTAGAAGTTGCGGGAGAACTGCTGTCGGCAGGTATCGATGCTGTAGTGGACAAAGCGGCAAAGCATAAGAGTGAATATAAGAGTGAATATAAGAGTGAATATAGGAGGAAACACACAATGGCAATCAAGAGTCTGATCATCAACCCCGGTTCCACCTCCACCAAGATCGGTGTATTTGAGGATGAGAACTTATTATTTGAAGAAACTTTGAGACATTCTACCGAGGAGATCTCCAAATACGATACTATTTTCGAACAGAAGGATTTCCGTAAGAAGATCATTACTGATCTGCTGGCAGAGAAAAACTGCGATCTGAAGAGCTTCAACGTGATCGTAGGACGTGGCGGTCTGTTAAAGCCCATCCCCAGTGGTACCTATGCGGTAACCGATGATCTGCTGGAGGATTTAAAAGTAGGTGTACAGGGTCAGCATGCTTCTAACTTAGGCGGTATTCTGGCAAGAGAGATCGGTGATGAGATCGGCGTTCCCTCTTACATCGTAGACCCCGTTGTAGTAGATGAGCTGATGCCCATCGCAAGATATTCCGGTCTGGAAGAGATCCCCAGAGGAAGTATCTTCCATGCCCTGAACCAGAAGGCAGTTGCCAAGAGATATGCAAAAGAGGCCGGCAAGCCTTATGAGTCCCTGCGTCTGATAGTAGTGCACATGGGCGGCGGCGTATCCGTAGGCGCACATGAGGACGGTAAGGTTGTAGACGTATTCAGTGCATTTGACGGTGACGGTGCATTCTCTCCGGAACGTGCAGGCGGTGTGCCCTGTGCAGCACTGGTAAAAATGTGCTTCTCCGGAAAATATACCGAGAAGGAGATCAGTGCAAAGCTGATCGGCAAGGGCGGCCTGAATTCTTACCTGGGTACCAATGATATGCGTGAAGTTACCAAGCGTGCCAATGAAGGCGATGCCAAGGCAGCGGAGGTGAAGCAGGCATTCCTGTTACAGGTAGCCAAGGACATCGGTGCTATGGCTTGTGTGCTGAACGGCAAGGTAGACCAGATCGTTATCACCGGTGGTATTGCTTATGGTGAGGACGTGGTGGCTAAGCTGAAAGAGAGATGCGGCTGGATCGCTCCTGTGACCGTATATCCCGGTGAGGACGAGCTGTTAGCTCTGGCTCAGGGGGCTCTGCGTGTCATGAACGGTGAAGAACAGGTAAAACAGTACTAATAGGATTCAAAAAACCTCCCGGTGGAATGTGATTCCATCGGGAGGTTTTTGCTTTGGGGAATAGGCTTTCTGTCAGCGCCATGTTTAACTAAAAATCAGCTTTGACAGAATCCCCAGTACCAGCATGTGCACCGGATAAAAGGCATAGCAGGCAATCTGGATCTTACGGTTATGCGCGCCCTGGCGTCCATGGTAGCACCACAGAAGCGGCAGACACAACAGCGCCAAGCCCTGTTCTGAAATCTCGAAGGCATGACCGAAAAGCTGCAACGGAATCTGCATTCCTGCCAACAGCATGACATTGATCCAGTAGAGTCCGGCAAACTGTCCGGCAAGCTGCCACCATTTTTTTCCATGGAAGAGATAGAATACGATAACAGTCAGAACGCCTTCCCCGTAATAGTCGAACATGAGGAGGGTTGCCAGCACGTAGCCCACTGCAGATAGCAGCAGGATCGATGGAATCCACAGCCAGACCGGCCATTTTTTCCGTAGGGTATCCATTGCCCAGATACACAGGAAGCCTGTGAGCAGTGTCCAGATCACGTTCTGATGAAATGGGTAGAATAACAGCCCGCTGTACATCAGATTGATGGGAAGCTCAGACAGAATGGCCAGAAGAAGCAGGCGCATGCAATATTTTTTCTTATCATGGGTATGGAAGAAGCCTTCCACCAGGAAAAAGGCAAACATGGGAAATGCCAGTCTGCCGATGCCGGTCAGCCACCAGGCATCTCCGGCGAGGGTAGCCCACAGGTGATCACAGAACATGAACGCCATAGCGAGGATATGCAGCGTCAGAGCACTGAGATCTGGTGGGAAAATAGAACAATGGGATCCTTTGTTTTGCAAAATAAAACTCCTTTCAAAATTCCTTACGGAAGGATATAGTTGCATTATATCTTGTTTATGCGCTATAGTAAAGATGATCATAATTCGTCATATAAATCCATAAACAGGAAAGGACAGGAATGAAACAATGTATACAGACGGACAGATCTATATGGGCCTGGCAGATGGCCAGCGTGTGAATATGCAGCTGAATATGAGCAACCGTCATGGACTGATCGCGGGAGCCAGTGGCACTGGCAAGACTATTACTATGAAAGCTATGGCGGAATCCTTTTCGGACGCGGGAGTTCCGGTATTTTTATGTGATGTCAAGGGAGATGTCTCCGGCATTGCCACGGCGGGTGTGGCTTCGGAATCCATGGACAAGAGAATCGATAAATTCGGTATCCGTGACAGCTTTTCCTATAAGGCTTATCCGGTCTGTTTCTGGGATATCTATCAGGAGGGCGGACATCCCGTGAGAGCTACCATCTCCGATATGGGACCGGAGCTGTTATCCCGTATCCTGGGGCTCACCGCCGCGCAGGAAGGTGTATTGAATATTGTCTTCCGGATCGCGGATGACAAGGGACTTTTATTGATCGACTTAAAGGATCTGCGTATTCTGCTGAATTATGTGGCAGAACACAAGGATGACTATCTGACCACCTACGGAAGTATCTCCAAGCAGTCCGTGGGCGGTATTCTGCGGGCGTTACTACCTCTGGAGAATCAGGGCGGAGACCTCTTTTTCGGAGAACCGGATCTGGATATTTATGATTGGATGCGTACGGATGTGTACGGCAAGGGTATCGTCAATGTGCTGAATTGTGTAAAGCTGGTGCAGAATCCTACGTTATATGCCAGCTTCCTGTTATGGATGATGTCGGAACTGTTCGAAAAGCTTCCCGAGGCGGGGGATCTGGAAAAGCCGAAGCTTGTATTTTTCTTCGATGAGGCACATCTGCTGTTCGCCGATGCACCGAAAGTACTGGTACAGAAGATCGAGCAGGTGGTAAAGCTGATCCGTTCCAAGGGTGTGGGCATCTATTTCGTGACCCAGAGTCCCAGTGATATCCCTGATTCCGTGCTGGCACAGTTAAGCAACCGGGTACAGCATGCCCTCCGGGCGTATACTCCGGCGGAGCAGAAGGCTGTCCGGGCGGCAGCACAGTCTCTGCGGGCCAATCCGGCGTTTAAGGCAGAGGAAGTGATCATGGAGTTAGGTGTGGGAGAAGCACTGACATCCTTCCTGGACGAGAACGGCGTGCCCGGCATTGCCCAGCGTACCTCTATCATCTGCCCTCAGAGTTTTATGGGACCGGTGGACGAGACGGAGCGCCGGAACCTGATGGCGCGGGACGGCATGGGACGCTACGATGAAGCAGTGGACAATATTTCAGCCTACGAAGTGCTGACAGACACTATAGAACACGAAGCAAAAGCACAACAGCTTGCCGCAGAGCGCGCCCAGCTGGAGAAGGACAAGGAAGCTTTGGCGAAGCAGCAGGCAAAGCTTCAGGAATCTGCTGTGAAGAAGAAACAGAAGGAATGGGAAGCCGCTCAGAAAAAGAAGGAAAAAGCAGCGGAACGCAGACAGGCCCAGATCGAGCGTCAGCTCATCAACACCGGTGCCCAGGTCATCAAGAGAGGCATTCTGAGCACGCTGTTTGGAAAATAATAGATTGCTAACTTGAGAGTTAGTTGAATACATTGGCAAAATCCACGAACTCCCGGAGCATGCGATA